>Ga0075156_10000624_pt1 | contig 18313 bp, 13 predicted proteins | sample JI81AbrownDNA_FD_70966 | JGI IMG/M metagenome (GOLD analysis project Ga0075156, IMG submission 70966) | Wastewater effluent complex algal communities from Wisconsin, to seasonally profile nutrient transformation and Carbon sequestration -... | ecosystem: Engineered > WWTP > Effluent > Algae...
TGTAAGCCAGAAAACGCGTCATGTCGTGCTTTCGGCAAACCAAACTACACCCCAGACCGCTTGGGTCTTAGTGGTGCGCCAACTACGGTGTATTTGAAGGACGATATTCTGAAATACGGCGAGGCCTTGTGTAAGCCGTCCGAAGAAATGTGTGAAGAATTTGACCATCAGGGCGCCAAAGAATACTTCCGTGCTCCGGCAGAAAAGGTGTGTGAATATAAAGAAGGCGTACGTCTCTCTTCTGCAGATTTCCCTGATGCTGTGGCTGGTTCGGCCTTAGCAAGACTTCCAGAAGGGAGCTATAATGGCTACTTCGTTCAAGGCTCAAATACGCCTTGCTACCCTGAGATTCTCGAGAGCGGCAGCACTTTTGGTATGGCGCAACGCGGCGATGATGCCTATACCGGCTGGACCGCGCTTTGCCCTTCCTCACAAGACAGCTGTACCGAATTCCGTGACGTGAATGATACGACCGACCCAAATCACTCAACGGGTAAGCCGTACTTCTTCTTGAACAATGACAGTATCGACAAGAAGTCTTGCGGAGGCCAAATTGATCCTGCGAACGGCTGTGTGCTTTTGCGTGACATGGCTGACAATACAATGCGCTTCAACTCCAAGGCGACGGCAGCGGCGTATGCAAGTAATGGGTACAATCCAACCGCGCCTATTGATTGTGTAACGAATGCGAGCAACGAGTTCTGCCAAGGAGAAGTCGAAGTAGACTGGACTAGCGGCTATACCCCAGTTCCTCCGCTCAGCGTCTTTACGGCAGCTGGTTGTTCGGTGACGGGTTTGGCGGATGATTTGGCGACTCCTTATGGACGAATGCGTTGTCCTAATGGCCCTCCAAAGGTTACTAGCATGGCACAGTTAACCAATGATTCGAACTTGATCGTTAAAGTAAATCTTGATCGTGATTGTGCTCAGTGGCTTGGTTGCCGTAGTTCTGAAACGGTCTTTGACCCGGCAACACGCAACTATAAAGATGTCTGTATCGACCTCGCGCTTTGTGACAAATCAACGGGCAAGCCAGGCGATATCTTCTGTGCAAGTTATGTTGATCGCGACAATACCGTAACCGAACCAGTCTTATCATCAGGCGTCTTCTTTGACAGCGCGGTTTACTCTTCGCGTCAGGTTGGTCTTGGTGCTAAAGATTATTCAGGTTATGCCATCCCGAACTCCTTTCAGATCCCAGACACGCTTACGATGCGTGTCGGGCAAGAAGGTTTAACTACGGCTTTCTATCCAGAATCTTCAAGTCGCTTTGGTCAGGATTATCGTTTGGCGGCAAAAATTAGAATGGCTCCAACGACTTATTCACGAACAACTCAGCAATGTTTGCCAAGTGGTAGCACTGGTCCAAATCTCGCACGCCCGCTTGATAACGATGCTATCGGTTTAGCGAATCCGACATTAAACCTTTGTGGATATACTACAAAAGAAGGTAAACAAGTTATCGGCTTCTATAATCCTAACGATTGTGAGAACCAAGCGGTAAATAACAACTTTAATTGTTATCTTCCTGTCCAATCAACAACTGATGCAACCAACTTTGAAAAGCTCGCTGAAAAATTCAAGCTCGCTGATCCAAAGTCTGACGCGAGTTTGTCGGCAGCATATCCTCCATCAGAATGTCGTTCAAGCCCAGAGGCAGATTCTCCGTTTGGTACGAGCTACGTCATCGAGTGGGATACGGCAAAATCACCACCAACACCTGCAACTGTCACTGATGGTTTTGAAAATGCGAATATCTGTGAATTTGGCCAAGACTGCGCTTGTACCTATAAGCGCGTCACCTATAATTCTCAGTCAAAGTTTTACAGTCCAAACGCTCAAGAAGTGCCCCCTGGTATTTGTATCGGTGGTCAGCGTGATGGTCAGACCTGTATCCCTAGTAGTTTAAATGAAGGCACCGTGAGCGAAGGCGAGGGTGCGAGTGATGTGCTTGGCGGTATTCAGGCTGCACAGTCTGCCTATAATTGTGGTTCAAATAGCCAATGTGTTGCTTATAATAAGCTTGAGATCATCAAGGGTGTCTTTGGTCAATGTCTCGAACGCGATACCACGCAGTTCGCTGGTACCGACCAATCAAATCGTCCATGTCTAACATGGAATCCAAACCCAATTCTCTTTGGCGACAAAGATCCGTTCCATTATCAGCCAACGGCGGGTTATTTGCCTCCGCAAAACTCGGGTCAGTATTACTGTACTTCAGCTGCGCGAAAGCCAGTCAAAACACAGCTCACCTTTCAACACTTCCGCCGCTATAATAGCGACGGCACCGTTGGTTCAGACCCATTCACCTACCAAGATAAATTCGCGAATGAGTGTGAAGGAGGCTTGATCGGCGACTGTGGCGGTGTTGATAAGCGTGATAAAAATGAAGCAGATGTCAGCTTTGTGAATCAATTTGATAGCGAGACGGCAGCTGATTACGTCGGTGGTATGAAGCGTCTCGATCTCGATCCAATTTGGGTCGATAAGGGGCAAGGCGGTTATCGTAATGTTGCGTCAAAGAAAACGCCGTATATCTCTATCGATCAAACCATGGACTATCCGTCTTATGAGCTTTGTGATTACAGTGATAAATACACTGTTCCGGATGAGCGAGGGACGTCGCCAACGTCTCTGCGTCTCGTTGATGCGGGTAACGGTTATCGTGAAACCTTCTATCGAATTCATTCACCGCTCTTGATGCAGGATCTTGGATTCAGCCCTGGTACTAGCACATTGCGTACATCGTTGAGTGATTCAAATATCTCGTACTTCAAGATCGAACCTTCGGTGAGTTCTGAGGTAGGTCGATTGGCTTGTGGTTATAACGCAGAATGGGCTGATGGAATGCCGTCAGTAGATTATAAGGACCAATCATCTCTACAGGGGGCTGAAACGGCTTGGCGTGCTAATTTTGGCAAAGACTTTACGCCATTCTTATCGCGTGCAAATGAGGTTGAGGTGAAGAACCCACAGAACCAAGACTGGTATATGTCAGATTGCGTTGAAGAGTCGTTGCCGACCTCGGTTCAGACGGCTCGCGTCCCTTCAAACATGGCGTCTGTTTATCAGGGTTTCTACAATACCAAGACGGGCACCGATGTTAGCGTTAGTGCTGCTGGCACGGAGTATACGATTCCGAACATGACGCTCTCGAGTCCGGATGATATCGAAGAGTTCACCGGTAAGCGCTGCGCCTTCAAGACATGGGAAATGTCTTATCGTAAACCAACTGGTGCCGGCTTTCAGGCAATCAAGAATGATCAGTCATTGTCGTTTATTCGTAAGTATCCAATCGCTGATCAAGACGACGCCTGTAAGAATAGCGCAACCCCATGGTTCTCTATTCGTGCTGTTTTTCAGTCGCCATTCGCATCAGACGCAAATGGCAATCTTACATCAGAGCCTGACGAGCAATGGACCTTTGTTGGCTTCTGGACATCGGCGTGTGCCGGTAAATCTGGTGGCGACCATCGTTACATGTATATGAACGTCGAGGTTGGGACGGCTGACGTCTGCCGCGAACTCGCTGAAGTAAAGAGCAGGGATACTAACCAAGACGCTGCCTTCACCGACCGTGTATGGAAGCAGTCAGGTTATCGTGATCCTGCTACGGGTGCGACGTATTCTGAAACGAACGCACCATTCTCAAGTGCTTTGAATACAGGCGTTGCTGGTGTTGAGCCATTATTCCAAAACGGCGGTGAGCAGGCAGGCTTTTCGCCGCTCAACCCACCAACATTCTTGCGTTCTGGTTTGCGTACGTATTACTCAGCGGCGGATTACCCACGAGATAAGTACGCATTCTTGAGCAATATGTTCGCTCGTGTCTATCGCGTCTATCGTTATCACCAAAAATCTGTCGCGTCTGGTGACAGCGTTTGTCTTGCTGGTCCGATGAAGGGTACTAATTGTGGCACTGGCGCAGCTGCTTGTAGCGTGAATGGCGTCTGTGACTCAAGGGCCTTTACGGCCACCGATCGTTCGCAGACACGCGTCTGTAACAAGGGTCCGCAAAATGGTCTCGAATGTACGACAACGCTTCAATGCCAAGGGCTTGGCTTTCAAGCATCTGGCTCACAAAACATCATTAAGATCAGAAATAACTGTGTTTTGGATAGGGATGCTGGTTGGATACAGAATCAGAATGGCACCTTCACGAAAGCTCCGGATGCAAATCTTTCGTCATCGGCTGCGGCGGCAAAACAGGCATTCGTTTGTGATGGTGTAGGTAATAAAGACAATAATAATAACGGGGCAAAGACTTACTGTAGTCGCATCGCTACATTGAGTGATGAATGTCCAATGATTGCACCAGGGGACTATAGCAATGGCAGTAATGCTGACGATTTCATGGTCTCGGCATCATGTCGTGGTATTGCGAATGCTGGTGACACAAATAAGGCTTGTCGATGGGTTGGTGGCTTAGGTAACGGCGTAGGTAGTGGTGGTACTTGGGTGGATGATGCGACCATGCTTGCGACCATGTCGGCACAGGGTATTACTCTTGCCGAAAACTATGCCGGCGGCGCTCGTTCGGTAAACGGTGAATTTATTGCCTGTTCTGAAAACGTAGATTGTCAGGTAACCAAAGCCGATGTGAGCAATGTTCAGAGATGTGGCCCCGTGCCTACAACCGACACAAACTACGGACGCTGCGTAGGTGGTCTCAAAGAAGGTGAAGTCTGTCGCAGAAGTGATACGACTGCTTGTATCGCAACAGGATTCACGCAAACAGCAATTAATAGCTTCGTAGCTCCGGCAAATTGTCAGGTGGCAAATACACGAGCTGGCGTAGGTCAGGAGTGCTTCTCACCAGTAGGTGACCCCAACTCTACCGATCTCGAAAAAGATAAGAATATTTGTACCCACTCGGTTGGTTATTATCCTCGTCTCGACTTGTGTCCAGACCCTTCTAACGAGTACTGTGGTCTCGTCTCCTACAGAATCACTGACCTCGCTGCTTATCCTGATACAGGCACTCCATCAACAGGTTCGATGGATCCTCGTTCTCGATTCCCATTACCAACCGACGTGACCATGGGTCACTATACGCCTACCTTCTTAGGTCTGACGGGTGATCGTGCATTGGATGCAAACTTTGCCTACATCACCTACTACACCCCTCGCCCTCCGATTGTTGCCGCGCCTGATACGCGCAACTGCGCAACGCCAGGATCGTGTGAAGTCGCACAAACGAATGCCTTTAATCTCAGTGGCCAGACCTCGGGTCCTCTGAATGCGGGTATCGGCCAATTCGTTGCAAGTATGCGCTTCTATGCTTGGGCCTCTCATAATCAGATGCCGCTCAAACGTATCGTGATTGACTGGGGTGATAGTGAGGTTACAAGAGTGGCAGACACCAAGCTCAAAAACCACAAGCCTTACTGTAATGTTCAAAGCGAATGTTCAGACCAAGTGCGCGCCGCAGGTCTCACCTGTAATGCCGACGGTGACTGCCCTCCGGCGGCGGGTCTCTGTAAGCCGACGGGTGTCTGTCAAAATCAGCCGCAAAAGAATTGTTCTGCCGATGCAGAATGTGGTAATGGCGACCGCTGTATCGTACGCACCATGTTCGGAAATAGCCGTGACGCATGTGAAGCGAATTACTTCGACTTCCAGCACGTATACGTTTGTAATGACAGTGTGAAAGATGCGTTGCCAGCATGTTCAGATACGGCAGCCATCACAGCGCGTCATTGTTCTCGTGATGCTACGCGAACATGTACCGCAGATAGCGGGTGTGCCGCCGGCGACACGTGTATCGCTGAAATCATGGCGCCTCCTGGTGGTTGTTTCGACGATATCAACGGCACGAACTCTTGTTACTTCACGCCTCGTTTGCAGGTGATGGATAACTGGGGTTGGTGTACAGGTGAATGTCGTGCTGAAGCTGCAAACGGTGTGCTTACTGATAGCCCGTCAAGCAAGATTCGCCACACCTACGGTGGATGCTTTGCAGGGGCTAATCCTGATCCGGAGCAACGAACTGACACCGGTGGTATTAATGTGAACTCTAGCCCGGTTACATCAAACCCACGTGCCTTAAATCAATTATTATCACCAGATAACACCAGTAACGAGTTGAATGAATGTGCAATCAATGAATCGCCATTCAGTGGCGCGCCTTCAATTCGACCATGGGTTGTTTATCCAGGTGCGGTGCAGATTAGACCAAGCGATTAAAAAAGTAGCCCATATGGGCTACTTTTTTTAGGCAGAAATCCTAAGTATACGAAACGCCCCGCATCACAGATGATGCGGGGGTTCATTTAGGGGTCTGTTAGTGGCTTTCTTTCACTGACAGTTGAAGTTGGTCGTGACGCCGTCACTGGTACGCTCATAGTCGAGCGAGGAACCATCGGGCGCGATTACGACAGTCGAGTGATTGTCGGCATCTACGTGTCGGAACATAGTGAGATCATCGATGATCACGAAGCTTGGGCCTCCGAGACTTGCGCTACCCTCATAGCCCGCGTAGACGGGGAGGGAGCACCCTGAGCTTGCGCTAAAGCAGCCGCAACCAACGACGCTGCACCCAGGAGGGCAACAGAACCATGGTACGTCGCTTTGCAGAAGTTCACAGTAGGTGATGCTGGCTCCGACCACCATTTCTTCTGGCCAGTTGCTAGCATCCCGGCAAACGCTGGGGTCGTTCTCATCATAGAGCTCCTCGAGAGGATCCGGTCCAGGCTCTGCGCCCGGCGTGCAAGACATGGGCTCGCAGTTCGGATCACCGGAGGGCATGACGTTGTCCTGCGAACCGTTGCAGTCGTTGTCGACTCCGTCGGTGCAGAGCGCCATCGTGTTCTCGACGGCGAAGCCGGGGCAGGTGCCCCCGCAGTCGGAGTCACCGCTATCGGTGTCTCCGTCGCAGTCGTTGTCGATCTCGTCGGTGCAGTTGTCCGCTTCGTCGCCGAAGGGGACGCAGATGCTACCGTCGCTAGTCGCACTGTCCGGGGGACAGAGGTGCGGGGTGTTCTGACACGGGCCACCGTCCACGATCATGTCGGGGCCTTCACCGCAGCCGGTGAGAGCGAGAATGGTGGTGAGAAGACCGGCCCAAAGGAGGGCCGAGCGGTTCATGCTGGTCATGATGCCTCTTTCCGCTCCCCTTGGGAGCATTGACATGGCCCTAGCCAAAGGCGGTCAACACCGTGTTGACTGCTCTTAAGCAAGGAAAGATAAGAAGGTACGTGAATCGAGTATAGCACCAAAATGCCACTCAAGTCATTACAATAGTTGACGCTAACAATATTTTACCACTTTGTCAAGTGGATTGTGGACGGAGGTTCTCTAAATTCTACGAGAGAGTCTGGAGAAAATCCATTATTTTTTGCGCTCCTACCAAGATTGTCTGGTCATTGATGATGACTTTTTTGTTTTTCATGGAGGGGGATATCTCATCCCATCGCTTCGCGTTGAGTTGAAGATCTTCAGCACAGACCTGTAGAGTCGCTCGCATTGCGCGTAACGGCCTCCCCGTGTCCATTCGCCGTCGTTGCGCGATCGTTGCTGCGGGTGCAGAGACATAGACGAACCCTTGAAAAAGTTCGAGTAATCTTTCATCCCACATATCTTCTACTACGCACGTCGTGAGGGAGCGCATAGGCACCACGAGGTGGGTGTCGACAATTGTTGTGTGACTACCACCTTCCACAGTGAGAGATGACATCCCTTTGAGAAGGGCTTGTTTTTTCTCTTGGGCCGAGATGGATTCGAGCGCCTCATACGAGGCGACCCCTAAGGACTCTTTGAGGATTGTGCTTCCACGCACGATTCGAGTGGATGGCGAATTCATGTCTGCCACGGTCTCAAGCAGAGAAGATTTACCTGCGCCGTTTGCACCGAATACACAGAGCAGTACTTGTTTCATGTTGCTTCTCCTTCAGGGTAGAAACCGCGTCCCATTATTGAGGCGAGGTTACCCGCCCTGAAGGCAGGTATTTTTTAAAGTGTTCCAATGAACTCTTCAAAAAACGGCAATTCTGTGAATGTCACACGCTCTTCGACGGGCATCTGTTTGTACGTTTTGCCGAGAGGGTTCTGTTCGTGGACTGGTACTAGAATTGTGTCCAACGGGTAGGCTTTATATTCGCTATCAGTAACACTCTCGCTCACCATAAGTGGCACCTCGGCGACGCAGGTTTTAAAGGCGGTGCCGTCGTAATACACCATGCAATTTCGGCGAATGGCCGCTCTATCCATCTCGCCTTCAAGTAGTTTTAGGATTTTAGCTGGACCGAGCAAGGTCGCCGCTTGTTTGGAGTTTGGCCCCGGGAATCCTTTTAATGCATTGATGAAGATACCTCCATCCGTGACAATAACGGGGTGCTGTAAGGCTTCGTAGCTTTTTCTCGCCTTGTCCTTGGCAATCTCTACAATGTCATCATGTTTTAACTCAGCGACATCGATATTCGCAAGATGTAAGAGATGGTTCTTACATTTGCTTTGGAGCTCGATTACTTTGCCAGCGCTGCTACTGGCAAAGTATAACGATGTTTCCATCGGTTTATGGAATGTTAATACACTGACACGATGGGTTTCAGATCCGTTCGATGAAATGTTCACAAGACCAAGCTCGGATAGGATGCGAACGATCCAGTTTCGGCGTAATTCGTTCTTCTCTGCTCTGCCAAGATCGTCGTTATTTGCTAGGTTGCTGATATAGTCAAAAACAAGATATCCTCCGGGTGCGAGGGACTTTGCCATGGCTGAAAGCAGGGGGATGACTTCACTGCGATGAGTATGCGACAAAATGACACCGCGTGATGCAATGAGATTGTAGATGCGCTCGTTGTCAGGGAGTGTCCCAACCTCATAGCGAATACAATCATCATTTGTTAGTCGTGTAGCGGTTTCTATCATCTGTGAGCTAATATCAATACCGAGAATATCGGTAATTCCCGACCCCGTACGAATCAACCTTGTAACGGCACCGTCACCGCAGCCGATATCTAGAGCGGTTCCCGATACAAGCGGTAAGATGCGGCTCAATTCATCATCAAAACGCGCGTAACCATTCTCATGGTGAACGTAGGATGCCTCGTCTTCACGGGTAGAAGCCCAGTTATTTGCTCGGGCATCCCATCGCTGAGCGGCTTGTTCATGATGTTCTTCGCAGAGGCGTTTTGTTTGGCGAAGGTGGTTCGCTAAAAAGGCGAAGGCTTTACCGCGATGATTGTCCGTTGGGTCGAGTTCTCCTAAGAACCGTTCGTTGATACGGATCAGGTGGTCAAGCGCGGGAGGGTTTTTCGGATCATGGCGCTCATAGCTGACCACGCCTTGTATCTCGCCCTTGAAGAAAAACGTTTCGAACCCGTCAAAGTATCCAATATGGCAAGTAACGGTTACGGGTGCGTTTTCTGGCAAGAGCTGAGGTAGGGAGCCGTGCGCACTAGTTTTTAAGAGATGCTTTATCAAAGCACCCGGATAGTGCCCTGGCATAATAGACAGCGAAACATCGTCAACAAAGCAAGGAAGAGAAGTTGTCTTTTTAGCTTGTTCGATTTTATGGCGAACGACATCTGCGCCATCCACGGATTGGATCTCTTCCAAAGAAAGTGTTTTGGGTGCGATAGTGCACAGATCAGAGGCTAACGCTGTTTGCAAAGCATGATACTGTTGTGTCTTTTTCTCGTTTTCTGAAATGAAGGAAATGATCATAGTTTATGCAGTGATGGGATGGTTTTGATTGTGGTATGCACTGACAACGTCAAAGGCTTGATCATAGGTGTTTTTATAGACATGAGCATCGGTAATATACCCATCCATTACACCAAGTTCAATTGAAGCGTTAAGAGCTTCTTTGAGCTTGGTTGCTACCACGTTTGCGATATCGGCAAAAACAACCAAGTCGCTGATATTTTTTTGATAAGCGTCTTGGGAACGCATAAAGAAATGGGTGTTTAGGACGTATTGACCTTCTTTGATTTTATGAAGTCTAAACTGCAAAGAAACGATACAGGGGAGATAATCGTTAAAGGGTGACTCTTTTACATTTTTATAATCCTCGTAGGTCGGAAATACCATCACGGCCTTTTTACTCTCAGGGATACGAGTCAGTCTGTGTACAACGAAGTCAACTAAGTTTCCTTCTTCAATGCGTTTTTTATAACTTTTTGCACCCGTGCGAAATGATGGCGTAATATCGAAGTCCGTCATTGTATCCGCTTCAAAAGCGAGCTTACGCATGGTGGCAATAGATTCTTGACTAGCGTATTTTTGAATAATTGGATCGTTGTCGTGATTGGCGTAACCTTTTACAATCATTCGAACTCCATGCAGAGCAAAGCGGGCGCGATGCTCGTCATACTCTAAGTTTCCATTTTTCATACAGGTCTCAACTAGACCGATCCATGCTTCACCTAGCGAGTTCGCTTCAATGGTACAACCAAAATTATAAGGGTGGAGGTTCATAAAAAGTCGATAGGTTTATAAGGGCGACGGAACAAATTATTATAACAAGATATTCATTATTTGTCAATATTTTATAAAAGCACCAGTATTAGGTTGAGGAAAGCGCACCCATATATTGACGGGTGTTCAGTAATTTTGATATGCTCTATCCGTTGCCCTTTCCATCTAAACCAAAACCGTTTGTATTCAAAGAAGGAGTAATTCTAGGTTTCCTGCAAAGCGAGTGGGGGATAGTGTGAGCCCCGCCATAGCCGTGAATGAAATTGGACTTTGAAGAGGTGATTACTGCTTCGTTGTGGTAATCCGGAAACCCACCGTCATCATAGGGAATGGGATAGATTTGTCCCTAAGAAAGATTAATCAGTTTTTTTCTGATTAATAAAATGAGGTGGTACCGCGGGATGAATGCATCTCGTCCTCATGTACGTCACAATTGTGGCGTCATGAGGACGAGATGCATTTTGTTTCTCGTATTTCTCAAGGAAAAAGGTGACAACATGGATCGTACTTCGTTCTTTTCGCAATTTCGGTTTGATTCTGCTCTAGCGGGCGCCTATGGTATCGAGCGTGAGTTCTTTTTGTCTGATGAAGAAGGCATGCCTGTACCAAGGTCGCCTGAATTCTTGGCACGAATGAATGATTCGGCTTGGACATATGAGCTCTCGGCATGCCAGGTTGAGCATCGCACGTCTCCTGAACATGTACTTGCAAGGATCATGGCTTCTTTGCAGGCCTCTCATGAGAGCGCTATCGCTGTAGCGCAAGCAATGGGCGCGCGACTCATCGCTCTTGAGGTCGCTCCAGTAAATATGTCGCTGGATGTGTATCCGCATGATGAGCGTTATCAGCTGCTTGCTAAGCAGCTACCGTGCGAAACATTGCGCGCAGCCTGTCGTGTCGCCGGCATCCATATTCATCATGGAGCAAAGAACCTTGAGGATGCGATTCGTATCCACAACGTTGTTGTAGATCGGCTCGAGGACTTCATTCGTATGGGTGACCATAGTAACGGCGAGCGCATGCGCTTGTATCAAAACATGGCCACAAACTGGAAGCCGCCACGTTATGAATCCGCTGAGCATCTCTATACTGTTGCGCGTGAACAAGGCTTTGCCAGTAATCCTCGTGATTGTTGGCACCTGGTGAGAATCAGTCGTCACGGGACGGTTGAGCTGCGTATGTTTGGCATGACGGCTGAGCTGTCGCGGATCGCGCATTGGATAGGCGCACTTGGCGAAGTCGTCGCCAATCGTTAATCTTCACTTACTGAGAGCGGGGCATACGCCCAGCTCTCAGTCTCTTTTATGAAATTACCCACTCACACTTGCCGAATCATCGGCACCAGATCAGGCCCATCGGTGGCTATTATTGGAGGTACTCACGGTGATGAGTTAACCGGTATTGAGGTTGTAAAACATTTTTTAAAAACCTTCTCTCTCGATGACTGTTCAGCGGGCTTAGAGGTTGAAGGAGATATTAACGGGGAGTTGTTTTTGATTTTTGGTAATCCTGAAGCGATTAAGTTGCGCCAACGTGGCACAACCGACGGGCGAGATTTAAACCGGTATTTTATCGAAGAAGATTTGAACCGAGCTCCATCTGCCAATGATCCATACGATCTCATTAGGGCACGCGAATTAGCGCCGATATTGGCGCACGCGGATTATGTCTTTGATATCCATGCGACAAGTAGTGACTCGCCGCCATTTCTTGTTTGCGGACAAGACTCGCCTAAACATCGAGAATTTTTTCAGTTATTCTCTGCGGATTATGTCTTGATGGATCAACAAAATATTCTTGCCGTGGACGAAGGTATGGAGAATCGCGGAACGACGGATGCCTACGTTGAGCTTCATGGCGGTATGGCAATCGGATATGAAACAGGCAAAGAAGATGATCTGAGTAGGCTTAAGAGCGCAATTAATGATTTGCAAAGAGTGCTGCAATATATCGGCACCTTAAAGAAAGAAGAGGCGATCAAAATCTCAACGCGCTTTCAGAAAATATTTACACTCTCTCATTCGGTGCAGGCCAAGTCTGACCATTTTGAATATGAGCCTGGGATGGACAACGGTTGGCAAGAAGTAAAACGAGGGCAAAAAATAGGTCGTTACATTGAAGGTGGTAATGAGATCGCGCCAGATGATGGTATGTTGCTTTTTCCTAAATCGGTCCAAAAGGTGAGAAAGGGGAAGAACCTTTATTATATTGCTCAGCGTGTTTCTGAGAAATGAGGCTTTACGCCACAGAATGAAATATGTATCGTGTAATTATGAACGGTATCATGAGATTAAAAAAAGGCGATACAATTGCCCTTGTAACGCCGTCATGGGCTGGACCAGCGCAATATCCATGGGTTTTTGATCAAGGCATTCAACGATTGAAAGAGCTAGGTTTTGTCATTAAAGAATTTTCTTCTACGCGTGCTGGTCAGGCCGAGTTACAGGCGAATCCCAAGCTAAGAGCCGATGATATTAACGCTGCTTTTAGAGATCCTGAGGTAAAGGGGATTATCGCTTCCATCGGCGGTGAAGATTCGATCAGGATATTGCCATACCTTGACAAAGAGGTGGTGATGAAGAATCCAAAATTCTTTATGGGTTTTTCAGACACGACCACGTTACTTGTGTGGCTGCGCATGCACGGTATTATCTCATTTCACGGTCCTTCTGTTATGGCTGGTTTTGCAGAGCAGGGATCGTTCCCAACGGAATTTAGAGATCATCTCGAGGCTATGTTATTTTCTGACTGGTCTCGTTTCACTCTCCGTCCGTACGCTGAATGGACCGAGCAGATCCTTCCTTGGGAAAAGAAAGAGAATCTCGGTATTAAGAGGATATTTGAGCCGAATAAGGGTTGGAATGTTGTAAATAACGTCGAAGGAGAGCGCCGCGGCGAACTTTTTGGCGGATGTATCGAGGTATTGGAGTTTTTGAAAGGAACTGAGTATTGGCCTGCGAAAGAATTCTGGAGCGGAAAGGTGCTTTTTTTGGAGAATTCCGAAGAAGCTCCATCGATAGATCGCATAAAAAGGATTTTGCGCAATTATGGCGCACAGGGTGTCTTTGAGAGGATCACCGGCCTTTTGATTGGTAGAGGTTGTAATTACGACAATGTCTCAAAAAAGGATCTGGAGCGCGCCGTATATCAAGTTGTCGTGGAAGAATACGGTGGAAAACATGTTCCTATAATCGCAAATATGGACTTCGGGCATACTTTTCCGCAATGGATATTGCCAATTGGCGGCATGGTTGAATTAGATACGGGAGAAAAACGCCTCGAGTTAATTGAATCACCGTTTATAAGCTAAAGATTATGAAAATTACCCCATCAGAAATCAAGAAACTGAGTTATGTAGACTTTATCTCGCTCATCAATCAGTGGAATGTGCCGCCAGGAGCTTATGTGACAGTTTCAAAGTGGGTAAATTTTGGAAAGGTGGATGAAGCATCCTCGCTTCTAGAAGTGGCTTGCACGACAGGGTTTTCGTCGCGCGAAATGGCGGTTCTTTCGGGGTGTCGCGCCATGGGTTTCGATCTTTCAGAGAATTCGGTTGTTGCGGCTCGGCGGAATGCAGAAGGATACGCACCAAAAAATAATCTGAGATATGAACAAGCGAACGGGTTATCGTTTAATTCAGATGAAGCGTTTTCTCATGTGGTTGTCGGGGCTTCGTTGGGGTTCTTTCCAAGCGCTGAAGAGATGGTTGAAAAATGCACTTCTTGGCTTCAGGATGGCGGTTGTCTTTTAGCATCTCCATTTTATGCGGTAAAAAGCGTTCCTGATGAGCTTGTTGAGAAGTGTAGGCAGGTTTTTGGTATTACGGTAACGGTACGTCCATATGACGAGATCATGAAGCCATATAGATCGCTTGAATTATTGTATGAAGATCGTTGCTCTCTAAGAAAGGAGAGTGAAGAAGAACTGCACTATTACTGTAGATCAACAATCGATAAAGCGTGTAAAGAATTAGGCATCGAAGACGGCGATCTTTATTCAGCGATGTATGATCGCTTGATGGAAATCAAGAAAACGACAAATGAGTTAAGGGAATACCAAGAGTACGCCGTACTTGTTTTGCGATATAGGCAATCAGTGTACCCAGACAGGTATACGGAGTTGTTTTAATCTCTATGATTTTGACAGGAAAAGAAATCGTGTCTCAAGTTGAAACGGGCGATATAACACTCGAGCCTTTTTCTGTCAGTCAAGTGAATCCGAATAGCTACAATTACCGACTCGGGAAGTGTTTGAAGGTTTTTATTGGTTATGTTGGTGGAAAAAGTCGTTTTGAAGAAATCAGTCTTCCAGAAGAAGGATATGTGATGGAACCGGGGAGAATGTATCTTGGGCAAACGTTCGAAAAGATTGGAAGTGGGACATACAGTATGTCACTTATCGGTCGAAGTTCCATGGGGCGCTTGGGTTTGTTTGTTCAATTGTCTGCGAATTTGGGGCATGTTACTTCGAGTCATCAGTGGACATTGGAGATTGTGGCTGCTATGCCGTTTCGCCTGTACCCGGGGATGATTATCGGTCAAGTTTCTTTTTGGCAAGTCGAGGGGGATATTGCGCCGTATCTCGGTCTCTATGGCAGGATGAGTATGCCAACAGAGTCCGTGTTAATGGAAAAAGGATATGATTTTAACCGGTAGCGAAATACAGAAAAGGCATACCAACGGGCAGATCCGTATCGAGCCCTTTTCTTCTGATCGCTTAACAACGAATACCTACGATCTTGCGCTTGGTGGCAAGTTGCTAAAATACACCGAAGATGTCTTAGATCCGAAAAAGGAAAACGCTTTTAAGGTTTTTGAAATTCCTGAAGAGGGGTACCAAATGAAGGCTGGAGAGTTCTTGCTGGCAGAAACAGTGGAAAAAATAGGAAGTAACCATCTCGTGCCAATCATTCATGCAAAATCAGGCACGGCTCGCATGGGGCTTTTCGTTCATGTAACTGCCGATCTTTTCGATATAGGTTATTATGGAAAATCAACATTGCAGCTTTATGCAACCCTTCCGGTGCGTATTTATCCTGGTATGTTGATTGCTCAGGTGAGTTTTTGGGTACCGAAAGGGGAGATCGATCTCTACAGCGGTAAGTATCAAGGTGGTGAAGGTCCTCAGGCTTCGAAATCGCATCAAGGCTAGCAACAGGTGGACGTGATGACTAAACTTTGGTAACCATAAGATAGTACCTTTAAAAATGGAGGCATTGATGCGATCTCGTAAATTTCCCGAAGAGATAAGTGAGGCGCATCAGGATATCCTTGATGCATTTTATGGGGGTTTTTCAGTGGCGGGATTCCTTCAGGTTGATCCCGAACCCCTGATTCCCCGAACCGATGACTCTGTCATCTTTACTAACGCGACAATTACCTCGCTAAAGCCGCTTATTTCCAATAGGGCGGTGCCTGTTCCGGGGGTTTTTCTCATTCAGCCCTGTTTGCGAGTGCAAAACATTGCAAAAGCTGATCAAGGGGGCGACCTCGCGTACATGTCTTACTTTAAGATGCCGGGCGTGCTAGGACATCCGGATTCGCTTGATGAGCTTTGCGCTGCTGCGAGCAAATTCTTTTTTCAACGACTTGGGATAGATCCGAATGATTTCATCATACGAGCCAATGATGAGTGCGGGTATCTCGCACGTGTTTGGCAAGCGCATTGTCCATGCGCTGGCATTGAATGGGATTCGCGTCCATCGAGATATTACCGCTGGACATACGGCATGCCAGGCGTTGATGGTATCGGTTTTACTTTTGCTATTAAGCACGGCCAAGCTCCGTATGAAGATTGTGGAAACCTTGTCGCTATGCGTCTTAATGGCGAAGTGGTGGGATACGAATTCGGGGTTGGGTTGGAAACAATGATTGCCCGCATGCATGGCTTGAGTTCGCCGTTTGAAGCTGCGCTTATTTCAGCGCTTTTGCCTTTTCATAACAGTTTTGAATCTAAGATGCTGCAGGATTGTATCGTTGTTGCATCTGTTTTGCTCAGGATGGGTATAAGACCTGGTACGGGTCGTGCCCGCTATATAGCAAAACGGGTTGTGGCGACGCTGTATGATTCTATGAAAAGACTTGAGCTGGGTACCGAGGAGCTTGTGCGAATAGTTGATGAATTCGAGATGAAGGAATTCGGAAGCGAGACCAACCTTGGTGACACGGTGCAAAAAACGTTAGAAGCGTTTGAAGATGCTATTAGAAAGCGTGCCGTCACCTTCGAGGATGTAGCAAGGGGGAGATTTCATCTCGCTACGAAGAGGGGTTTGGTACTGGACCTTAACCAACTGCAAAAACTAAGGGATCAAGGATTGGTTGAATATAGATTGAATTCCGATACCGTCGAAGCGATTCTTAGCAAGTATCGTGATTGAAGCCTGCCACGGGGCTCCGTGGCAGGCTTTTTAATTTAAAAAAACACGATGGTTTCGCCCTTCGCTATCTACTCGGGAAAAGCTATCTAGCATGGCGTGCCAAGTAGGTAGTCATGAAGCGAAGGAGATGAATGCACCTACGACAAAAATCGATAAACACAGAAGCCGACCTTTAGGCGAGTATTCTTAACCTCGGATATCTTCAACTAGCTCCGGCAAGCTTTCTTGGATGAAGTGATTGCGTCCTTTCATCTCACGATAACGGGCTTGTGGCAGCGCTTCCTTATACTTCAACAGATGGCTGAATGGAACGGCAAAATCATCATCGCTGTGATAGAAAAAGAGTTCGCCTGCTTGTCGCTGTAAATTTTGCAGATCGCCATTTCGATAGAAAGAGCAGAGTGGTTCTTGGTCCATGTCTTCATTGTCGAAGGGCGTCCCCAGCAGAAGCACCTTCTTTACTCTCTTCCCGATTGTATTTTCTGAAAGGTACTTTGCGAGAAAAATACCCCCCAAGCGAATAGCCTACTAAAATAATATCCTCATCAATTAAGGCGATGATTTTTTCAAAAAGCATTTTCCATTCATCATATTGCGCGTTTTGCTTATTGGGCATCTGCGGCAGATAGACGGCATACTCTTCGCCGAGCTGGTCTTGCAGTGTATTTTTCCAGTCCTTTCTCGAAAGGATCCATTCAAGATTTGGTGTTTTGGCTTTTAAGGATGCTAAATACCTCCCCGTATCTTCAAAAGTTGTGCCGCCGTGAATCAGGAGGACTTGTTGTTTTTTATACTATTACAAATGATCGTAGCAACAAAAAGAGGAAAGTAAAGACCCCTCTAGTAATAGAGGGGAGTGAGTCGCTGGCTGTTGTTTATACCCCCGCTCGCCAATCGCCCTCGAGAAGGGCGTGCCTGTCTACGTTTTTCCACGCGCCTTTTTGGAAGATGGCGTCCCGCTCGACCCCTTCTTTTTGAAAGCCGAGCTGCTCGAGATTGGAAGTGGTTTTGGTATCAGAACTGATTGTTCGAGTCTGGATACGGTGGAGGTTGAGCGTTTTAAAGGCGTAGTCCAATAGTAGCGTTATGGCTTTTGTGACATAACTCTTCTTTTTGTACTTGGGCGCCACATCAAAGACCTTGATCTCTGCACCCCTGAATATCCAGTCAATGCTGTTTATGCTGGCCAGTCCAATTGCCGAATTCGTAGTGACGTCTTCCATCAAAAAGACGAGCTCCGTCGGAGTATCACCGGAATCCATTCGCTCGCACCAGGTTCTCACTTGAGACGAGCTCCACGGAAGCTGGAAACGAGAATCTGTGCCGTTTTCCCGCATGCGTGAGTTGCCTACTATTTTTGCGATAGTCAGGGCATCGTGTGTCTTGGGCGTTCGTAGGAGGAGGGCGTTGTCGGTCAAGGTGGGGTAGTTGAACGGGATTTTTTCTTCAGGAACGAACATTCTTAGCCTCGTTTCGCGCAAAAGAGCGTGTCATTCTCGTATCATAATACAAGATAAC
>Ga0075156_10000629_pt1 | contig 18299 bp, 17 predicted proteins | sample JI81AbrownDNA_FD_70966 | JGI IMG/M metagenome (GOLD analysis project Ga0075156, IMG submission 70966) | Wastewater effluent complex algal communities from Wisconsin, to seasonally profile nutrient transformation and Carbon sequestration -... | ecosystem: Engineered > WWTP > Effluent > Algae...
CGCGGCGGCCCGCGCCCTCGGCTACGCCGACCTCGTCGCCCCGCCGACCTTCGCGGTCGTCATGTCGATGCAGGCCAGCCGGGCCGTCATCCACGACCCCGACCTCGGCCTCGACTACTCGCGGGTGGTGCACGGCGAGCAGCGGTTCGCGTACGCCAGGCCCATCGTCGCCGGTGACGAGCTCGTCGTCACGACCACGATCGAGTCGATCCGGTCGGCCGCCGGCAACGACATGATCACCACCCGCGGCGACATCGCCACGCTCGAGGGCGAGCACGTCGCGACCGCCTACTCACTGATCGTCTCGCGCGGGGCCGACGAGGCCACGTCATGACCGTTGCGCGGGGCGGCGTCGAGGTCGGAACGGAGCTTCCGGCTCAGTCCTTCACGGTTCGCCGGGTCGACCTGATCCGCTATGCAGGAGCCTCGGGCGACTTCAACCCCATCCACTGGAACGAGCGCTTCGCGACATCGGTCGGCCTGTCGGATGTCATCGCGCACGGCATGCTCACCATGGCCGAGGTGATCCGCGTCGTGACCGACTGGACCGGTGACCCCGGCTCGGTCGTCGAGTACGGCGTGCGCTTCACCCGCCCCGTGGTGGTCCCCGACGACGATGCGGGAGCCGTCATCGACGTGACCGCGAAGGTCACGGCCGTGCACGAGGACGGCACGGTCCAGGTCGCCATCACCGCCTCGAGCGGCGGCGCCACCGTCCTCGGCAAGGCCCACGCGGTCGTCCGACTGCCCGCATGACGCCGATCGAGGAGCCGCCGGCCGAGGTCGTGGCCCTCGCCGAGCAGCGCGCCCAGGCGCGTGCCGACCGCGACTTCGCAGCCGCCGACGCGCTGCGCGACCGCATCGGCGACCTCGGCTTCGTCCTCGCCGACACCCCCGGGGGCTACTCCCTCACCCCGCGCCCGCCGTTCGCGGTGTTCGCCACCGCCGCCGACCTCGCCGCGTCGGCCCCGGCGATCCCGGAGGCGGCCTGCACCGTCGCCCTCGTCATCGACGGCTGGCCCGACGACGTCGCCGCCTGCGTGCGCGCCGTCCTCGAGCACACGCCCGACGACGTCGTCGTGGTCGGCCTCGACTGCGGCAATGTCGACGGGGCCGGTCTCGTCCTGCACGAGTTGGCCGCTGCAGTTCCCGCGCGTGTCGTCGACCTGCACCTGTCGACCGCCCTCGGCCAGGTGGGCTGGGCCTCGGCGGCGAACCTCCTGGTGGCCCTCAGCCCGTCCGCCGCGGTCGCGCTGCTCGACGTCTCGACCGTGCTCGACGGCGATGCCATCACCCCGCTCGTGTCGGTGCTCGACGACCCCACGGTCGCGGCGTCGGGCTGGCGGGGGGTCGACGTCGACGTCGACGACAACTGGCGCTCCTTCGTCGATGCCGGTCCCGGCGAGGTCGACGCCATCCTCGGCTACCTGCTCGTGCTGCGCCGCGACGCAGCCATGGCCGCCCCCGCCCATGCCAAGGCGCGCTTCTACCGGAACGCCGACATGGAGTGGTGCCTGGCGCTGCGTGAGGCCGGTGGGCGTCTCGTCGTGCCCCCGGGCACCCTGCCGGTGCACCAGGGGCGCCATCACGGCTACCACGACTCCGACCCCGACTACCGCGACCGCGAGTCCCGGCGCACGTACGACCGGCTGCTGCAGCGCTTCCGCGGCCAGCCCGGAATCCTGCGGCCCCGATCCTGAGCCGCCGCTCGCCTAGGGTGGTGCCGTGCTCGCTCCCGCCACCCTCGCCGAGCGCACGACCCTGCGGGTCGGCGGTCCCGCGGACGGCTGGGTCGTCGCCGAGTCCGACGACGAGCTGGTCGAGGCAGTCCGCGAGTGCGACGACACGGGCACGGCGGTGCTTCTGCTCGGCGACGGCAGCAACATCGTGGTCGCCGACTCCGGCTTCCGGGGTACCGTCGTCGACGTGGCGACGCGCGGCGTCGCGGTGGCGGATGTCCCCGGCGGGGTGAGCCTGTCCGTGAAGGCCGGCGAGCCGTGGGACGACCTCGTCGACTACGCCGTCCGGCAGGGCTGGTCGGGCATCGAGGCGCTGTCGGGGATCCCGGGCCGCTGCGGATCGACCCCCATCCAGAACGTCGGCGCCTATGGCCAGGAGGTCGCCCAGGTCATCACGTCGGTGCAGGCCCTCGATCGGCGAGGCGGCGAGATCGTGACGCTGGACCCCGCCGAGTGCGGGTTCGGCTACCGCAGCAGCGTGTTCAAGGAGAGTCCGGGCCGCTGGGCGGTTCTCGGGGTCACCATGCGGCTGTCGGCCGCCGGCACCGGGGCGGTGGCCTACGCCGAGCTCGCCCGCACCCTGGGGGTCGAGGTCGGCGGGCAGGCCGACCTCCGCGACATCCGCGCGGCCGTGCTCCTGCTCCGGCACCGCAAGGGCATGGTGCTGGACGCGCACGACCACGACACGTGGAGTGCCGGATCGTTCTTCACCAACCCGGTGGTCGAGGACGACGCCCCAGTGCCCGAGGGCTGCCCGAGGTTCCCGGCTGTCCGTGGCATCAAGCTCAGTGCGGCCTGGCTGATCGAGCAGGCGGGCGTGCCTCGCGGCTTCTCGCTGGGGGAGGGGTCTCGTGCGGCTATCTCCGGCCGGCACACCCTCGCGGTCACCAACCGCGGCGGGGCGAGCGCGGCCGACGTGATGGCCCTCGCCCGGGCCGTCCAGGACCGCGTCCGCCAGCGCTTCGGCATCGCCCTGGCGATCGAGCCGACCCTCGTGGGCGACCCGGGCTGACGCGGCTGCTCCGGCCCGGCCGGTCTCCTAGAGCGCCCAGCCGGTGAGGCGCTCGGCCTGGAGGGGCTCCGCTCGGTCGGCCGCTGCCCGGATGCCCCACCACCGGTCCTTGAGTGCCAGCCGCTCATCGGTCAGGTAGTCCTTGCCGCGCTGCGAGGCGTGGCAGTCCAGGGCCGTGCGGCGGGCGGCGACATCCGCGTCCGTGAGCGGAAGGTACAGGCTCGGATGGAAGTCCTGCCCCGTTGTCGGGGTGCCGTAGTACGCGACGTCCGCCGTGCCGTGCCGCGCGACCGATCGGGCGATGCCCGCAGTGGCCCGGTGATCCTGGTGGGAGTCCTCGGGGTGCGGCGACAGCAGGATGGGATGGACGGCCTGGGCGACGACGGCGTCGAGGGCGGTGATGACCACGGGGTCCGACGTCAGTGTGCCGTCGGTGAAGTGGGTGAAGGCCGTGATCCTCGCGCCGATCCCGGTTGCTGCTGCCACCGACTCGAGCACGCGCTCCTCCCCGGGATCGCACATGAGGAGGATCGTGACGCGATGGCCCCTGCGGACGGCCGCGTGCGCCCACGCCCAGCAGCCGTACTCGGCGTCGTCGGGGTGCGGAGTCAGGACGATGACGTCGCGTCGGCCGGACTCCAAGCGCTGGACCACAGTGCGCACCTCCCACGGGTGGTGCCAGTCTCGCACCCATGGGAGGTCGTTCGCGTGTCGTAGGCTCCTACTCGACCCGCGACAGCAGCCCTGCCATCCGGGTGACTCCCTCGGTGATGTCCGCGTCGGACGTGGCGTAGGACAGGCGGAGGTACCCGGGGGTGCCGAAGGCCTCGCCCGGGACGACCGCGACCTCGGCCTCGTCGAGGATGAGGCCGGCGAGGTGCGCGGACGACTCGATCGGCACGCCGCCCAGCGATCGGCCGACGAGGTCGCGCACCGAGGGGTACACGTAGAAGGCGCCCTCCGGGAGCGGGCAGGCCACGCCCGGGATGGCATCGAGCATGCCGGCCATGAGGACGCGCCGGCGGTCGAACGCGGTGCGCATCTCGGCAACGGCGGACAGGTCGCCGCTGACGGCGGCGAGCGCCGCGACCTGCGACACGTTGGCGACGTTCGAGGTGGCGTGCGACTGGAGGTTGGTGGCGGCCTTCACGATGTCGGCCGGGCCGATCATCCAGCCCACCCGCCAGCCGGTCATGGCGTACGTCTTCGCCACGCCGTTGACCACGACGCACCGGTCGGCCAGGCCGGGCACGAGCACCGGCATGGACGAGAACTCGGCGTCGCCGTAGACCAGGTGCTCGTAGATCTCGTCGGTGACGACCCACAGGCCGTGCTCGAGGGCCCACTCGCCGATGGCCTGCACCTCGGCGGGGGAGTAGACCGCGCCGGTCGGGTTGGACGGGGAGACGAAGACCAGCACCTTCGTGCGCTCGGTGCGGGCCGCCTCGAGCTGCTCGACCGTGGCCCGGTAGCCGGACGTCTCATCGGTCATGACCTCGACCGGGATGCCTCCCGCGAGGCGGATGGACTCGGGGTAGGTGGTCCAGTACGGGGCCGGGAGGAGCACCTCGTCGCCGGGGTCGAGGAGGGTCGCGAAGGCGTTGTAGAGGGCCTGCTTGCCGCCGTTCGTGACGAGCACCTGGGCGGCGCCCACCTCGAGGCCCGAGTCGCGCAGCGTCTTCGCCGCGATGGCCTCCTTGAGCTCGGGCAGGCCGCCGGCGGGGGTGTAGCGATGCCACCGGGGGTCCGAGCAGGCCTCGATCGCCGCCTCGACGATGTAGCCCGGGGTGGGGAAGTCCGGCTCGCCGGCCCCGAATCCGATGACCGGACGCCCCGCGGCCTTGAGGGCCTTGGCCTTGGCATCGACGGCCAGGGTGGCGGACTCGGTGATGGCGGCGATCCGGCGGGAGACGCGTGAGCTCATGGGCACATCCTTGCAGCCTCGCCTCCTGCGCCGGGGACCGGATTGGACCCGACGAACAGGCGGCCCGTAGACTCCTCGGCGAACTAGGTCGGCGGCAGCCTGCCCTCGGGCGGGCTGAATGACCGGTACGAAGGGTCGTAGCTCAATTGGTAGAGCACCGGTCTCCAAAACCGGCGGTTGGGGGTTCAAGTCCCTCCGGCCCTGCGAGTCGACAGCACGAACGAGACGAAGGTAGGAAGGCATGACGGACACGGACGCCCTGCCCGACCGCGGGTCGGACGGGCACGGTCGCAAGGACCGCGCCCGGGGCAATGTGTTCTCGCGGCTTGCCCTGTTCATCAGGCAGGTCGTGGCCGAGCTGCGCAAGGTCATCTGGCCCACGCGCAAGGAGCTCATCGCCTACACGACGGTGGTGGTCATCTTCGTGGTGATCATGGCCGCGATCATCGCCGCGCTCGACTTCGTCTTCGCCCGGGGAGTGCTGTTCGTCTTCGGCTGACCCCCCGAACGCTCGCTGCTTCCCCGATCCCAACGCAAGGAGAATGACCACCGTGTCCGACCAGGGCTTCCGCTCGTTCGACCCATTCGCCACGCCTGCGCCTGCTGACGAGGCGGCGGTCGACGAGGTCCTCGCCGAGGCCGACGAGATCGTCGTCGAGGCCGAGGCCGAGGAGCTGGTCGAGGCCGAGGAGGTCGTGGAGGTCGCTGAGGAGATCGTGGCCGAGGCGGCTGACGAGGAGATCGTCGACGAGGCCATCGAGGAGGTCGTCGAGGAGATCGAGGACCCCGTCGTGGCCTTCCGCGAGCAGATGCGCATCGCTCCTGGCGACTGGTACGTCATCCACTCCTACGCCGGCTACGAGAACAAGGTGAAGGGCAACATCGAGACCCGCATCACCACCATGAACATGGAGGACTACATCTTCCAGGTCGAGGTGCCGATGGAGGAGGTCACGGAGATCAAGAGCGGCGTGCGCAAGCTGGTGCGCCGCAACAAGTTCCCCGGCTACGTCCTCGTGCGCATGGAGCTGACCGACGAGTCCTGGGGCGCCATCCGGCACACCCCGGGCGTCACGGGCTTCGTGGGCCACGGCCACCAGCCCGCCCCGCTGAGCCTCGACGAGGTCGTCTCGATCCTCGCCCCCGCCCCCGAGAAGAAGGCAGGCGTCCCCGGCGCCGCCGCGTCCTCCTCGGGCGGGTCGGCGGCCCAGGCCGTCGAGATCGACTTCGGCGTGGGTGACTCCGTCACCGTGGTCGACGGTCCGTTCGCCACGCTGCACGCCACCATCTCCGAGATCAACATCGAGGCCCAGAAGGTCACGGGCCTGGTCGAGATCTTCGGTCGCGAGACTCCTGTTGAGCTGGCCTTCAGCCAGATCAACAAGAACTGAGCTGGACCCCCGAGGACGCCGTCCTCGGGGTAACGACAACGAAGGACCCGACACACCATGGCACCGAAGAAGAAGAAGGTTGCCGGCCTGATCAAGCTCCAGATCCAGGCGGGGGCAGCCAACCCCGCGCCGCCGGTCGGCCCCGCACTGGGCCAGCACGGCGTCAACATCATGGAGTTCTGCAAGGCCTACAACGCCGCGACGGAGAACCAGCGCGGCAACGTGATCCCGGTCGAGATCACGGTCTACGAGGACCGCTCGTTCGACTTCACGCTCAAGACCCCGCCGGCCTCGCGGCTGATCCTCAAGGCGGCAGGTCTGGAGAAGGGCTCGGGCAACGCGCCCAAGGTCAAGGCCGGCACCATCACGCGCGCCCAGGTGCGCGAGATCGCCGAGACCAAGATGCCCGACCTCAATGCCAACGACGTCGATGCCGCGATGAAGATCATCGAGGGCACCGCCCGTCAGATGGGCATCACGGTCTCCGCCTAGCACCACCTCGAGGGCACCGACCCCCGAGCACCACCCCATCCGTGGGAGAGCCAGCGCGGCTCGTCAACCACGCACTGCGAAGGAGCAGACGCACATGAAGCGCAGCAAGGCCTACAAGGCCGCAGTAGAGAAGATCGACCTCGACGCGCTGTACGCGCCCCTCGAGGCCGTCCGCCTGGTCAAGGAGACCACCGCGACGAAGTTCGACCCCACCGTCGAGGTCTCCATGCGACTGGGCGTCGACCCCCGCAAGGCCGACCAGATGGTCCGTGGCACCGTCAACCTGCCGCACGGCACCGGCAAGACCGCCCGGGTCCTGGTCTTCGCCAACGGCGACAAGGCCGATGAGGCCCGCGCCGCCGGCGCCGACTTCGTCGGGTCGGACGACATGATCGAGAAGGTCAAGGGCGGCTGGACCGACTTCGACGCCGCCGTGGCCACCCCCGACCTCATGGGCAAGGTGGGCACGCTCGGCAAGGTGCTCGGCCCCCGCGGGCTCATGCCCAACCCGAAGACCGGAACGGTCACGATGGACGTCGCCAAGGCGGTCTCCGAGATCAAGGGCGGCAAGATCGAGTTCCGCGTCGACAAGCACTCGAACCTCGCGTTCCCGATCGGCAAGGCCTCGTTCACCGAGCAGGCCCTGGTTGAGAACTACGCGGCCGCCCTCGACGAGATCCTGCGCCTGAAGCCGTCCGCGGCCAAGGGGCGCTACGTGCGCAAGACGACGATGTCGTCGACCATGGGACCGGGCGTGCCCGTCGATCCCAACCGCGTGAAGAACCTGCTGGTCGAGGACGAGGCCTAGCCTCCCCGAGCATCAGACAGGGGGCGTCGTCCGGCCGGACGGCGCCCCCTTCGCATGCCTTGCCTCGTTCCTGCGGCCCCCCTTCGTGCGCCATGCCTCGTTCTCATTCCAATGTTGCGAATCCTGTTGACCGCGGTTGTGACCGAGTACACACTTAGCCACCCCGTGTCATGAGGCGCGTGGTGCGCACGAGGCAATCGGGACATCGAGGAGCGTGACTGGTGACGAGCCCTGACGGCGGGACGCTGCTCGCGCTCGACGACATCAAGGTCAAGCTGAGCGGGCTGCAGATCCTCGACGGGGTGAGCATCGAGGTGCCCCAGGGGAAGGTGACCGGCCTCATCGGCCCCAACGGCGCCGGCAAGACGACCGTGTTCAACGTCATCAGCGGCTTCGTCAAGTCCGACTCCGGCTCGGTGGTCTACCGAGGGCGCGCGCTCAAGCACATCAAGGCGCACAAGCTCACCAAGATGGGCATCTCCCGCACTCTCCAGGGGGTCGGCCTGTTCTCCAGCCTCACCGCCCTCGAGAACGTCATGCTCGGCGGGTCCTCCCGCGTGCGCAGCGGGATCATCTCCCAGTCGTTCGCCATGCCCTGGACCGACATCGAGACCGAGCGCCTGCGGGTGCTGTCCCTGGCGGCCATGGAGGAGATGGGCATCGCCGACGAGGCGGCCCGGCTCCCCGGCGAGCTGCCCTACCCGATCCAGAAGAAGGTGGCGCTGGCGCGGGCCCTGGTGTCCGATCCGGCGATCCTGCTGCTCGACGAGCCCGCCGGCGGTGTCGGCGCGGCCGACATGGCCGACCTCGAGCGGCTCATCCGCAGCTGGGTGCCTGCGCGCACCGTGCTCCTCGTCGAGCACCACATGGAGCTGGTCATGTCGGTCTGCGACCTCATCTGGGTTCTCGACGCCGGCCGGGTCATCGCCTCCGGCACCCCCGACGAGGTGCGCAACGATCCCGCCGTGCTCGCCGCCTACCTCGGCCAGGAGGGGGCAGCCTGATGCTCACCATCACGGATCTCAGCGTCAACTACGGCCCGGTCCATGCCCTCGCCCACGTGTCGATCGAGGTCCCCCGGGGCGAGGTGACGGCCGTCATCGGCGCCAACGGTGCCGGCAAGTCGACGCTCATGCGCACCCTGGCCGGCCTCGTAAAGCCGCTCACCGGGGAGGCGACGCTCGACGGCGTCAAGATCACGGGCCACAAGGCCGAGGACATCGTCCGGATGGGGGTCGCCCTCGTCCCTGAGGGGCGCTCGACCATCCCGGAGCTCACGGTCGAGGAGAACCTCCGCCTGGGCGGGATGTGGCGCAGCCGCACCGACCGGGCGGCCACCGTGACCGAGGTCTTCGACATGTTCCCGGTGCTCGGCGAGCGGCGGTCGATGGGCGCCGCGACGCTGAGCGGCGGCGAGCGGCAGCAGCTGGCCATCGGACGCGCCCTCATGTGCGATCCCCAGTGCCTGCTGCTCGACGAGCCGTCACTCGGGCTGGCGCCCCTCATCGTGACGCAGATTCTCCAGCTCGTGAAGCGACTGGCCACCGAGCAGAACCTCGCGGTCCTCCTGGTCGAGCAGAACGCCGTGACCGCCCTGCGGGTGGCGAGCCAGGGTGTCGTCCTGAACCTCGGCCAGGTCGTGATGGCGGGCCCGGCGCAGGAGATCGCCTCGCACGATGAACTTCGACATGCCTACCTGGGCTACTAGGGGGAGGCGACGTGACTAACTTCATCGAGTACCTGCTGGGCGGACTCGGCTCCGGGGCGATCATCGCGCTCATGGCGCTCGCCCTCGTGCTGACGTGGCGCGCCACCCGGGTCGTGAACTTCGCCCAGGTCGGCCAGGCCATGTTCACCACGTTCATCGCCCTGTCGATCCAGGACCTCACGGGCAACTGGTTCCTCGCGCTCGCGGGGGCGATCGTCGCGGGAGCGGCCCTGGGCGTCGTGGTCCAGTACCTCGTGCTGCGCCCGGTCAAGCGGGCCGACACGTCCGGCGCGATCATCGCGACCTTCGGCGTGCTCATCGCCCTCCAGGCCGGCGCAGGGATGATCTGGGGCGGCGACCAGCAGGCCTACCCGCAGCCGTTCAACAGCGCGGGCATCAGCGCGTTCGGCCGCGAGTGGCCGATCTCGGTCTACGACCTCGTCGTGATCGGCGTGACCCTCGCCCTGGTGGTGGGCCTGTCGCTCGTGTTCACCCGGACGAACCTCGGCCTGTCGATGCGGGCCACCGCCTTCAACCCCGAGGTGGCGCGCCTGTCGGGGGTCCGCGTGAGTCGGACCCTGACCATCGGATGGGCGATCGCTGGCATCGTGGGCGCGGTGGCGGGCGTGCTCGTCGCCCCCATCTCCACGCTGTCGCCGAACAGCTTCGACATCCTGCTGGTGTTCGCCTTCACCGCAGCGGTCATCGGCGGCCTCGACAGCCTCGTCGGCGCGGTCGCCCTGGGTGTCGGCACCGGGCTGGTCATCTCCCTCGTCACGGGCTACAGCGACTCCAGCAACGCACCGGTGGTCGCGCTCGTGCTGCTCGCCCTCAACCTCCTGCTGAAGCCGGACGGCGTCTTCGGCCATACCTCGTCGCGATCGGTCTAGGGAGACGGCATGACCAACCTCATGCGCCTTCCGGGCGCCCGCCTCGTCCTGCACGCGGTGATCGTCGTCGTCCTCTACCTGGCCCTCATGTGGTTCGTGGGCGGCGCGGATCCCCTGACGATGTCGAACATCGCCCTGGCCGCGATGTACGCGACCGCCATGTTCGGCATGGTCATCCTCGTCGGCCTCTCGGGGCAGGTGTCCCTGGGCAACGGCGCGCTGATGGCCATCGGCGCCTACACGCTCGCCCTGACCAGCCTGAACTGGCAGACCGTGCCGATCATCGGGGTGCCGATGAACGGCTGGTGGGCGATGGTCTTCGCGCTCATCGGCGGCATCGTCTTCGGCCTGATCATCGGCGGGCTGGGCGCGCGCCTCAAGGGCCCGTACCTCGCCGGCCTCACCCTCGGCATCGCCGTCGGCATCCCCGCCATCGCCAACCGGTTCCCTGACCTCTTCGGCGGCGAGACGGGCCTGCTGCTCACCGTGCCCTTCCCGGAGGGCGGCTACGAGCCGGCTGTCGACGAGGGCGCCGAGACGGGGACGGAGGCCGTCACCGACGGCACGACCGAGGGCACGACCGACGAGGCCCTGCCGACCGAGGGCGAGGGCGCGGGGGAGACCCTGGCTCCCGACGACCTGCTCACGATCGACGACCTGTCGGGCGACGGAACGGCGTCGGAGCTGCCGACCGAGGGCGAGGGCGCGGGGGAGACCCTGGCTCCCGACGACCTGCTCACGATCGACGATCTCAACGCCGACGGCACCTCGACCGACGCGCCGACCGATGTCGCCACCGATGTGCCGACCGACGTGTCGACGGATGTCCCCGTTCCGGACGTTCCCGTCGACACGCTGCCGCCGAGCACCGACCAGGCCGATCCGGGCTTCCTCATCGAGTACTGGCAGGCATCGCTGGCGATCCTCGTCGCCTGTCTCGTGGGCTTCGTGGCGCTCAACCTCGTCCGGGGGCGTCAGGGGTCGGTCTGGCGTGCCGTGCGCGACGACCCGGTCGCCGCCGCGGTCTCGGGCATCTCGCCGGCCTGGTCCAAGGTCTCGGCGTTCATGATCAGCAGCGTCTTCGCCGCTCTGGCGGGTGGCGTGTTCGCCCAGCTCCTCGCGTACGTGGGCCCCGGGGCCTTCCCGCTCGGGCTGTCGCTGTCCCTGCTCGTAGGCGTGGTGCTCGGCGGCCGGTCGTCACTCGTCGGCGCGATCATCGGAGCCGTCATCATCGTGTGGCTGCCGGAGCTGGTGCGCAGCGCCGCCGAGGGCCGAGGCTGGGACGAGCAGGTGACCAACAACATGCCGAACCTGCTGTACGGCCTCCTGGTCGTCCTTGTCGTCCTCATCGCACCGGGCGGGATCGTGGGGTCGATCAAGTCCCTGTCAGCGAAGGTAACGAAACGGGCAGGGTCGCCCGGCTAATGCCAAACCTGTTGCGACTGCCACGAGGGGTGGCTAGTCTCCAAAGCAGTTGCGTAAGCGGATGGCAACCGAGGATTCACCAGCACGCAATACACATCAGATAAGGCGCCTTCCGCGCGCCCTTCTTGGGGAGGAAATGTCCGTGAGCAAAGTGATCGCGACTCGAGTGGTCGCACTAGGTGCGGTGGCAGCCGTGGGATTGGCTCTTGCCGCGCCCGCAACTGCAGTGGCACCGCCAGCACCGGTCGTCGCAGCCGACCCCGGTGTCAGCGCCACCGAGATCGTCATCGGCACCACCACGCCGCTGACCGGACCGGCGTCGCCGGGCTACAAGGACATCGCGCCCGCCTCTCAGGCGTACTTCAACTACGTGAACTCGAAGGGCGGCATCAACGGCCGCAAGATCAAGTACGTGGTCTATGACGACCAGTACAACCCGGGTCTCACCAAGAAGGTCACCAACCAGCTGATCCTGCGCGACAAGATCTTCGCGATGTACGGCGCCCTGGGCACTCCGACCCACTCTGCGGTCGTCGCCGACCTCAACCGCCGCGGCATCCCGGACGTCTTCGTGAACACCGGAGGCGCGGCCTTCGACAACGCGAAGAAGTACCCGACGACGTTCCCGTACTTCCCGTCGTACGTGGTCGAGGCCAAGGTCATGGCCTACTACATCCAGAAGACCGCTGACCTGGCGGCGAAGAAGGCCTGCCTGTTCTACCAGGACGGCGAGTTCGGCGAGGACGCCGCCCGCGGCTTCAACGCTGCCGGCCTCAAGTTCGCCGAGACCGTCTCGTACTTCTCGGGATCGCAGGTCTCGCCCTTCACCGCGCAGATCACCAAGCTCAAGAGCGCCGGCTGCCAGCTGGTCGTGTTCTTCGGCGTCACCTCGGCCACCGCGCAGCTGCTCGGCACCGCCGCCCGCTCGCAGTTCGCCCCGACCTGGATGATCACGTCCGTCGGATCGGACCCGACCGTGCTCGGCGCGTCGCTCGGCGCATCGGCCAAGGCGCTGCTCAAGGGCATCTACACGCCGTCGTGGATCGTCCCGATCCAGGACACGTCGAACCCCTTCGTGTCGCAGATGAAGGCCATCGCCACCGCGAGCGGCCTGTCGTGGAACTTCTACACCTACTACGGCATCAACACGGCGTACGTGCTCGCCCAGGCCCTCAAGGCCGCCGGCAAGGACCTCACGCGTGCGGGACTCATCAGCGCCCTGCAGACCAAGGCATCGAGCTTCCGTTCGGCCGCGGCCGTCCCGATGGTGTTCTCGAGCTCCTCTCACCAGGGACTCACGGGCTACTACATGGGTCAGTACAACGCCAACGCCGAGGTTGACCGCCTCACGTCGTTCATCATGACCGCGACGAGTGCGTCGACTGGCACGGCCAAGCAGTCGACCTACAAGCCCGGTGCCCCCACTCCCAAGCTGCTGCCGTAGATGAGGACGAATATGCGAATCTCCATGACCCGCCGCGCCGTCGCGGCTGTCGCCACCGCCGGGCTGCTGCTTGTGGCAGTCCCGGCGGCGGTGACCCCCGCGAATGCGGCTGACGCCTGTGCGGCAGGCGCCACCTGCGAGGGCAACCTCACGGGCACGCTGGGCACGTCGCCGTTCAAGATCGTCATGCCGACGACCTTCAACGGCACCGTGCTCATGTACAACCACGGCTACCGCTTCAAGGACCCGATCCCGGCGGCATTCGCCGGGCCGACGGCCCTGGGGCTGTCGACCAACCCCGCCTACACGGCGATCAGCGTGCCGGCGTTCGCGCCGGCCTTCGGATCGGCCGTGGCCTACCAGGCGAACAACATGGCGCAGGTGGCGTCCAATGACACCATCGCGCAGCAGCTGCTGGCGCAGGGCTACGCCCTCGCCGGTGTCGGCAACTCGTCGCAGGGCTGGGCGATCTCCGAGGGCATCCAGGCCAACGAGAACCTCATCAAGCACGTCAACGGCGGCGCCATCGCCGGCGTGAAGAAGATCCTCATGTGGGGAGACTCCTTCGGCGGCTTCATGTCGGCCACCGTGGCCGAGCGCAACCCGAGCAAGGTCGCCGGAATCATGCCCCTCTGCGCCCCGCTCGCGGGTCCGGAGCAGGCCATGAACAGCGCCATGACGGTGATGTACACCTGGAAGACACTCATCGCCCCGACTCTGCGCGTGGCGAACTACCAGTCGTACACCCAGGCCCTGTCCGACCTCGGGACGGTGCTCACCACGCTGGGCGCGGTGGCTGCCGGCACGGCGTCGACCTCGGCCGTGGGCTACCCCATCGCGCAGGCCAACCTGCTCGGTGGCCTCATGGCGGGCCTGCCCACGAAGTCGTCGGTCTACGACGGCCAGACGGTCAACCCGGCGTTCGCCACGCTGGGCACGGCTGCAGCGCTGGCGGGCGGCTACTCGCCGGCGTCTGCGGGTGCCTCGTCTGCGGCAGCCATGCTGCAGAACGTCGGTGCGGCTGCTGCCCTGGGCATCATGGTCCGCTACGACCTCGAGACCAAGGCCCGTGGCCTTGCCTCGATCCCGGCGACCGACTCGGCCAACTTCACGGACAACGTGAACGTGGCCTACACGGCGCTGCTCTCGTCCGAGCAGCGGGGTGAGTTCGGCGACACGCTGAACGCCACCACGGTCATGCCCAACGCACTCAACGCCATGCTGGCGAAGCTCGACGAGTCGAAGGGCAACCCCGCCGCACGGTTCGCGGTCAACGCGGCCGCCGTCAAGGCGATCCGCTCGCTGCCGGCACCCAAGGGCGTCTACACGGTGCCCACGGTGCTCATGACGACCACGTACGACCCGGTCGTCCCGGCTGCGAACACCGAGAACTACTACCTCAAGCTCATGGCGTCCGCGAAGAAGATGGGCGTGATGGGCAAGGCGCTGCAGTTCTACACGATCCCGCCGGAGGACGGCTGGACGACGTTCGATGCCGGCGCGAAGTCGCCCAACTCGGCGGCGTCGGCAGCGAAGGCGACGTCCGGCGTCGGCCACTGCAACTGGACCATCGGCAACGGTGTCCAGGTGGTCAACGGCATCACGGCCCTCAACCGGCTCGTGGCGGCCAAGTCGGCCAAGCAGATCAAGGCCATCAACCGCCTCATGTGGGCGACTCCCGGCGTGAACAGTGACGGCGCGTTCGTCCCTGAGCCGCTGAAGCGCCCGGCGCTGGCCAAGTAGCACCGATCGGTCGAAGGGGGCGGGTGGCCACGGCCACCCGCCCCCTTCCCCGTGTCCGGGGCCTGCGAGCCCGGCGAAGGGCAGGCGATTTGCCGCCCGATGCCCCGACCCCGTAGCCTTGCCCCACCGAAGACCGTTGGTCGCCGGCGATGGGAGACCATCACCGGTCGAAGGTTCCGCGAGAGCGGGCGGCCCGCGCAGGTGAACTGGACCGAGAGCGCCTCGTGCGCCCTTCCGCCCCGTGCGCCTGCGCCGGGGCGTTCTGCATTCGTGGGGCGAAACGAAAGGAGCCCCATGGCACGGCCGGACAAGGCGAGTTCCGTCGCCGAACTCACCGACCACTTCCGCAGCGCCAACGCGGCTGTGCTCACCGAGTACCGCGGCCTGACCGTCGCGCAGCTGAAGACGCTGCGTCGCACGCTCGGATCCACCGTCACGTACGCGGTCGTCAAGAACACCTTGACCAAGATCGCGGCGAAGGAAGCCGGAGTCACCGGAGTCGACGACCTCCTCGCCGGACCGAGCGCCATCGCGTTCGTCCGCGGCGATGCGGTCGATGCGGCGAAGGTCATCCGCAACTTCGCGAAGGAGAACCCCGCCCTGGTCATCAAGGGCGGCTACATGGATGGCGCGGCCCTCTCGGCGGCGGACATCAACAAGATCGCCGACCTCGAGTCGCGCGAGGTTCTCCTCTCCAAGCTCGCAGGCGTCATGAAGGCCAAGCAGTCGCAGGCTGCCGCCCTCTTCGCGGCCCCGCTGGCCAAGACCGCTCGCGCCCTGGGCGCGCTGCAGACCAAGCTCGAGGCAGATCCCGCCCAGTCGACCCCGGTCGACGCCAGCGCTGCCGCGGCACCCGTCGAGGAGACCGAGGCCCCCGTGGCCGAGGCCCCCGAGGCGCCCGAGGCCCCCGTGGCCGAGGGGATCGACGTCGAGGCACCCGCCGAGACGGCACCCGATACCGAGACGCAGGCCGTCGAGGAAACCACCGAGGGCTAACGGCCCACCCGGCCCTCGGCCGGATTTACCCGAAAGGACGCCACCATGGCGAAGATGAGCACCGATGAGCTTCTTGACGCGTTCAAGGAGATGACCCTGCTCGAGCTCTCCGAGTTCGTGAAGCAGTTCGAGGAGACGTTCGACGTCACCGCCGCTGCGCCGGTTGCCGTGGCTGCTGCCGCTGCCCCCGTCGGCGGTGGAGAGGCCGCGGCCGAGCAGGATGAGTTCGACGTCATCCTCGAGGCTGCGGGCGACAACAAGATCCCCGTGATCAAGGAGGTGCGCGCGCTCACCAACCTCGGTCTCAAGGAGGCCAAGGACCTGGTCGAGGCCGCTCCGAAGGCCGTGCTCGAGAAGGTCACCAAGGAGGCCGCAGAGAAGGCCAAGGAGGCCCTCGAGGGCGCCGGCGCCAAGGTCACCCTCAAGTAGCACTCCGCACAGCAGCACGCAGGAGGGGCGGTCCCACGGGACCGCCCCTCCGGCGATTTCGGGGCCGGGCGCCTCGGCCGAGGGGCCCGGGCCGGGTCACCGTTTGGTCACAAGGGCGGTGGAAAACCCTGCTGGTGCTTGACGTTCGTGCTTTTCCCCGTCACCATCCTCGTGAGCGCGATCCTGATCGCGCGGCTGGTCCCGGGGCTCCGGCCCGCTTGACGAGGACCACGCCCGGAACGGCTCGGTGCGGATGCTGTCGCCGCAGGAGCTGTCGGGAGTGGTCGATGACAGGCGACGCCCGACCACCGGGTTCGACAGCGGTGTGCCCGTCGGGTATGCTGCTTCTTTGCGCTGCCCTCCTACCCTCGCTGCCCTGACCGGTCCTGATCCGGCGCCCTCCTGGCGCTGGCTTGACAACTTCGGGGTTCCTAGGCGTGGCCGGGCCCGGATGGCAGTGCAGATGCAGGACTCGCCGCACTGTGGAAGGAACTTGTCTTGGCCGCCACGCGTTCAGACGTAACGCCGCTCTCCCCGGGCCTGACCCGGGTCTCCTTCGCCAAGATTCGTGAGCCGCTCGCGGTTCCGGATCTGCTCGCCCTGCAGACGGCGAGCTTCGACTGGCTCCTCGGTGGTGAGGACTGGCGGGCCCGGGTGGCCGCCGAGATCGCCTCCGGGAACACCGAGATCCCCCAGTCGTCCGGGCTCACCGAGATCTTCGAGGAGATCAGCCCGATCGAGGACTTCGCCGGGTCGATGTCGCTGTCGTTCCGCGACCACCGGTTCGAGCCCCCGAAGTACACGGTCGACCAGTGCCGTGAGAAGGACTTCACGTACGCGGCGCCCCTGTTCGTCACCGCGGAGTTCATGAACAACGAGACGGGCGAGATCAAGTCCCAGACCGTGTTCATGGGCGACTTCCCGCTCATGACCGACAAGGGCACGTTCATCATCAACGGCACCGAGCGCGTCGTGGTGTCGCAGCTCGTCCGTTCGCCCGGCGTCTACTTCGAGCGCTCGGTCGACAAGGTCACCGACAAGGACGTCTACGTCGCCAAGATCATCCCGAGCCGCGGCGCCTGGCTCGAGTTCGAGATCGACAAGAAGGATCTCGTCGCGGTGCGCGTCGACCGCAAGCGCAAGCAGCCGGTGTCGGTGCTCCTGAAGGCCCTCGGCATGACCGCCGAGGAGATCCGCGAGCGCTTCGGCCAGTACGAGACCTTCATGGCGACGCTCGAGAAGGACAACATCGGCAGCCAGGAGGATGCGCTCCTCGACATCTACCGCAAGCTGCGTCCGGGCGAACCCCCCACGGTCGAGAACGCGCGCAACCTGCTCGACAACTTCTACTTCAACCCGAAGCGCTACGACCTCGCCAAGGTCGGCCGCTACAAGGTCAACAAGAAGCTGTCCCTCGACCTGCCCCTCGAGCAGAGCGTCCTGACGCTCGAGGACATCGTCGCGACCATCGAGTACCTCGTCCGCCTCCACGCCGGTCTCACGACAATCGAGGGCCCGCGCGGCGAGGTCCAGTGCGAGACCGACGACATCGACCACTTCGGCAACCGCCGGCTGCGCACCGTGGGCGAGCTCATCCAGAACCAGATCCGCACGGGCCTGTCGCGTATGGAGCGCGTGGTGCGCGAGCGCATGACCACGCAGGACGTCGAGGCGATCACGCCGCAGACACTGATCAACATCCGCCCCGTGGTGGCGTCGATCAAGGAGTTCTTCGGCACGTCGCAGCTGTCGCAGTTCATGGACCAGACGAACCCGCTGTCGGGCCTGACCCACAAGCGCCGGCTGTCGGCGCTCGGCCCCGGCGGCCTCTCGCGCGAGCGGGCCGGCTTCGAGGTCCGCGACGTCCACCCGTCGCACTACGGGCGCATGTGCCCCATCGAGACCCCTGAGGGCCCGAACATCGGCCTGATCGGCTCGCTGGCCACCTACGCGCGCATCAACGCGTTCGGCTTCGTCGAGACCCCCTACCGCAAGGCGGTCAAGGGCAAGGTCACCGACCAGGTCGACTACCTGACGGCCGACGAGGAGGACCTGCACGTCATCGCGCAGGCGAACACCCCCCTCGGGCCGGACGGCACCATGACCGAGGACCGCGTCCTGTGCCGGCGCAAGGGCGGCGAGGTCGACTACGTCCTCCCGGCCGACGTCGACTACATGGACGTGTCGCCGCGCCAGCTGTGGTCCGTGGCCACCGCGATGATCCCCTTCCTCGAGCATGACGACGCCAACCGCGCCCTCATGGGCTCCAACATGCAGCGTCAGGCCGTGCCGCTGATC
>Ga0075156_10000631_pt1 | contig 18286 bp, 10 predicted proteins | sample JI81AbrownDNA_FD_70966 | JGI IMG/M metagenome (GOLD analysis project Ga0075156, IMG submission 70966) | Wastewater effluent complex algal communities from Wisconsin, to seasonally profile nutrient transformation and Carbon sequestration -... | ecosystem: Engineered > WWTP > Effluent > Algae...
TAAACTATTCTCGAGAACTCCTCAGGGTTCGTAAGAGCTCCCAATGTCATGCCAGTCAAAGCTCTTGAGAAATTTTGATTCCTTAAAGCGGCGTTATTTAGGCGTTAGGTACAGCGTAAATCAGGACGTCAACAGATGTCTATAACAAATAGGATTACAAAAATTTTCCTTCAAAGCTTTGGTGATTGCCTCTGATTGTTTGGTTAGGAAAATGATGAACAAAATGAAAAACTTGCTAGTGTATTTTTCGCTTGCCTCCATGTCAAGAGCGAATAACCCGCCCATAGCCTCCATATCAACTCCAGAAACAACCAGTGAAAAAAAATCAAGCACATCTGATACAGTATCACCGTCATTGTGGCACCGCACATACGAAAATGAACTTCCAGATTATATTTATGAACCTCCTTTTGACTATGTAATTGGTATCATTATTCAGCCTTGTGGTGTAAACGAAACCAAAGATAAATCACTGGTCGATGGAGTATATTACAATACATTAGGGTACGATTGCTGCATGAACAAATTTGGAATGGGAGAATATGGATTTTTAAAGTCAGTAGTACTCACGCAATACCAAGATACTGCGTTGCTGGGTAGCCGAATCCCAAACTTTCGACAACTTGCCCGGCATGATGAAATTTTGAACAATATAGATTTGGTCGATGAGAGAGGCGCTACTTTATCATATAAGAACAGTCGACGTTCCGATGACGAGACTTTTGTTGATTATTCATGTCGTGGTGAACGTGATCCCTTCTTACACTGCATGGACGAATATCTAGGGGCAAGGCGCAGTAAGATGATGGCACCATGCTGGGATAACAATCAAACGGTATATGCTAACTTGGAATGTTACAGCGTCGATGGACACAAGCTCGGCGAAAAATGCATGCAATTCGCTTATATCCAAAATGCACTGGTTCATACCTGTGGCGGAATATTTTCAAATGATACAGAATGTGGAACTTATGTCGAGGTTCATCGTCGAAACGGAAGCCCCTACGATCATGAGGATGTGGTCCTTGCCGAAACCAAAATCACGGAGACTACCAACTACGGTATGATCACAACTACAATTCCTTTGACTTACAAGACGCAAGAGCATAAAAATCGAACCTTGTGTGCTTATGTGGAGAACAAAGTAAGAGTTGGATCAATGGTTTTTATCAAAAAAACTGCCCCGCACTGCTGTTGTCCAAAAGTTTTCAGCCAAAGGACTCAATTGGGAAGCTTCTTCTGTCCTCGCAGGCAAAATACCAAAGACGGACCCTTTGCCGGCACTCTTCGAACCACACGAGAACTTTATGAGAATGACAAGCTAATGAGTCAGTACCCATTTTGTCATCACGCTGTAGATTCTGTCGATGAACTAATGTGTAGCGCTCAGAGTGACTCCACCATTGAACTAACTTGTAACGATGACGCTGTTTGTAAGGAACAAGGAAGGTTTTACACATATCCATGCCGACCTGTAATTCCGCAAACGACTCGAACTAATACCTGGTATACTAGCCCTGACTTAGCTGGTATTTACCCTGCAGCCTGCCCACTTGGAGAACTATTTCGTGCCTGCGCACTAAAGCCGCCATCAGAAACCTTTTGTAGAGGGTCTGATGACGCTCGTGGCTTTCGTGATGAGGTAGGCAAGGTGGCAGGTATTCCAAAAACCCCTAACGGAACATATAACATTACATTCAATGATGGTCGGACGACGTACAACTTTCGAAGATCCGAGTTTGAATTGATCAAGCCTGATAGCAATTATGAACTGTGGTGGGTTCAACGAAGAGGGAGGGAGAGAAAAGTGCGGTACAAGAAATCTTTCCGTGTCATTCACCCAAAATGCACTTTTGACACCGCCGAGGACCAATACCTTCCATTTGCATTATATAATTCAAATGGGGAATTCGTTGCTTCCGTACCTAGTTACTCCCAGACGACAGTATTACCGGGTCATCCCTAGATTAGATCTCACGACGCGTGTGGATAAAGCTTTAATGATTCGCAGAGTGTTTGCAAAGAAGTCCACAAACACTTTTAGTTGCCAAAGTCCTCGTCACCTGAGTTGATAACCGTTGGATGCAACATAGCCAAGGCTACTGTATTTGACCATTGAACTTCTATAAAAAGGGCCTTTCTCAGTCCTATCAAAACCTGAGATGTATTCATTATTGTGATGTTTTGAGTTTCTTGATCGGGAGCTCCAACTTCTTCTTTATTAGATGCCGTTTCACTATTTTTCGAAGCGATTTCTGTGCAGTCTAAAGCCGCAAAGCTGTTCACCCATCCCATGCCGCGATTGACGTCAGTCCGAAACCTGCCCAAAAATACAAAGTTATTGCACGAAACCTTCATTTCTTCATGAACTTCTCGTTGCGCAGCCATCTTTGCTGACTCGTCATCTGGTTCAATTATTCCTCCTATAATTGCCAACGACGACCTTCCTTCGAGTGCGTACTTGGTTTGTTGAAAAATCATCCATTCGCGCTCCTTGCTGTCTGGTCGAGGGCTGTTTGGCGCCTCTACCAAGACATTAATACGATCATGGTAGTCTATCCACACCCAATCGTTAATGATGGGGGAGTCTTGACTAAATTGCAGAGTGTGTTTTGAAACTTGCACAAATTTACTTTCGAGTAAACACTTGGGGGAGCCAATCGTCGTACCTGGCAGGTTGTATTTGGGTCCGAGGTACGTTCCCATGGTTATTTCGCATTCTTGTCGCAAAAACGTTTTCTCTTGCACATCTTTGTTGGTTAACAAGCTCGTATACTTGATCATTAGAAAAGTAATTAAAAAAACAGACATAAAAAGTGCACGCTTTCCTGAGATTGTTGTTAACGTTAATGCGCCTCGTCTCGACATTCCTAATCTCCTCATTGACCACACTTTAAATTAGCAAAGGAAGTACCGATACTTGTTACGTCTAAAAAAATCACATACTGCAAATTATGGCTCCCTTAACACAAATTCACTACCGCTAGTTAGTCACGCTTGATAAAATTTAAAAAAAATTAAAACCTTAGATAGAGCACAAATTGTCATGGATTGAAATATGCAAGAGTAAGTTATTTATCAAAATGGAATCTATTGTTGATCTAGATATTTTTTCAATCATTCGAATCATAGCATATGGAGTCTCTGGGTTGAAAAGGATAGTCAATTAGTATCTTTCAAAAGACCAGCTTCTTTAAAGATGTTTATGATTCCATTAGACCTTGACACAATTCAGAATCTATCAGGTAAATGTCAACAAAGGGAGAGTAAATTATTATTTTTGTTGAAATGTTGAAATTGCGCATATTATCTTTATTTAAACCTTGAATTATTTTGGCCTATTACATCGCCTTTTGTGTGGGATAATTTTCAAATTTAGGTGTTACAGAGGAGGGCCACACCTCGCAAGATCCAGTGACTTGGAGCCTTGTCGTCTGGACACTTTAATTGTGCATTGAAAATAAAGTTGCGATCAGTTCGGCTCTTGTATTTATATAACGGGCAGAGATACGGTCCGCCAGCTCCATGAAGAGACTTTTTTGAGTTCTTTTCCTCTGTTGCTTTAACCCCTGTTATATACAGTATGGGCAACATTGTGAACAATTGTTTTGGCTCGCTCTCAGAAAGATTCCCTTCTTGTCTATCCCACTGTGCACCCTCTAGGAAAAGTCCATGAACATAGATTCCCTCATCAGGTGACTGCTTCAATTGTTCCGGACGCTCAAAGCTTGTTACGTCTGTGTGATAAACAACATCATCCAAAGCCCAACCCTCATGCTTACGAGTTACTTCTTGCTTCATGGCTGTGAGACAACCATTTGGGTTGAAAAATCCTGTAAGCCAAAAACTCTTTGGTCTACCATTAGTAAGCCACGTTCTATTTTGTTTGTCGCGGTTAAGCAATGATCCAAACCAGTCACCTAAACTTGATAATCGCCAACTGAATTCATCACCTGTCAAAGTATTCTCCCAATAGTAAGGAACCTTTGCATCATAAATGCTGTCAAGCATCTCTTGAAGTTCAGATGTCATCACAACTTCACCATTGATAGCAAGTTGAAGTTGTGTCAACGTGTGTCGGACTTTACCGATCACATTTTGAAGTCTTTGAACCTCCTGAAACAGAAATATGTTCATTGGTACTTTCAAATCGCCCAATTTTTTCAGCTGTTCTTTATACACATCCTCCGCATAATCTTCGGGCAACCGATTCAGAAGATCTTTGCATTTTTCGAAGACGAACTCTTCTCGAGAGCCGCCTATACCGCCACCTCCTTCCTTTGGCTGAGTCTCAAGGAGACTTTGAATCAAAGCATCGGCCTCGTTCTTCCTGAAAGATAGATCTGCATTTGGATGCAAACCACAAATTTCAGGTGAGTCGATTGCTGGAAAGGCACTTATATATGATTGGTATTCGCCGTGTTCGGAGTATGCAGGAACAATATACTGAAACCCTCCAGGAATTTTCGACAATGGTTGTGCTGGATTGAAGGTAAAGCCCTCATCTGTAGTTTGCGGTCTAAGCCACTCTTCTGTGTAAGTTCGGAAAAGCCTTGTATCAATACTGTCAGTGATTTTGCCTCCATATTGTACAGCAGAAACCATGTACTGAAAAGTGGTCCAGCTAATTGGTCCATTCTCCATGTGTTTTTCCAAAAAAAGTATGCAGCTTTGCAGATCTCCATCATTGTACTCATAAGGTACACACCATCCAATCGGGCCAAATTTCCGACGCTCTTGAACAACACTGTGTAAGAAGCATAGAGTAAATAATAAACGACGCCAATTTTCTGTTTCATGTCGTTCAATTCTATCCTGGTCCACCATGATACCTGGCGTGTAACTGCGAAGCAATCCTGCCTTGAGACCTGATGGAGGTTCATTTGTTACTTTGGTGCTCATTTGAAGAAGCCCCAAAGGGAAAGAAGGATGAGGTAGCGCTGTTATGAAAAGTCGGAAATTCGGATCCATTTTAACCCGCAACTTTTTCAAAATGTCTTCCAATTCGGTCATAAGCTCCAGAGCAAGTTCGCAGTTCTGAAGTAATACCCAAGTCCCATTTTCCGAGCCAGAACTCACAGCCTTCTTGGCAACGATTTCTTGTCCCTCACCTAAAGAAATGACTGCAGGGGAGGCAACTTTTCTTTTTCTTGACAAAGTTTCGATTCCCTCTGTTGGATCAGCTCCTCGGCTCAACAGGAAGATTACTGGAACTTCAGCGACCATGTCATCAAATAACATCTCCATAGTATCAGTGACCGGCTGAACATAGGCAAATCCCATAGTATCACGTAAAAACTCTGTGCACATCAAATTACTTCGGTCAAAGCGCAGACAGCGTACCAACAGTAACTTTAGAAAAGGTCCGATATCTCTTTGCTCGTCTATTCTTTGCTGGTAATCAGGAATTGGTAAAGTCTCTGGCTCATTGTCAGTATACCAACGTTTCCACGCATTTTCATTTCCTGATATGTCTCCAATCAGATTCACAAAAAACTTATTTTTCTGGGAAATCTCCACAACATTGAGCCATGACTCACTTGACATCCATTGAAATGGCTTTGAGCGAACATTGTTGATATCCAATGATGCACCTGCTTTCAGAAACAAAGGTATATCATACTCTTTCAGATGTTTGGCAGAGACAAGAATTTTCATGGCTACAAGGAGTTTGAAAGTGAGCTTGTCACGCTCGAAAAGTCCACGATTAATGTATCGGTATGTACCAAAACTTAGGGTTTCAATTATATTTGCCACTCTCTTACTTGCCAACTCAGACTTTTCAGATTTGTCCATGGAAGCGGAGAAGAGTACTAGGAATTGAGCTAAACTTGTTTGATACATGGAATTCACCAGACCCATGCTTACGACACTGAAATAAAGAACTGATCCCCGAGTCGCAACTGGCCTAAACTGCTCTCTTTTTTCATCAATACTTCTTTTAGCCTCATCTGCTGTATTCAATTTTAAGCTGACTTCTGCAGACTTTGCTTTTGTGTTTTCAAGAACGCTAACTAGTTCTTCATCATCAAGCAAATTACCAGTATTCTCACTTAGACATTTCAGCAACGATGCATTTAGTCTCACAAGGGTGTTGTTGTTTTCAACAACTTCTTGGAGAACGCGGGACAATTGCTCCTCTAGTGCTTTCTGTTCCTTTCCAATAACTCGTGCCAAGAGTTGGTCCTCGAGCCCTTTTTGAGTAACTGTGAAATCAATCAAAGTCGTCTTTGCCTGCAGCTCAGGACTAAATTTAGGGTTTGAAAGCCTTGTGATGAAGTAAATGTTGAATGAATCATCGAAGTCTAATTTTGTGTCACCGACAACAATAAACTTCTTATTCCCGCGTGCTGAAATTTCTTTTTCAAGAACTGGGTTCAACAGAGGGTCTATCTCCTCGCCTACACCAACCACAACCATAGTCTTACCATCAGCCATACAAACCGCTAGTTTATCTTTGAGTTTAGCGTCATTCAATTGCACTAAGATTTGTCCGTCTGCAAATGATGGTAGATTTCCTCCTTCTTTATTACAGATCCAATGCTGTGCTTGACCTTGTGGATCAATTAGTAGAGGATATCTTGTACTGCTGGTCACCAAAATACCATTTTGGATTGATAGAGAATCGGTAGGTAAGCCTTGTAAATTCCAATTTCCAGTTGTTCCTGAATCTGCCAGAAATGATGTAATGTCAAGACTTTGCGTGAAAGGCATTCCTCGCTGTTCACAGTCAGACATGAAAGTATCATTGACCAGTCGGTCGCGGAAAGCTTGGTTGAAAGGCCCGCAGTAGCTAACAAATGCACATCCAAGCGCACAATCCCCAACAAGCCTTGATTTCTGTAGTTGAAAATTTTTCGCGTCTTCAGTCCAGCGTTGCCGCTCATCGGCTAGACCATTTATGAGCTGTGATGCTTTAGTCATTTTTGATTCAACTTGCCTTGCTTTCTCCTCCATTCTATTCTTCTCAGCAAGTTGGCCATCTGCCATTTTCTGCAGGGCTTCCAACGTCTCCTTCAATTTAAGCACTTTTAACTCCATTTCCTTCAATTTGTGATCCGCTGCAGCTTGTTTTGCTTCAGCCACAGCAAGCTTTTCTTGTTTTGGCTTTACGACTTTGCTTGAATTATGATATTTCTCCAGGGCTTGTACGTATACACATAGCCCTTTTGCTGCTTTGCTTGCTTTTTGTGCCTGATCTGGATTGAATCCGAGTTCTTTTAACTCTGTTATGTACACAGACAAAAATTCAATCGTCTCGTCGTTCATTTTATCCCTTCCGCCGCCATCTTCGCCAAACTTCTTAAGATTTCCCAAAAGATCAGAGCCATTCATCATTTGTAATGCTTGTGGCTTGAAACTAGGCTCATACCAAGCTACCTGCTGTTTCTTTAAGCTGATGCTGCAAGGGGTAACTTGCTTTAGTGGTTTTTGAAATAGAACCAAAACACAATCGAAAACTAGCTTGATGATGTCGCTTGGATTTGCCAGCTTTTTTATTTCTCCGATGTCCTTTGCACCGATTCCATTGATGGCAGTTTCAGCTTCACGGACATGAGGCATTGCAGCTTCCAATTCAGAATTACAAATTTCCCTTGTGATTGCAATACTTTCGGCATCTTGTTGACATTTAGCTTTAACTGCGTTTGCTGAAATCTCCTCTCTTTCCGCTTCTGCCTTCTTAGCCTTGACATCCTCTAAACTTTTGTTCGTTTCTTCTGTCTTCTCGGCTATTTTCGCTTGGCTCTTCTTTAGACTGACCTTCATTTCTTCTACATCCTTTGCTCCTTGTATGAGTTTGCGCAAGCCTTGGCCTACTTGATTTTCTTTATCATTAAGAACAAACAGTTTTCTCTCATATAGCTTTTTGTAGGCGTTGATGAAACTCAAAAAGCTTTTTGGAGTCTGATATACTTGTCTACGCATACATTTGAAATATTCGTCACAAGTCTGAGTAACTTTTTTGTGGACAGAACCCATGTGCGACATGAGCTTTTGTTTGATTTCACTGGTACAATCTACTTGAAACTCCTTTAGGAAAGCTGAACTGACACTCACTAGTGCCTCTTCAGGCCAGGGGAGGAACCAATCGATTGTTGGTGAGCTGATAAGGCTTGGGAATTTCCTAGCTCGGACTGGGAATTTGGGATTCAAAGGAGACATACTGAGGATAATGTGTAAATTGTCCCTTACACAGTCTGTGAAATACTCCTTGAGATTGTCTGAGGTTTCTTCAAGGTGTGGTCTTTCTCGAGCAAAATCTTGATGAAGATCTGAAGTCATTGTCATCATTTCGTCTTTGGCAAATAGACCAGGCACCTCGCCAGTTGACAATATTGAGTTGATGGTTTCAAGATAAACCTCGTCTTTTATTTCACTCTCTGTAAAAAGGAAAGTTGTCGGCTTTCGTTTGTGTCCTGCACGCTCATATAATTTCTTTATATCCTCAAAAAAAGCTTTTTCGTTATATTGCTTTGTCAAAGTTATTTGAAAACATTGAGCTCCAGAAATGTAAGAGGCTAATCGCGCTAGACTTTGCTTTCCACTCCCACCCACGCCAACTAAGAGCGCAGATCCACGTGGCATATCGATAAGCCTACTGATTCGAAGCATGTGCCGTAAGGCATCTTGGAATAACACCAAGTCTAGTTTCTTGGCTGGGAATTCGTCGTTATACTTTGTTAGGAAATGTTTTGCTCTATTCAGAATGTTCTCGAGGCCACCACCATCTTCATACAATTTTGGTGCAGCTTCGACGACCATGCCATCCTCATCTACCTTGTCATCTCGAAGAAAGCTAACCATGTATATTGGCTTGTTGCAGGCCTTAGAGTAAAATTCTTTCCCAAAAATCTTTGTCCCAACCTCTCCTATTATCTTTTCGTATTCATCTTTATCTTTTATGTTCACAAGCTTGTCACAAAAAACTCTGTCAGACTCGTGTTTCCAAAGTCCAATAAGCATGGAAGACGGGTTGAAATTTTTCTTTTCTTCACCTGTCAGACCTATCCCCCCTGTTGTGATTGATGCTGTAGGCGTCTTTAATATACCTTGAAACACTCTACTAAGATCTCTCATATTGAATACGTAATGAAATTTCGATGGCGTAGGGAGGAGCCGCCGCTTTACCAATTCCCACAGTGAAATCGTTGCTTGAGTTAGTTTCGCTTGCACTTCCATTGTACCTGCATCAAACAAGTTCGACGTAAAGCGTCCACTAAGCATTTGACCGTAAATATCATTTATGCTTGTGATGCTGGGTAAAACCAAATTGAAAACGAAAAAATTTCTTTTCAAACGAATGGGTATGTCATTTTTACCGCCTCCTGGATGCTGCATTGCAGCAACATAATTTAGATCTTCGCATGTTTTGAAATCTCCCCGCTTGTCCTTGTCAAGAAAGTAAAAACCCTTTTGCTCCACAAGTAAACGTACAAGTTCCAAAGTTGGTTGATCGCCCCATTTATTTACCTCTGGCATAGAGATGTCGTCAAAGAAGACTGTCATTTTCTTCCCTCGAGGAGGGCCGAAAGTTTTTCCTCCGCGCTTGTCTAATTCGTTTTCGATGGAAAACTGCGCCATAAAAGGCGTTGTAGCGGAAGAAAAGTTTATTCGTTTGATCAACGTCTTCTTTGGATCTTGGTCTGCAAGAAACATAAGCAGCACACTTGTTTTTGCTGTTCCTTCGGCGCCAAGTAGGAGAACAGGGTGATTCTGTGCATGTATATTTTCAATAACAAATTTTGCTCTAGTCGAATCCAGAGTCGGGATCAAAATGCTAGAGAAATTCAACTCTCTTGCATTTGGACAGGTCCAAGTCGGAGGATTCCATTTCTTCCACTCCCCTGTTTGGATATCAACATGGTATTCGTAAACAGTTTCACCCTCACTGACTAAAGGCATTGAACTGTTGGTGTCTTTGCTACGAAGCCATGAGTCAAATTTCTTTCTGTCTTCAGTCTCGAGAAGGGAAGCTACACTCCAGCATAGACAATACAGGAATATCTTTTCCAATATACTTCGCGGTAAGTTCACAGCACTAGCAGCTGAGCAGTCCGACTTTTCTGTTAGACACAGGAAAAGATCACAGAAGCTGGTGATTCGCCCAACTCTTCCTTCTTTCATAACTTCGGCTGTATTCTTTGACAAAAATTCGAAGCACGGTCCAGGTCCAATTTCTTGATTTGAAGATCCAATCCACTTCAAGACCAAGGACCTCAAAATGGCTTGCCTCTCTTCAACTCGATTTTTAAGCCACGCCTCCATTACAGGGCTCCAGTCAAGGTCGGTGTCACTAACATAAATAATACCTGCTCGTGACACCGTTGCTGGAGATGCGTTGACGAGAGTTTCAACTTCAAACATCATCTTCACATTATCTGTCATCGGCATTCTATCACCATTTGCTAATGTAAGGATTTTATTGTCATCCAGAACTGTATTAAGATCCTCAATCCAAATCGCGTCAACTGGGCCGTCTGCAACTATCCATGTATTGAATTCGTTTTCCCTTTTATTATACCTCTCCCACATGGCGGCGAAAACTCCTGTTGTCCACTCTTCTGTTTGTGGATCAATCTCACCGTACATTTCCTGAGCTCGCATTGCCTTAGGATTGAATCGAGCTTCCTTATATTTAATGTTATGGTGTTTTTCAAGCGTTGCCTTCAAACAGTTCAAAATACATGTCTTACCGCCACCTGAAGGGCCTACCAACATGATTCCATGTCGAACACGAGTGGTCTCGTACAACTGAATCACTTTCAACACCCAAGAACTGTGATAAATCAAACCTTGATCCTCAACGACGTTTCTCAGGATTTGTTCCTCGTCTGGATAGCTACCTTTAGGCGGTGTCGCAATTCCTGGAAACAAATCTAGCAGCAATGACTTGAAAAGTGGTACGTCTTGAGCTACGAGTTTGGACAAATTCATATCGCGAATAGTCTGGTATACAAGAAAATCCTCGGCTTGGTTCAAATTTGCCCTTTTAACAGCTCCCATGGTTCGTAAAACAGAAAGAATGTTTCGCAAGCCCCAATCATAGTGACGTTGATTACTAAGTTGTTCTTTACATGTTGAGTACAATGCATGGAATTTCTTTGACAATACATCGAAATTCTTGTAGCCGACAGAACACATTTTTACCTTTTTAATTATTTGGAAATCCGGCGTCATCATAGCCACCCCACGGAATAAAGCTTTCAAATTTTCAGGAAGCTCCTGTCGACCTGCATATCCCGGATTCATCGTGATGAAAAAGGCACAAGCAGGCTTGAGGTTCACGTCTTGAGGGTCTCCTGGGAACTGGAATGTTTTGGACCTCTGCTTCTGAGCGTTCTGTATTGCAAGCACTTGCTGAGCCACAACTGACAAAACAGGCAATTTGATACGATTGAACTCATCGAAGCATCCCCATAGCCCACTTTGACATAAACCTTTGAAAATTTTAGCGCAATCTGAATATTTCATTTGGTCAGTGCAGTTTGTGACTACTACAAATGTGCCAAGAGTGTTCCCAAGATCCTTTGTTGTCTCGGTCTTGAAAGAGCAAATAAAATAATTAGCGTAAGCAAATGTCATGATTGAATTATCTTTAACAAATTATTGTCTCACCTTTCCAGTACCAGCGGGTCCAGCAGGTGCTCCACCAAAATACATCCCTAGCGCTTGCGCCAAAGTAATGTAACACTTGTCGGTTAATGGTGTGATGACCAGACGCTCTTTTGCGCCAAGGTACTCGTATTGATAAGGGAAATCGACATCAGTAATAGAAACAATTGTTGCGCCATCATCACTAACGTCATCTCGTGCATTTGGTTTCCAATAAAATCTTGCTTGTTTCAGCCAGTCAAAGTCGCTTGGGCGCTGGACTTTTTTTGCTTTGTAAAGTTTGAGTAGCTCCTCAGCGATATCTCTTTGATGAACATGAACAGTTACCAGAGTCTCAATTTTTCTTCTATTTACTTTGGTCCCGAGGTCTTGCAGGCACCAGCCTGACATTTCTTCTAAGACTTTTTGTTGCTTCAAATTGTTCTCATTCATAACACCTTGCTTACTTCGGCAAAGTTCTAAAGCGGTCTGGGTTTCGTAGGTCCAAAGAATTTGCACAGCCAGAAGAGCGAATTGTGCGATGTTGACGTCCACTAAAGGTCGTAGCTTAGAAATATCTGCGGAAACATCAGATACTCCACCGGCACATTTTCGAGCGTGTTCTTTCATGGTGCTTTGCATGCGGCTAACGAGCGTTACAAGCCATTCTTCGATGTTACCGATGGCTTTGACGACAGAAACGAATGACACAACTTCATGGCCTTCGCCTCCTACTCCATTGAATTTGGTTATGATCGTTTTATCTTTTTTGTCGTGTTGAACCGTTTGGATTGCATCAAAAACGCTCTCATAATATTGATTCATAGCGAGAGGATCTGACCCTTTTGACAAAATTTGAAGAAGTTTTGCATCAGAGACAAAAAAGAATCGAGGAAATGCATTTTGCTTTTGACCAAGGTAGCCCTTTAGAGACTTTTCACATTTTTCTAATTCCAGATGCATGTTGGGCAATGAAGTTCGTAGATATTCATCACCACAAGCTTCAACAACATTTTCGGTATCGGTAACTTTAGACATTATTTTTGCCCAATCCTTGTCGACTTTGGCGAATCTTTTGGCTTCTTTAGGCATTTGTTTCGCTATATCACCTCCAGTGAAGACCGATTCTAAAGCGCACCATAAATTTTGAACTTTCACGAGCTTTTCAAGAGTGTCTGAAGTTTCCCACAACAGTTTCTTTTGGTCAATTGCTTTTTTTTCGAAAGGACCTATGTGACGATTGCTCAAAATTGTCTGAAGATTCATTATAGTCTCTTCTAACTCCTCGGCGATTTTCGGTGTAGCCCTTAAAATATAAATGCCTCTAGATTTCCATTCTTGAAGCTCAAATCTTTGTTCTATCCAATATCTCTGGATTTCATCAAGTTGTTCCTCAAGCTTCAACTGTTTATCAGCTCCTTCAGTTATTTCTTCTATTTCTTCCCGAGCTGAAATCAGGTTTGCTTCAACTAAGACCCGCAGTTGGAAGTCAGATACTTCATCAAAATCAATTTTAACGTGAAACTTCTCGACAACTGCATCCCAGTGTCGACGTTTAATCGATTCTTTCGATAACTCCTTAAGGAGAGGGAGCAAAGTTTGGTATTCGTCTATTTTAGATCTCAGTTCTGAGTGTGCATCAAACTCCCGCAAGCGTTTCGGAAGTCTTTTACAGCGTTGGTCATATGCCTCCATGACTTCAAGCATGTTGTCTACATCCAAGACTACAGCTGACCAGAGCCTGAAACGCCACTTTGAAATAGTTTCGTCAACATCAGTGTAAAGATCGAATAGTTGAGAAGCTAATTCTATCTCCTTCTGTGTCTCTTCTAGATCCGGGTAATCTTGATGATCAAAAGCAAAAAGCTCCTCTCCCAGCCTATAAGTTATGTATTTGCGTTTTCGACTTTCGTATTCGTCTTTGAATGATTTCAATCGGTGAGATGCGTCATTCGGAGCGAGTCCCTTAACCAGAGGCCCGTCCTGCCTAAAGCGTTGACGAAACTATGAGAGTAGGATGTTATACAATGGCCGGTGAGAATTCTATAACTGTTTACTTTTTGAAGAATAAAGCTACTAACCTGCACAACGTCTATCTTGAAGGATTTGATATCTTGTATCAATTTTGTCTTGAATTGAAGTTGAGTTTTACGTAGTTCATCCGCTCTTTCTTGAGCCTGTAAAACAAGTTTTTTCCAGCTTAATTCAAGTCTAGTCATTTTATCATCATCCTCCTTGCTTATTTTACAATAATCTTCATTCTTTTTAAGCATATCGTACATTTGTTGAATCGGGAACAATTCCATCTCAATGCAAGCTTCTCGTTCTTTAACTTGGTTTAATACTTTGACAATGGCCCCAAGAGAGTCTAATTCTTTGACCTCTCTTCCTAACTTCCCTTGGGTTTGTCTAATATACTCTGTTATACTGTCGAGTGCATTTAAAAACTTTTTGTGAAGTTCGGCAGTATACTGTAAAGAAACGAACTACTCATTAGCAAAATACAACTAATGTCGCCACTGAAATAATAATAAACCTACCCTTGCTATCCATGCTTTGCATTCATTTTTGCAGTGTGATTTTACTCCCTCGGGGTTCAGAGAAAGAGCGCCAATAATGTATTTTGATGGAAGCGTATCAATTTCTTTCTCCAACGAGTCAAACTCTTGGAATTTGCGTTTAAAGTCGCTTAAATTATGGCAACCTTTAGAAAACTCATGACACTCGGCGTCTTTGTCCATATCTGAAAGCCAATCATACTGGAGATACATCAATCAAGATGGCTTTAGATATTGGAACTAATTCTAATCAATTCTTGATGCGATCGACTTACCCGCTTGAACGAATTCACATATTCGATTACTGTCTTTCTCACTCCTTGCACACATCCCGTAAGCAAAAGAGCAACCCTAACCAGTTCAATGTCTTTTGTGATTCGAACAAAAAATGAAACCTTGTTGCCTTCATGGTTTGCACTCCAATCAAAAACGCACTTGTAACAGGATAGAATAGCCTGTGCAGACTGATTGATGCATTGCTGAATGTCGTCCAGGCTAGGTAAAAGTGATACTCCAGTGACAGTCACGAGTACATTTGCATCAAAGAAGGCTTTAGAGATGCTCAAAATATTCGAACCACCACGAGATCCTATTCGCCTTTTCAATGCATTCATCGAAGTTTTCGCGGAGACTAGCAACGCTCCATACAGGCTTTCATTGTAGTGCTCTCTTAAATTTTTCACTTCTTCATCTTTGACAGGGTAAGCAGACCCTTCTAGTTTGAATTGCTGGATATTAAAGATAAGATCGTCAACGGCATGCATGATCTCAATATTTTTTCCTTGCAATAAAGTGGATTGGCGAGCGATGTGTTTTTGCTGCATTTCGACGAAGTCAGATAATGCGAAGGAGTTAGTATCGGGCAGATCAACAAGAAGTGTTCTAGCGACAATAACAAGGTTTTCCTCTATCCTGTTTTCAATTATGTCATTTATGCTCTTAATGAGTTCCTTCATACTTTGAAGTGCCGAAAATAACTTGAGTATAAAGTCTTCGACGTTTGTGGATGTCCATGTGAGAGTGAAAATTCCAAGCCTCATTATCTGAAATTCGAAGTTCCGAAAATGTGGGAGCTTCAATGAAGGGCACAAAAACTTGTCAGATGAGTGGATGTTGAAGAGAGTTATTTCTTCGCTGGATGTTAACTTACAAGAATCACTTGTGTGGAAGGAGCCACCTCTGCAATAAGCCGGTCGTATTCTGCAAGTGCCCAAGATAGATTCCGATGAATCGCTTTAAGCTTTAGCTCTTGAATCAGTACGATTTTGGCACTCTCTGGGATGTTTTCAACTCCCATTCGACTCAAACACTTGGTCTCTCTTATAGATTCGAATATCTGCGAATCAAAATTAACATAGAGCTGCTTGTCACCAGGGTTTCGAACCAACAATGTAGCTTCAAAACCTCTTCTTGCGTTGCTTATATTGAGTGAGAAGCGACGCAACAAACTTTCTTCTTCGTTTCTCAGTTTATTCGCAACTCGATAATATTTTGTCATCATCTCCTTTGCATCATCGTCCTCCATTACAGTCGTGTAATGCTGAAAGTATTGAAACGGGCCGTGGATTTTTCTGAAAAGATGGCGGACCCACGCGATTCTACCGGCTATGGGCGGCGAGTAACGAGCTCCAGGAGTTTTTTTCCTGTTCTTGTCAAAAATTTTCTCTACGTTTTCAAGCTCAGTCCAGAAACCTTTGAAAACTTTATCAAAGAGCACTTTTTTTAGGACGTTCTGCAGTCTCTTTCGCTTCATGGCACGATAGAATGTTTTGAACAAGTCAAGTGATCGACTCATAGATTCAGGGCGTTCGAAGGACTGATTTAGAAATTGAATCATCTCGATTTCCAGCACTTCAATCTTGTGATTAAATTCAACCAAGTCCCTGTCGAATTTGTTATGATGATAATCTAAAAGGTCATGTCCTTTTAATTGAAATTGCTTCTTATCACTCAAAAAAAGTTCAACAAATGGTCCCATTCCTTCGAGTTGCGTATTCACAATACCTGAGAAATCTTCGATAATTGAAAAAAGAGATTGCAACTTAGTGACTCTTCTGCAGAAGAGATCAAATTTTCCAAAAAGGTGAGTTTCAGGGTAGTCGAACGGCTCAGCAGACGGCTTTTCTAATAATTTGGCTTTCGTAAGACCGTATTGCTTACGATATTCTTCATTGAGCGTTTTGCATGCAGACAATCTACCGTTTAGTGCACTGAATTCACAATCCCAAAGAGAACCTCCTTCGGCTGCATCAAGAATATATAATTGACAGCTCTTGACCATCTGTTCAGTAACTTTGGAAAACAAAGTCGTCATCCTTTCCTGCGTGTCATAATACCTGGAAGTTGTATAAATCATCTGTAGGAGTATATTGGACACAAGAAAGTGCGAGTCAGAATCGAACTTATGTTTAGAAAAAAGTTTTCTCTCATAGAGACTCTTTAAATTTCTTACCCCAATCGACTTTACGAGACTTGGAAGAATAGTTATTATATTCTGAACATTTCCAGAATAAAGTGCGACCATAAGAGGCTGCAAGTAGCGCAGAAACTTTTTATTGTCCTTGGCTTCATTTGCGGAATCGATAACGTGACAATACAGAGTTTTCCATCGTTTGAGGGGCGCACCAATAGTAGGGAAGGCACTGTCCCCATGAACGTTCACAATCGCCTTAATAAGTGAAACAATATGGGAACAATGCTGGCCCCGCATTTGCTCCGATGCACCCGAGAGTGTTTGAGCTCTATGCAACCAGAAGTCAATTTCAACCTGTGGACCGCTGTCTGTCGCTGCTCCTTTGCCCTGAATGAAACTTGGGTTGTTGATCACTTGCGTATTGAGATACAAGTCAACCTGATCGCACCAACCATTCAACGTGACAGCCAGCGCTTCTAAAACTTCTGGATTTTGCTGGACCTGCTGATAAACATTAACCGGAGTTAGGTCATGAACCTTGGGAGCACCTAAAACGACATTCGCGCTCAAGATCAGCCTTGTCCTCGAATTGTTCTGCATCTGGTCCAAGTGAGCCACAAATTTTTTACCATCGGCTAAAACCTCCTCCACGGTTTCTTGCGCTACATTCCCCATTACTCCTATTGGCCACTTAACTGCATCCAAAATAGCCGACAAAATTAGTGCCATGTCCCTAGGAAGATTTTCGGTAAGCTCTCCATACAGAATTGAGGTATCGTCGAAGTGGGAACATTCCACGGCTTGTTTCGTGCGCTTGTGAAAGTAGCATACCTTTGACAATCATCAACATTCGTCGATTACAGTTAGAGAATACTTCTACAGGAGTGAAGCATACAGTTTGACTTACTTTGTCTTTGACAGCCACAGTCTTACCATCCGACAAAAAAAGCTGAGGTATAGCTTCTTTTATATCTCTAATACCAAACAATCCAGAAGTATTTGTCTGCAAAGATAAATCAAATGCAATTATGAGGCCGAGCATTGAGATACCTTATTCATTTGTTGCAGACTTACCTTGTCAACTTTAGGAGGCACCTGAAAATGGACAAAGATTGCGCCAGTATTTTCACTCAAAAAGAAATTGGTCAAAGTGCTCGCCACCTCGGGCCTTTCGACAAAGCTCCTTGCCTCATCTTCGCTTACATCAGACCATTCAAAGCAAAGAAATATCTTTTCACAGCACCAACGGTGTCTTTCTGTTAGAGTCATGGATTCTTGATATCTTTGGTAATGTTCTATAGATCCGATGTTTATTGAGAATTGGATTCATTTCCAATTCCTCTTTTTAAATCTTTAGCCTTTGAAACTTTCGCATCAGGATGATAGAGGTCAACAAAGCGACAGACTAGTACATACTCCTGCGGAACTACGATATTACTATTTACCGCTAACGCCGCAAAATTTTGAAACACAAAACTTGGCAAAGCTTCCGCAGCGTCAACGCCACATGAAATCGAAAATTGCTACGCGCTTAGGCCGCCAAGTTGCAGATTCCACTCCATTAAGAGGGCATCCCAGGATGTAATTTCTAAACCATTTTTGCATACTTACCATAAAACGTTTATCTATTCCACTAAGATTCCCTATATTCTGATCGTATGCGGGCACAACCTTCCAACTCACTTGTGACTTGTGACTCATGTCGACACGAATTTGATTAGTA
>Ga0075156_10000633_pt1 | contig 18252 bp, 20 predicted proteins | sample JI81AbrownDNA_FD_70966 | JGI IMG/M metagenome (GOLD analysis project Ga0075156, IMG submission 70966) | Wastewater effluent complex algal communities from Wisconsin, to seasonally profile nutrient transformation and Carbon sequestration -... | ecosystem: Engineered > WWTP > Effluent > Algae...
ATAAAAATTTTCTCGCCCGAGGCAGTTTTTATCTGCACCCCAAAACCGCCGAAATATCCTTTGGCAAATCGCTCAATACTGATCTGTTTGACCTCCGCCTGGGCAAATTCTTTTTTGGATGCAAAAAGCGCCGTCCCAAAAATACCTGCCTTATTGAAAATCACAGACTTGCCAGAAGCGTCCAATGTGGTGGTCAATTTTCTTTTCCGAAATGACGAATATGCCAGCAAGAACAGAACGACAATAGTTGCATAAAGCCCAACACCGTTCAAGTCTTCTCTATCCAATGCGCCTGCCAAAAAGCCCATCAGCACCGAAAGTGAAATCACCAAAAACAGTGCAGCTTCCCCGCCAAATAAAGGCTCCGATTGAACTCTCATTGCAGACATCTCAGAAGTTTTCCCTGCAAAGATATTATGAGTATCCAGCAGCTTAACAGAAAACGTATCGTTCCCAGCAGACTCTTTCATGTATTCTCCAAACAAAATAGATTTTATTTCAACGACTTCTTCACATCGCGATAATGCAATTGGTTATGGATATAAAGCATTTTGATCATCTCACGGATGACCGTTTCATTCAAGAAAGGATGACGTCCCGTAATCTCCAACTCTTCATCCTTCAAGCCAGCAACCCACGCCACAGAATTTGCACGTACTTCCTTGTACTGAGCCAATAATTCAGCAGGTGTAAACTCTCTCGTCTTTTCCTGCTGCGCGGCATTGTACCGATCAATCGAGAAATCGTCTGCGGCGCCTGTGCCGCCCTGCCGAACGGATTCAAACAATTTGACGAGTCCACGCTCGGAGGTGACATAATGTGAAAGCACGTTGCGAATACTCCAGGTTGTGCCTTCCGTGTAAACCTCTTTCGTCCAATCAGTTTCGCTCAACTCCGAAAAGAATTGAAGCATCCGTTCGCCTTCGGTCTTTAGTTTTTCAGCAAGCTCAATAGTTTCAGACATGGGTGAAACTCCTCTATAAATTAAGGTGATGGACGATAGACAATTGACTACGGCCTTCCATCGTCTGTCGTCTATTGTCCTTCGTCAAATTTGGCATAATTGATCGAGCGTTTTCCTGTGGTGGGGTAATAATAATTTTTCATCTCAGAAATTCGTTCTATTATTTCCTGGCTGTCTTCAAAATCCGAACGCACATAATAATAATGCGTGTCATATGGGCTGTCGCCAAAAATTGCTGCAAGGACATATCCATTTTCTTCGGCATAGGTCTTCATCAAGATCGTCATGCTAAACCAACGCTGAACAAGATTCTTTTCGATCAGTTTTGGCGGAACAAGCGTGGAATAATAATCATGGAACATGATGATCTGCGGTTTATATTGGTCGAGATATTCCACCGTCAATGCGCCATTGTGCGCAATGAATTGATCGTTCAAACCCCACGTATCCACCGCATCCCAACCAGAGTAATACGGCAGCAAACCCGCCTCTGTTGTTGCAATCACGTAGCCTTTGCCGCGATATTCAGCCAGCATCTTCGCCATCTCCAAACGGCCATCCTGCTCATACGGGCGGTCACATGCCTGCTGAAAGGAAGTAAGAAAGCAATTCTGAAACCACGCGTAATAGACAAGCCCCACAGACAGGCTGATTAAACCAACGAAATACACGCCTCTTTCCCGCGCTGGAAATTGGTCAAGCCAATTGAACTTTATCCCACTCAAGAGTGGAATCCACGACATGAGCGCAACGGGCACGATGGCATATTGAAAGCGCGCACCGTAGTTCATCTCATCTGAGATCATGCCAAAGGCTGCGGCGAAGCCAACAACCGGAATGAGATATGCAATCGTCCGTTTGGTTGTTTCATTTGAGCGGAAGCCGTAAATAAATGCAAATACCATTGGCAGACATAAACGCAGCGCATTCTGCATGGAATGTTGGAAGGAGTCCCATTTCCAGCCGCTATCCCCTTTTTTATAGAATGGATTGGGAAGCGGATAACCGAAATAATTCCAACGCCAAAGGAAATACGCGCCGCCAAGTGTCACGAATACAACTCCAAAAATAACGATGATTGAAATCGAATTTTTGAATCCACGCATGACGATGATTGCAAGCAACATCAAAGAAGCGAGGATGACGCCTTCAGGGCGAATCAATCCGGTGATGAGACCGCTTAGGGCGAACGCGAGGGAAAGCCAAAAGCGTGGATTCTCTTCCTTGATCAGAATCAGGCCCAAGGTCCAAGTGGAAGCGGCGGCGAGAGCGAAGAAAGGAGTCCCGAAGTAGGCAGAGACATAAGAGAGTCCCGTGCCCACGGCGAGGTAAAGTCCGCTTAAAAGAGAGAGGGGAATACTGCCGTTGTTGATGCGGCGATTGGTCCAATAAATGATGAGAACTGTGAGAATGTGCGAAGCGAAACCAATACCGCGCACAGACTGCCCCACAGTGAAACCGAGTTTGATGAGCGCAGCAGAAGCAGCCATAAAAAGAAAATCGGTTGCGCCATCCACCGGCGTACCGCCGATATTCCAGACAATGCCATAGCCGCCCGCGAGGTGCTGGGCGTAGCGCATGAGCATGGCCGCATCTTCAAACGGCGGAATGGAAAAATCGACGAAGTTGAAGGCGTAGTACAGAATGGATGCGATTAAGAAAAAAGAGATAAGGAGATCGGGGAGGAGTTTTTTTTGTGAGGGCATTAGGGCTAGGGAATAAGGATATCGTCAGATTAGAGAATAGCCGCCATCAACGATGATGGTCTGGCCAGTAATATACTCGTTTTTGATGAGAAATTCGAGAGTGGATGTGATCTCGCCCAGAGTCGCAGCCCGTTTGAGGGGAAGCCGCTCGACGAGCTTTTGCCACTGCTCTGCTGTGACCACATCCGAAGGAAGTACAAGGCCAGGCGCAATGGCATTGACGCGAATCTCTGGCGCAAGAGAGCGTGCAAGCATTTTAGTGAGCGACTCAAGCCCTGCCTTGCTAACCGTGTAAGATGGGTAACGACTCCACGCCTTTTGTGCGCCAATATCAGAAATATTGACAATGAGTCCGCCTGCGGTCATCCGTTTGGCGGCATGTTGGGCAATGAGAAATGGAGCACGGAGATTGAGGTCAAGAGCGGAATCCCAATCGTGTAATTCCAGCTCGCGGGGGTTGCCAACTGGCATGATCGCCGATGAATTGACAACAACCTTTAGAGGCGCATAAAATTCATCCACCATCGAAAAGAGAAAATCTATTTTTTCGGGCACGGTCAAATCTGCCCGAATTGGCAGGCAATCAACACCGAGAGCACGGATCTCATCAACTGTCTGCTCGGCTTCTGTCACCGAGCCGCGATGATGCAAGGCAATGGAATATCCCATGCGGGCAAGAGATAAGGCAAAAGCTTTGCCAAGTCTGCGAGCGGAACCAGTAACGAGAGCGAGTTGAGACGACATAACATCCTTTTGGCATTTATAATGCGTGCTTCGCATTTTAATCGAAATTGATACACAGGATGTAAAACAATTCATGGTGTTCGATAAAACTGTTCAAGAAGCCCACATCACTTTTCTGGAAAAAACCCTTTCCCCAGAAAGGTATCACCATTCTCTGGGTGTCATGCAAGTCATGCTGGAGTTATCGTCTATTTATTCGCTCAAGCCGGAACAGGCTATGATGGCCGGACTGCTCCACGATACAGCCAAAGAACTGCGCCATGAACAGCAATTGGAGTTGGCAGAAGAAGCAAAATTAGAATTTGTTGAACCCTGTGAAAAACTCCCAATTTACCTTCACGCGCCAATAGGTGCCTACCTCGCAGCACGGGATCTGGGCGTGACCGACCCTTTAGTTCTGGATGCCATCGCCGCCCATTCTTTTTCCGCAGGAATGAACAATTTTAATGCTCCATTATCACAGTGCCTCCGGTTTGCAGACCTACTCGCGCCGATCTCAGAATGGCCAGGAATGAAAAAGTTCAAAAACGTAGTTTATTCAGGAAGCGCTGAAGAGGCGCACCTGCTCCAATGCGGCTGGCTGATGGAGTTTTTCCAAGAAAAACAGGTTCCTATCCACCCGAATCTGGTTCGGGAATATGAAACATTGTCAAAAAAGCTGGGCGTGTCAAAGGATTTTTTTGTGCGCTGGTAACAATTACATGCGGCGAATAGCGGTTCTATATCAATAAATTAAAATAAACATTCTCTGTTTTATAATCAACTTATGAAATCCTTATGGCATTCTCTTCCACTTGGCGATGGCATTATGGCGCAAGAACCGCTGGAAGAAATTCGACAGGCTTTCATTGCCATCTTTGAACAGACAGGCAACCCATTAGAAATGGCAGTGTTTACAAGACTTGAATCAGAAGGCCGGTTACATTGTGAAGTCATCGCTTATTTCTCTCCAGCTACTTCAGGGTTGGCAAATGAATTCGACGCGGAGCCATGTGAAAGGCCGGCAAGAGGCGGGCTGGGATTACTCGCAGGTAGCGATATGTGTTGGCCCATCCTTTTCCCTGAAAATGATTCCCAGGTGGTGTGAAAAATGACTGTGCTTTATAAAATCGAACCAAACCTCAAGCTTATCTATTACGCCGGGTTTGGGCTTTGCACCAGCGGCGAGCTTTTAAATGCTAAAAAGGCTGCATTTAATGACCCGCTGCGAATTAGAGAAATGAATATCATTCTTGATTTACGATACGCCGAACTGGATGTCGACATAGAAGATATGCGCACACTAGTTGAATTAAATAGAGAATGGATAAAGGGTGGAAGAAAACCCAATAAGACCGCGATAATATCATTCAACAAATATATTAATATTCTTGAAGACACTTTTCAACTATTAGCAGAAGGGCTTTCTATAAAAACAAGCGTTTTCAATCAGGTTAAAGACGCCATTAAATGGCTTGAGTTATCTCATGTTGAAACAGAAATCAACCAAATAAGCAAATCTCTTTTCCCCAGTCAGTAAAAGTAATTAGCGCACCTTACTCCCCTTCACACTCTCCTCCACCTCCCCATTGAAAATTATGATCCGACTAATATCCCTAGGCGTTCTCTCAGCATTATTTTTCAGCAGCACTTTCATCCTTAATCGATCCATGAGTCTCGCGGGTGGTCACTGGGCGTGGACATCCAGTTTACGTTTTGGATACATGCTCATTTTTCTAACACTTCTGTTGCTCATTACGCAGGGTAAAAAAGCGCTTGTCCAAATTAAAGAAGTGTTTCTACAACATTGGATTTTTTGGATCACGGCGGGCAGCATCGGCTTTGGAATCTTTTACTCACTCATCACGTTCAGCGCCACATATGCCGCAGGCTGGGTCATCGCCACCACATGGCAAACTACCATCCTAGCCACACCTGTCGTGCTGATTCTCTTCAAACGAAAAGTCCCTACCAAGGGCATCCTTCTAACTCTGCTAATCTTCGTGGGCATCGTGCTTGTGAATATCGAACAGGCTTCTGCCACCAATGCACGAACTGTATTTACCAGTGCCATCCCCGTACTTATCGCCGCCATTGCCTACCCAATTGGCAATCAACTTGTCTGGGAAGCCCGCACGGGGGAGCATAAAAAACTTCCACACATTCAACATTCAATTTTGGAAAATGGATTTGCCCGCGTCCTGCTCCTCACCATTGGTTCGATTCCATTCTGGATCATTCTCCTGCTGTGGACAAATCCCCCGCCTCCCTCTTCGGGACAGCTGGTCAGCACTGCGTTGGTAGCCCTACTCTCGGGAGTGATCGCAACTACTTTATTCCTGTACGCAAGGCATCTCTGCAAACAACCCTACGAGATCGCCGCCGTAGATGCAACCCAGTCTATGGAAGTAATTTTCTCACTTGCGGGGGAAATCATTCTGCTGAATGGCGCACTCCCCGGCTCGTTGGGAATAGCAGGGATTGTCCTCACAGTAATTGGCCTTATTGCATATATTGTTATGCAAACAAAATAAAAAACTCGGAGGTTTCTTACACCTCCGAGTTTTTTATTTTTATTATCCTTTGAAGAAGTTAGAAACGAAGAACCAGATATTGGCTGGTCTCTCCGCGAGGCGCCGCATAAAGTATGGATACCAATGCGTTCCAAAGGGGACGTACACGCGCACGGGATATCCTTCCTTCGCAAGTTTTTCCTGTAAATCCCTGCGGATACCATATAACATCTGAAATTCCAGACCTTCTTTGGGTAAACCAGCCTTTTCAGCATAAGATTTTGCAAAAGCGATTCGCTTTTCATCATGCGATGCAATTGCAGGGATTGCAGGAATCCGTCCATTTTCTGAAAGCTTTGTGTTAAACGCAATGGACGCATCAATTAGTATTTTTGAAAGCAAGTCGTAATTCGCATCCACATCTGCCTTTTTGGGAAAAGCTTTATCAGGCGGCTCCTTGTATGCCCCCTTAACTAAACGAATCGGCACACCATCCTGTGCCATGCGGCGTGTATCTGCTTCAGCGCGGAATAAATAGGATTGTACAGCCATGCCTACGTTTTCATATCCTTTTTCACGCATGGCATAGTATAGGTTTATAGTTTTGTCAGTATATGGAGTGTCTTCAATATCAAGGCGGACAAAGGTATTGTTTCTTTTTGCCCGTGCAAGAATGCGTTCAAGGTTCTGAGCGCAAATGCTCTCATCGAGACCGAGGCCGATCTGAGTCAGCTTGATGGAAACATTACCCCTCGCAGCAGGATCGGCTCCCAGCGCATCAAGAGTCGCGAAAATATCATCTGTGGCTTGTTGTGCTTCTTCAGGTGTATTCGTATGCTCGCCAAGATGATCTAAAGTCGCATTAATCCCCTTTGCATTCAGTTCACGTACAACATTCATCGCCTGATCAAGCTTTGTACCCGCTATGAAGCGAGAGGCGGTACGCCATGCAAATCCCCAGTTTGTAACAAGATTTTGAGCCCAAGCCGCTTTGGAAAGGTAGATGATAAAAGAGCGTAACATATCCATCCTTTTAATATAGGAGAAATGCGCCAACGCATTGGCAAATCTATTCTAGCACAGGCACTCTATTTTGGTATGTTATACTTTTTACGTGATTTTTGTCATGATTTTGGAGGCCTTGTGAGAAATCGTAATACCAATACCATCCTGCGGGGTGTGTCCATTTTATTTCTGACCATCGCGCTTATACTCACCATCTTTTCTCTAATTAGCTACAGTCGTCAACGAAATAATTACCCAGCAAGCATGACCATTGCCGGAATTCCTGTCGGCGGGTTGTCACCTGCTCAGGCATCACAAAGGCTGCTTGAGGTATATACGTCTCCTATAGAAGCCAAATATGACGGCGCTCTTATTCATATTGAGCCAAACGCCGTTGGGTTTGAGATTGATGTGGAAACGATGCTCGCTGCGGCAGACCTCAATCGCACAGGCGGCTCTTTCTGGGGTGGGTTCTGGGACTCCATCTGGAACCGTACTCCACCTGAAACACAAATCCCTTTGAGTTCTTCTGTTTCCGAAGATCGCCTGCGAGCTTACCTGCAAAATGAGATTGCGCTGCGCTACGACCAACCGCCTGCACCTGCACAGCCGGTTCCTGGCGGGACCTCGTTCCTGCCCGGTGCGCCTGGGCAGACTCTTGACCTCGACCGTGCAGTTCAACTCATCACAGATGCGCTGCGGTCGCCAAACAATCGCTCTATCGTGCTTTCTTTTACTCGCAGTACAGCATCCCGCCCTACGATGGAAAATCTCTCGATCCTGCTCAAGCAAATTGTCACCGTTTCTGATTTTGACGGTCTGATCGGCTTTTACATGAAAGACTTGCAGAACGGGCAGGAAATCCACTTTGTTATCGATAACAAACAGGAAATATCGACTGAGCCCGATATCGCCTTCACAGCATCCAGCACCATCAAAGTTCCCATCGTAGCATCCTACCTGATCAATCGCGGAAGCAATCTGGATGGCGCAACAACAGACATCGTCTCACGCATTTTAGCAAAGTCTGATAATGCAGCGACCGACCAGCTCCTTGAACGCATCGACACAACCAGCGGCCCGGTTATCGTCACGCAAAATATGGAAACGCTGGGATTGAACAGCACCTTCCTTGGCGGCATGTTCTACTTAGGAGCCCCCAACCTTTTACCTGGGCGACTCACCCCAGGTAACCAAAGAGCAGATGTGTTCGTTGACCCAGACCCTTATTCCCAAACCACGCCATCTGAAATGGGATCTCTGCTTTCAGATATATATCAATGTGCCCAAAGCGGTGGCGGCGCCCTCGTTGCCGCTTTCCCGGATAAGCTTAACGCCCAAACCTGCCAGCTACTCATCGACTTCATGGCACAAGACAAACTTGGTTCGCTTATCCAAGGCGGCGTACCAGACGGTACACTCGTGCCGCATAAGCACGGTTATGTACTCTCCAGAGATGGAATCATGCACGATACAAGCGATGTTGGAATCGTATACTCTCCCGGCGGCAATTTCGTTCTATCGATATATACGTATCATCCAGTGCAAAATATTTGGGAAATCACCAATCCGCTCTTCGTGAACCTGACCCAAGCCGTGTACAACTACTTTAACGTTGCAGCTCAATAACAACACCAGACCCGTTTTCCAGCCTTTGGCGGAAAACGGGTCTTTTTTTCGCACATCGTATATAATTCAACCTATGAGCGCCTCACTGGGACTTTTCCGCCTGCAGCAAGTAGATAGACAAATAGACCGCGCCCAAAATCAGCTTGAGATCATAAAAAAGACTCTTGAGAATGATATTGAGTTGAAAGCCGCACTGCAAAACCTTGAAAACAAACAACTCGAAAACCACCGTACCAGCCATGAGATGAAGAACGCAGAAGCAGAAGTGGATGCGCAAAGGATCAAGATCGAGCAAGCCGAATCCAGTTTATATGGCGGCAATGTAAAAAACCCAAAAGAATTACAAGATCTCCAAAAAGATATTGCCTCATTAAAAAAACACCTAACCGTCCTCGAAGAACGTCAATTCGCGTCGATGATGAAGGTAGAGGCAGTGGACAACGAATTTCAGAGCGCAAAAATTGAATTGGAGAAGATAAAGACTCGCCTTGGAAGCGAACATGGGAAATTGCTCGAAGATCAATCCGATCTTTTCAAGCAACTCGAAAAACTCACAGAAGAACGCGAGGCAGCCATCGCTCCCATTGAAAGTGGCTTGCTTCAAATTTACGAAGGACTGCGCCAGCAAAAACGCGGCGTGGCTGTAGTTGAAGTGGTTGACAACGCCTGCACGGCTTGTGGCACCACAGTAAACGCCTCTTTTCAACAAAATGCACGATCCCAGAAGCAGCTTGTCAACTGTCCATCATGTGGACGCATCATTTTTGTGAACTAACAAATAAACATGTTCCAAATCGAAATTTATCCATTCTCTTTTTTCCTTGGCTTTGTCTCTGCCACTATTTTCTGGCTGCTAATTACCCGCGCCCGCCCATTATGGGATGAGATGCGCGCTAATTTAAAAGAGCAGCGCGAGGCCGCCGAAAGCCGAAAGACAAACACGGTTGAAGAAAATCACCGCCGCATCACGCTGCGCCGCGCACAGGGAATGCACCTGGCTGCGCAGCTCTTTGCATTGGACGAGATCATCCAGGAGCCTTTTGTCATGGCTCCCATGCAAAATGTTGAACCCGGCATGCCGCCAAAATTTGAAGATGTGATCTCACAAACCCTGCCTTATCTTCCCACTTGGCCAGAGATCGCAGCCGTGTATCAACCTCAGACGTTAACCCTTTCACAAGCGCTGGCTGGAAATGCACATATTGTCATCATTGGTCAACCCGGCATCGGTAAGACAGTGTCCCTCGCGCACCTCGCATCTCTGGCCGCGAATCGAAGCGAAAAACTTGGGCAGCTAAAAAGCCACGTCCCATTCCTCGTCCATGTCGCCGATCTGAAACTCCCCATCGCTGATCCAAAAGATGCACTCACTCCATTGATCGAAGCAGCGTCTGAGCATGCGCCCATGTTTGACGTAGGCAAATTGCCTGACTTTTTCAAAACCACTTTCAAAAATGGAAACGCTCTTTTACTTGTGGATGGATTTGACGAAATTCCGCCGGAAAGCCAGCTGGTCATCTCCGAATACTTCAAGATCGTTACACAAAACTATCCACAAACCCGCATCATAACCACTGGCGCCCCTGAATACCTCGACGGGCTGATTACGATCGGATTCGCCCCGCTCGCTCTTTGTACCTGGTCCAAACAGCAAAGCGAAAAATTCATGGAACAATGGGGCTCGCTATGGTCGCAAACAGTTGCGATGGAAGCCTGGGCACAAACTGGTCCGGATATGGTAGACCCGATCTTACTTAACGTCTGGCTGGGTGCTGACAATACACATTTAACTCCCCTTGAATTAACCCTCAAAGCCTGGGGAGCATATGCTGGTGATAGTTTGGGTCCACACATCCTTGAGATTATCGCCACCCATATCCGCCGTATTGCACCTGCGAATACACCTCTGGCTGCGCTGGAAACGCTTGGCATGCAAGTGATGGTGAATTCGCAACCAATGTTCGACCCGCGCAAAGCGCGTGCCTGGGTGAAATCATTTGAGCCCGTTGAAGAAAAACCCGAAGGTGAAACATCTGAGCAGCAACCTGAGGAAGAAGACAAACAAAATACAACTCCTAAAAAAGGAAAGAAGAACGAAAAAGTTGTAGCCACGCCTACATCCGGCCTCCTCGGAAAAATGGCAGCTAGTGGACTACTAATAGCGCACCCAAACAACAAAATGCGCTTTACACACCCTGTCTTTGCCGGATATCTCGCGGGACACGCACTTGCACATTACAACGCCGAAGATTCACTAATCAACCAACCGGACTGGTCCGGCAAATATTTAGCCATGCGGTATTTCGCAGCGCAAGGTGATGCAAATAAACTTGTCCAGTCTCTGATTGAAACTTCATCCCTGCCAATGCACCGCCCGCTCTTTGCAGCAGCTCGCTGGCTTCGTGATGTACCCAAAAACGCACCCTGGCGCGGAAAGTTGCTTGGCGCTCTTGCTGCCATTATGCAAACCGAAGGAATTCCACTCAGTCTGCGTGGACAAGCAATGGCTGCTTTTGCCGTCAGCAATGATATGAATGCAGCAACCCTATTCCGTCAACTTGCCACGTCCAATTCCTTTGAATTGGTTCACCTGGCAGTGCTCGGATCAGGAACCATGCGCGATGTAAAAGCCATTAGCGTATTGGAAAATGCAATGGAAGCGCCGAGTCTCTCTGTGCGCAGGGCCGCATGTATGGCATTGGTTGCAATTGGCACAAACGAATCACTTGAGATCGTAGCACAGACCCTTCTGACCGGAGACGAAGACATCCGCCGCGCGGCAGGGGAAGCACTCGCGAACGACGACAACGAAGGCTACTCCATGCTGCGAGATGGAATCTCGATCAACGATATTCTTCTGCGCCGCGCAGTTGTCTACGGGCTTGGGCGTGTCCATCACGCATGGGCAATGGATACTCTCAAAAAATTACAAATCGAAGATGAGCAATGGGTCGTCCGCAATGCCGCAACCGAAGTGCTGGATGCCAAAGCAAATCTTGGCGCGCTTGCTCCAAGCAAACTTCGCGCACCCGCCGATACTCCCTGGCTGATCGAATTCGCTGGCAAACAAGGCATGGGAATTTCCCCCGGCGTTCCCGCCACCGATATTCTTCTGCTCGCCCTCAAAGGCGATGACCCCGATGCGCGCATGGCTGCACTACCGTTCCTAAAATATACGCCCAGCGAAGGCGTCATCACCCAACTATATAGTGCAATGTACAAAGACGACCCCGAACTACGCGAAGCCGCCTACAACACCCTTTGGGAAATCGGCTTATCCGGGGCAAAACTTCCACATCCCAATCAATACGGATTCGGTTAACCATGCTCATAACAAATGCAAACATCATCACATGGGAATCTCCCAATCGCATTCTCGCCAATCATGCCATTTACATTGAAGGCGACCACATCAAAGAGATTGGCACCACCAAAGCGCTGACAGCCAAATATCCCAAAGCAAAACCCACCGATGCCAACGGCCAATACGTGATGCCCGGCAGCATTTGCGCCCACACCCATTTTTACGGAGCGTTCGCGCGCGGCATGGCAATCCCCGGCCCCGCACCAAAAGACTTCCCCGAAATCCTCAAAAAATTATGGTGGCCCCTCGACCGTTCGTTGGACGCAGAAGCCGTTCGCTACTCTGCCCTCGTCTGTCTTGTAGATGCCATCAAGCACGGCACAACTACCCTCATCGACCACCATGCCTCGCCAAACTTCATTGACGGCTCTCTCGACCTCATCGCTGACGCTGTGGACAAAAGCGGCTTGCGCGGCGTTTTATGTTACGAAGTGACCGACCGCGATGGGAACGATAAAGCCAACGCAGGAATCAATGAAAACGTCCGATTCTTGAAACGCCTCGCCTCGAACCCTAACCCGAGGCTGGCAGCCACCTTCGGGCTTCATGCCAGTCTGACGCTTTCCGGCGCCACCCTGCAAGCCTGCCGCGCCGCCGTCCCCGAAGGGACAGGTTTCCACATCCACACCGCAGAACACGAATCAGACGAATATGACAGCCTCGCAAAATCCAACATGCGCGTCATTGACCGTTTGCTCAAGCACAACATTCTTGGGCCAAAAACCATCACCGCACATGGCGTCAGTTTTGATGCGCGTGAAATGGAAATCTTGAAAGAGACAGAAACCTGGCTCAGTCACCAGCCGCGCTCCAACATGAACAATGCTGTCGGCGTAGCCCAGATCGAATCCATGATGCGGCTGGGAATCAAAGTCTGCCTCGGCAATGACGGCTTCACCAACTCGATGTGGGACGAATGGAAGACCGCCTATCTCCTGCACAAGATCGAAAACCGCGACCCGCGCCGCATGGGCGGATACGATGTGACTCAAATGGCGATTTACAACAACGCCGCACTCGCAAACATGTTCTTCCCCTCCGCACCCATCGGACAGATCATCCCCGGTGCAGTTGCAGATCTGATCTTTGTGGATTATCAACCGTTCACGCCGCTCACTGATGGAAACCTGCCCTGGCATATCATTTTTGGATTCCAACAAAGCATGGTCACCACCACAATTGCGGCAGGTCAGGTGTTGATGAAGGACCGCAAACTGCTCACACTGGACGAAGCCGAGATCGCCGAACGCGCCCGAGAAATTTCTCCACGCATTTGGAAAAAGTACGAAGAAGAAGTAGCAAAAGTTCTATAATCTTTTCAATAACGGAGATTCCATGAAAGACTCACAACTTTTATTATCCATTGCAGTGTTGGGTGGAACTGGAAAAGAAGGCAAAGGTCTCGCCTATCGCTGGGCGCGCGCTGGCTACCATGTGTTTATTGGCTCACGCGCTGAAGAAAAGGCAATTGCCGCTGCGGGCGAGATCAGAGAAATGCTCGGGGATGGAAGCTCTATCATTGGAATGGACAATTTACGAGCGGCGAAAGAAGCGAACATCGTCGTGTTGAGCGTGCCTTATTCTGCGCATCGCAGCACATTGGAATCAGTCAAATCCGAATTGCAGGGAAAAATCCTCATTGACGTAACTGTGCCGCTCGTCCCTCCAAAAGTTGCCACCGTGCAAATGCCTGCGGCTGGTTCTGCCGCGCAGGAAGCGAAAGAAATTCTTGGCGAGGGCACGCAGGTGTGCGCCGCGTTCCAGAATATTTCCTACGAACATTTGCTGGATGATGCAGACGTGGAGTGCGATGTTCTAGTCACTGGTACAAGCAAAGATGCCCGCGCCGAAACCATCAAACTCGTGGAAGCTGCTGGCCTCACAGGCTGGGACGCTGGCCCAATTGAAAATTCTGTGGTGGTCGAAGGAATGACAAGCGTGTTGATCGGCATCAACAAAAGATATGGTTCCACTCATGCAGGTATCAAAATCACAGGCGCAAAGATTTAGTCCACAGATTACGCAGATTTAGCAGATTTTTTAATGAGACCAATAGATAAGCGTGATTCACAAACATACACAATTATTGGCGCTGCGATGGAGATACACCGCACGCTCGGCAATGGTTTTTTAGAATCTGTTTATCAAGAAGCTGCGGCTGTAGAATTTGGATTAAAGGAAATTCCTTTCGTTCGTGAAGTTACACTTCCTATTAAATACAAAAATGTGACACTTCCAACGCATTACCGTGCAGACTTTGTCTGTTTTTCAGAAATCATTGTTGAATTCAAAGCTATTTCACAATTAACAAATAACGATGATGCCCAAGTCATGAATTACTTAAAAGCAACAGGTTTCAAACGCGGACTTCTAATAAACTTTGGCGCTCTCAGCCTGCAATACAAACGAATTGTCTGGGGTTATGAAGATACAAAGCCAGTACAAAACGCTTTGAGTCTGAGTAACCAATAAAACATCTGCGTAATCTGCGAAATCTGCGGATAATAATTTGCAATCACTTACTCTCACCTCACTAGAAAACATCCCCCTAATCCGCCGAGATGACAACTTGGCGGATATTGTTCTTAAGTCTTTGCAAGAAACAGGATTGGAATTGCAGGATAATGACATCCTTGTACTTGCACAAAAGATCGTCAGCAAGGCGGAAGGTCGCAAAGTAAATCTTGCAACCGTTTCCCCTTCCCCTCGCGCAATTGACCTTGCCCAGCAGACCGAAAAAGACCCGCGTGTTGTCGAACTCATGCTTCAAGAAAGCAATGAAGTTTTACGCACCCGTGTCGGCACGATCATCGTTGAACACAAGCTGGGATTTGTCTGCGCTAACGCAGGCATTGACCACTCCAATGTGGCAGGAGATGGAGATGCATCCGAAGAGTGGGTACTGCTCCTCCCCGAAGACCCTGACCATTCCTGCGATTTACTGCGAGACGAAATTAAATCAAAAACTGGAAAGCACATCGGCATCGTCATTATCGACTCGCATGGACGCGCCTGGCGCAATGGCACCGTAGGCGTTGCCATCGGCATGTCTGGCGTGCCTGGCGTTATCGACAAGCGCGGAGACAAAGACCTATTCGGATACACACTTCGCATCACTATCATTGGTGCAGCAGACGAACTTGCCGCCGCCGCATCCCTTGTGATGGGGCAAGCCTCCGAAGGCAAACCAGTTGTGCATGTACGCGGATTCCCATATCCATTACAGGAAGGCTCGCTCAAAGAATTAATTCGTCCAAAGGAACAGGATATGTTCCGATGAATGTCGTGAACCGTGAATTTTGGGAGGAAATGATTCGTCTGACTACAACCCAAAGTGTCACTATTGACAGGCCAAAAGGTCAGCCGCATCCGCGCCACCCAGAAATGATCTATCCGCTGGATTACGGCTACATCGAAAACACATCTGCCAGCGACGGTGGCGGCATTGATGTGTGGGTCGGCTCGCTCGAAACAAAAAAACTAACAGGAATCTTATGCACGTTTGATACACTGAAACACGATGCGGAAATCAAAATTCTTTTAGGCTGCACCACACAAAACGTGGAAGAGATTTTCAACTTCCACGGCCCGGCCATGAAAACACTTTACATTCCCAAACCAGAGGATTAAACATGCTCACTGTTCCAGAGACTTACAAAGACCTTCTTACCGATGAAAAGAAGGCTTATCTTTTTCTCGCCACCACCATGAAGGACGGTACGCCACAAGTTACGCCCGTGTGGTTCAACACCGATGGCGAACACATTCTCATCAACTCGGCAGCGGGGCGCATCAAAGACAAGAACATGCGAGCACGCCCCACCATTGCGCTTTGCATCACCGACCCCGCCAATCCCTATCGCTACCTTCAAATAAAAGGCAAGGTTGTTGAATTCACCACCGAAGGCGCCGATGAACACATTGACAAACTTTCGTTCAAATATCGCGGCACCGAAAAATATGGAAACAGAAAACCTGGCGAACAGCGGGTAACTTATAAAATTCAGCCGATTAAAATTGACGCGCATTAATTGACTGTGGAAAATCTCCAAACCTTCCTGCGGACTCGACGCTCGATCCGCCGCTTCAAAACGGACCCTGTGCCTGATTCTGTTTTAAGAGATATTCTCCACACTGCCACATACGCCCCCTCCGCACACAACCGCCAACCCTGGCGCTTCATCGTACTGACAGATTCCTCTGCCAAAAAACATCTCTCCGATGCAATGGCAGAGGAATTTCAGCGTGATCTGGAGAAAGACAATCTCCCTGCCGAAGAGATCGCCAAAAAAGTAGCGAAGTCGAAAGAAAGAATAACAGGCGCACCTGTTGTCATCATCCTGTGTGTGGACATGAGCGAGATGGACAACTACCCAGATGAGCGCCGCAGAAAAGCAGAATACATCATCGGGATACAATCCGCGGCAAATGCAGGGATGCAGTTACTGCTTGCCGCACACGCCGAAGGGTTGGGCGGCGTCTGGGTATGCAGTCCCATGTTTGCTCAGGAAACTGTGCAGGACGCGTTGAACATTTCAAAAATGTGGGAACCGCAAGCTATGTTTTTGATCGGCTATCCATTGGAAATCCCTGCATTTCGTGGAAGAAAAGCTATTGAGGAAGTTGTGAAATATTCTTAACGTACAGCGACATTTATGTCGCTCACACGAGATAAATTCACTAAATTAATTATGCAACCTCACGACACCTACTACCGTCGTAACCTGCCTCATATTCATCTTGAAGGACATCCTTTATTTATTACCTTCAACCTTGTTGATTCTCTCCCAAAGGAGATCATTGAAGGACTCAAATTACAGCGAGAACAAGAACTAAAAGCACTACCAGAAGATTCTTCTGAACGTTATAAAATTCAAAAAAAGTTTTTTGGAAAATATGATGAGTGGCTTGACAGGTGCAAATTTGGAAATTTTTGGCTCAAAGATGAACGTGTTGCAAATATCGTCAGGGAAAAAATTCACTCCATGAAAAAAGAACGATATCGATTGCTGGCATATTGCATTATGCCAAATCATGTTCATTTGCTTATTGACCCTTCCCTTACCGGACAAACAAATCATCGCGGTGTAACAGCACAATATCCCATAACCGATACCTTGCGGTTAATAAAAGGAGGGACGGCACGGGAATGTAACATCGTTCTGGGTCGGCGAGGCAGTTTTTGGCATCATGAAAGTTACGACCATTATGTGCGCGATGAGCAGGAACTTGAAAGAATTTTCCAATATATTTTGAATAACCCCGTGAAAGCGGGACTGGTTACCGAATGGACCTCATGGAAATCTACATATATCAACCCGGAGTTTGGCTCATGGTGAAAAGAAATAATAAACTACGAAATGAAAGGAGAGCGACATAAATGTCGCTGTACCAATTATGAGAATCGTCGCTCTTGCGGGCGGAGTTGGCGGCGCAAAATTGGCGCACGGACTCGCTCAAATCCTTGGGACTGAAGAATTGACGGTCATCGTCAACACAGGCGATGACTTTGAACATCTGGGCATGTCCATTTCCCCCGACCTTGATACAGTTTGTTATACACTCGGAGGATTGGCAAATCCCGAAACAGGCTGGGGGCGGGTGAATGAAACGTGGAACACGATTGCAAATATCGAAAGACTTGGTGGTCCCGCCTGGTTCCGTTTGGGAGATCAGGATATTGCCACCCATCTTGAGCGAACTCGCAGACTGAAAGAAGGCCAATCGCTTTCAGAGATCACAAAAGATTTTTGCAAGGCGTGGGGAATTCAACACACGGTATTGCCCATGTCCGATTCACCTGTGCGGACGATGGTGGATTCAGACGAGGGTGAGCTGGCTTTTCAGGAATATTTTGTTCACAGGTTGTGCGCGCCAAAAGTCAAAGGCTTTCGGTTTGACGGAGTCGAAGCAGCGCAACCAACTGTCGGCACGAAAGAGGCGATTGAAGCAGCGGAAGCAGTGGTCATTTGCCCATCCAATCCCTGGGTGAGTGTCGATCCGATCTTGCAGGTAATAAAAAAAATAAATAAACCAATAATTGCGGTATCGCCAATCATCGGTGGAAAGACTGTGAAAGGACCTGCCGCGAAAATGTATTCTGAATTGGGAATTGAGCCATCTGCGCTGGCAGTTGCAAAACATTATCGCAACATTCTTTCGGGTTTCGTGTTAGACAACGTGGATGCTGCAATGGAAAATGAAGTAAAGCAGTTGGGCATAAAAACAATGGTGACCGATACACTTATGAATAACCTTACAGATCGTACCCGACTGGCTGAGGATGTGCTACACTTCACTCGGAGTTTATAACTATGTCACTTTGGGCAATTGTCCCTGTAAAACCAC
>Ga0075156_10000635_pt1 | contig 18248 bp, 15 predicted proteins | sample JI81AbrownDNA_FD_70966 | JGI IMG/M metagenome (GOLD analysis project Ga0075156, IMG submission 70966) | Wastewater effluent complex algal communities from Wisconsin, to seasonally profile nutrient transformation and Carbon sequestration -... | ecosystem: Engineered > WWTP > Effluent > Algae...
TCTGGATACAGTCCCGAATAGTGCATCCAAGCTTTCACAACAGCTGTAAGACCAACTACAAATCCTACGAACGCGATCACAATTCCTAAAGAAAGACTCAGTCGCAATGGAAGGGGGGAAAACGAAATTGCTGCATTCATGGCAAGGGTTAGCATTTTTCTGAGAGGGTATTTGGTTTCTCCTGCTGCCCTAGCTGCTCGCTTGTAAACAACGGGAGTTTGAGGAAAACCAATCCATGCTCCCATGCCACGTAGGAAACGATGTTTTTCTCTCATCAGCTTGATAGCTTCCAAACAATTCCGAGAAATCAATCGAAAATCTCCAGAATCCAGAGGCAAATCTTTGTGAACCAAAACCTTCATGATACGGTAAAAGAGCCAAGCGGTCGCGAGTTTAAAAGAAGATTCTCCTACTCTTTCTTCTCGCATTCCGTATACAACATCATACCCATCTCTGTATTTTGAAAGCATTTCCAGAATCACTTCCGGAGGGTCTTGCAAATCTGCATCCATAATAACAACTGCATCACCTTTGGCATAATCCATTCCTGCCGTAACGGCGATTTGGTGACCAAAATTTCGTGCAAAACTAATGATTTTTATGCGATTATCCACCTGCGACCATTTTATTAATTCTTCTATCGTTGAATCAGAGCTTCCATCGTTGACGAATAAAATTTCTATTTTCGAAGGAATTTTTGGAAGAACATGTTCTAAGGATTCTTTTAGAATTGGAATCACTTTCTCTTCATTGTAACAGGGCACAATGAGACTCAGTAAGTTTGGATTTTTTCTTTTCTTTAGGGCGTAGTGTGTAGCCAATTTAAAGTACCATAAAGTTTTTAAATTTAATTCATCTCAGAAATGCAATCTTTTAGACTGCTCTTCCAATGCGGAATATCAATATTTAAAGATTGTTTGATTTTCGCTTTATTTAACAAGGAATATGCGGGTCTAATGGCTGGGGTCGGATACTCACTCGTTTCAATTGGCAAAATTTTTGTATTTAAATGACTCAATTCTAATATTTCTTTTGCAAAATCATACCAACTGGCAACACCTTCATTAGAAAAATGGAATATACCAATTTCCTTTGACAGTAACAATTGTATGGAAACCCGAGCTAAATCACGTGCCCATGTGGGAGAACCGATTTGATCAAAAATAATTCGTAGTTCTGGACGCTCAGTAGCTAACCTACGTATCGTTTTGAGAAAATTATTTCCAAACTTGGAATAAACCCAAGATGTTCTTAAAATTAAGGAATGATCGTCTGTGGCGAGGACAGCTTTTTCTCCTTTTTCCTTGGACCCACCATAAACGGAAAGTGGATTGGTAAGATCTTGTTCCTTGTAGGGAAGATAAGATCGACCATCAAAAACAAAATCAGTGGAAACGTGCAAATATCGCAAATTATTTCGTTTTGAAATTTTTGAAAGAAGTTCTGGAATGAAGGTATTGGCTAGGTGGGCTTTTTCGACTTCCTTTTCTGCCAAATCCACAGCAGTATAGGCTGCGGCATTGATAATCCCATGGATACGATTGGTGGTTACAAAAGAATCAACTTCTCCCTCGACCTCTAAATTTAAATCGGCGCGTGTAACAAAAAAAAACTGCACTCTATCGGCAAATTCCGTGGAGATCGTTCGAATTTCTGAACCCAGCTGTCCGTTGCTTCCGGTAACTAAAATATTAAACATATAAGTCTTTTAATGGAAAAAGATCTACTTCGCTGATAAGTTTTCCTACGCGATCTTTCTCAGAAAGTACCAATTCGGTAACAGGGAATTGCCAATTGATCCCAATGGTCGGATCATCCCAAAGAATGCTTCTTTCTGATTCCTTTGAATAATAATTATCTACTTTATAAGAGAAAATAGCGGTCTCACTTAGCACAAGAAACCCATGCGCAAAACCTCTCGGTATCAGTAATTGTTTTTTGTTTTCTTCGCTTAGTTCGATCGCAAAGTGTTTGCCGAAATTGGGAGAACCTTTTCGTATATCGACGGCTACATCAAGGACAGTTCCATGAATCACTCGCACTAACTTGGATTGTGCGAAAGGTGGCAATTGATAGTGAAGACCTCTGAGCACTCCCTTGCTTGATTTAGATTCGTTGTCCTGAACCCAATGGAATTTTCTTACAGCTTTTGTAAGTAAATCTTCACGGTAACTTTCGAAAAAATAACCACGATCATCTCCCCAAACTTTTGGCTCTAAGATAAAAACATCTGCTAATGGTGATTCTATAATGTTCATAAATTTATTGTTTTGGACTTTTCGTTTTTCGTTTTACTAAATCTAACAAATATTGACCGTATTGATTCTTTTTCAACTGTTCTGCCAGCTCCAACAATTTTGTTTCAGAAATATATCCCATTTCGAAAGCAATCTCTTCCAAACATGCTATCTTTAAACCCTGTCTTCTTTCTATTACTTCTATAAAGTTAGAAGCTTCCAGAAGACTTTCGTGTGTGCCGGTATCCAACCAGGCATATCCTCTACCCATTACATTTACATCCAATTTTCCCTTATCAAGGTATACTTGGTTAACAGTTGTAATCTCTAATTCTCCACGAGGAGAAGGTTTGATGCTCTTTGCAACTTCAACGACATCCGAAGTATAAAAATAAAGACCGATGACCGCATAATTGCTCTTAGGAATTTCTGGTTTCTCCTCAATGGAAAGCGCCTTGCCATTCTTATCAAACGCAACAACACCATATCTCTCCGGATCATTAACATAGTATCCAAATACAACCGAACGTCGCTCCTCTTTAACTTTTTTTACAGAATTACGCAGTAGCTCAGTAAAACCATGTCCATAAAAAATATTATCACCTAACACTAAGCAAGCATCGTCACCATTTAAAAATTCTTCCCCAAGGATAAATGCTTGGGCAAGACCGTCCGGGGAGGCTTGAATTTTATAAAATATTTTTAAACCTAAATCAGAACCATCACCAAAGATTTCCTGAAAGCGATGCGTATCTGCCGGGGTCGAAATAATGAGGATTTCACGAATGCCTGCCAGCATGAGTACAGAGAGTGGATAGTAAATCATTGGTTTGTCATAGACAGGAAGTAGCTGTTTTACGACTCCCCTTGTGATGGGATAAAGACGTGTTCCTGAGCCACCAGCAAGAATGATACCTTTCATATAAATAATCCTAGAATGAGATGCAAAATGGAACCAAAAATGCGGTGGGGAAGATTGGAGTCGGCATAGCTTCGCCCCTTGAGTCCCATTTCTTTCAAAAAACACCTACGAGCATGCTTCGTCAAGTAATCCGTTCACTAAATGAACATAATTGAATCAGAATTATGTCTTATATTTTATGCTTGTACGTATCTGCGAGAGGAAAAGTATCAGAAAAAATGGAAAATCGAGAATCAAAGTCCAGGCAGATCTTACTCATCCGGTGTTCAGACAAACCAGGAATCATCCACGCCATCACAGGCCTTTTGCTCCAAACAGGCTGCAACATCGTTTCCAACCATGAATTCGTAGAACCTATGGATTCTATCTTTTTCATGCGAACTGAATTTTTCGGGCTCAGTCCTGAAAATGAGCTGTTATCTCAAATATATGCATTGTTACCCAAAGATGCCGAAATTAAGATTTATCAGGAAAAACGCCAGAAGGTGGTCTTGTTTGCGACCAAGGAGAGCCACTGTTTGGGAGATCTGCTCCTCAGGCACAGGTCTGGCGAACTCGACATAGATATTCCGTGTGTTCTCTCCAATCACCGAGAGTTACAATCTCTGGTCGAGGATCTCCATTTACCCTTTCATTTCATTGGCCACGAGGGTCTGACGAGAGAAACACACGAGTCACAAATATTACAGTTTCTAGGGACTTTCTCTTTTGATTACATTGTCCTAGCCAAGTACATGAGAATCCTTTCTGAAAATTTCGTAACAAAATTTCCGGAAAAGATCGTGAATATCCATCATTCTTTTTTACCCGCGTTTGTGGGAGCAAGCCCCTACAAGCAAGCTTACGAGCGAGGAGTCAAGCTAATCGGCGCAACCGCACACTTCGTCACGAGTTCCCTTGATGAAGGTCCAATACTTGCGCAAGATGTAGTGCCCGTGGATCATAGTTTTACAAAAGACAAATTAGTGTTAAACGGCAGGGATATCGAAAAAGTAGTTTTGGCACGAGCAATTCGATTTGTTCTCGAACATCGTGTGATTGTCTGGAAGAACAAAACCGTGATATTTCGATAAAAAAACGATATTTAGAATTAGAATGTCTTGACTCAAAGAGAGTGAAATCATCCTATTTTTCTATTATTTATGGCTGACATCAAACATGCGACTCTCGCTTACAACATTCTCATCAGTCTCGTGGAAAAAACGGGAAATCTCTTTTTTTCTGAAGTAGAAGAACATTTCCTACACCAAACAAAAACTCTGATTTCACCGTATCCGACTGCCATCATAGGAAACCATGTATCAGAAATTGACATTGCTGCACTCGCAATCGTTTATACCCGCCTTTCTCCTCAGATAAAAATGACAATCCCTGCCAGGGAAGATATTATGAGGAAGAACTTTTTAACGACAGAATTTCGCACACGTGGAATCACAAAACTAATTTTAAGTCTGATAGATAAATCAAATCTCATCCCATTACTTCTGGGATATATTGGATGTATGCCCATCAAACGACCGTTTCGTGACAATACGAGAGAACTATTAAAAAAAGGAGAATTGAGGGACACTGTAGACGCTGAATGGAATACACTCGTTGAAAACATAGACAAAGGACGGAATCTTTTCATGTTTCCGGAAGGAACGTACAATCAAGATGGATTTCTCAATCAAATCAAAAAGGGTGTATTTTACTTAAAAAACAAAGTAGAAGACATTCATTTTAATTCCTTTAATTTAACTTACGATACACTTTCATTCAAAAAAGCGAAACTTCACATTACGTATGGAATTCCTTTTAAAATTGGAAAAGAGGACAATTCTGACATTGTAACCAAAACAATTCAGGATAAGTTAGGTGGAACATACGCGATTACGTTAGGAAATTTGATCTCCTATTTACTTTTAAAATTGGAAGAATCCTCTGTCGTCCCGATTGAAAAATTTAGCCAAGCACTCATTAGTCTTAAAAATCAAATTTCGGATTCACATCCAGAATTAATGATCGGATCCGAACTCAAAAAAATAACTGAACCGAAGGCTCTCGAATTTGTATTTGATAAGCTACAAAAATTAAAGTATGTAAGTCTCTCTGAAGGTAAGGTAAAAATTTTAGGTGCTCTCACGACCATCCCGAAAACGATGAATCACCTTAAAAAACATAATTTGGTATTGTATCATAAAAACCAACTTACAAAACATTTGGAAAAAATTGACACAATCTTTGATTCTTCGGTGAAAAGCCTAGTTTCTTAATTTATTTCATTTTTGATTTTGTTTTGATTGTATGTTAGAGCAGTCCTAAGGCAATCTTTTACGACGGCAATGGGTATTTTTTCATTTAGGTCGAATAGTATTGCACGGTTGCCACTAAACTTAAGTTTGGTGGCATATTTTATCCTGAAACGATCGATCAAATTTGTTTTACAATTAAAATAAAGAGCATACTGCTCTGAGTCATTACGAACTATATGCATTCGAATCGTAGTTCCTGATTTGGATTGAGAAGTCAAATAACTAGGCTCACCCCATTTCAAAGTTTCTTCAATAAGGCCTACACCCTTTGTTGTTTTCGCAACAGCCAAAACAAGTTCCCGCAAAAACAGAAGTTTTTCTCGTATGGTGGCAGGATAGTTTAAAAATACCTCAGCCACCATTGGGTTTTCAATTTGTAATTTTTTAATCTTAGGCATTCATCTCATAAGTATCTGCAAGTGTTAAAAGCTGATCTTTGTAAATGCGCTGAAATCTTTCTTCGTTAGGAACCGGTTTTTTAAGCATAGCTAGGCAAATCTCTTGTTGGGCAACTGTGCTTGTCGGTTTCGAATAAAGTTGTGTCGCAAATTTAGAAAAATCTCGTATTAAAAAATCAAAAATTTGATCAATCAAATCTTCATTCGTTTTTTCTAATTTCGCACTTTCTAAGACCAATTGTCCATACGCAACCAGTGTAAATATTTCACCTACTGTGAGCATATAACCAAGATCAGCCGATTGTTCTTTGCTCGGTGCACATTTTTCAAGAAAGTCTTTGAACTTTTGAATCTGCTCTTTAAAGACCTCAATATTCGGAAGTTTAAAGTAATTATAGGCTAGTTTATAATCATGGAATACGATTTTATCAAAACCTTTGGTTGTCGCTCCTTGGTTAAATAGATAGGTGTCGTCTTTAAGGTCATATACTCTAGGAATATCAGGCAAATTATTTTCGGGTTTAAAGAAATAATTTTGCATGAAACGCATAATCAATATCATATTCACGTGTACGGTTCCCTCTAATCTGGGTAACATTTGAATGTCGCGAATTGCCATCTCAAAATATGTGTCTTTGTTCACACCCTTTGCCGCAATGATATCCCAAAGTCCAATGATCACTTCTTCCCCTTGGGTTGTGACTTTCATTTTTTCCATCGGATTAAATAATAAATACCTTTTATCGGTCGCAGAACCTGTTCTCATGTAATCTGTTGCTCGCATCGAAAATAATTTCATTGCTGTTAATCGAGTGAATGAATCCATGAATATTTGTTTTATATGAGTAAAGTCAGTGACATACTGGTTAAACAATTTTCGATGCGATGCGTGATTGAGTGCTTCGTAAAAAGCATGAGTGCATATTCCAACACTCCCCCAACCTAAATTAAATTTACAAAAAGCGATTGTTGCAAGCGACGTATCCCAAGCTGCTCTACCTTTCGAAATGATATCGTCTTCCGTAATGGGATAGTCATGCAGTTCAAATTCCGCAACATAATTTTGTGATGTCACGATATTTGGTTTCAATTCGTATTTTTCATGTTGTGAATTGACTCCGAAAAATACAAACTCACCTGTATCAGACATTTTTCCAAAAGTAGAAACAATCGCCGCCTTATTTCCGTTACCGATATAAAATTTATCTCCACTTGCTTTATAAGTGCCATCTCCATTGGGAATGAGCATCATATCGCTCCCGATTAAATCTGCGCCATGTTCCTTTTCAGAAAGTCCGAAAGCAAAAATTTCACCTTCCTCGAGTAACTTAGCTGTTTTCTTTTTGATCGTTTCATTTTTACTGATCCAAATAGGGCCAACACCTAACATGGAAACTTGCCAAGTATACCAATAACAGAGGCCATAAAAACCTAATATCTCGTTGAATGCCATGATTCGGTTTGAATCCCATCTGGAGTCACTTGCGCCGTATCCACTTGGTGTCATAAGGATAGCGAAGGCTTTTTCCTTTTTCACAAATTCGAGAAAATCCGCATACCAAACCTTGTCATGGTCATCTTTCAAAATCTTTTGTTTGCCTTTTTTCTCAAAAAACTCAATCGTTTTTAGCATCAAATTTCGAGATTTTTCATCTAAGTGGGCATATTTTTCTAATTTTGGATTCAGTAGATTCACGGTGTTTCCTTTTCTATTCTAATTCGAGTGTCTCCGATGTATCTGCTAGGTTCCTTTCTTTGTAAAGGGATTTTCCAATTCGAAATGACTCTCCTTCCGACTACTTAACAAAATTAAATATAGGCTTTTTTTCATTCGACCATACCTTTCAGGAAAAAACTTTGGAAATGTGAAGAAAATTCCTGAACTACTGATGCCGGCCGGCAATTTCGAAAAACTAGAACTCGCTTATTTGTATGGTGCAGATGCAGCCTACTGCGGTGTGCCAAGGTATTCTCTCCGAGCGAGAGAAAATGACATCACCTTACAAGAATTAGAGCGTTGCGTTCAATTAGCTCGCAATTCGAATAAAAAAATATATTTTACGATCAATGCCTTTCCCAGAAATTCGAAACTCGGCAGTTATCCAAAATACCTGAACGAAATGGCAAAACTGAAACCAGATGGTTTTATTATGGCCGATCCTGGACTCATTTATATCACACGAGAGCTCGCCCCTGAAATTGACATTCATATCTCTGTTCAAGCCAATACGATGAATTATGCGGCAGTGAAATTTTGGAAATCAATTGGAGCAACACGAGTGATTCTTTCTCGAGAACTTAGCATTCCCGAGATCAAGGAAATTAAAAATCATGTTCCTGAGATGGAATTAGAGGTATTTGTTCACGGTGCAGTTTGTATTGCACATAGTGGTCGTTGCCTGATGAGTAATTATTTTAGTCACAGAGACGCGAACCAAGGTGCTTGTAACAATGCCTGCCGTGATCATTATCAGATTACCGTTTCCAATCTTAGACAGAATGATGAACCCATGGAAATAGTAGAAACTGACGACGGAACTTTTTTAATGAATTCCAAGGATCTGAGAGCCATTCAATACTTGGAAGAAGTGATCGAAGCAGGAGTGGATTCGATTAAAGTAGAGGGACGTACAAAAAATGAATACTATGTAGCGTTGGTAGCCAGAAGTTACCGACAGGCATTGGACGATGTAAGAGATGGGATAAAATTCAATCCGCAGCTCCTCCAAGAACTTGATAAAGTGGCATCGAGAAAATATTTTTCGGGATTTTTGACAAGAGGAATGGAAGATAATGTACCGACCGAGGAACAAAATTTCCAAAATTATGAGGTAGGACACAGTTTTTTGCAAACACAAATGTTTGCAGGAAATGTAAAAGAGGAAATGTTAGATCAACTCATTACGTTTGACATTAAAAATAAAATCCAAGTAGGCGATACGATCGAAGTATTTTCGCCGAATGAATTTGAAACGAAACAATTCGTCGTTGAAGAATTGTTTCATAATGGAAAAAGTAAAGACGTGTTAAGTGGTGGAATGGGAAAAATTCAAATGAAAGTTCCTTTCCCTATTGCTATACATTCTATTCTCAGCGTAAAACGTCTACCCGCGCAGCTAACGCAGGCGAAGGTTTAACGAGATTATTTTTTCTTTAGGTCATTGACATCCTCTTGGATCAATCTGGCTCCAGCACGGAACGTCAAATAGCTCCAGATCCAACTGATAAGTGTACTGAGTTTGTTCTTAAATCCGACTTGGTAAACAAGGTGAACAAACAGCCATCCTAACCAACCAAAAAATCCTTTTAATTTAAAAATGGAAAATTCAGCAACAGCATCCGTTCTTCCAATCGTCGCCATATTTCCTTTATCAAAATATTGAAAAGGTTTTGTTACGGAGCCTGTTGTCAAATTACGCAGGAGGGAGGCAACATACCTTCCTTGTTGCATCGCAACTGGGGAAACTCCTGGAAGTGCCCTTTCCATTTGAAATGAATAATTGGAGGCATCACCGATAACAAATACATTCGGATGTTCTTTGACTCGACAAAACTCATCTACAAACACACGTCCTGCTTTGTCTTTTGGAAAAGGCAAAGACTTCGTTAAACTCGCTGCCTCTACTCCTGCGGCCCAAATGACAGTTTTTGATTGAATCAGTTTCGTAGTTAAATGTACACCTTCGGCGTCAATGTTTTGAACCGGGGAGTTTAATAATACTTCTACCCCGCGTTCTTCTAACTTTTTTTTCGTAAACGAACTTAAACTTTCGTGAAAATTAGATAGAAGTCTGGGACCCGCTTCGATCAATGTTACTTTTGTTTTGGCCGAATCAATGATGCGGAAATCCTTTCGAATGATATTGTGAGAAAGTTCGGCAATCGAGCCAGCTAATTCTACACCCGTTGGACCACCTCCAATAACAACATAATTTAACATTTGTTCCACCAGAGCCGGATCTCCAGACAGTTCTGCCTCTTCGAAGGAAACCAGAATCTGTCGTCGAATCGCAAGTGCATCTTTGAGATTTTTAAGTCCGAAAGTATATTTTTTCCATTCCTCTTTGCCGAAGTAACTGGTTTGTGCACCCACAGCTAACACCAAATAATCATAAGTTTCTTTTTTTCCTGCAAAGAATACTTCCATAGTATCCGGTCGGATCGAATCCACACTCGCCATGTAAAGTTTTACATTCTTAAACTGCGTAGTAATGGATCTTGTTGGAATCGCAATGTCTGCTGGTGAGAGAACTGCTGTGGCTACTTGGTATAAAAGTGGCTGAAATAGATGGTGGTTCGTTTTATCGATGACAATAATTTCAAATTCTTGCTCATTTGCAAGTGACTTGATGACTTGCAATCCGCCAAATCCTGCCCCCACAACAATCACTTTCTTTTTTTGTTTCATGCCAAAACTCCTCTTCTATTAGAGTACTTTTCAAATGCCAATAGAGTCATTTTTTATTTTTTAAGAGGTATAACTGCGAGCAATGGCAACCGCCTCTCGACTTGTCCTGGCTGAAATCATGGATAGAAACTCTTCTCGGAAAAAACTTCTGTCGGAAAAAGAGTCCTTATTTTTTGCCGAACATGCCTACTCTACTCTGTTACACACTGTTATTCCATTGTATTCCTTTCATTTAGCAGATGATCCTATTTGTTGTTCTGAGAAATCAAACCACCTGACATAGTATTGGTGATTTTTTTCCGAAATCAGATTCATTCCATTCTGTCTTTGCTCAGTCACGAGGTCATCTGATCAAAAAATAAATATGTTTTTCTTTCTTTTTTTTTAAAACAGCAAGAATGATCAAATAAATAATTGTGGAAATGGTTATCCTTTCATTCACAATTTCTGTGGAAAAACAATGGATTTAATTCAAAAAGCACTTTGGTTTGTAGAAAATCATTCACGAGAAGAGATTTCCTTAGAAAAGATTGCCGAGGCATGTCAAGTCTCAAGTTATCACTTAACGAGAGCATTTTCGACTGAAACAAGCTTCTCCCTTATGAAGTATGTAAAAGTAAGACGTTTGACGGAAGCTGCGAAGTGCCTAATTCAAAACAAACGTGACATCCTCTCCCTTGCAATGGAGTTCGGATACAATTCTCAGGAGGCCTTCACTCGTGCTTTTAAAGATCAATTTCATCTAACACCAGGAGTTGTAAGAACCAAGGAAGACTTGGAAAAACTAAATCTCATCGAGGCATTTACAATGAAATCTTCACCTACTCCGAAATTGACCGAACCTAAAATTGTTGAACTGAAATCAAAACAGTTCATTGGCTTAAAGGAAAATTACGACTGTAATGCACCCGCCGGAATACCTGACCAATGGCAAAAATTTTCTCAATACATTGGGCATATAGAAGGGCAAATCGATTTCGATGCATTCGGTATTTGTTACAATTTTGACAAACAGAATCGTTTTGATTACCTGACTTGTGTAGAAGTTTCTTCACAAAAAAATACAAAGGCGCCTGCCAATCTTATTTATTTCGATTTAAAACCGAACACCTATGCAGTGTTTGCTCATGCGGGTCACGTCTCAGAAATTCGAGCTGTATTCGCTGCCATTTGGAATCAGTGGTTTTTGAATTCAAAATTCAAATCGATCGAAGCACCCAATTTAGAAAAATATGGAAAAAACTTTGATGCAAAAACCGGCAATGGTGGGTTTGAAATCTGGATACCTATTGAGAGATAGATTGGCATCACAAACAGAACGTAACTTTCCCCCTCTTTGTTACCTGCGATCTTAAGTCTGATCTTTAAAAGAGGGGGAAACGTCTTAGAAAATATGATTGAAGTTGATAAAGGTTTGGGAATCCTCATTCGACCATGCATGGTCAATGATGATCACAGTTGCTTGGTTCCAAGGGATGCGCAGTCCGATCCCTCGGGAATGTTTATATCCTTGTAAGTTGACAAGTCTTGTCGCATCCCAAACTCTACCCACATCATAAAAAGGTACAATCTGGAAGTCAAAGTGCTGCTTCCAGATATCCGCCGAAGCAAATTTCCATCTCAATTCAAAATTGGCATAGCCCATAGTCTGACCAATGAATCTATCTTGTTTGTAACCACGCAGTGTGGTCCGCCCCCCGAGTCCAGATTGTGTGATTTCTGTTCCCCACATATTTCTGATTTCGTAAAAAGGTGCATCTCCATTGGTTTGAACCATGGCTGCCTTCGCGCCCAAAACAAGTTTTTCTAAAAGCGGTGGCGGCCTTTTTGTAAAATATTGAACCGGGCTAATAAAAATTCTGCCGGATACATAATTCTTGTTAAACTCGTAATCAGACCCAAAAGATTTAGCTGATCTTTCATGGGTATACTCTAAAAACATTCCACGGTTTGGATCTGGTTCAAAGTCCCGGGTATCATAAACAATTGCTGCTCTCGCTGTGTTTACGAATCCACCATTAAAACCAACAATTTTGCCGGCCTTATTGTCTTCTGATAATTTGCCTTCTCCTTGAGGTGTGGAGAGAGTGTAAGACTCACCAAAAACAGGCAAAGGAACTCCAGCGACGATATCTGTACTTCCATATTTTGCATCTTGCCACTTCCCATCAAAAGTTCGAATGATTTGTTTTGAAAGCCGAACCCCAGCAATCGTTCGAAGTGTTCCACCCAAAAAGGAGTATTCACCTGACATCGTATAGTTGGGATTTTCTAATTGATAACGATTGTATTTATTGTCAGCAACGGTAGGAGCAGCAATTCCGCTCATATCGTTGGGCCGACGAAAAGCTAGATTCTCGGAATACTCATCGAAGGTGGCATTACGTACTTGGCGACCAGTAGGATCGTTCCTTTCCAGATAAGATAACGGCTGTAAAGTTTTTTCACCCACTCCAAAATACAATAAATTGGTATTTTTTTCATAAATTAAGTCTGCTCGCACTCTCCATCTCGTATCAAAGATAAAGGGTGCATCAAAACTTAAGTCCTGGTATTGATTGTTTCTCGTAGTTTGAAAATACCGAGCGAAAACTCGGAATTTGTACGGAGTGTATTCAAATAGTGGTCTTGTTTTTTCGCCATTATAAAAATAGAAGACACGAATCCCGTAGCCGATACCAGCATTCGGATCCGAATTTAATAGTGGCAAACCAGTGAAGTATCCACCTTCTTTTTTTAATTTGAAATCCCGGTTGTTGAGTCGTTTTTTTTCATCGACTTCAAAAGGGAGATCCGTGCGAGGAGGCCTTGCCTCAAATTCTCCCTCGTTCTCTGTCGACTTTACATCCTTAACAGCCGGTGGTTTATCCCCGGTTTCTTTCGGAGCGTTCTCTTTTGTCACCTGAGAAAGCAAGGAAATGGGATTTCCAACAAGAAAGGAAATCGTTAGGACGGTGAAAAAAGGGGTTCTTATGTTAGATGGTATTTTTAGCACAAAAAATCTCGCGGTGCCAAATATGTGATGTGGCAAAACTAAGTCACTCTTTTAACATTTATGGAAATTACATCTTCACTTTTTTTAGCGAAATGCTAGGGAGAAACAAGAGTTCCGGCAAGTTTCTGCTAAATACCTACAGTTTTAACATTTCCTTCCCGAATTTCCGGACGTTTTGAACACCGACGCCTCTTTTCCCCGAATTCAGACAAAATCGGACAAGCTGTTCGTCTCGTGTGTGGTCGATGCTTGAAAAAATAGGATGGAAAAGTTGGATTTCTAATGGAATCTATCCACATGAAAAAAATGATTCTTCTCAGCTCCCTTCTTTTGGTTGGTTGTGGTACACTTTCACGAGGTTGTGCAAAATACTTCGGTTCAGATGAGATTTGTATCGACGGAGTGAAGTACCTTCAGTTCACCTCTGGTGCCAGTGTGAAATACAACACAGATGGCACCGTCGCAACATGCAAGTGAAACATACTAAAGGTTCGCAGCGAGTCTCGTACCTTGGTCAATCGCACGTTTGGCATCCAATTCGGATGCTAAGTCTGCGCCACCTATCAAATGTACCACGACCCCTGCTTTTTGGAGAGGTTCCAAAAGTTCTCGCCTCGAATCCTGACCTGCGCAAATGACAACTGAGTCCGCCATTACCTTTTTTTCGATCCCTTTTACAGAAATGGTAATCCCGTCTTTCTCAATAGCTTTGTATTCAACTCCCGAAATTTGATCTACTTTTCGATCCTCTAATGTAGTTTTATGAATCCAGCCAGTCGTTTTTCCGAGATTTCCTCCAAATTTACCATTCGATCGTTTTAACATCGTTACATGACGATCAGATTTTAATTCGGTTTTCTCGGAGAGTCCGCCATTTACGGAAATCGCTGTATCAATACCCCATTCCTTTAAATAATTTTCCTTGGTAAAAGGATGACCAGAATCAGTTAGATAAATGCTCACATCGTAGCCGATTCCACCTGCGCCTATGACTGCCACTTTTTTCCCTACCGGTTTTCCATGCAAAATCAAATCCACATAACTCATTACTTGCGATCCATCAATACCGGGTATCGAAGGTATTCTGGGAATGACACCTGTCGCGAGAACAATTTCATCAAATTTCTCACTTAACAATTCATCGGCGGTAACTTTTTTTCCGAGATGTAATTTAACTCCCGTATTTTTGATCTTATTTGAAAAATAACGAATGGTTTCTTTAAATTCTTCTTTGCCGGGGATACGGCGCGCTATGTTCAATTGACCGCCTAGCTCGCTTGATGCATCATATAAGGTTACATCGTGTCCTCTTTCTCCGAGAGTTGTTGCGCATGACATACCACCAGGACCTGCCCCGACCACTGCCACACGTTTTTTGTTAGTCGTTGGTTTGATAACCAGTTCGGTTTCGTGACAAGCTCTCGGATTGACTAAACAACTAGCTGTTTTTCCGACAAAAATATGATCTAAGCAAGCTTGGTTGCAAGCGATACATGTATTGATCTCTTCCGATTTTCCAGAGGCGGCCTTATTTACGAATTCGGAATCTGCCAAAAATGGCCGAGCCATCGAAACCATATCGGCATCTCCGCGCGCCAAAACTGATTCTGCAACCTCAGGCGTATTGATTCGATTAGAAGTGACAAGTGGTATATTTACATGACCTTTAACCTTTGCTGTAACCCAAGTAAACGCAGCCCTCGGTACCATCATCGCTATTGTGGGAATCCTTGCTTCATGCCAGCCGATTCCAGAATTTATGATGGTTGCTCCTGCTTTCTCAACTTCTTTGGCAAGAGTGATTACCTCTTCCATATTACCTCCTTCTTCGACAAGGTCTAACATAGAAAGGCGATAGATAATTATGAAATCATTACCTACTTTTTTTCTTACCGCCCGAATGATTTCAAGAGGGAATCGAATTCTGTTCTCAAAACTGCCACCCCAATCATCTTCTCGATTATTCGTTCGACGGGCTATGAATTGGTTGATCAGATAACCTTCACTACCCATTATCTCTACTCCGTCGTAACCCGCCTCTCGTGCTAAACTGGCACACACAGCAAACTCATCGATTGTTTTCAAAATTTCTTCATGTGTTAGTGGATGAGGTTTAAACATATTGATAGGCGCTCGTAAAATAGAAGCTCCCACAATTTTATCGTGATAGCCATACCTTCCTGTGTGCAGGATTTGCATGGCTATCTTTCCACCCTCTCTGTGAACCGCCTCTGTAACAACCTTATGGTGGTGAGCTTCCTCGATTGTATCCATGACACTGCCACCCTTGGCCACTCGTCCGGCTTCACTTGGGGCAATCCCGCCGGTCACAATGAGCGCACATCCACCTTTGGCACGTTCTGCATAAAAAGCAGCCATACGAGCATACCCGTTTTCAGCTTCCTCTAAGCCTGTATGCATGGAACCCATAAGAGTTCTGTTCTTTAAAGTAGTAAATCCGAGGTTGAGTGGGGAAAGAAGATGAGGATAAGAATTCATTCCTCAAATACAAATAATTCCCAATTTTTTGGCAAGAGAAAGATCAGGAGCAGAATCAACCAACGTTTCAAAAGAAATTAAACTTTGGTCTTGACTAAAATCAAAAATTCTATATTCCCATTTTGTGCGTAAATCCCTTCTCCTTCTAATCCAAATCCTAATCCTTCCATCCCTCGCAGGCGACAGCCGACATTTTACCTTCCTCGAGGATTCAGTTTACGAAGAAAATTCTGTCGATCCAGCACTCGAGTGGAAAGTCCAAAAGACAATCGACATCGATACAAATCGAGAAAGTGTCTTTAGCTTTAAATACCATCCTGATGGTAAATCCATTCTTGTCGGAACAACTGATTTTAACTTGTTTCGCATACGATTGTCAGACGGTTCCCAAATTTGGAAAACACCAGCAAAAATGATGTTTCAAAAAGAATTTGATGGACCTACCATCTTTGATGTATCTCCGGAAGGTAAAAATTTTCTCACCGTTGGCCAAACACGACCAGACCTCCAAGCTTCAGAACGTTTTCTCGTCCTTCGATCCACTGAAAACGGAAGGATATTAAAAAGTTTTCCTGTTGAACACTCGTTATTTCACAGCGTAACAGCCGCTATTGATTACCGTTATCCAGGAAAAGAAGAGGAAGAACGTAGGTTGGAAGCCGAGCTCGGTAAAAACTGGATCATGACGATTGACCAGGCAGTATTTATCGAAGGTGGAAAAAAAATTCTAGCATCCTATAAACATAATATGGATGGTCCTAATTTTTATGACCGCCGATTGATTCTTTACGATGTAAATACAGGCAGTAAATTAAATGATTTTCAACTCACATGTGATCCAAAATCGGCTAATTGGGACCAACCTGCGGGTTTTGAAATAGCCGCTTTTCAATTTCCATATGTCTATTCGGAAAAGAAAAAAACTATTTTGTTCGGAACAGCCCATGGTCGAATTCACGAGATAAACGAGAGTTTGATGTCAAAAAATATGAAAACGCCTCTCGTCGAAAATAAACCTGCGGGCAGTGTCATATTTACACCGTTAAGTGATAGCAATGACGTAGAAGTAAAAGATAGGCAAACTATCAGATCAATGGCTCTCTCTCCGGATGGCTCCTTACTTTATGTGTCCGCTGGAATCGATTCAGGCCTCCTCCAGTTTTATGTATTCGATATGGAAACTAAAAAACAATTATTTTCTTCCTCTAAAATCAATGCTGGAAAGATGATCATACCTTCGACTGATTTTTTAGCCGTTTCTGGAATGTATGGTTCCTCTAAATTCTATATTGTGCATACAAAAGCAGGCAAGCTGGTTTTTTCATCGGAAAAAGAAGGTGTAAGTATGAACGCCAGTATTTTTTCTCACAACCCATCAACCAAAGAAATAGCTGCGCTTTCTGGATCAAATCAGATTACTCTTTTACGACCTGACGGCTCTCTTACACCGTGGTAATTTTTTTCCAAATCGTCCTCGCTCTTTTTTTGTTGAGCAGTTGTACTACTGTCGGTTTCCATCAAGATCAAAAACGCAAGGAGATTCAATTCGGTGAAATGCGAGAATTTAACGTATGCATCTACTATGAAGATCCGATTTCAGAAGACGAAATCTTTGATCTCTTCTCCTATTGGAACATAGAGCTTTCGTTATACTCCCTGAAGGCTATTCCTATCAATCTAAAAAAAATGGAAAGGCCTGGCTTTTCCGGATTTGACATATTGTCTTTTTTATACAACGTTCGTTTAACGGATCCATGCGATCGTATTTTATATCTAAAAGGTCGTACCTGGAAAGATATGCTCTATGAATTTTTCACACTTGGACTTTTTGCCGGCATTGGAATTAAATTGGAAATACATGGTGCAGTAGAAACTCATACGAACACGCGCGGTTATGTAAAAGCGAAATATATTTCGACTCTTCAACTCCTTTTCACAAGTCCAAAATCGACATTAGTTCACGAGGGTTACCATCTTTTAGGCTGCGGGCATCAACTTTTTATGGAGAGTTGTTATGAGAGTATTCTAAAAACAAAATCTCTGGGTTTCTCGCCTGATACGGAAGCTGGCTTTTTTCCTAGCTACACAAATTCCGGAAATAAATTTATAAATCGTAGACAGGTGAATGAAACATTCAATTCCCATTAAGTTTCGAAATCCTCCACTTTTATCGAAGATTGTAGCGGAATTTTAAATGGTGTTCGGAACTTAAAAGTTAGGTGAAAGATCTTAAGATTCATGATCCGAAGTAGATGTGAAAAAATATTAGAAAACCTATTTAGAGGTTCGACGCGATACTTGAATTCCTGTAACGTAAGCTGTTTTAAAAAAGTGGCACTCAGAATTACCCCTAAATATAAATGGAAAAACATAGGATCAGCCCGAAAAGACCGCCTAATTCCAAATAAATTTCCATATTTTAAAATACTAATTCCTTTTAGGCGAATTTTACCGTCTAAGCATTCGAGCTTAGATTTCTTAATTTTGAAAAAACA
>Ga0075156_10000636_pt1 | contig 18241 bp, 16 predicted proteins | sample JI81AbrownDNA_FD_70966 | JGI IMG/M metagenome (GOLD analysis project Ga0075156, IMG submission 70966) | Wastewater effluent complex algal communities from Wisconsin, to seasonally profile nutrient transformation and Carbon sequestration -... | ecosystem: Engineered > WWTP > Effluent > Algae...
AGCAGAGAAACAGCTGCGAATCATTTTCATGCTGGTATTTGGAACTTGTGTGCTGGTGGGCACCGTCAGCGGTGCGTTAGCTGAAACAGCGCCCGAGTTGGGACTGCTTCGACACACTATTGCCTGTGCCTGTGCTTTGCTGGTTTTGCTGTTCACCCACTACGCCCTCCATATTCGTCGCCAACATCCGCTGAGCTCGGCAGTGGCCGTCGAGACTTCAAAGCCAACATCACGCAATGCAACGCCCGAGGATTTGTCATTAGCCAGTGCAATTCGGTACCAGCTGGAAGTACGTCAGGTGTTTCGTGAGCCCGAGTTGAAAGTGGCGGATTTGGCAGAACGATTGAACAGTGCCGAACACAGAGTCAGCCGTGTGATTACGCAAGTGTTGGGCGAACGAAATTTCAATCAAATGAATAACCGTTATCGCATCGCATATGCCTGCCAATTACTCGAGGATGCAAATTCAACACAATCGGTGCTGGATATCAGCCAGGACTGCGGTTTTGCATCACTCGGCCCTTTCAACCGGGCGTTCAAAGCCGCCATGGGCTGCACGCCATCGGCTTATCGATTGAAAAAGCGCGAGTCGTATCGGCTTGATTTATCAAACTTTGAACCATCGTAGCGATGCAGTTCATAGGGTGCGTTTCAAACGCACCATGCCTGACGTGTATCCAAAAGCGATCAATGCCAACTCATCGTGATTATTTGAATTGCCAATAATCCAGGCATCAAGCATTGGTGCGTTTGAAACACACCCTATGATTTGGCGCACCTTATCGCGTTAACGCACCATGCCGGATGTGTATCTAAAGGCAACACTGCCAGCATCTAATGATTATTTGCACTCGGTGCCATCCCAACATCAAGCATTGGTGCGTTAGAAACGCACACAATGATTCTCGGTATTTCTAACGCACCTTATGGCCTTTACCGCGTTCAACATCAGCGCGATATATACAACGCTCCGTACACCAGCAACGATCCGATCACATAGGCAACCTCCACCTTGCGTCGTCGTTCCGGTTTGTCGCGCGAACCAGTGGCATCGAGCAAAGCCTGGCGCAACAGGAAGGTGTACAGGATGTAGTAGAGGAAGGGCGTGACGTGCACCGCCAGCGGAAAATCCGACAGCACCTTGCCGAACGAGGACAGAAAGTAATTGATTTCGGTATAGATGCCAAACAAGCCGAGGCCCGCGTTCATGAACATCCATTTCACTTCCTCGCCACCGAAGATGGCGATGTAAAAGATCACGTAGACGAGGATGGCGATGCCTCCGTGCAGGTAAAGGAACGGCAGCTCCACGTCCTTGACGCCATAGGCCATTAAGAAGCCGGAGGCACCGAACATCCCCATGTGCAACAGGAAAAACGGATAGATCGACCAGCCCGAGACCTCGTCCCCCGGCTTATATACCCTGCCATTGATGGTCAGCTCGGACTTGAGTTTCATCGTCTTTCCCCGTCTCTAATTCGCTCATGAAAATCCATAAGCCTGCTCATTCCTCCAGAGCATATTACTTCACCAAGCTAACCGTAGGTCGAGTTTGCGACCGCCATGGATGGCGGGAGCGCCGGTTTTCAACAGACGTATGTCTGGTCAAATGCAGGAGCATTATTCGGCTCCCGACGCACGTCCGACTTACCGCGTTGCGACATCACCAACATCACGAAGACAGTGCGCCATGGGGCGGCACCCTATGCGTCAATAAGTGTTGTTGGTGCGCACCTTATGGTCTTTTTTTTTGCAGGCGTGTGGCAAACTGCATTACCCGCAAATCCTGAAGGTCCAACATGAAACATCTCTCCTCTGTTGTCTATCCGCTCGTTTTGTTCGGCCTGCTTATTCCTGCCACTGCATTTGCCAAAGCCAGCTTAGGCTTCAGCATTTCAGCCTCGACCGACGGCTATTTCAGCAGCACCCTGGTCGAAGTAAAGGTGGCATCGGTGAAGGCCGGAAGCCCTTCGGAGAAAGCCGGGTTGAAGGTAGGCGATTTGATCCTCGATATCAATGGAAAGCCGGTCAAGGGAGCCAACGGACTGGCGATGAAGAAGATACTGGGCGGCGTTAAATCAGGTGAGCATCTGCTGCTGAAAGTTCAGCGAGGGCGCGAGGGCGTGCTTGTCATCGATATCGTGGCCGGCCCCTGAGCGAGCCATTACCTGGTGGAACTGTCGCAGACGTTTCCACCGAGATTCGCGATGATGTTTGATACGGGTGGAAACCGCTGCCCGCCTTGCCGCATTAGCCTTGTAGGGCGCAATACGCTCCACCATTGCGCCGAATCGTTTGCCTTCGGTTTCTCCATTGCCTATTTTTCAACGAAGGAAATACGGAGAATAGCTTAGATCGATTTGTTGGTTGGTTGTTCGGCGCAATGGTGGAGCGTATTGCGCCCTACGGCACTGCATTAACGGTTGTGATACCAAGTATAGAAATCATCAAAATCCTTTTTATTTTCATCACCACCGTCTAAAAATGCTTCTTTAACACCTTTCATTTCAAACATGGAATGAACGCATTCGGAAAATATTCCTTTGCGTGCGAGATGCATTTCCATAGCATCAGCAATAAAGCCTGCCATCCATATCGCATAGACTTCCCTTTTCCTATTCAAATTAAGACTAATCGCCCAACTTGATAGTGGAGGGTCAGTGAAACTTGAATTGTCTGGAAGCTCAGCCACTGACTGCATGATCTGATTATAAACCTGCGCCAAGTAAGACCACTGCGACGAGAACCGAGAATATAAAGCAACATATATCGCTACATAAATTGCTCCAAACCATTCAAAGTTCTCATGAGTGGATTTTCTCAGCTCATTAAAACTAAAGCATAACTTTGATGCGGGGTTAATTATTTCATAAAGCAATATTGCCAAGAAAAATATAATGCATGAACTCCAAAATGCGCGGAATGCAATTACTCCTCCTCCGTTAGCTCGGCTATCCAATATGAACTCACCATTTGCAATGCTAAAAATATCTTTTAACACTCTAGCCATTCTAGCCATTCTAGCCATATGCATGTCATCCAATTTATTTTTAGATAAAATTATCAGTGAACAGAATCACAATTATCTAAATTTCTTTTTCAAATCCGTCACCAGAACCAGCTTTGGCATCTGGACGCGGCACATTGAAAATACATTCAAACATTGGCCGCATCTGGTCCCAGGTCAGTTTTTGTCTCCGCGCCTCAACCAGTATTTTTCCAACTTCAACGACATCGCCACGCTCTTGTAATTTCCGCATAAATGCTTGACGCGAGTCAGCTTCGCCATGCTTAGCATGGTCCTGGTTGCCGTATGAATGAAACTCAAGGATTGCGCCAGGAGCAGTGACCGAGAGATTCCCTACCACGCAACTTGAAGTCCCGCTAGATTCTTCACGTTCAGCATGACCTTCGGCGTAGCTATCTTCAAGCATGTGTAAAAGCGAACCAAATGCAACATCATCAACTTCTGTCCGCAACCTGTTACCGGAACCGAGTGTATACAACTCAAGCAAACGCCATTCAGTCCGACCAAATGTTTGTTGTATGGTTGGATTCGGCACTTCTTTCAAGCGCGTATCAAGGGTGTAATCACCCAATGAAGATCGCCATGTAAACTCGGCCCAATCCATAATCTTTGCTTTGGTTTCACCTGCAAGTTCACCATCTTTTGTTGCCATGGAATGAAGAAACTGCAGATCTCCAAAATGTGTACGATAGAGCATTGCATGACCAGGACCATATTGCTTTCCAAGAACAGCACCGTCTTCTGCTGCAGAAAATAAAGATGCCCAACACATCGGCTGAATTTCGAAACGAATTGTTTCACTTGTCTTGCACCGAATACCTTTCGTTTGGCCAAACGTCAGGCGGAAAGGCGGGTCATCATTCCAGCGCACGCCTGCTAAAACAGCCGGAGGTGCGGATTCAGCATTTGGGCCGGCACAGATGGATTCATCACCATCACATCCGTATATACGATTCGTGATTTCTTCATGCACAGCCTCACCAAAATTTTCCAGCCCCATTTTTACTATCGAACGCTCTACGTCGGTAAAGTAGCTAGAAGTAATTCCACTAAGCCGCCTTTCTTCTGGCGTTGACGTTGGAGATAGCTTGTACGAATAGGCGGAAGGCGCTCCTAGCGAAATTACCACGAAAAAACTGACCTTCGCTAACAAGATTTTTTTACGGATCATACAGCCCCCTGCTGGATTCTTTGATCTGATAAAGAGTTGCAATGCCAACTCTTATGTCATACGCGTCATGAGTGCACTACCGGCCATTTAATGGAGATTCCGATATTGAGACGAACGTCAAGCCCTTGCTTTGGTTATTAATATATCTAGGATTCACAATTAGCTATGAAATGCGGAAAAATGCACCTCTCTAAAACTTCAACAAATTGAAACTACTGGGGGTAGCGAATAGGTTCGACTTTCAAATTTCAAGCTGTCGTTATCCGGAACAAGCAATCCTAGGTGTTTGTAAAACGCAATAAACTCAACAAATTCCTTATCGTCTCCTTCCCAGGAAATAAGCTCCCTTAACCGATCCACTGTAAGCAATTTACCTTTTGACGGCTGACTGATTGAACCAAACAAACGCTCTATATACTTTCGCCAATTACCATTCACTTGCCGTACTGTTTCACGTGTTGTTTCTTGAAGTCTTCTAAAGCCGCGAAGCACATGTTCTTTCTTAATAACTTCGTATTCCCCATTGCCATTCGTTTCAATTTCGGAACAGGATTTATCGGGATTACTAGAATAGTAGTTGCTAGCTTCTTCAATTACAAAATGCAGGTATAAAAGAACAAGCCGCGGATTTGGGCAGCCTCCTCCAAAATGAAAGTTATTGTGGAAGTATTGTAAAACTGGCATCTCGATTTTTTTGCAGGTCGCATCCAAAAAGGGCATCTTGGAAGGAAATATCAGTGTAATTATTTTTAAAAATGTTTCTTCGTAAAGATTCGTTTTTCTTTCTGCGTACCCGTCTTTCTTGTAGCTAAATAATTTTATCTTGGCAACAACGAATACAAGCTGGCAAATATTTTTAAATATATCCCAAAAATTTTCTAGCTTGCTTCTAAAAATATCACTGACTTGTTCTTTCAACGAAGGGTCAAACTCCAGCCATTTTTTCGAAATCACCCATGATGGCCTAGGTACATCCAGTAATTCATAGTTATGCGCTAAGCGTTTCGCAACGAAACCTGCAATATCTTCGGCAGTCCATTCTAAACGGACTGTTTGTGTAACCAACTTGTCATACCCCAACTTCTCAAAATCAAGGCGCCTATATATGTCTGCTCTCAAAAATATTTTCAACTTCAATTCTGGAAGTCGCATATCTTGAGTACAAGCAAGCAATGCTTGAACGCTTTTCTTTTGCTCTACATACTCCAAACCCACGACAAAATCATCAATTTTATCAATCATGACGATTGCAACTGTTTTTCTAGATTTCAATAATTTTCGTATGCGAGTGCGCAAGGATGCGATCTGACTGTCGCTTAAAGTCGCCTTTTCGGCTTTCATTGGTTTTGAATTTTCTATAGAAATAGAAGGGGTGTAGGTACCGATTTGATCGAACTTCACGCCACCTGTTAATTTTAATCCATTTACCAATTCAAGCAGACTAAATTTTTTCTGCGGTTCTACGCCCAGCAATTGATGTATGTCTGAGCGAATAGTTTTTAATTCCTCATCTTCATGCTGTTCGCCCAATTTCTCTACAACACGACTAAGAATATACACTTCCCACAATATTCTATATTTGCTGTGAGTTTCGTAGGCTTTTCCAACATAACGAGATTCTATGGCAGCAGCTAATGCAAGGTAATCGAGCTCTTCATCAATAGCGACGATTAGTTGTTTAAGCTGTTTATTTTGATGATCAAAGTGAATCTTATAAACGCCATCTGCGACAAGCTTAAATAGTGCAGATTTTCCTACACCTCTTTCTCCCAACACAATATTCTTAGTGCCAGAAAGAAACTCTTCTACGCCTCTTATTTTCTGATGACAAAACGTTAACAAGTCATCAGTCTTTGCGTCTGGGTCTCCAAATGAAAATTTCGGCAGAATCTTTGCCGGGAAAAACTTTAATGTTTTTTCATTATTGGTTACCAAAGTATTCTCTTAAGCTACTGGCATTTCATCAACCACACTTCGAATACCCACAATTCAAACAAGTCTGACACCCGTCCATCAAGATCATGGCCTTGGTGTTGCACTTGTGGCACATGCTTGCGCTAGCAGGAAAAGAGGCGCCCTCGCCGGTGTTTGCAGATGCTGCCTCGTCAGCGCGTAACGCGCTTTCAGCACCGGCTCCGGCGAGGTCGCCCGGAACTAATTCATTCTCGGAACCCGCGGTCGCGGGATCAGACTTTTTTGCGTTGCGGTTCTCGTAGGCGGCGCGTTTTTCTGCGATCAGTGCGCGTTGTGCGTCGGAGATTTCCGGGTCGTGGATCAGACCGATGGATTTCATGTGTTGTTCGATCACGCTGCCGATTTCGGCCACGATGGACGGCATGTAAACGCCGCCGGCCTTGAAGTAGCCGCCGCGTGGATCGAATACGGCTTTAAGTTCTTCGACCAGGAAGGTGACGTCGCCGCCTTTGCGGAACACGGCGCTCATGATGCGGGTAATGGCAACCACCCACTGGAAGTGGTCCATGTTTTTCGAGTTGATGAACACTTCGAACGGGCGGCGCAGTTCGTGTTCGGTGCCTTGATTGAGCACGATGTCGTTGATGGTGACGTACATGGCGTGTTCAACGAGCGGGGATTTGATTTTGTAGGTCGAACCGACCAGGGCTTCCGGACGCTCGAGTTTTTCATGCATCAGGATGATTTCAGCCATCGGGCGCTCGATGATGATGGTCGCGGGCGCAGGTGCTGCTGCCTCGGCCACTTTATCTTCGGGCTTGATCACGCTGTAGTTCTTGATTTTTTTTGTAATTTTGATGGCCATTGCTGCATGAACTCCTGGGTATTTCTTTTATTGTCTGCACTTCTTCATGTAGTGCTGCGGTATTGGGTTTGCTTGTTTGGTTTTGCCCTCTCCCGCCCCTGCCGGGGCACCCTCTCCCAATGGGAGAGGGGCTGGGTGAGTTTTACTTTTTCTTTGCTGCTTTCTTCGCGGCTTTTTTGGCTGGCGCTTTTTTCGCTACTTTCTTGGCGGCAACTTTTTTGGCTGGTGCTTTTTTTGCAGCGGCTTTTTTCGCAGGCGCCTTTTTGGCGGGCGCTTTTTTCTTGGCAGCGGCTTTCTTGGCCGGGGCTTTGCCGGTAACGGCGGCCTTGGCTTTGTTCACCATGCCGGCGGCGTATTTTTCGGCTTCGCCGACTTTCTTGCCTGCCGCGGCTGCTGCGGATTTCACTGCCTTGCCGGCCTTGGATTTTTCAGCCGACTTGATGGCGTCTTTTACGGCGGCTTCGGCTTTTTTACGGGCCGGTGCGGTTTTCTTTTTCACGGCGGCCACCACTTCATTCGCCTTGTCGCTGACGGCTTCAACTGCACTATTGAAGCTATTACTGATGACATTACCGGTTGATTTCTTTTTCATACTGCCTCCTCGTTATGTTGAAGTCTTATAAGTGTTGTTACGACATGTTGTTCCGGTATCGGCCACGCCAATGGTGGCCGACAAGGGAATAGTGGAAATCAGAACTTACCGTAGTAGCCTTCTTTCAAGGCATCAAACAAGTTGGCGGCGCTGTGGGTTTCGCCATCGTATTCAATTTCTTCGTTGCCTTTGACTTCGATCATGCTGCCGTCTTCGAGCTCGAATTTGTAGGTGGTGTTTTCCAGATCCGATTCCTTCACCAGCACGCCCTGGAAGGCGGCAGGATTGAAGCGGAAGGTGGTGCAACCTTTCAAGCCTTTCGAATGGGCGTAACGGTAGATGTCCTTGAAATCTTCGTAGGCGAAATCAGTCGGCACGTTGGCAGTTTTCGAGATCGAGGAATCAATCCACAATTGCGAAGCGGCCTGGATATCGACGTGTGCCTTCGGCAGGATGTCGTCGGCAGCGATGAAGTATTCCGGCAATGCGGCCTTGGCATCGGTGCTGTACGGCATGGCTTCCGGATTGACCAGGGTGCGGTAAGCCAGCAATTCGAAACTGAAGACTTCGACTTTTTCTTTCGACTTCTTGCCTTCGCGGATCACGTTGCGCGAGTAGTGGTGAGCGAACGAAGGTTCGATACCGTTACTGGCGTTGTTGGCGAGCGAAAGCGAGATGGTGCCGGTCGGTGCAATCGAGCTGTGGTGCGTAAAGCGGGCGCCGACTTCCGACAGTTCTTTCACCAGCTCGGGCGCGACAGTGGCAACGCGCTGCATGTAACGCGAGTATTTCGCATGCAGCTCGCGGCCTTTGATTTTCTGGCCGAGTTTCCAGCCGTCTTTTTTCATTTCCGGACGCTTGCGCAGCATTTCGGCATCGACGGTGAACTCTTCGTCCATGATCGGGGCCGGACCTTTTTCTTTCGCGAGGCTCAATGCCACTTCCCAACCGGCCAGTGCCATTTGCTTGGAAATTTCTTCGGTGAAGGCGCAGGATTCTTCCGAACCGTATTTCATTTTCAGCATGGTCATCGTGGAGCCCAGGCCCAGGAAGCCCATGCCGTGACGACGTTTGCGAAGGATTTCGGTGCGTTGCTGCTCCAGCGGCAAACCATTCACTTCGACCACGTTGTCGAGCATGCGGGTGAACACGCGCACGACTTCTTTGTATTCTTCCCAATCGAACGCGGCCTTGTCGGTGAAAGGGTCGCGGATGAATTTGGTCAGGTTGATCGAGCCGAGCAGGCAGGCGCCATACGGCGGCAGCGGTTGTTCGCCGCAAGGATTGGTCGCACGGATGTTTTCGCACCACCAGTTGTTGTTCATTTCATTGACGCGGTCGATCAGGATGAAACCCGGTTCGGCGAAGTCATAGGTGGACGCCATGATGCGGTTCCACAATTGCTGCGCGCGGATATGGCCGTAGATTTTGCAGGCGACCAGACCGTCTTCGCGCGTGACATAACTATTGGAGTGCGGCCATTCACGCCAGATCACTTCCTTCGGATTGTCGAGATTGACCTCGTCCTGTTCTTTCAGGTTGACCGGGAACACCAAGGGCCAATCGCTATCTGTTTCGACAGCTTTCATGAACTCGTCGGTAATGAGCAGGGACAGGTTGAATTGACGCAGACGACCGTCTTCGCGCTTGGCGCCGATGAATTCCTTCACGTCGGGATGAGAGACATCGAAGGTGCCCATTTGCGCGCCGCGACGGCCACCGGCGGAAGACACGGTGAAACACATCTTGTCGTAGATATCCATGAAGCTCAGCGGACCGCTGGTGTAGGCACCGGCGCCGGCCACATAGGCGCCGCGCGGACGCAGCGTGGAAAATTCGTAACCGATACCGCAACCGGCTTTCAGGGTCAGGCCGGCTTCATGGACTTTTTCCAGAATGCCGTCCATCGAGTCGGTGATGATGCCCGACACGGTGCAGTTGATGGTGCTGGTGGCAGGCTTGTGTTCCTGGGCACCCGCGTTCGAGGTAATGCGGCCGGCCGGAATGGCACCGCGGCGCAAAGCCCAGAGAAAACGTTCTTGCCAGTATTTTTGTTTTTCCGCCGTAGGTTCGGCTTCCGACAGCGCTTTAGCCACGCGCTTGTAGCTGTCGTCGATCGTGTGATCGACGGCGTCGCCTTGTTTTGATTTCAGGCGATATTTTTTATCCCAGATATCGTATGAGGCCGGTTGCATTTCAATTTCTGCTACCGATGGTGTGTTGACCGCTTCCAAGCGAACCGTACTCATATAGCCTGTTTCCTCCATCGCCACCGCTCCGCGTTGGCTCTTATATTTATTAATGTGATTTTGTTCTCATTGCCAAAGGGAAAAGACAGGTAAGCGCGCCTGTGGGCCAAAACCCGCGAGCGTCCAATTTGTCCAGGCTTACTTCCATGTTTGTACCGCGATAGGTGCAACCAGGCTTCTGCAGGGCCTTTTCGGGTTTAGCGTCACCTGACACCATCCCTTGGGGCCTCCCCCCGCCGCTCACCCAAGATATAGTGTGAGAGCCGAGTAGCGAAATTACGCCCTCATCCCGCCGCTGTCAACCATTTGTCATATCCGGGGAAGGGATTTTTTCCATATCAAAAACAAATGCTTACTGAATGCCCCCGCTCTACAATGACCTCTTGCAGGGTGAAATAAATTTTAATTTTGCTAGTCTTCGGACAGTTTTTGCCCACACATCTTTTTGAGCCGACCATGCGCCCCATCATCACCGTGTTTTGTGTCTTTTTTGCTGCCGTTGCCGGCGGGTTGACCGTCCACGCATTGAGTCTGCCGCCGGAACCCAGCCCAGCCACCAAGATAGTGGAAAGCGCTTCGAACCTGGTGCTGCCAACGGCCGCGAATGCCGCCCTGCCCGCGCAAGTCGGCGGTACGCCGATGCCCTCGCTGGCACCGATGCTGGAAAAAGTGACGCCGGCCGTGGTCAACATCTATACCAAGCAGGTGGTGCGGGTTCGCAATCCGCTGGCCGAGTTCTTCGGCGGTTCACGGGTTCCGCAGCAACGTATTTCGCAATCCCTGGGTTCAGGCGTGATCGTCGATGCCAAACGCGGCCTGATCCTGACCAATAACCATGTGGTCGAAGGTGCCGACGAAGTGTCAGTAATCCTGAGCGATGGCCGCACATTCGAAGCACAGCCGATTGGTTCGGATGCCGATACCGATATCGCGGTGATCCAGATTCAGGCCACCGGTCTGACCTCGCTGCCATTGGCTGATGGAAAAAATCTGCGGGTTGGCGATTTCGTGGTCGCGGTGGGCAATCCCTTCGGTCTGGGCCAGACGGTGACCTCGGGCATTATCTCGGCGGTCGGCCGCAGCGGTTTGCAAGGCTTCGGCTATCAAAACTTTATTCAGACCGATGCCTCGATCAATCCGGGTAACTCGGGCGGCGCACTCGTTAATCTTCGCGGCGAATTGGTCGGCATCAATGCGGCAAGCTTTAATCCGCAAGGCAGTGCGGCCGGCAATATCGGTTTGGGTTTCGCGATTCCGGTGAATCTGGCCAGCGAAATCATGCGGCAGATCATGGCCTACGGCGAAGTACGTCGCGGCTCGCTCGGCGTGGACACGGTGGATATTACGCCGGAGATTGCCAATCAACTGGGCCTGAAAAATATTCGTGGCGCATTGGTGTCGCGCGTGTTCCGTGGCTCACCGGCAGAAGCGGCCGGACTGAGACCGGAAGACGTGATTACCGCGCTCAATGGCCAGCGCACCGATGGCGCGGAAGCTTTGCATAACACGGAAGGCTTGTTGCCCGTCGGACAATCGGTCCGCGTGGATTTGTTGCGAAATGGCCAGGCTCTCAGCATTCAAACCACGCTGAAGGCGCAGGCGAAAGAACTTGAAGGCGCACAGGTCGATGCGCGCCTGAGTGGTGCGACCTTGATCGATTTACCTGAACGCTATCGCACGCAAGGCGCGCGCGGCGTGATCATCAGCAAGGTCGGCGCCAATACACGCGCGGCCCGCAGCGGTCTTGAGGCCGGCGATCGAATCGCGCTGGTGAACAATGTGCAGATTCGCGATTTGCAGGATTTACGCAGCGCCCTCGCCAATCCGCCGAAGACGCTGAACCTGGGTTTGCAACGCGGTCGCCAGACCGGCTACTTGCTGATGAAGTAAGGGATCCCATGCTCAAGACCTATCACGGCAGTTGTCATTGCGGCGCGGTTCGCTTCGAGGCCGATATTGATCTGAGCCAAATGACCTATCGCTGCAATTGCTCGATCTGCAGCAAAACACGGTTCTGGCCCGCGATCGTAAAACCCGAATCGTTCCGTTTGCTGGCCGGCGAATCCGAGCTGACCGAATATCTGTTCAACACGCGGCAGAACCGCCACTTCTTTTGCAAACACTGCGGCGTGCGTTCCTTCGGCCTCGGCAACTCGCCCGAGATCGGCAAGATTTATGGCGTCAACATGATGTGCCTCGACGATGCCAGCGACGAAGAACTCGCAAATGCACCGATTACCTATGTCGATGGCCGCCACGACAACTGGGGCTCGGCCCCGGTGGAAATCCGGCATTTGTAGCAGCCGCCGTCTGCACAAAGCACGGGCGGCGAAGTGTTAAACTGGCCGCGTGAAAAATACCCTGCGCGCCCTCAGCATTGATTTGGATGACACCCTGTGGCCGATCTGGCCGGTGATCGAGCGCGCCGAATCGGCACTGGATATTTTCCTGCAGGAAAATTGCCCGAACACCGCCAAAAAATTCCCGCTCGAAAAAATGCGTGAGCTGCGCCTGAACATCGTCGACCTGTATCCCGGTATCGAACACGATTTCACGAAGCAACGGAAACTTTCACTGCTGCACGCCTTGCGTGAGAGCGGCGACGCGGAACATCACGCCGAAGCGGCATTCGAAATTTTCTATGCGGCGAGAAACGACATCGAATTCTATCCGGATGCACTCGCGGCATTGAAACGTTTGACCGCGCGTTACCCGGTGGCCGCATTAACCAATGGCAATGCGGATTTGCAGCGCATCGGCATTGCCGATCATTTCGTGCATTTTGTTGCCGCCCGCAATGAAGGCCACGCCAAACCCGACGCGCCGATTTTCCATGCCACCGTCAATCGACTCGGCGTGGATGCCCATGAAGTTTTGCATATCGGTGATGATCCCCTGCTCGATGTCGTTGGCGCACAACGCGCCGGACTTCGCAGCTGCTGGATCAACCGCCGCGAAGAAAGCTGGCCGGAAATGTATGCCGCGCCGGATTTGCAATTTACCAGCCTGACCGATCTTGCCGATTATCTCGAACACGTTGAACACGTAACTTTGGAAATGAAAATCTCATGAGTTTGCCACCCTGCTTTGCCACACCCGATCAAATCGCGAATGCCGTTTCACTCGTCTTGATGAATCGCGGCGATTTTTCGGCCTGGCGCGACCAGCAAACTCCGCAGGTACAAGCCTGGCTGTCGGCACACGCCTTCATCGGCAATGGCGGAAGTTTTCTGGTCATCCCCGATAGCGAGGGCAAGGCCGGCATGGTCGCGGTGGGCGTGAATGATGCAAACGATCCGTATTGCCTCTCGCATCTGCCGACGATGCTGCCATCGCAACACGCCTATCGCATCAGCGCGACATCGCCCTTGAAGATGGAAGCCACGCTCGCTTTGCTGAGCTGGGGTCTGGGTGCCTACCGTTTCAATCGCTATGTCGAAACAAAACCGGTCGCGCGTTTGTGCCTGGAATCGGTCAATGAAAGTTCCGAAACGTTTGCGGTATTGAAAGCCACGACGTTGGTGCGCGACTTGATCAACACGCCGACCGAACACATGGGTCCGGAAGAACTCGAAGCGGTCGCGATTCGCCTGGCGCAGGCTTATGGCGGCAGTGCGAATATCATCGTCGGCGACGATTTGCTGAAACAGAATTTCCCGGCGATCCATGCGGTCGGTCGCGCCAGTCATCGTGCACCTCGCCTGATCGAATTGAGCTGGGGCAATGAAGCGCATCCGAAAATTTCCATCGTCGGCAAGGGAGTGTGTTTCGATACCGGCGGTCTCGATATCAAAACCGCCGACGGCATGCGCAACATGAAAAAAGACATGGGCGGCGCTGCACATGCACTCGGGCTTGCACAACTGATCATGGCAACCAATCTGCCAGTGCGCATGCAATGTCTGGTGCCTGCTGTGGAAAACGCGATCAGTGCGAATTCCTATCGGCCGGGCGAAGTGATCATTACCCGCAGCGGACTGAGTGTTGAAATCGACAATACAGATGCCGAAGGCCGTGTCGTGCTCGGCGATTCACTGGTCTATGCCTGCGAATCGTCACCGGAATTGCTGATGGATTTCGCGACACTCACCGGTGCCGCGCGCGTCGCACTCGGCCCGGATTTGCCTGCGCTGTTTTGCAATGACGAAAAACTCGCCACCGATTATTTGCTGGCCGGCGAACAGACGTCTGATCGCTTGTGGCGCATGCCCTTGTGGCGCCCGTATTTGTCCTACCTGAAAAGCAATATCGCCGATCTTGCCAATGGCGGACCCTCGCGCATGGCCGGTTGCATCAGTGCCGCGCTGTATCTCGAACGCTTCGTGAAAGAAGGCATGGTGTGGTCGCATGTCGATGTGTACAGCTGGAACGATGGCGAACGCCCTGGCCGTCCAGCCGGTGGCGAAGCGCAGGGTTTGCGGGCGGTTTATCGAATGCTGAAGACGCGCTACGCGAAAATTAGCGATTAATATTACCCGGGTATTATTGACAGGCTATTTTTATCCGGATAATATTAAGGCATTCCGATTTTCGAGATTGCCGCCATGGAAACACCAGCATCAGCCCCTTTCACCCTTTTCGTAGGCCATACGAAAATTGCCTCGGGCCGATTGGACCAACTCGCCTTGTCGGCCAAGCGCGCGATCGAATCCAATTCAGACGGCGCGGTCCTGATTTTCGATAACGATTCGGGCCGCAACATCGATATCGATATTCGCGGCAGTGACAAGCATGTGCTAGCCCGATTGCAGCCACCGACTACGACGACGGTTCCTGAAACAGAAACCCCCGCCGAGTCCGGCAACGAGCAACGCGGTCGTGGCCGCCCGAAACTTGGCGTGGTGCCGCGTGAAGTGACACTGCTGCCGCGTCATTGGGAATGGCTGGCAGCGCAGCCGGGAGGCGCTTCGGTAGTGCTGCGCAAGCTGGTCGAACAGGCAAAAAAAGCCGGCAGCGAAAGCTCGATGATCAAGCAGGCACAGGAACGCGCCTACCATTTTCTGCAAGCCATCGCCGGCGATATGCCTGGCTTTGAAGAAGCCACCCGTGCCCTGTTCAAAAATGACAGGCAGTCATTCGAAAACCTGATTTCCACCTGGCCAGGCGATATAAAAGATCACGCCATGCACTTGGCGTTCCCGATACCTGTCGAGTCAACCCCAAAGGACTGATGCCAATGAACGCGCTGGAGAATCCGGTTCGTTATATCGAACCCACGCAAAGCGCCGGGCGCGAATTTTTCCTGCGCGGCATTGAAGGCAGTTTCATCATGCTCAATCTGTTGCGATTTCGCGACATCGCCGACTATTCGCAGAGTCCGGAACTTGCACCTGCGTCGCCGATCAGCGGCGAAGCGGCGTTTGAAAAATATATCGAACACACCCTGCCTTTCCTGCAGGCCAGCGGCGGCGATCTGCTTTTTCTTGGCGACGGCGGGCATTTTCTGATCGGACCGGAAACCGAACGCTGGGACAAGGTGATGCTGGTGCGCCAGTGCAGCGTGCAAAGTTTCATGGCGTTCAACTCGCACCGGGATTACCTCGCGGGCATTGGCCATCGAACCGCCGCGATTGAAGACGCACGCCTGCTGCCGTTCACGCAGCCGCCATCCCGCTTCGGATAATTTGCCACACCACGCATTTCCTGACTTTTGTCAGGTGATTACCCCCTGCCGCTCAGGCACACTACGCACATCGTTTGATTTTGATTGGAGTTTCCATGTCTCGTCCTGCCGATTTATTGAAAGAACTCAGCATCAATCGTGGCGCTGACGGACAAAAGAAAAAGCGCAAAATTTGGCCGATCGTCGTCGGTATTCTGGTCGCAATTGTCGCGCTGCTGTTCGTGCTCAAAAGTATGAAGCCGACCGAAGTTGAAACCACCAAGTCGCGCTCTGCCGCGGAAAGCGGGCCGGCCTCGGTACTCGATGCCTCCGGTTACGTCACCGCGCGCCGCATCGCCACCGTATCTTCGAAAATCACCGGCAAGGTGAAAGAAGTGATGATCGAAGAAGGCCAAAGCGTCGAGGAAGGCCAAATTCTTGCAACACTCGAAGCCGTGGATGCCAGCGCACAGCAGAACTTGTCGCAATCGCAACTCGCCTCGGCACGTTCGCAATTGGCCGAAGCGCAGGCGCAATTGAAACTCGCGGAAAAAAACCTGATTCGCCAGCGCGAACTGTCGGTGAAAAAACTGGTCGCTGCCTCGTCACTTGATGCCGCCATCGCCGAACGCGACTCGCGCGCCGCACGTCTGCTGAGTTTGCAACGCAGCGTGACTGTTGCAGAAGATCAACTGAAAATTTCCAACAACGGCGTCGATAACACCGTGATCCGCGCGCCGTTCAAGGGCGTGATCGTGACCAAGGCCGCGCAGCCGGGTGAAATGATTTCGCCGATCTCCGCCGGCGGTGGTTCGATTCGTACCGGCATCGGCACGCTGGTCGATATGGATTCGCTCGAAGTGCAGGTTGACGTGAACGAAGCCTACATCGGCCGCGTACAACCGAAGATGCCGGTTGATGCCGTGTTGAATGCCTATCCAGACTGGAAAATTCCGGCTGAAGTGATCGCCATCATTCCGACCGCCGATCGCAGCAAGGCGACAGTGAAAGTTCGCATCGCATTGAACAGCAAGGATAGCCGCATCGTGCCGGACATGGGCGTGCGCGTCAGCTTCCTGGAAACCCGTGAAGCGAATGCCCCCAAACCCACCGGCGTCTGGGTTGCCGAGCGTGCCGTCATCAAGAAAGACGACAAGAGTTTCGTGTTCGTTATCAACAACGGCATTGCCAAGCAAACCGAAGTCACCGTTGGCGACAAGCGCGATGCCGATGTCATGATCAGCAAGGGCCTTGTTGGCGGCGAAACCCTGGTGCTCGGTCCCGGCGAAAAACTTGCCGACGGCAGCAAGGTCGTCGAAAAAGCGGCGGCGGCTAAGTAATGAGCGACGACAACAAACCACTCGTCGAAATACGGGAGCTGACCAAGACTTACGTTCGCGGCAAGCAGCGCGTCGAAGTGCTGCACGGCATCAACCTCGACATTCCCGCCGGCGATTTCGTCGCCTTGATGGGGCCGTCGGGTTCCGGCAAAACCACGCTGCTGAATCTGATCGGCGGGCTGGATTCCCCGACCTCGGGATTATTGAAAGTGCAGAACCAGAGGATCGACGATTTCGGCAGCGATGAACTTGCCGCCTGGCGCGCGAATACCGTCGGCTTCATTTTTCAAAGCTATAACCTGATGCCGGTGCTGACCGCGCAGAAAAATGTCGAGCTGCCACTCCTGCTGCACGACATGAGCGGCAGCGAACGCACCAAGCGTGCAAACGTGGCACTTGAGTTGGTCGGTCTCGGCGACAGAAGCAAACACAAGCCGAATGAATTGTCCGGTGGCCAGCAGCAACGCGTAGCCATTGCGCGCGCGCTGGTATCGGATCCGAGCATTCTGATTTGCGACGAACCCACCGGCGATCTGGATCGCAAGACCGCCGACGAAGTGCTGACGCTGTTGCAGGAATTGAATCGCGACTTCGGTAAGACCATCGTGATGGTCACGCATGACCCGAAAGCGGCCGAATATGCCAAACGCACGGTGCATCTGGACAAAGGAACGCTGGTTAACGAGGCGGCACATTAAGCCATGAAATATTTTGGTCTAATCTGGGCCGGGCTGTTCCGCAAGAAATTGCGGGCATTCCTGACCCTGCTCGCTCTGTGGTCGGCGTTTGCACTACTGGGTTTATTGCAGGCAGTGAATTCCCTGTTCAACGGCGGTGCCGATTTTCTTGGCGCAAACCGACTGATCACGCAGGCAAAGACCAGTTTCACGCAGCCCCTGCCGATGCGATTGATCACGCAGATCGAAGCGGTGCCCGGCGTTGAACGCGTCTCGCATTCGCAATTCTTCGGCGGCCAATACCAGGAAGGCGGCGGCTTCTTTGCGCAGTTCGTGGTAAACCCGCAACGCTTGTACGACACGTATCCGGAATGGGTCATTTCGGACGATGCCAAGCGCAATTTCGTTTCGACGCAGGACGGCGCCATCGTCGGCAAGCTGCTCGCCGACAAGTATGGCTGGAAGGTCGGGGATACGATTCCGCTGAATTCGCAAATATGGACGAAAGAAGACGGCAGCCGGACCTGGGAATGGAAACTGGTCGGTATTTTCGATGGCCGCGATTCCGAATGGAAAAAACGTACCAGTTTGATGTATTTGAATTACGGCCAGTTTGACGAAGCCAGGAACCCGCGCGCCCGAGGTTTGGCCGGTGTGTTCGTGATCCGCATGAACGATGCAAACCAAGCGGAAAAAATAGCCGCCGCGATCGACGAGAAATTCGAAAACTCCTCCGATGAAACAAAAACCCAAAGCGAACAGGAATTTCAACTTGGCTTCGCGCGTCAATTGGGCGATATCGG
>Ga0075156_10000638_pt1 | contig 18224 bp, 16 predicted proteins | sample JI81AbrownDNA_FD_70966 | JGI IMG/M metagenome (GOLD analysis project Ga0075156, IMG submission 70966) | Wastewater effluent complex algal communities from Wisconsin, to seasonally profile nutrient transformation and Carbon sequestration -... | ecosystem: Engineered > WWTP > Effluent > Algae...
CGAGGTTTCGACAAGCTCAACCAACCGGAGTTTCGACACTCTCAACCAACCGGGGTTTCGACAAGCTCAACCAACCGACGTTTCGACAGGCTCAACCAGCCGAGGTTTCGACTAGCTCAACCAGCCGAGGTTTCGACACGCTCAACCAGCCGAGATGGTTTCGACAAGCTCAACCAACCGGGGTTGCGACACGCTCAACCAACCGGTCTCGGCGCGCTCAACCCACCTCGATGCCGGCGATCCAGGCGCGCTGGCCTCGGGTCTCGACCGCCCGAGGATGGTAGTTCGCACGCACCCAGCGCACGGCGTCCGGCGCGGCGACACCGCTCATCATGGCCAGCGCGGCGATCGCGGTTCCGGTTCGACCGATGCCACCCGCGCACGCGATCTCGACCCGCTCGACCGCGGCACGCCCATGTGCCTCCCGAAGCGCCGCGAGAGCGTCGTCGGTGGACTCGGGCAGGCCGAAGTCGCGCCAGCGCACCCAACGGTTGGGCCAGCCGACGATCCCTGGATCGCTGCCGAGCAGATAGACCGCGAAGTCGGGAGGTTCGGCCTGCCCCCGTTGACGCCGCACGCCGGTGCCCCGCACGAGGCGCCCGTCCGGAAGCCGGACGACCCCCTCACCCGCTGCCCACACGTTCATCTGCACAACCTAGATCGCCGCATACAGTCACTGTGGGAACCCCACCTCGCTTTCGTCCGACCTTGCCCGAGGAGCACCATGCCGACCGCACCCACCACCGAGCCGATCCCCGCGACCGGCGCCGCAGCCGGCCCGTGGGCCTGCCGGGCCGACATGCTGACCAAGGTGTACGGCCTCGGCACCTCGAACGAGGTGCGCGCCGTGGACGCCGTGTCGGTGGCTTTCCGACAGGGCACGATGACGGCCATCATGGGGCCTTCCGGTTCGGGCAAGTCGACCCTGATGCACTGCTTGGCGGGGCTCGACTCGGTCACCGACGGTCACGTGTTTCTTGGTGAGACCGACATCACCGCTCTCGACGACCGTCAACTGACCGCACTGCGCCGCGACCGGGTCGGCTTCATCTTTCAGTCGTTCAACCTGTTGCCGGCGCTGACCGCGGAACAGAACGTGCTGTTGCCCCTCGAACTGGCCGGACGCAAGCCGGACGCCGCCCGGATCGATGCCGTGATCGACTCGCTCGGGCTGCGTGACCGGCTGCGGCACCGGCCCGCTGAGCTCTCCGGCGGCCAGCAGCAGCGGGTCGCAGTGGCGCGCGCCCTGGTCACCGATCCGACGGTGATCTTCGCCGACGAACCCACCGGCGCCCTCGACTCGCGCACCGGCCAGCAGCTGCTCTCGTACCTGCAGCGCTGCGCCCGTGAGCAGGGTCAGACCATCGTCATGGTCACCCACGATCCACTGGCGGCGTCGTACGCCGACCGCGCCCTCGTGCTCAACGACGGCCGCGTGGTCGGCGACCTGGACCGACCAACGCCCGAATCGGTGCTCGCCGCGCTGGGTGCTCTCGAGAGCGCAGTGCCGCAGGACGACCGGTGAGGCGACTGCGCTTCACGCTGGCCGAGATCCGTCACCACCCACAGCGATTGATCGGCGTCGCGATCGCGGTGGTGCTGTCGGTGGCGTTCCTGACCAGCTCGATGGTGCTCGTCAGCACAGAGCAGAACAGCCTGCAGTCTGCGCTCGTCGCTCCCTATGCGCGCTCCGACGTCGTCATTCAGGCCGACGCCGGCTTCAGCGACGGCGCCACCGACCAGTCGGCGAAGGTGGCCGAAGTCGTCGCCACCCTGCGGCAGGTGCGCGGCGTCGCCGCCGCCGAACCGCTCTGGCAGGGCTATGCCCAAGCCAGCGTGCCCAACGCGACCTTCTCGCTGTCGTCGGTGGGCACCGACCCGCGGTTTCGCTGGCCCGAACTGGCCGGCGGCAACTGGCCCCGTGAACCGGGCGAGGCGACCCTCAGCAACGACACCGCGCGGCGCCTCGGCCTGGCCGTCGGCGATTCGGTCACGCTGGGCGACGAGCGTGCCCTCACCGTGCGCATCACCGGACTGGTCGATACCCGGCAATCGTTGCTCAGCGGGTTGACCAACCAGCTCTTCCTGACCCCTACAGACCTGGCGAAGCACCCGAACCTGGGCGGATCGCCGTCCTACCTGGTGGCGGCACAGCCCGGCGTCGACCCGGCAGCTCTGAGCGGCCAGGTGCGCACCGCCTTTCAGCGGGTCTCGCCGGGCGACAGCACAGTGCAGCCCACGAGCGAACTGGCTGCCACCACCCTGCGCGAGCTGACGGGCGGTTTCGCCGTGTTCGGCACCCTGCTGCTCGGCTTCGCCGTGATCGCGATGCTGGTCACCACGATCATCATCGCGAACACCTTCCAGATCATCGTCGCCCAGCGCCAGCGGCAGATCGGCCTGCTTCGCATCGTCGGGGCAGGCTCCGACCGGGTGGCACGCGATCTGTTGACCGAGTCGGTCGTGGTGGGCGTGCTCAGTTCGTTGCTCGGCGTCGCCGCCGGAATCGGTCTGGGCGCGGCTGCCACGGCCGCGACGGGCAGCCTCGCCTGGGGCCTGCACGTGCCGGTCGGCTTGCTGTTGCTGGCCGCCTTGTTCGGCACGGTGATCACCGTCGTGGGTGCCTTCGGCCCGTCACGGCGTGCGATGGCGGTATCCCCGATGGCAGCCCTCCGTCCGCCGACGGGAAGCGACGGCCGGCGAACCAGCCGGGCACGAGGCATCGCGGCAGCACTTCTGGTCGGCGTCGGGCTGGCCGTGATCGTGCCCTCCATGACGCTGGTGACGGGCACCGGGTCACTGCTGCTCGCCATCGCCGGATCGTTCCTGGTGGCACTGGGTGTTCTGCTCGCGGCCGGATTCGTGATCCCGCCGACGATCCGGCTGCTGGGTGGCGTGGCGGCCAGGTTCGGCGCCCCGGGCAAGCTGGCAGTCGCGAACGCGCTGCGCAATCCGTCCCGCTCCACTGCCACCGGGGTCGCCCTGATGCTCGCGATCGGACTTGTGGTGACCCTGCAGGTGGGGGCCGCAAGCGTCACCGCCAGCGCGAGCGCGCAACTCGATTCGAACTATCCCGTCGACCTGGTGGCCGGTCTCTACGACACGTCGGTGAGCGCCGCCCGGGCCGACCGGATCCGGGCACTCGACGGGGTGGCGGCGGCCGAACTCGTACCGACCCGGTCGATCGGAGTCGGCGGCAACGGCTACCAGGCCGTCGCGCTACGACCCGACACTGCCGTGGTGGCGACCGGGTTACAGCAGTTGGACGACACCCACGTGCTCGCCCACCCGGCGACCGCGAAGGAGGCGGGGTGGAAGCAGGGTGAGCAGCTCACGTTGGCGACCGACCAGGGCGACAGTGTCAGCAACGCGACACTTGCCTTCTCGAGCGCGGCACCCAGCGGCGTCCTGATCGTCACCCCAGCCCTGCTGGCCAAGGTCGCCGCCGCGGCGCCGGGTGCGCCGAGCAGGGACCAACTCTGGATCGCACTCACCGATCGGGCCGACGTGGCCGCGGTGGTGAACGCCGTGCAACAGGAGGTCGGCAGCGAGGGCTGGGTGGACGGCGCTGCCGTCTCGCGCCAGCTGATGCAGAACGTGTTGAACGTGCTGGTCGGCATCGCATCGGGGCTGATGGGCGTGGCCGTCCTGATTGCGCTGATCGGCGTCGGCAACACCGTCAGCCTGTCGGTGGTGGAGCGGGCCCGCGAGCTCGCACTACTGCGCGCGCTGGGCCTGCAGCGCCGACAGCTGCGCCTGTCGCTGGTGATCGAGTGCGTGCTGCTGGCGTTGGCCGGAAGCCTGGTGGGCATCCTGGCCGGCATCGGTTTCGGGTGGCTGGGCACCGCGGCCATCATGCGCTCGTCCGGCCAGGAGGCGATCAGGCTCGCAGTTTCTGGCCCGACCACGCTGGCGGTGGCACTCGTTGCGATCGTGGCCGGCGCACTGGCGGCCCTACCGCCGGCCCGACAGGCACTGAAGGCGAGCCCTGCCGAGGTGCTGGCCGACGAGTGAGGCGGTCAGCTGCCGTAGCGCACGGTCGGTCCGGCCTTCGGCGGGGTGTCGTCCTCGACCGCGTCCGGCTCGTCGGGCAGAAACTCGATCAAGCCAGTCGCCGGGTCGAGTACGCCACCGGCGATCTTCAGTTGCCCCGAGCGGGTCAGCGTGAGCAACGAGTCGGCAGTCCTCAGCGTCGCTCGCAGCGCCCGGACGTGGCCCGTGGCCGGGTCGCCGAGGCGTGTACCGGTCGCGGCCAGCGGCACCCAGGCATTCAGCGTTCCCGGCAGCCGCAGGTCGCCGACCGAGCGGCCATTGGCGGCAGTCGCGAGTACTCCGCAGCCTTCGTGGCCCAGCACCAACACCACCGCGACGTTCTGCACCAGGGCTGCGTACTCGATCGCCGCCATGGTCTCGGCGCCGAGCGTCGGCCCCGCGTTGCGGACGCACTGCACGGCTCCGGGCTTCTCGGCGAACAACTGCTCGCCCGCTGCTGCCGGTTCCAGACAGCCCACTACGAGGGCGAACGGGAAGGCGGCCGAGGTGGGGTCGCCAGGGGCCAATCCCTCGCCCGCCTGCTCGCGCCGGTGACGCTCGTTGCCGGCCTTCAGGCGCTGCAGCGCCTGCGCGGACGGCATGCGGTGGGTGGGGAGTCCGTCAGGTCGCATCCAATCGGGAACCTGAGCGGGAGCAGCCATGCAGGCGAGGTTAGGTGAGCGCGCATCCCCTTGTCGATAGGGGAATCGCCAGCGTTGGAGCGCGCCCGGCCCGGTCGTGAAAAGAGAAACAGGACCGGGTGGAGCCGGTCCTGCTTCGCGCGCCCGGAGGGATTCGAACCCCCAACCTTCTGATCCGTAGTCAGATGCTCTATCCGTTGAGCCACGGGCGCATGGCGGTGGCGGTCGTACCGCCGACTAGCGAGTTTAGTTGATAGTGGAGACAGCGTCCAACCGCGCAAACATCGTCCAGCCCCTGGGCGGTGAGGCAATATTGGGGCACACCGCAACCGACAGCACGCACAGCCGCAGGCGAAGGAGCCCACGATGCCGTTCGATGTCCGTCAGATCGCCGAGACTGCCCCTGCCGACGCAACGGACGCCCTGGTGACCTGGGTGACCGGCGTCGCGCAGCTCACCCAGCCCGCCGCCGTGTACTGGTGCGACGGTTCCGAAGAGGAGCGCGAACGGCTCTATGCCGAGATGATCGCCGCCGGCACGCTGATCAAGCTGAACCCGGCGAAGCGTCCCGGCAGCTACCTGGCGCGCTCCTCGCCCTCGGACGTGGCGAGGGTCGAATCTCGCACCTTCATCTGTTCCGCGAACGAGGCGGACGCGGGCCCGACCAACAACTGGGCCGAACCGGCCGAGATGAAGCAGACCCTGGCCGGCGTCTTCGACGGCTGCATGCGGGGGCGCACGATGTACGTGGTTCCGTTTTCGATGGGCCCGCTGGGCGGCAGCATCTCGAAGCTGGGCATCGAGATCACCGATTCGCCCTACGTGGTGGTCAGCATGCGCGTGATGACCCGCATGGGCAGCGATCCGTTGGCTCGAATCGGGGCCGGCGAATACTGGGTTCCCGCCGTCCATTCGGTCGGCTACCCGCTGGTCGACGCGGACGGCGTCACCCGTGACGACGTGCCCTGGCCCTGCAACGACAACAAGTACATCACCCACTTTCCCGAGACCCGCGAGATCTGGTCGTACGGCTCCGGGTACGGCGGCAACGCGCTGCTGTGCAAGAAGTGCTATGCCCTACGGATCGCTTCGGTACTGGCTCGTGACGAGGGCTGGCTGGCCGAGCACATGCTGATCCTGAAGATCACCGGTCCCGACGGGCGGCGATACCACCTGACCGCGGCCTTCCCGTCCGCGTGTGGAAAGACGAACCTGGCGATGCTGCGGCCGACCATTCCGGGCTGGACCGTCGAAACCATCGGTGACGACATCGCCTGGATGCGGCCCGGTTCGGACGGAAGGCTCTACGCGATCAATCCCGAGGCCGGGTTCTTCGGTGTCGCGCCGTTCACGTCGGTGAAGACCAACCCGACGGCCCTGCACTCGCTGTCACACGACACCATCTTCACCAACGTGGCGCTGACCGACGACGGTGACGTGTGGTGGGAGGGCATGACCGAGCACAAGCCCGACCACCTGATCGACTGGCAGGGCAACGACTGGACCCCCGAGTCACCCACCCCGGCGGCCCACGCCAACAGCCGGTTCACGGTGCGCGCCGATCAGGCCTCGTCCATCGCTCCGGAATGGGAGGACCCGGCTGGCGTTCCGATCGACGTGATCCTGTTCGGTGGACGCCGGGCCAGCAACGTGCCGCTGATCACCGAGACCTTCGACTGGCGCCACGGAGTCTTCGTCGGCGCCACCGTCAGCTCCGAGCAGACCGCCGCCGCCGAGGGTGCCGTGGGTTCGCTGCGCCGCGACCCGTTCGCGATGCTGCCCTTCTGCGGCTACAACATGGCCGACTACTGGAGCCACTGGCTTGCGATGGGCGACACACTCGGCGAACACGCGCCTCGCGTGTTCCAGGTCAATTGGTTCCGCAAGGATGACGAGGGCGCGTTCCTCTGGCCCGGTTTCGGTGAGAACGCGCGCGCCATCGAATGGGCGTTGCGCCGGGTCAACGGCGAGGTGGACGCCGTCGATGCGCTGAACGGACGGCAGCCGCGCCGCGAAGATCTGAACCTGGAGGGGCTGAGCATCAGCGAGGAGCAACTGGACCAGCTGTTCGCCCTCGACCCGGCCGCCTGGGCCACCGAGGCCGACCTGACCCAGGAGTACTTCGAGCAGTTCGGCACCGCCCTTCCGGCCGGCCTGACCGACGAGCTCGAGGCCCTACGGCAGCGGATCGCGGCGGCTTGAACCAACCGTCCGTTGCGGGTCCGGATCTGGCGTCAGCGGCGGCTCATGGCGTGGGTCAGCATCACCACGAATCCGCTGGCCACTGCGAGTCCGGGCACCTCGCGCCACCAGTTCAGCTGGATCAACCGGTCGAGCAGGGCGAAGATCTCGGACGGTGTGTGGCCGGGCGTGGCCAACTGGGCTTGCAGCGGAAGGGCCTGGCTGAGCGTTACGCCGATCACGAACACCTGACCCAGCAAGGTGGCCACCGGTAGCCAGCCAGGTACGCCGGCAGGTCGCTTGACCACCAGTACCCCGTTGAGCAAGGTGGCCAGCAGCAGGGGCGCCGGCAGCCAGGGCAGCAGCGCCGCACCGAATCGGGCGTGATAGCCCGCGAAGTCGGGAAACGCGGCCAGGTCATACCAGGACGGATACACGGCGTGACCCTCGAGCATTCCCGCGCCGGTGGTGAAGAAGGTGAGGGCCGCGGTGCCGGCCAGCAGCGCTGCCGCGCCGGCGTCGCCCGTGAACCGCGTAGCCGATCGTGGCAGAGTGTGGCTTCTGGCGGTCATGGAGCAACCTTTTCGCTAGTGTTTACTATATCTAATAGATAAGACTCTATGGAAAGTAGGTCCGTGTCAACCCGTCGTTACGACAACCGGGGTCGCGCGGGCGCGGCGCAGGTGTCGCGCGCACGGGTGCTGCATGCGGCCCGCGACCTGTTCGTGGCCAACGGTTACACCAGAACGACCATCGCCGACATTGCCCGCGAAGGGCAGGTGTCACCCCAGACCATCTACTCGTCCTTCGGCGGCAAGGCGGCGCTGCTCAAGGGCGCGTACGACATCACCCTGGCGGGTGACGACCAGGACGTGCCGATGCGCGAACGGCCCGAGTTCCAGCGGCTGGGCCGAGCCGGCACCACCGACGAACTGCTGGCCGGCTACGCCGCGCTTGCTCGCTCGATCATGACCAGGTTGGGCCCCATGCTCCCGCTGATCTACGGCACGAGGGCGGTGGAACCCGACCTGGACGAGCTCGCCCTGACCGCCGCCCAGGAGCGCCGGTTCGGCGCCAGAGCCTTCGCCACGCACGCTGTGGCGGGCGGCTTTCTGCGCCCCGGACTCGACGCCGACGTGGCGGCGGACCTGATCTGGGTGCTCAACGCTCCCGAGACGTACCTGCTGATGACTCGATCCGGTGACCTCGATGGCGACGGCTACGAGCGCTGGCTGCGGACCTCCCTTCAGGTCGCATTGACCTGAGGTCGAAGAACGCCACGGGGGGCCCGGGTAGGCTCCCGGACATGCGTCCCACACCCCGCGTGCTCCTGCCCAGCCTGATCGCACCCCTGCTGATGCTGGCGGCGTGCAGCGGGGCCCCGGCATCGACGACGCCGGCCGCATCCGCTCCGGCGATCACCGCCAGCGCCGTTCCGGTGCCGACCACGCGCACCACCTCCGCCTCGCCGACGGCAACCGCGGCCGCCGCGTGTCCGGCCGGCGACTACAACGTCACCACCTTCAGGGCCACCGGCCTGAACAAGACGGTGGCAGACGGCAGCGGCGGCGAGATCGGCGTCGAGTTCACCAACGGACGCTACGAGGTCGACTTCGACGACGACCGGCCGATCACCTTGAAGACCTCGAAGAGCACGGGCCAGCTGATCGTGGACGGCGACATCCAGGGCACGTACGCCGGTGACGCCGACAGCCTGACGTTCACCGTCACCAAGTCGACGGGCACCGCACGAACCCGGGCCGGCGGCAAGACGACCTCGGTGACGATGGCCCAGGTGGCCCGCGTACTCGGCTTCAACGGCAAGGGCTCGGCGGTCTGCTCGGGCAACGAGCTCACGCTCAAAGCCGGCACCAACACCTTCAACCTCGTGCAGGACGACTGACCGCCGGTCGTCATCCGGCGGGCTGAGGACGCACCTCCGGGTAGAGCTGCAGAGCGACCAGTCGCGCGGCGCATGCCTGGCGCACGTCGTCCTCGACGTTGTCGCGCAGGCCTTCACGAAGTGCCGGATCGGTGGCTGAGACCACCGCGAAGTAGAAACCGGAGAAGACGGCCAGGAAGCCGCACACCCGCAGGTGTTGCAGGGTGAGCGCGTAGCTGTGCCGCTCGGTGCCCCAACTCAGCAGCACATCGGGCGGGGCCTGCGTCCAGGCCTGCACGACGTCGGCGTTCACCGTGATCAGGCCGAACACCACGAAGAACACGAAGACCGCGAGGCCGACGACGGTGGCGATGGTCAGTTTCGAGATCACCATCACCAGACGCAGGTTCTTCTCCTGCTCCAGGGTCAGTGGGCAGACCGCCGGCACATCGACCCGACCCCCCTCCAGTGGGGTGCCGCGGACGAGTTCGTCCAGTTCGTCGGACCGTTCGAAGCTGGCCAGCGCGCTCAGGTCGAGGCTGCGCGTGTGCAGGAACAGCCAGCCGAGGCCGACGAACAGCAGCACCGCCAGCAGGTACGCCCAGGGTGACAGGCGCCCGAACGCCTGCCAGAGCTCACCGGTGAAGAACAGGAACCCGACCACGCCGAGCAGCAGCGGCAGGGTGCGTCCGAGGGCGTTGCCGCCGGCGAGGAACGAGGCTGCCACCCGCCGGGTCAGCCACGGTCCGAGCGCCATCAGGCCGCTGTAGGCGAGCAGGTTGACGACCGCGAACAGGATCAACTGGGTCAAGAACACCGCCACGGCAGCGATCAGCCCGATCAGCACCCCGGGTATCAGCTCACCTTCGAACTGCACGGACTCGCGGGCCGTGAGCAGCACCACCAGGCTCGGAAAGGCCAGGAAGACCGTTGTCTCCACCCAGGTGATGCGTTCGGGCAGCGACAGCGGACGGCGGCGGCGCACCAGATTGCCGGCCACCCAGGTGACCAGCACCACCGCCAGCGAGATAGCGGCGGAGGTCCACAGGTTGGCGGCGAACGTGGGCACCTCGACGACCATCACGAGCACAAAGACCAGCGCCATGGTGCGGGCCAGCCGCGCAGCTCGGCGGCGGCGCATGGACGTGCCTTCGAGCAGGGCCGACAGTCCTCGGCGCAGAAACCACCGTTCCACCTCACGGGTGTCGCCGGCCATCGAAGTCACGCCCCCACGTAGGCCGCCAGGTGTTGCCCGGTCAACGTGTCGGCGCGGGCGACCAGCTCGGCCGGGGTGCCTTCGAACACGATCCGGCCGCCGTCGTGACCGGCGCCGGGGCCCAGATCGATGATCCAGTCCGCATGGGCCATCACCGCCTGGTTGTGTTCCACCACGATCACCGACTTGCCCGCCTCGACCAGGCGATCCAGCAGGCCGAGGAGGTTCGCGACGTCGGCCAGGTGCAGGCCGGTGGTCGGCTCGTCCAGCACGTAGGTGCCACCCTTGGCCGACATGTGGGTGGCCAGCTTAAGCCGCTGCCGCTCGCCGCCGGACAGGGTGGTCAGCGGCTGGCCGAGGCTGATGTAGCCGAGCCCGACGTCGGCCAGCCGCAACAGGATCGCGTGCGCCGCCGGGGTCTTCGCGTCGCCCTGGCTGAAGTAGCGCTCCGCCTCGCTGACCGGCATCGCCAGTACATCGGCGATGTTGCGGCCGTCGACGGTGTACTCGAGCACCGCTGCCTGGAACCGCCGTCCTTCGCAGGCCTCGCAGGTGGTGGCCACCGTTGCCATCACCGACAGATCGGTGTAGATCACGCCGGCGCCGTTGCAGGCCGGGCAGGCACCCTCGGAGTTGGCGCTGAACAGGGCCGGCTTGACCCCGTTGACCTTCGCGAACGTCTTGCGGATCGGCTCGAGCAGGCCGGTGTAGGTGGCGGGATTGCTGCGCCGCGATCCGCGGATGGCACTCTGGTCGATCGAGATGACCCCCGCGCCGAGCGGAATGGACGAATGGACCAGTGAGCTTTTGCCCGACCCGGCCACCCCGGTGACCACCACCAGCACGCCGAGCGGAATGTCGACGTTCACGTCGTTGAGGTTGTTGGCGACGGCCCCACGGATCTCGAGCACTCCGGACGGGGCCCGCACCGCGGATTTCACCGTCACCCGATCGTCGAGATGGCGCCCGGTGATGGTGTCGCTGGCCCGCAGGCCGTCGGTCGTGCCCTGGTAGCAGATCTGGCCGCCACCGGAACCTGCCCCGGGGCCGAGGTCGACCACATGGTCGGCGATCGCGATCGTCTCGGTCTCGTGCTCGACTACCAGCACCGTGTTGCCCTTGTCGCGCAGTTGCAGCAGCAGGTCGTTCATGCGCTGCACGTCGTGCGGGTGCAGCCCGGCTGTCGGCTCGTCGAACACGTAGGTGACGTCGGTCAGCGACGAGCCCAGGTGCCGGATCATCTTGGTGCGCTGCGCCTCGCCGCCCGACAGGGTGCCGGACGGCCTCGAGAGCGACAGGTAGCCGAGGCCGATCTCGACGAATGAGTCGAGGGACTTGCGCAGCCCGGCCAGCAAGGGGGCCACGGACGGCTCGTTCAGGTTGCGGATCCACTCGGCCAGGTCGGTGATCTGCATGGCGCATGCATCGGCGATGTTCAGGCCGTTGATCTTCGACGCGCGCGCCTCGGCCGCCAGCCTGGTGCCCTCGCATTCGGGGCAGGCGGTGAACGTGACGGCCCGCTCGACGAAGGCCCTGATGTGGGGCTGCATCGCTTCGACGTCCTTGGCCAGCATGGACTTGGAGATCTTCGGGATCAGCCCCTCGAAGGTGATGTTCACGCCGTCGACCTTGATCCTGGTCGGCCCCTTGTACAGCAGGTCGTGCAGCTGGCGCGTGGTGAACGTGCGAATCGGCTGGTCGGCGTCGAAGAACCCGCAGGAGCGATAGATGCGTCCGTACCAGCCGTCCATCGAGTAGCCGGGAATCAGGATCGCGCCCTCACTGATGGTTTTGTTCTCGTCGTACAGCGCGGTGCGGTCGAAGTCGGTCACGTTGCCACGGCCTTCGCAGCGCGGGCACATGCCGCCCAGCACACTGAAGGACGCCTTTTCGGCGATGGTCTTGTCGCCGCGCTTGACCGTGATGGCACCGCTGCCCGAGGCGGACGGCACGTTGAACGAATAGGCGTTCGGTGGGCCGATCTGGGGGTCGCCGAGCCGGCTGAACAGGATTCTGAGCAGGGCGTTGGCGTCGGTGACCGTGCCTACGGTCGAGCGCGGGTTGGCCCCGATCCGCTCCTGGTCGACGATGATCGCGGTGGTCAGTCCGTCCAACAGGTCGACGTCGGGCCGCGCGAGGGTCGGCATGAAGCCCTGCACGAACGCCGGATAGGTCTCGTTGATCAGCCGCTGGCTCTCGGCGGCGATGGTGCCGAACACCAGGGAACTCTTACCCGAGCCGGAGACGCCGGTGAACACCGTGAGCCGGCGCTTGGGCAGGTCGACATCGACGTTCTTGAGGTTGTTCTCGCGGGCGCCCTGCACCCGGATCGTGTCGTGCAGGTCGGATACCCGTTCAGCCATCTTGAATCCCCTCGTCGCCGCCGGTCGGCGCCCACCTTAACGGCCGGGTGCGACACTCTCGGAAACGAGGGCGGCCACTCGTCCGCTCAACACCGTGACCAGGGTGATCGTGATCAGCGCTCCCAGCAGCATCGCGGTCGCCTCGCCGGGCGCAAGCACCCCCAGCGTCTTGCCCAGGGCGGCCGCTCCGACCGGCACTCCGAGCTGCGCCGCGGTGGTGAGCGCGATCGGCAGGGGTTGGCGGGTCAGGGCGAGCAGGCCATGGGCGAGCGCCGCAGCCCCGCCCAACGCCAGCCCGAGCAGCACGGCGGACGGGTTGGCGACCACCTCTCGCAGGTCGAGGGAACTGCCGAGCCAGACGAAGAAGATCGGTGCGAAAAACCCTTCGGTGAGAGCGAAGGTCTGGTTCGCCAGCCGCCGGGGTTCGCCCGCCGCCGACATGGCCAGACCCATCGCGAACCCTCATCGAGCCGACGCACGGCACCAGCCCTCTCACCGGTCTGACCCGAGCCTTCGGCGGCACCTACTCGGCCACCGTCGACGTGATCCGGTTCACCGACGGCAGCACGGCGCACACCGACCTGATCAGGCTGAACCCCAACGTCGATGCGTATTCGCTCGATTACACCGGCTCCAGTCCACGCCAGCTGTCCCACTACCGCGAGGTGCCCGCCGCGCACGCGCCGACCCTGCGCTCCCCCGGCGTGCCGGGCGCGGCCGCCCGGGTGCTGGCCGCCGGATACCCCCACCTGTCACTCATGGAGCTGACTGCGCGGCTGCGCGGAGTCGGCCACCCGCTGGGCCACGGCAGCATCCGTGAGCATGAAGCCATCGCCGCCACTCAGGCCGCCATCTGGCACCTCACCAACGGACTGGAACTGGACACCAGACGGCTGGACGAACCGCTGCGCGTCGTCACCCGGATCGGTGAGCACCCCGCCGCCCGCGCGCTCACCGCCGGGCGGGACGGTATCGACTGGCACGCGCTGCTGCCCGCCGGCGAGACCGTCTATCTGGAACTCACCCTGACCGGCGCGCCACAGGTGCAGGCGTTCGGATTTCAGGTCGGCGCACGCATCGGACGGCACCCCATCGAGGTGCAGCCGGAGGTCTCGAGGGACGGGCAGCAGTGGCAACCGGTCTCGTCGTCCACGGTGCGGCTCGGCGACCGGCGACCGGGCTGGCGAACGGTCCGCCGGCAACTGGGCGCCGCCTCGACGCTGTCGAGCGCGAGCCCCGCCGGCATTCAGGGGTACCCGTTCTACCGACTGGCGGCCCGCGGCCCCGAGGATCGCGACGGCCTGCTCGACCTGCACGGCGTCCGCCTGGAGCTGCTCGGCGCCACCCGCTTCGTCAACAACGAGCGCGTCGTCGCACTGTACGAGCTGTTGCTCGCCGACGCTCGACTGGCGACCGGCACCGATCACCGGCTGCGCCCGTTGATAGGCTCCCGCACGCCGGACGGACCAGCGGTGTTCACCCCCGTGGTCACGTTTTCGGGCCCACCTCCACTCCGCTCGGTCGGTTCACCCCTGATGCCTTCGCGACCCGGCCGCCCCGCTGCGGCCCCCTCCCGGTTTTCTCGCATCACCACACCACAAGGAGCCTTCCATGGCCGTTGACCAAACCGAGTCCCAGGCGCTCGGCGACCTCGCTGCACGCCAACTCGCCAATGCCACCAAGACCGTCCCGCAACTCGACACGATCACCCCTCGCTGGTTGCTGCACCTGCTGCAGTGGGTTCCGGTCGAAGCCGGTCTCTACCGGGTCAACCGGGTGATCAACGGCGAGCGGGTTGCCGTGCAGGTCGGCGACGGCGGCTCGGAGACGCTGCCGGGCACGTTCGTCGACTACCAGACGAACCCGCGTGAGATCACCCTGCGCTCGCTCTCGACGATCGTGGACGTGCACACCCGGGTCTCCGACCTGTACTCCAGCCCGCACGATCAGGTCACCCAGCAGCTGCGCCTGACCATCGAGACGATCAAGGAGCAGCAAGAGAGCGAACTGATCAACAACGCCGAGTACGGGCTGCTCTCGCAGGTGGTGCCCGAGCAGACCATCAACACCTTGACCGGCCCACCCACCCCCGACGACCTGGACAGCCTGCTGACCAAGGTCTGGAAGACGCCGAGCTTCATCGTCACCCACCCATTGGGGGTGGCCGCGTTCGGCCGCGAGGCCACCCGCCGCGGCGTGCCGCCGGTCGTGGTCAGCCTGTTCGGCGGTCAGTTCATCAGCTGGCGCGGTATTCCGATCATTCCCTCGGACAAGGTGCCGGTCGAGGACGGGAAGACCAGGTTCATCCTGGTCCGCACCGGTGAGGAGCGGCAGGGTGTCGTCGGCCTCTTCCAGCCCGGCCTGGTCGGCGAACAGTCGCCGGGCCTGTCCGTCCGCTTCACCGGCATCAACCGGCAGGCGATCGCGTCCTATCTGGTCTCGCTGTATTCGGCGCTGGCCGTGCTGACCGACGATGCGCTCGCGGTGCTCGAGGGCGCCGAGGTCGGCGTGTTCCATGACTACGCCTGAGCTGCCCACGGCTTCGGCGATCGGTCTGGCGTCGGTCAAGCCCGAGGAACTCTCGCGACTGGCCGGACAGATCCTCGCCGAGTTGAGCGCGCCCGGCGTGCCGGGTCCGCTCGGCTTGCCCGGCCCGGACAGCCCGCCCCAAACGGTGTCGGTCGCGCCCCGCGGATCGGCACCGCCCACGACCTCGTCCGCAGCACCCATCCAGACACCGCTCGCGTTCGGCGCAGGGGTGGCTCCGAGCCGACAGGTCCGGGTGCCGGAGCTGAACTTGGCCCGCCTTCTCGGTCCCTGGGGGGCGCCGGCGGGGCCGACCCCTGCAGGGCACCCCACCTCGGCGCGGCAGCCCACCCACGTGCCGCCCGGGCACGCAGCCGATCGCGCATTGGTCGGCTCACCGGCAGAGTTCGACGTGCACACCGTGCGCGCCGACTTTCCGATCCTCGCCGAGCAGGTCAACGGGCATCCGCTGATCTGGTTCGACAACGCTGCCACCACCCAGAAGCCGCAGGCGGTGATCGACCGGCCGGCGCACTTCTACGCCCACGAGAACTCCAACATCCATCGGGCTGCGCACGAGTTGGCCGCTCGCGCGACCGACGCCTACGAGGACGCCCGGGCCGAGGTTCGTGACTTCCTCGGGGCCGCGCGCTCCGAAGAGATCGTCTTCGTTCGCGGCGCCACCGAGGGAATCAACCTGGTGGCCCAGTCGTGGGGGCGAAAGAACCTGCGGGCCGGTGACGAGATTCTGATCACCCACCTGGAACACCACGCCAACGTGGTGCCCTGGCAGATCGTCGCCCGCGAGACCGGCGCGGTGCTCAAGGTGGCTCCGGTGGACGATCGGGGCAACCTGCTGCTCGAGGAGTTCACCCAACTGCTCGGGCCCCGCACGAGGCTGGTGGCCGCCACGGCGGTCGCCAATGCGATCGGCACCGTCACTCCGGTGCAGACCATCGTCTCGCTGGCGCACCGGTACGGCGCCCGGGTGCTGATCGACGGCGCCCAGTCCGTTCCGCACCTGGCGGTGAACCTGCAGCGCCTCGATCCCGACTTCTTCGTCTTCTCGGGGCACAAGGTGTTCGGTCCGACGGGCATCGGTGCGGTGTTCATCAACCAGCGGGTCTGGGACGAGACCCCGGCTTGGCAGGGCGGCGGCAACATGATCGCCGACGTCACGATCGAACGCAGCATCTACCAGGCCCCGCCGAACAAGTACGAGGCGGGCACCGGCAACATCGCTGACGCGGTGGGGCTGGCGGCGGCGCTGCGCTACGTCAAGGGCATCGGGATCGAACGGATCGCGGCCTACGAGCACAGCCTGCTCGACTACGCCACTCCGCGGCTGGCCGAGATTCCCGGCGTGCGATTGATCGGCACGGCGGAACGAGAAAGCCAGTGTGCTGTCGTTCCTGCTCGCCGGCCACGAGGCCGAGGACGTCGGCAAGGCGCTCAACCAGCGAGGCATCGCGGTTCGAGCCGGGCATCACTGCGCCCAGCCGATCCTGCGTCGGCTGGGCGTGCATAAGACCGTGCGCCCGTCGTTCGCGTTCTACAACACCGTCGACGAGATCGACGTGCTGCTGGAGGCCGTGCGCGACCTCAGTGGCCAAGGACTCGTCACTCGCTGAAACTGCGCCGGTTGAGCCGTCGGACCCGTCGGGTTCGACAGCTCAACCGGCGCCGCGCTTTCACGAGGCAGCGGGCACCGAATCGTGCGCAGGCTCGAGCAGCGAAGCCTGGCCGGCCGTCACCGTCCACACCTCCAGGTTCAGTCCGGCCAGGTCGGCGGCGATCGCCCTGACCCGGTCGAGCCAGGCCCGGCCCGAGCGCGAACCGACCAACCGGCCGGGCACGGCCAGGCCGATCACCTGATAACCGGACGCCTGATAGTCGGCGACCTCTTCGAAGATCGTCTCGAGCTCGTCGAGTTCGGCGAGCCGCTCGGCAACCTGGGTGGGTTGCGATCCACCGTCCAACCGGGCCGGACGCAGCGTGAAGGCCGGCCTCGGCAGCTGAAACAGTTCCACCTCGTACTGCTCGGCTGGCACCAGGCCGACGCCCTGAGCTGAGGTTCCGAGGCCGCTGAGCAGGCCGTGGCCGACCAACAGGAGTCGGCGGGCACCCGAACGCGGATCGACGTCAGTCATCGTTCGGTTCCGCTCGAAATCGATCAAAGGGCGACGCGGTTTGCTCGAGCGGTGAATATGCAAATGGTGAAGAAAGGGACATGGAACTACTTTCATTGATTTTGAGGGGGCGAGGCGCCTACGCCCGGACGGGCCATAGGGCAGGACTGTCCGAACGGAAGAAAAGGCTGTGAGGGCTCGATCAGCCCTGACGCATTCGCGCCGGACAGACTACGTTCGGCCTAGTGGCAGCAGCTACCCGAGGGGTGCCGGCCCAGCTGACCGAATGAGAGTACATGAATGAAATGTAAATGCTCCAGCTCGCACATGCAAGACTTAGGCAAAAGCTTCCCAAATCAATTCGTCACATTCAGGCGGCTCGGGCGCCGGGCACCTGATCAAGTGCTTCGAGTACGTCGGCACGACGAGCGGCACCAACAATTCGGTGTCGCACGGCGCCGCTGTCGTCGAGCAGTAGAACCGTGGGCGTACGCGTGATGCCGAACTCCTCGACCAGGTCGAGGCGATGTTCGGCGTCGAGATCGATGTGACTCACACCCGGGTCGCCAACGGTCAGTTCCGCCAGCAGCTTGTGGGTGGCCCGGCACGGGGCGCAGACGCTCGAGGAGAACTGGACGAAGGTGGCGCGGGCACCCAACTCGTCACCGAGCCGGGCGGCGTTCAACCGGGGCACCTCGTCGGCCGGCGATTGCACCGCCCGTGCGCGTCCATCGGTCAGGGCTCGATAGCCGCCGAAGGCGAGTGCGACGGCGACGGCGGCGAGCACGATCCAGAGGCCGATCATCGTCGTCACCCCTCGGCGCCGCCGGCGCCGCTGCGGGCGAGCAGTCGCTTGCCCAGCAGGTAGAACTCGCAGCCGAGGCAGAAGTTGAAGACGGCGTTGAGCAGAGCGGCGATCAGCGCGAAGCCGATGGCCACGTAGAACAGCACCGTCAGGCCGGCGAACGCACCGATCAGGCCGACAACGGCGAACAGCAACCCGACGCCCTGGGCGAACCGGGGCGGACGCGCGTCCTCGAGTTCGGTCGGCTCACCCAGCCGAGGCCGCACCGCGGTGCGGTAGATCCAGCCCCACGGGTGGAAGCCGAGGCCGAGCAGGGACGCGGCGGCGAGGGCGAGGGTCTGCACGATCAGCACCGGCAGGCCGGCGGCCGGACCGAGGATCAGGATCAGCGCCAGCAGCGCGGACGTGATCCCGGCCACGAACCGCTGGCCACGAGGATCGACGAGTTC
>Ga0075156_10000640_pt1 | contig 18197 bp, 10 predicted proteins | sample JI81AbrownDNA_FD_70966 | JGI IMG/M metagenome (GOLD analysis project Ga0075156, IMG submission 70966) | Wastewater effluent complex algal communities from Wisconsin, to seasonally profile nutrient transformation and Carbon sequestration -... | ecosystem: Engineered > WWTP > Effluent > Algae...
CGCATGAAAAAGCTGACGATCGGCAAGCGCCTGGCGCTGGGTTTCGGGTTTGTCCTCGCCCTGGGCATCTCCGTTGCCGGTATCGCCTTGTACAACCTGTTTGAGCTGCGGCACCAGTTCGGCGACTACGAGAACCGGATGCTCGTGCGCGAGCGTCTGGCTTTCCGTGGCCAGGTGGAGCTCGGCAACGGCATTCATTACTTCAAGAACACGGTGCTGCGCGGGGGCAGCGACTATCCGGCCAAGTTCGTGACCAGCATGGACGCCATCGACAAGGTGGTGCAGGACTATCGGGCGGTCGGCCCCCTGTCGCCGGACGCGGACGCGGCGCTGGGCGAGATCGGGGCCGGCGGGCAGAAGTATCGGGCGGTGATCACCCGGGTTGTTGAACTGAAGGCGAGCGGTGCCTCGGTGACCGACGTGGACAAGTCCATCGCCGGCGCCGACAAACCCATCGGCGCGGCCCTTGGCAGACTGCTTACCCTGCAGGCCAGCGAAACCCGGGCTGCTCGGGAGGCCTTTGACGCGGCGGTGTCCCGTGCCGCCCGGACGCTCGGCGTGCTGGCGGCTGGCATGGTGCTGGTGGGCGCCCTGGCCGCGTGGCTGATCAGCCGCAGCGTCAGCCGTCCGCTGGCGCAGGCCGTGGCGATCAGCCAGGCGGTGGCGGCAGGCAGCTTGCCGGAGCACATCGAGATCAATGCCGAGGACGAAACCGGCCAGCTGCTGCAAGCCATGCAGCGCATGGTGGACACCTTCCGGGGTTTTGCCGACGCCCAGCGGGACAACGCCCACCAGCACGAGCTGGGTTTCATCGACCACCAGATCGACGACCAGCGCTTTCCGGGCATCTATGGCGAGATGGCGCGCACGATCAATGCGCTGGTGCAGGCCCATATTGCCGTGAAGATGCGTGTCGTCGATGTGGTCAAGCACTACGCCATCGGCGACCTCTCGGTGGACATGGACCGCATGCCTGGCCAGAAGGCCCAGATCACCGCAGCCATCGATGGCGTCAAGCACAGCTTGCAGGGCATGAGCGGGCAGATCCGCGCCCTGGTGGATGCCGCGGCTGGCGGCAACTTCACCGTGCGTGGTGATGCGGATGCCTTTCAGCACGAATTCAAGGCCATGATCCAGGGGCTTAACCGCTTGATGGACGTCAGTGACCAGGGGCTCGGCGACGTCTCGCGCATCCTCGAGGCCCTTGCCCGGGGCGACCTGACCCAGCAGATGGGCGGCAACTACCAGGGCACCTTCGCGCGCCTGCGGGATGACGCCAACACCACGGTGGCACACCTGCAGACACTGGTGGCCGGGCTGCAGGGTGCTGCCCGTTCCATCAACAGCGCCGCCCGGGAAATCGCTGCCGGCAATGCCGATCTCTCCAGCCGTACCGAAGAGCAGGCCAGCAGCCTGGAGGAAACCGCCAGCTCCATGGAGGAGATCAGCGCGACGGTGAAGCAGAACGCCGATAACGCAGAGCGGGCCAGCGCCCTGGCCAGGCAGTCCAGTGACGTGGTGGGTCAGGGCGGCGAGGCGGTCAAGCGGGTGATGGTGACCATGGCCGACATCCGCGAAAGCTCCCGCACCATTTCCGACATCATCGGCGTCATCGACAGCATCGCCTTCCAGACCAACATCCTGGCGCTCAACGCCGCGGTGGAGGCCGCACGGGCCGGCGAGCAGGGTCGCGGCTTCGCCGTCGTCGCCAACGAGGTGCGCCAGCTGGCCCAGCGCAGCGCCGTCGCCGCCCGGGAGATCCGGGAGCTGATCGCCATCTCGGTCGGCCAGGTCGAAGACGGCGCGGCCCTGGCAGATAAAGCCGGCACTGTGATGAATGAGGTGGTGACGGTGTTCGGCCAGGTCACCGAGCTGGTCACCGAAATCAGCGGTGCCAGTCGCGAGCAGAGTCTGGGCATCGAACAGGTGAGCGTCGCCGTCGGCAAGATGGACGAGACCACCCAGCAGAATGCTGCGCTGGTGGAAGAAGCTGCCGCCTCCGCCGAAAGCCTGGAGGTCCAGGCCGAACGCCTGGTCGAAGCCATCTCCCAGTTCAAGCTGCCAAGCAGCACCACCGACCTGCCCGACATGGGCCGGACGGCACCCCTCAGCGTGGTCAGATCGCCAGTGCGCAAGCTGGCCGGCTAGCCTGCCCTGGCGCGGCTTCGGGCCGGTCAGCGTTGCTTAAGCTGCTGCTGCGAGCGGCATGAGGCCGGGAGCTTGTCGCGCTGCTCGTGCAGGCATTGGCGCATGGCGTTGCGATCAGGCGCCTTGCCTTCCGTGGGGCTGCCGCAGCGCTGGCGGACCTGGTCGGCGCAAGCCTGTGCCGTCTCAAGGCTGGTCTTGCAGTCTGCCGATAGCTGATCCCGGTGCTCGCGCAGGCAGGCGAGGATGCGCCCGTCCCCGGGCGTGATGCCCGTGCAGAACTCGGCAAAGTCGGCCCGGCAGGCCTGCTGGGCCGGCTGGGCCTGGACGGCGGGGGCGTGGCCCGCACCGAACACGACCAGCAGCAGGGCCGCCCTCGTGGCCCTTGAATGGAATGCGGGCATGCTCATCACGGTTGGCGGGTGGTGGAACGGCTCATGGTCTGTCCGTTGGGCAGGGTGACGACTGCGTTCGTGGCCTCGGGAGAGCGGTCCACCGCGCGGGAGGCGCTCTGGCCATTGGGGCCCGTGACCGTGCTGGCCACGTGGCCTTCACCGCGCACCGTCTGGCGGCTCATGCTCCGCCCACCGGGGCCGGTAGTGGTGGATGACACATCGCCATGGGCGCGGCTGACCTCACGGGTCATGGTGTGGCCCTGGGGGCCGCTGAAGTGGGTGCTGCGGTCGCGGGCACTGGCGGTCGTGGATAGGGATGACAGCGACAGCAGGACCGCACAGAGGACAAGGCCGGACTGGGTGGTGGCAGTGGTTTTCATGACATGGCTCCTGGAACGTGGATGAAACAGGTGGCGGCTGGGGCGCCTGAGGGGTGTGTCCTGCAGCCTGTGAGGGCTCGTCGGGCACGACTGCATTACAGGCCACGGGCCCGCGTCCGTGCTTGTCGTTGTGCGACGAAACATGTCAGCCTTGAAACATCAGAGGCCGTCACCCCCAGCGCGGCGTAAACTGGATGCCATGCCGGTAGCCCTTTCCCGAGACCTTCTTACTGTCCTGATGGTGGACGACGATGCTGAGCTCTCCGCCATGGTGGCCGAGTTGCTGCAAGCGCATGGGATGCGGGTTCACTGCGCCGGCACGGCCGCCCAGGGCCTCCTCGAACTGAAGCAGATCGAGCCGGATGTGCTGCTGCTGGATCTGATGCTGCCGGATGCCAACGGTCTGGATCTGTGCCGGCGTCTGCGGGAAAGTGGTCACGAGCTGCCTGTGCTCATGCTCACCGCACGAGGGGACCCTTTTGATCGGGTGCTCGGTCTTGAGCTGGGCGCTGACGATTATCTGGGCAAACCCTTCGAGCCACGGGAGCTGGTGGCGCGGGTGCGGGCACTGGTTCGCCGCCAGCAGGCGGTCATGCGCCGTACCCAGCTGCGTTTTGACGGACTGACGCTGGATCTGCTGGCTCGACGGGTGAAGTGCGACGGAGAGCCCCTGGCGCTGACTTCCACCGAATTCAAGCTGCTGCTGGCCTTGGCCAGCCAGCCCGGCGTATGTGTCTCGCGCCAGTCCCTTTCCGCCGCGGTGCAGCCGGGCAACTATGTGCCCATGGATCGCGCAGTAGACGTGCAGGTGGCCCGCCTGCGCAAGAAGCTCTCCGCGGCGCCCGGCGGGCGCGACTGGATCGAGACGGTGCGCGGCGAAGGCTATGTATTCACGGGCAGCCGCTGCTGATGGTGCGATGAAGGGCCGCTGGTTCGACACCCTGTTTGCCCGGATCTTTCTGCTTCAGGTGGGCGTGGCGGTGCTACTTGTGATCATGCTCACGCTGGTTCTGTTCAGTGACCAGGCGAGTGTGTTCGCCAAGGCAGCGCTGCCTTCCTGGTCTGCCGCGCTGGGGCCTTTGCAGGCGCAACTGCAGCGCGGCGAGACCCTTACGTTGCCGCAGGGCGTGGACGTGCTGGTGCCGGTGGACCTGGAGCCGGGGCCACCGCCGCAACGCGCCCACTTCATCGAGGCGACCGCCATGGCGCCGCGCTACAACGCCTTGCGCGATGGTTTGCGCGAGCGCGGCATTTTTGTTGGCCGCATGGCGGTCAGTGGCGAGCAGGGAAAATCCATCACCTGGCTGGAGCTCGCGTCGGCGGGCCGGCCCCCTGTCTGGGTGGGCATCCATGGTGCGCTGGAGAACCCTGGCCTGCGCCTGCGCGGTGCTATCGGCCTGGGGCTCGCCGTGGTGGTGTTCCTGCTGGCGGCGGCCTGGCTCAGCCGCATTGTGGCCAGGCCATTGCAGGATCTGCAGCGCAGCGTGAGGACGTTTGCCGAAACCGGAGAACCTCCCCCTGCCCTGGCGCAGCGCGGTCCGGTCGAGCTACGCCAACTGGCCAAGCAGTTCGATGCCTTTGCCGAGCAGCGCGTACAGCAGGACGACGCCCGCGCCATGATGCTGGCAGGCATCTCCCATGACCTGCGCTCACCGCTGGGACGTATCCGCCTGGCCGCCGAACTGCTGCCCGAGGCGCCTGGCGTGGCCGTGCGTCGCGAGAGCATTGTGCGCAACGTGCAACTGGCCGATGAGCTGGTGGGGTCTTTCATCACGCTGGTGCGCACCGCCACCGAAGCGCTTGATGAAGGGGTGGACCTGAATGCCTTGGTGCGCGAGGTGCTGGCGAGCGGCGACCATGCCGACGTAGTGGCCCGCGTGCCGGCGGAAGGCGAAGTCCTGTGGGTCGAACCCGCCTCGCGCATCGTATTGCAGCGCTGCCTGCTCAACCTGCTGGACAACGCTCGCCGCTATGGGCAGCTCCCGCTGGAGGTTGCACTGCAGGCCCAGGACGGCGAGGCGCTGCTGAGCGTGCGCGACCACGGGCCGGGCATACCCCCGGAGCAGCGCGAGACCTTGCTCAAACCCTTTTTCCGCGGGACGAAGGACCGCGGCCAGCCCGGTACCGGCCTGGGGCTGCCGGTCGTCGAACGTGCCGTGCGCCGCCATGGCGGCCAGATGGCACTGCAGGACGCTGCACCGGGGCTGCGGGTCACACTGCGCCTGCCGCTGTCGGTCGGGGGCAAGGGGAGCCAGGGCTGACTGAATATTTTACGGCCGCCCACTGAAGGTCCTGCGCATCGTTCCGTTAAGGCAAAAGGAGCGGAAGCGAGACCAAGGGAAGTCATGGTGGTGGAAAAGGAATCGAAGGGCATGCAATTCGTCTGGGACTCCCTGCGCGTTCAGCTGACGCTCGGGGTGCTGATTCTCCAGGCAGTTTGCATCTTTGCAATTTCAATGATTGCCGAAGATCGGCTGAAGAGCAGTTTCCTTGCTCAGTTGGAATCGCAGCAGAAAGGTGACCTGGTTTTTGTCGCCAAGTGGCTTGAGGGCGAAATCAGCGAACGCATCGATGCGCTGCAGACTATCGCGGACCACCTGCCCCCGGAGGACTGGTCGAACAGCCGCAGCATCCAGCGTCACCTCGGTAGCCAATCCGGCATGTCCCGCTTTTTCGAGCGGGATGTCTATGTGCTTTCCCCGGGCGGGATTCGTGTTGCCGAAGTCCCTGCCCGCCAGCTAATCGGGGCCGACTACCGCAACACGCCCTATCTAGACCGTGCCCTCCACACCAAACGTCCGGTCGTCATGCCTCTCATTGGCCGTTTCTCCGGGCATCCAAACCTGGTATTTGCTGTCCCGGTACTGGACAAATCGGGGAGCGTGGTTGCCGTGATCTGCGGTTCGGACCGCCTCGGCCCCGGAACCCATTTCGACATAGCCGGTTTCACCCGCAGCGGGAGCCTGGGCGGTTACCAGGTCATCGCGCTGACCGAGCGCACCTATGTTGCCCATACCGATGCATCGAAGGTTTTGAAGGACGTGCAGGACGGCGCTGCTGCCTCGCCGCCGGAGCACAGGATCGAGGACGGATTTGAAGGCGCGGGCCGCTCGATCGACGCAGCCGGAGACGAGATCATCTCCCACGCCATGCCCCTCCAGGCGATCAACTGGCGGGTTGTCGCCTATGTGCCTGTAAAGCAGGCGCTGGCCCCGCTGGCCGACCTGACCCAGACCATCTGGATCGGTGCCCTGATGGCCATGCTTGTCACCGGCTTGGTGGTCTGGCGCTTCATGGGCAATCAACTGCGGCCTCTCGAAAGCGGCGCGACTCAGATCATCAATGCCCTGCCGCGCATGGCGCCGGCAAAACTGCCAGAAACCGGGCGCCGTGAGATCCGCGTTTTTCTCCATCATTTCAACCAGCTCTACCAGGTCATCCAGGAGCAGCTTCTCGCCTTGCAGCAGGAGCGGGACAGCCTGGAGGTCATGGTCGACAAGCGAACGGCGGCGCTGGCCAGCACCGAGCGCTTCACCAGGGCGATTGCCGATGCGCTTCCCGGCATGATTGTCTATTGGGACTCCCACCTGCAGAACCGTTTCGCCAACCGCGCCTTCCTCGACTGGTTCGAAAAGACACCCGATCAAATTGAAGGCATCGGCATGGCCGAACTCCTGGGGGAGGACGACTATTCGTTCGCCAAAGCCCATATGGACGCCGCTCTCCAGGGCGAGCGGCAATCCTTCGAACGCATCCTGTCGAAACCGGGCATGGCCTGCCGGCATTTCCTGACCCATTACATTCCCGACGGGCCGCCAGGGTCGGTCCGGGGGGTCTTCGTGCTGCTCTACGACATCACCGAGCGCAAAGCCGCCGAGCAGGAAATCCAGAAACAGGCCGACGAACTGGATGACTTGTACAACCACGCCCCCTGTGGCTACCACTCACTTGACGAACATGGTGTCGTCCAGAAAATCAACGATACCGAACTCGACTGGCTCGGCTATACCCGCGACGAGCTCGTAGGCAAGCGGCAGATGGTTGAATTCCTGACACCGTCGGCCGCCGAGACCTTCCGGCAGAACTTTTCAAAGGTCCGTGCCGGCGAGAAACTGCATGAATTGCCGCTGGAACTGGTCGGCAGGAACGGCGATACCCTTCCCGTGCTGCTGTCGGCCTCCGCCGTTGTCGACGATGCCGGACGGTTTGTTTGCTCTCGCTCGGCATTGATCGATTATTCGCAGCTCCGCCGCCAGCAGGAAATGCTGGAGCAGGTGCTGTCGGCCTCGCCCATGGCGGTACGCATTGCCCGCGCGGATGACCACCAGATCCTGTTCGTTAACCAGGCATTCTGCAGCCTGGTCCGCCGCAACAAGGATGAAACCAATCACGAGGACGTCAGCCGCTACTACGCCGACCCGCAGGTCTTTGACGAGATCTACGCTTCCCTGGCGCGGGGCGAGATGGTGCTCAATCGACTGGTCGAGATCTACTTTCCCGAGGATCCGGATGAGTCACACCTCTGGACGCTGGGCTCCTACATGAACATCGACTACGGTGGTAGCCGGGCAGTACTGGCCTGGTTCTTCGATATCACCCGGCTGCAGGAAGCCAAATCGGAAGCGGAGGCCGCCACCAAGGCAAAAAGCGCCTTCCTGGCCAACATGAGCCACGAAATCCGGACGCCGATGAATGCCATCATCGGCATGGCCGAACTGGCCCTGGCCACCGACCTGAACCCCAAGCAGTTCAATTATGTTTCCAAGATCAAGTCGGCCTCGGAAAGCCTGCTGACCATCATCAACGACATTCTCGACTTCTCCAAGATCGAAGCCGGGAAGCTGGAGATGGAAAGTGCCAGCTTCGTGCTGGAAACCGTGTTCGACCGGCTTTCGAGCGTGGTCGCCCTGCGCGCCGAGAACCAGGGGATAGAGCTCTACTACGACATCGACGAAGACGCCCACGTCCTCGAGGGCGACCCGCTCAGGCTGGGGCAGATCCTCTCCAACCTGGTCAGCAATGCCCTGAAGTTCTCAACCGGCGGGAATGTCATCGTCAAGGTTCGGACCGCGACGCTGGCCGACCAGGACGTCGAATTGCGTTGCTCGGTGAGTGACGAAGGCATCGGCATGAGCGAAGAGCAACTCGACAGGCTCTTCAAGCCATTTACCCAGGCCGACTCTTCGACGACGCGGCGCTTTGGCGGAACCGGCCTCGGCCTTTCCATCTGCCGGCAACTGGTCGAACTGATGGGGGGACGTATCTGGGCTGAAAGTGTGCTGGGCCAGGGAAGCACCTTCCACTTCACCGTCCGGCTCAAATCCCTCAAGGTCGATCGCCGCCTGGGCATTGGCGAGTTTGGAACAAGACTGGCCCAGCAGGCGCAGCGTCCGGTCTTGATCGTCGACGACAATCCCGTTTCCCTCAACATACTTTGCCGCCTGACCAGCCAATTGGGCCTCCAGGCTGAGGTCGCCGCCAGCGGCTACGAAGCCGTCCTGAAAATGAACGCCACCCCGTCGCCCGACTACCTCGCCTGCCTGATCGATTGGCGTATGGCCGGCATGGACGGCATTGAAACCATCCGGCAGATGCGGGCCATCCATGCCAGCCATGGCACGACCGCCCCAAAGATGATCCTGGTCAGCGCCTTCAGCCACCACAGCGAGCTGGATGGCGTGGCTCAAGAGATCGACGGGGTGCTCGCCAAGCCGATCTGCGCCCGCCACCTCTACGTGGAGCTGGCCAACAGCCTGGGCATGCTGAGCGACGAGGCGCCACTGCTGGAACGCCGCAAGGCAGCCACCCAGAACTGGGCACGCTTCAGCGGAATCGACATCCTTGTCGCAGAGGACGTCGAGATCAATCGCGAAGTGATAGGCGAACTGCTTGCCAATGCAGGCGTGACGGCCCGCTTTGCCGTCAACGGGCAGGACTGCCTGTCGGCGGTATTCGCAAAGTGCCCGGACGTCATCTTGATGGACGTGCAGATGCCGGTCATGGACGGCTATACCGCCACGCGGCGTTTGCGGGAGATGGCCGGATATGCGGATATCCCCATCATCGCCCTGACCGCCAATGCCTTGCTGGAGGACCGCGACCACTGCCTTCAGGCGGGCATGAACGGGTACGTGCCCAAGCCTGTGCGCATGGAGCATCTCTATGAACAGCTGCTGGCCTGCCTGCCAGACTGGCAAGCAAAAGATCCACTCCAGGATCGAAGGATTCAGTCTGAAGGGGACAACGCACCGGTGGCCAGCCCCAACCCGGAGTTCCCCGGCATAGACGTGGCGGTCGGCCTGACGCATGTGCGCCGGCTGCCGCTCTACCTGCGCCTGCTCGCCAAATTCCGCGACACCCACGGCCGCACGTTCGAACCCGACTACCTCCAGGCCCGGGATGCCGACGACTGGGGCACCCAGGTGCGCCTGGCCCACACCCTGAAAGGCACGGCGCGCACCTTGGGCGCCTTCGACCTGGGCGAAGCCGCCGCCAGCCTCGAAGAAGCCGCCATCCGCCACGACCGGGACACCTGCGGCCTGCGCCTGCCCGAAACACTGGCGCAATTACGGGTCGTGATCGACGGCTTGGAGACGCTCTGAGCGGGCGCGTATGGCCTTGAAGGCCGCAATGGCTTGAAGCGGGTCAAGATCCCACTGATTGCTGATGAAGCGGTCCGGATCGACAATCCCGACGCCGTACGGGGCGATCAACTCGCTTCAGCTTGGCCGCAAAAAGGCCGCGGGTGGCAGAGACGCATGAGCACGTCGCCCCGCCGCTTCAAATTTCAGTGTTCGGTAGCTGCTGCAGGTGCTGACTTGAGCGAACGGCTGCCTATTGCCGAGAATCTTCTGCAATGGAAGTGCAGGCGTCAGCCTATCGCCACTAAAATATTCCCTGAACATCAACAAATAAGCGGCGAGCGCAGAAGAAGACGATGACTCCGGAATCTCTGGCCAGGATCGAGATCGACAGTCGGCTGGAGAAAGCCGGGTGGGTCGTGCAGGATTTGAAGAAGCTCGACCTGTCGGCAGGTCTGGGTGTCGCGGTGCGCGAGTACCCCACCGATGGCGGGCCGGCGGATTACGTGTTGTTTGTTGCCCGACACGCCGTGGGCGTGATCGAAGCGAAAAGAGACAGCGCCGGTGAAAACCTGACCGCCACCGAGGCCCAGACCGAGCGCTATGCCTCCGCCCGGCTCAAATGGCGCAAGGATGACACCTCGCTGCGCTTCCTGTTCGAGGCCACCGGCCAGATCATCCGCTTCACCGACGGCGCCGACCCGGCCCCGAGGTCCCGCGAGATCTTCCATTTCTTCAAACCCGAAACCCTGGCCGAGTGGCTGGCGCAGCCGGACACTCTGCGCGGCCGGCTCGCCGGGCAGATGCCTGCGCTGCCCGAGGAAAACCTGCGTGACTGCCAGATCGGCGCCGTCACCGGGCTGGAACACGCGCTGGCACTCAACAAGCCCCGCGCCCTGGTGCATATGGCCACCGGCGCGGGCAAGACCTTTACCGCCATCACCTCGGTCTATCGCCTGCTCAAGTTCGGTGGGGCGAAGCGCATCCTGTTTCTGGTGGATACCCGCAATCTCGGCAAGCAGGCCCACCAGGAGTTCATGGCCTACACGCCACCCGACGATGGCCGCAAGTTCACCGAGCTCTACAACGTCCAGCGGCTCGCCTCACCCAGCATCGACCCGCATTCGAAGGTGTGCATCAGCACCATCCAGCGCATGTACGCCATCCTCAGTGGCGAGCCGATCGACGAATCGGCCGAGGATGTCTCGCTCAACGAGGTGCAGCAAACCTCAAAGCAGGAAAAGCTCGTCCGCTACAACCCGGCAGTGCCCGTCGAAACCTTCGATTTCATCATCATCGACGAGTGCCACCGCAGCATCTACAACCTGTGGAAGCAGGTGCTCGACTACTTCGATGCCAGCCTGGTCGGCCTCACCGCCACCCCCGACAAGCGCACCTTCGGCTTCTTCAACGAGAACATCGTCGCCGAATACACCTACGAGCAGTCCGTAGCCGACGGCGTCAACGTCGGCTACGACGTCTACACCATCGAAACCGAGATCACCCAGAAAGGTGCCCAGTTGAAAGCCCGGGAGTGGGTGGACCACCGTGATCGCCAGACCCGCAAGCGGCGTTGGGCCCAGACCGAGGACGACACCGCCTATACCGCCAAGGTACTCGACAGGTCGGTGGTCAACCCGAGCCAGATCCGCAAGGTGATCCAGGCCATGAAGACCGCCGTCGAGACGGAGATCTTCCCAACCCGCAAAGAGACGCCCAAGACGCTCATCTTTGCCAAGACCGACAGCCACGCCGACGACATCATCAACATCGTGCGCGAGGTCTATGGCCAGGGGAACGCCTTCTGCAAGAAGGTCACCTACCGCGCCGAGGAAGACGCCGACAGCGTGCTGAGCAGCTTCCGCAACGACTACAACCCGCGCATCGCCGTGACCGTGGACATGATCGCCACCGGCACCGACGTCAAACCCCTCGAAGTGCTGCTGTTCATGCGCGACGTGCGCAGCAAAGGCTACTACGAACAGATGAAAGGCCGCGGCGTGCGCAGCCTCGATGGCGATGGCCTCCGGCGCGTGAGCAACAGCGCGGACGGTGCCAAAACCCGCTTCGTGCTGATCGACGCCGTGGGCGTGGAGAAATCCCTCAAGACCGAAAGCCGGCAGTTGGAAAAGAAGCCCGGCGTGCCCCTCAAGGACCTGCTGCAAGGCGTGGCCATGGGCAGCCGCGACGACGACACCGTGCTCTCCCTCGCCAACCGCTTGGTGCGCCTCGCCAAGCAGCTCGACGACAAGGCCCGCACCCGCATCGAAATAGCCAGCGGCGGCATCCCGGTGGGCGAGCTGGGCAAAAGCCTGATTGCCTCGCTCGATCCGGACGCCATCGTCGAGGCGGCGCTGGCCGCCGCCAGCGCCGCCGGCATCACCCGTTCCGAAGACACCCTGCTCCCCGCGGAGATCGCGGCTGCCCGCGCCCAGCGCGTGGCCGCCGCCTGTGCGCCCTTCGACAAGCCCGAGCTTCGCGACGAGATCGAAAACGCCCGCCGCGAGCGCGAGCAGATCATCGACCACATCAACGTTGATGAGCTCATCTTCTCGGGCTATGCCGAGCAGGCCGAGGAAGAGGCCAAGGCCGTGATCCAGCGCTTTGCCGACTACATTCAGCAGCACAAGGACGAGATCGCCGCGCTGGACTTCTTCTATCAGCAGCCCTACCAGCGCCGGGCGCTGAGCTTCGAGATGATCGAAGAACTCCATGCTCACCTCGCCAAGCCGCCGCTGATGCTCACCACCGAACGCCTGTGGAGCGCCTACGCCCGCGTGCATGCCAGTCAGGTGAAGGGCACAAACAGCAGGCGCCAGCTCACCGACCTGGTCTCGCTGCTGCGCTTTGCGCTGGGGCTGGACGGCGAACTCAGGCCCTTCGCCGACGAGGTGGATAAACGCTTCCAGGCCTGGATCTTCCGTCACAATGCGCGCCGCGCCACTGCCTTCACCCCCGAGCAGACCGAATGGCTGCGGATGATGAAGGACCACATCGCCGGCGCCTGCGCCATCCACCGGGATGACTTCGACTACGCCGAGCTGGCGGACAAGGGCGGGCTGCAGAAAGCCTGGGGGCTGTTTGGCAAGGAACTGGATACGTTGATGGATGAGATGAATGGGGAGCTGGTGGCGTGAGTGAGTCTGTGAAGTTGCCCGGGACGTGGGCGCTTGCTCCACTGTCGGATGTTGCAGAGATCAATCCGCGCGCGTTCTGCCTGGTTCCAAGTGCTGTCGGTAAACCTGTGCACTTTGTGCCAATGAGCGCCGTGACCGAGGAGTTTGGTGGAATTGACGTATCAGCAAGGCGGCCGCTTGGCGATGTGCAGAAGGGTTACACGTCGTTTTTGGCCAATGACGTGCTGCTTGCGAAAATCACCCCCTGCATGGAAAACGGCAAACTGGCTGTGGTGCCGCCATTGCCGGACCAAATTGCTTTTGGGTCCACCGAGTTTCACGTCTTGCGGGCGATGAGTCAGGTCCGGCCAAGCTGGCTGGCGCATTTCTTGTCTCAATCAGCCTTCCGAAAACACGCACGGCAGAACATGACAGGGAGCGCGGGTCAGTTGCGTGTCTCAACCAAGTGGTTAGCTGACGCACAGATCCCCGTTGCGCCCGCAGCCGAGCAAACCCGCATCGTCGCCAAACTCGAAGAACTGTTCTCCGACCTCGATGCCGGTGTCGCCGAACTCAAGGTAGCCCAAAAGAAGCTCACCCAATACCGCCAATCCCTGCTGAAGGCCGCCGTCGAAGGCGCGCTCACCGCCGACTGGCGCCAGCACAACCGCCCGACCGAGACCGGCGCGCAACTGCTCGAGCGCATCCTCACCGAACGCCGCGCCCGCTGGGAGGCCAGGCAACTCGCCAAATTCGCGGAGCAGGGCAAGACGCCGCCGAAGGACTGGCAGAAGAAATACCCCGAGCCAGTGCAGCCCAATACCGCCGAATTGCCGGAATTGCCGGAGGGGTGGGTGTGGGCTTCGCTCGGGCAACTGCTCGCAGAGCTAACAAGCGGCTCGCGTGATTGGGCTCCGTACTACGACCGTGGCTCCTGCATCTTTGTAATGGCTCAGAATGTTCGGCCGTGGCGGCCCGACTTTTCATTCAAACAGTACGTTGATCCGCCGCTCGACCACCGGGATCGGGCTCGCTCGGAAATTCAAACCGATGACTTGTTGGTGACGATCGTCGGTGCCAACACTGGTCAAGTGTGCCGCGTTGAGGAGCCCGTTAATTCACACTTCGTTTGTCAAAGCGTGGCCCTGTTGCGGCACGTCTTGCCTGGCATTTCGGAATACATGAATGCAGTTCTGAACAGTGAGGGGCACGGGCAACGCCAGTTTCGGGAAATGAACTACGGGGCTGGCCGTCCTCATTTGAGCTTCGACCAATTGGAGTCGGTGGTAGTACCTCTTCCTCCGCTCGCAGAGCAGACCCAAATTACTGAGGTCGTGGCGGAATCCTTGGGCGCCTTGAAAAGCACTGATTCTGAGTTGAACCGCCTGTTCAAACAATCCACCGCCCAACGCCAGAACATCCTCCGCGCCGCCTTCTCGGGCCAGCTTGTGCCGCAGGACCCCAACGACGAACCCGCAAGCAGGTTGCTCGAACGCATACGCAGCGCACAGCAGAATCACCCCCTCTCGGGCAAAAGGAAGAAACCCGTTACCCGATCCTCCAAGGAAACAAGATGCTGACACGCCTCGAAATAGACGGATTCAAGACGTTTGAACGTGAAACGGTCGATCTGACCCCCTTCACGGCAATCATCGGCAGCAACGCGGCGGGCAAGAGCAACCTGTTTGATGCGATTCAGTTGCTCTCCAACCTTGCCACCCGCGATGTGGCGGAGGCGGTAAAGGACATGCGGGGCGAGCCGTTGGAGTTGTTTCGCCAGACGCCCTCCGGGCGCTCTCGCCAGATTCGACTTGCTGCCGAAGTACTGGTCGATCCCGTGGTCCGCGACCCTTGGGGCAGCGAGGTCAAATTGACCCACACCCGAATGCGCTACGAGGTTACGCTGGAGCGACGAGAGACCCGCCCCGGCATCGAACGCATCCAGGTCGCCCATGAAGCCGTCTTGCCCATTCTGCGCAAGGAGGATTGCTGGGCGAAAGCCATGCGCCCGTCGGCAGCATTCCGCTCGGCCTATCTCAAGTATGTGCGCAGCAAACCTTGGCTGACGACCGAAGAGCGACCGGAGGGCCTGACTTTCGATATCCATCAGGACGGTAAACAGGGCCGTAACCGGCCCGCCAGCGCAGCCGAAGCCACGGTGCTGTATAGCATCACCAACGCGGAGTTCCCTCACCTTTTCGCGCTGCGCGAGGAAATGCACCATTGGCGGCTGCTGCAACTCGACCCCGCCCTGCTGCGCAAGCCGTCCCCGGCCACCGCATCTGACGTTCTGAACGCCGACGGCTCCAACCTAGCTGCTGTGCTGGCCCAACTGAAGGCTGAAACGCAGTCGCCATCTCGTCCGAACGGCGTGCTCAGCGATATCGTGGCAGAACTGAATAACCTTATCCCGGGCGTCACTCGATTGCATGCTGAATTGCATGATGCCAGTCGCGAGTACCGCATTGAACTGACCATGCGCGACGGTTTGCCGTTTTCGTCGCGGGTCATTTCGGACGGCACGCTGCGGGTGCTGGCGCTCCTGACGCTGTTGCATGACCCTCGGCATCGCGGGCTGATCTGCTTTGAGGAGCCGGAGAATGGCGTACATCCGGCACGCGTCAAGCTGCTGGTCCAGCGTCTGCGCGACATGGTCATCAGTCCAAGTAATTTCTCCGACAATGATGAGATCGTGCCGCTCAGCCAGTTGTTGCTCAACAGCCACTCTCCGGTGGTGTTGTCAGCCTTGCTCGACAAGGACCTTCATCCCGTGGAAGGGACGATTCTTTTTGCCGACACGTCGTCGGTCAGCGATCCCGAGCGCAAAGAGGTTCGGCGCAAGACGCGCCTGCGCCCAGTTCGCCCCCGTGCGCAATCCGAACTGTTTGAACTCAGTGGTACGGCCCAAGGCTTTGTGTCGGATTTCGAGGTCAAGACCGTTCTTGAGACAGCCAGCTCGGAGGCATGACGATGAAATACCTTGGTCTTGCGCTCTACGCGGAAGGTCCGACTGACTACTATTTTCTACGGCCCTTGCTGCAACGTCTGTGTGAAGATCTTTGCGCGAATGAAGCACTGGGGTCGGTGGATGTCAGTGAAGTCCTTGCATTAAATCATCCGACGTCTACTGATGCTGCGCCACGCGACCAGCGCATCCTCGCGGCAGCAAAGCTGGCCCGAGGCTCATGGAGAATCGTGTTCGTGCATGCCGACGGGGCAAACGATCCGAGAACTGCCCGGCAAGAGCAGGTGGAACCCAGCCTCAAGTTGCTGAGCGATACGTTCGAGGATGAAGGCATCGGCGTAGCAGTTGTTCCCGTTCGTGAAACGGAGGCGTGGGCAATTGCCGATGGCGACGCAATTCGGGCTGTATTCGGCTCCGACTTGAGCGATCGCGACCTTGGCCTCCCGGTCCGGCGGGTGTTGGAAGCGGTCGCGGATCCAAAAGCTATTCTTTCAGACGCCTTTTATGCCACCAACCCAACCGGGCGACGCCGCAAGCAAGGTACATCCCCATACCTAAATAGTCTTGCCGAGACGATATCACTGAGTCATCTGCGCGAATTGGACGCCTTCTGCACGCTGGAAAGCGATTTGAAAGCTGCGCTTCAAAAGCTTCGGATTCTCCGCTGACGCGGTGTCTTGGGCAGGTTGCCCGCGGGGTAGGGATGGCACCCAAGCTCAGGCGTTACGTGCCGAGCTGGGCGTGATTTACTTGATGGGTACTTGATGGAACGCCCGATACCTGTCGCACAAGAACATAAACCCGTTAAAAAACAATGCGGTGCGGAGAGAGCGCTACTTGATGGGTATTTGATGCCCGCCGCAACGGAACGCTGAAGATGAACACCTCCTCCCTCATCCAGAAAGTCTGGAACTTCTGCCACACCCTGCGCGACGACGGCGTGGGCTATGGCGACTATCTGGAGCAGCTCACCTACCTGCTGTTCCTCAAGCTCGCCCATGAATACGCGCAGGAGCCCTACAAGCGCGACACCCGCATCCCCGCGGGCTACGACTGGGCGAGCCTGCGCGGCAAGACCGGCGAGCCGCTTGAGGCCCACTATCTGGCGATCCTGCACGAGCTGGGCGCGGAGTCGGGCATGCTGGGCGCGATCTTCTTCAAGGCGCAGAACAAGATCCAGGACCCGGCCAAGCTGGCGCGCCTGGTTCAGATGATCGATGCCGAGAGCTGGATCGGGCTGGATGCCGACACCAAAGGCGATCTCTACGAAGGCCTGCTGCAGAAGAACGCGGAAGACACCAAGAGCGGCGCGGGCCAGTACTTCACGCCCCGGGCGATCATTCAGGCGATGGTGGCCTGCGTCCGCCCCCAGCCGGAGAAGACCATTGCCGACCCGGCCTGCGGCACGGGCGGCTTCTTCCTGGCGGCCAACGAATGGTTGTCGGGTTCCGGGCAATGGCTGAAGGACAACGCGGCGTGGCTGCACCGGGACCTGCTCAAGCTGAACCCGAGGCAGGCACGCTTTCTGCGCGAGCAGACCTTCCATGGCAACGAGATCGTGCCCAACACACGCCGCCTGTGCCTGATGAACCTGTTTCTGCACAACATCGGCGAGCTGGACGGCGAGCCTTCGGTAGAGCGCGCGGATGCGCTGATCTCCGAGCCGAAGATCAGGGTGGACTACGTGCTGGCCAACCCGCCCTTCGGCAAGAAGAGCAGCATGACCATCACCAACGGGGAGGGCGAGGAAGACCGCGACGCGCTCACCTACGAGCGGCAGGACTTCTGGCAGACCACTTCCAACAAGCAGCTCAACTTTCTGCAGCACATCGTCAGCATGGTCAAAGTGGACGGCAAGGCGGCGGTGGTGCTGCCCGACAACGTGCTCTTCGAAGGCGGCGCCGGCGAGAAGATCCGCCGCAAGCTGCTGGAAAACTGCGATGTGCACACCATCCTGCGGCTCCCCACCGGCATCTTCTACGCCCAGGGGGTGAAGGCCAACGTGGTGTTCTTCGACAATGCGCCGAAGGACGGGCGGGGGCATACGAAGGGCGTGTGGTTCTACGACCTGCGCACGAACAAGCATTTCACCCTCAAGACCCGCCAGCTGAGGCTGGACGATCTGAAGGATTTTGTCGTCTCCTACAACGCCGATAACCGGCACGAGCGCCAGGAAACCGAGCGCTTCAAGTTCTTTGCTTACGATGAACTGATTGCCCGCGACAAGGCGAGCCTGGACATCTTCTGGCTGAAGGACGACAGCCTGGAAAATCTGGACGACCTGCCACCCCCGGACGTGTTGCAGCAGGAGATCATCGAACACCTGGAGGCCGCGCTGGCCGCGTTCCGTGATGTTGCATCGGGCCTGCCGAGCTTTGCACGGGTTGAGGGCGGGAAATGAATGTTACGGCGTGCTGTTGATCGGCGGCACGGCCGCCATGTGACCTGATCGAGCCCTATCCACCTCCGACCAGACAGCAAAAAGGCCAACCCTCTCAGGTTGGCCTTTTTGCTTGCAGATCAACGACCTGCCGGAATCCGGTGGAGCGGGCGATGGGAATCGAACCCACGGCTCTAGCTTGGGAAGCTAGGGTATTACCATTATACGACGCCCG
>Ga0075156_10000641_pt1 | contig 18187 bp, 20 predicted proteins | sample JI81AbrownDNA_FD_70966 | JGI IMG/M metagenome (GOLD analysis project Ga0075156, IMG submission 70966) | Wastewater effluent complex algal communities from Wisconsin, to seasonally profile nutrient transformation and Carbon sequestration -... | ecosystem: Engineered > WWTP > Effluent > Algae...
GCAGCGACCGAGGCCTCCATGTGGGCGGGCCTGGCGGCGGCTCGGGTCGGGGCGCACCTGTCCGACATCGGCCACGCCGTCGAGAGCGTGATCCTGGCCGCCGGCCCCTACGGCATCGTCGAGGAGTACGTGGGCCACGGCATCGGGTCGAGCATGCACATGCACCCGCCGGTGCCCAACTACGGCCGGCCGGGGATGGGCCCGGTGCTGCGGCCCGGGATGGCCCTCGCGATCGAGCCCATGGCCACGCTGGGCAGCCCTGACGTGGGCGTGCTCGAGGACGAGTGGACCGTGGTGACGATGGACGGCCTGTGGGCGGCCCACTGGGAGCACACGGTCGCCGTCACCGACGACGGCCCCTGGGTCCTCACAGCGCTGGACGATATTCGCCTCTGAGTCGCCTCCTATGGTCCCGCAGGCGGATAGTCGTGGGTTAGCCTGTGCGGACGAATCGACTTCTACGGAGGCTGGCAATGCGTAGGTTCCTTGCTCTGGGTGTGACGGCCGCTGTGGGGCTCACCCTGTTCACCGCACCGCCTGCCGCCGCCGCGGGAACCCTCGTCTTCGCCTCGTACAACGTGTGCGGCGCCAAGCCGGGCCCTGCGCAGTGCACCAACGGGGCCACCCCGTGGGAGAGCCGCCGCGAGAAGTCGGCCCGCGTCATCGCCGAGTCCGGCGCCGACGTGCTGGGGCTGCAGGAGGTCAACAACCAGCCGACCGCGGGTGTCAAGACCCACACCGAGGACGTCACCCGGCTGATCGCCCCCGCTGGCTATGTGCCGGTCACCATCGCCGACGCCGACAACGAGTGCCGGCGTCCGCGTGACGCCGCCGGCCAGCTGGCCGGTCCGTCGCCGTGCGAGACAACCGCCATGCTCGCCTACAAGAGCTCGACGGTCTCCCAGTTCGCGACTCCGCAGGGGTCGAGCGCGGGCCGCGTGATGCTGCAGTCGATCGCGGGGCCCATGGATCCCGGCTCCGCGACCCGCTCCGTGGAGTGGGGCTACCTCAAGGGCAACAACGGCGCCGGCCCGTTCCTGGCCATCTCCCTGCACACCGACAGCGACAAGGGCGCGGGGGCCGAGGCCGCGCGCATCGCCGTCGGCAACGCCCTGGCCGGCTGGGTCACCCAGCTGAACGCCTCGCGGGGCATGACGGGGACGCCGGTCATCCTCATGGCCGACCTCAACTCCTACGCCGTGCGCCAGCCGAACGGCATCCAGAAGGTGCTCACCAACGCGGGGTGGATCGACGCGTTCACGGCCAAGGTCAAGAAGAACGTCCAGTACCCGACGATCAACTCGAACCCGGCGAACGGCAACAACGGCTTCCCGGCCGCTCCCTTCATGGCCCGGCCGAACAAGAAGAACCCGAAGGGCTACGCCACCCGCATCGACTACATCATGGGCTTCGGCCCGGGGATCACGATGGTGTCGTACGAGCACGTGATGTACCTCAACGGGCGGGCGCACAACCCCGACTACCAGGCCTCCGACCACCAGATGGTTCGGGCGACGATCTCGTTCGCCTGACCCGTCCGCGCCGTCCGATAGCCGGAGCCGGGGGAGGCGTCCCCGGGGCCTGCGGGGACCCGGATTTCTCTTTCCGACCCCGCTGGGCGTAGACTCGCGTGGCCGACAAGGGGCTTCCCCGTACGTCCACCGCGACCCACCCGGTTCATCCGGGCGTCTCAGTGCGACCCGCGTGGGGCGCCGCTTGCCCCGCAGGGGCTCCTCAGGGAGGCGGCACCACGACGGAAGCTGAGGGTATGGGCAAGAAGGACGGAGCGATCGAGCTCGAGGGCACGATCACTGAGTCGCTTCCCAACGCGATGTTCCGCGTGGAGCTGGACAACGGGCACAAGGTGCTCGCGCACATCAGCGGCAAGATGCGGATGCACTACATCCGCATCCTTCCGGACGACCGGGTGGTCGTGGAGCTCTCGCCCTACGACCTCACGCGAGGACGGATCGTCTACCGCTACAAGTAGCAGTCGCACGAGAGCCGCGCACCACGTCCCTACCGAACGAAAGAGCCATCATGAAGGTCCAGCCGAGCGTCAAGAAGATCTGCGACAAGTGCAAGGTCATCCGTCGCCACGGCCGTGTCATGGTGATCTGCGAGAACGTGCGCCACAAGCAGCGCCAGGGCTGACCCAGTCCTGACGCGGCCTTCGGGGAGACAACCCGGAGTCCGAACACAGCAGGGCCCGACCCCCGCAGCCGCGCGTGCGCAGCGGCGGGACGACACCCCCGGTCACGAGGCCGGGGACCTGACTTGGCGGTCAGGAGTGGCTCTGTACCTCAGACCTCGTGCATGACTAGAAGAGAGAACGCCTCATGGCACGACTCGTTGGTGTCGACCTGCCGCGCGACAAGCGCATGGCAGTGGCACTCACCTACATCTACGGCGTCGGACGCTCGCAGGCCGCGAAGGCTCTCGAGGCGACCGGCATCAGCCCGGACCTGAGGTCCAAGGACCTCACCGACGACCAGGTCATCGCGCTTCGCGACTGGATCGACACCAACCTCAAGGTCGAGGGCGACCTCCGCCGCGAGGTCACCGCAGACATCCGACGCAAGGTCGAGATCGGCTGCTACCAGGGTCTTCGTCACCGCAAGGGCCTTCCCGTCCGCGGTCAGCGCACCCACACCAATGCGCGCACGCGCAAGGGTCCCCGCAAGACCGTCGCTGGCAAGAAGAAGGCTACGAAGTAACCCCTCACGAGACTCTGGAGAACTGATCAATGGCCCCCAAGACCGGCAAGGCTCCGGCGGCGAAGAAGGTCCGCCGCAAGGAGAAGAAGAACGTGGCCCACGGCCACGCGCACATCAAGAGCACGTTCAACAACACGATCGTCTCGATCACCGATCCCACGGGAGCCGTGATCTCCTGGGCCAGCGCCGGACAGGTCGGCTTCAAGGGAAGCCGCAAGTCCACGCCGTTCGCAGCCCAGCTGGCGGCCGAGGCTGCCGCACGGCGCGCCATGGAGCACGGCATGCGCAAGGTCGACGTGTTCGTCAAGGGACCCGGCTCCGGCCGTGAGACCGCCATCCGTTCGCTGCAGGCCACGGGCCTCGAGGTCGGCTCCATCTCCGACGTCACCCCGGTGCCCTTCAACGGAACCCGTCCGTCCAAGCGTCGTCGCGTCTGACCGCGCGCACTGAATTAGGAGATAACCAGACATGGCGCGTTATACAGACGCCGACTGCAAGCGGTGCCGCCGCGAGAAGATGAAGCTCTTCCTCAAGGGTGCCAAGTGCGAGTCGCCGAAGTGTCCCTTCGAGAAGCGGCCCTACCCGCCCGGCCAGCACGGCCGTGGCCGGTCGAAGGACAGCGAGTACCTGCTGCAGCTCCGTGAGAAGCAGAAGGCCACCCGCATGTACGGGGTGCTGGAGAAGCAGTTCTCCAACTACTACAAGGAGGCGCAGCGGCAGTCCGGCAAGACCGGCGAGAACCTGCTGCAGATCCTCGAGACCCGTCTCGACAACGTGGTGTTCCGCGCTGGCTTCGCGAAGTCGCGCGACATGGCGCGGCAGCTGGTCACCCATGGCCACTTCGTCGTCAACGGGCACAAGGTCAACATCCCCTCGTACCGGGTGTCGCCCAACGACATCATCGAGGTCCGCGGCGGATCGCGTGAGATGACGCCGTTCATCGTCGCGCACGCCGAGATCGGCGACCGTCCGGTGCCGGCGTGGCTCGAGGTCATCCCGTCGCAGATGCGGATCCTCGTCCACTCGCTGCCGGTCCGCGGCAACATCGACACCCAGGTCAACGAGCAGCTGATCGTCGAGCTCTACTCCAAGTAATCCACTCAGTTCGGCAGATGCGCGACGTCAAATAGCGGTCGTCGCGGGAAAAGGAAGTCATCAGTGCTTATCAGCCAGCGCCCCGTGCTCACCGAGGAGCCGATCAGCGAGTTCCGCTCGCGCTTCGTCCTCGAGCCCCTCGAGCCCGGTTTCGGGTACACCCTCGGCAACTCCCTCCGCCGCACCCTGCTGTCGTCGATCCCCGGCGCGGCCGTCACGAGCATCCGCGTCGATGGCGTCCTGCACGAGTTCACGACGGTTCCCGGTGTCAAGGAGGACGTCACCGAGCTGATCCTCAACATCAAGCAGCTGGTCATCTCCAGCGAGCACGATGAGCCGGTGGTCATGTACCTGCGCAAGCAGGGTCCCGGCACCGTCACGGCGGCCGACATCCAGCCGCCGGCCGGCGTCGAGGTGCACAACCCCGACCTCCACATCGCCACGCTGAACGCCAAGGGCAAGCTCGAGATCGAGCTCGTCGTCGAGCGCGGCCGCGGCTACGTCTCGGCCGTGCTGAACAAGCAGGCCGGCCAGGAGATCGGCCGCATCCCGGTCGACTCGATCTACAGCCCGGTCCTCAAGGTCACGTACAAGGTCGAGGCCACGCGCGTCGAGCAGCGCACCGACTTCGACAAGCTGGTCCTCGACGTCGAGACCAAGACCTCGATGCGCCCGCGCGACGCCGTGGCATCCGCCGGCAAGACCCTCGTCGAGCTGTTCGGGCTCGCCCGCGAGCTGAACGTCGACGCCGAGGGCATCGACATCGGCCCGTCGCCCACGGATGCGTTCGTGGCCGAGCAGCTGTCGACCCCGATCGAGCAGCTCGACATGACCGTCCGGTCGTACAACTGCCTCAAGCGCGAGGGCATCCACACTGTGGGCGAGCTCATCACGCGCAGCGAGGCCGACCTGCTCGACATCCGCAACTTCGGCGCGAAGTCGATCGACGAGGTGAAGGTCAAGCTGGCCAGCCTCGGCCTCGCGCTCAAGGACAGCCCGCCCGGATTCGACCCCGGTGCCGCCGTCTACTTCAGCGACGAGGACGACGATCTCGCCTTCGCTGAGGACGAGCAGCTCTAGACCCGGTTCCAGGCACGGAGAAGCACGCTTCCACGCAATGAGGAGAAAGAATGCCTACGCCAACTAAGGGTCCCCGCCTCGGCGGTGGTCCGGCCCACGAGCGGCTCATGCTGGCCAACCTGGCCACCGCGCTGTTCGAGCACGGGCGCATCACCACGACCGAGGCCAAGGCCAAGCGCCTGCGGCCACTGGCGGAGCGCCTCATCACGTTCGCCAAGCGCGGTGACCTGCACGCCCGTCGCCGGGTGCTGACGGTCGTGCGCGACAAGTCGGTCGTGCACACGCTGTTCACCGAGATCGGCCCGAACTATGCCGGCCGGCAGGGTGGCTACACGCGCATCACGAAGATCGGCCCCCGCAAGGGCGACAACGCCCCCATGGCGGTCATCGAGCTGGTCGAGCCGATGCTCGAGCAGGTCGTGGCCGAGGCCACCGGGGCGACCAAGCGTGCCGCGAAGGAGAAGGCCGCCGCCGCTCCTGCCGTGACCGAGGTCGTCGTCGACGAGGTCGTGGCCGATGAGGCTGTCGTCGACGAGGTCGTCGTGGACGAGGTCGCGTCGGACGAGGCCGTGGCCGATGAGGTCGTGGTCGACGAGGCTGAGGCCACGGACGCCGACGAGAGCAAGGACGAGTCCTGACCGATTCGCCACTTCGCAGTCAGCCCGTCCCCGGCACCCCGGGCGACGGGCTGATTCGTCTGCGCCTCGACCTGTCGTACGACGGGCGCGGCTTCCTGGGGTGGGCGCGGCAGCCGGGCCTGCGCACCGTGCAGGGCGAGGTCGAGCGGGTGCTCGCCTACCTGTGCGGGCGGCCGGTCGAGATCACCTGCGCCGGCCGCACCGACGCCGGGGTGCACGCCCGCGGACAGGTCGCGCACCTGGACCTGCCGCAGGGGAGCGCCGTACTGGATCTCGGAAAGCTCAACCGGGCGCTGCCGGACGATGTGCGCGTCAACTCGGTGGTCGAGGTCAGCGGCGACTTCGACGCCCGGTTCTCGGCACTCTGGCGGCGCTACTCGTACCGCGTGACGTCCGGCCCTGCTGGCCCCGCACCCCTCGAGCGGCACCTCGTGCTGCCGTGGCCGCGACCGATCGACATGGACCGCATGAACGAGGCGGCCGACGGCCTGCTCGGGGAGCGGGACTTCGCGCCCTTCTGCAAGCAGCGCGAGTTCACCTCCACCGTGCGCGAGCTGCTCGACCTGCGGTGGGCGGATCGGGGAGACGAGGTCATGGAGCTCACGGTCCGCGCCGATGCCTTCTGCCACTCGATGGTGCGGTCTCTGGTGGGCGTCCTCCTCCCGGTCGGCGACCACCGCCAGTCGGTCGACTGGCCTGCGCAGGTTCTTCGCGCGGGCGTGAAGAACTCGGCCGTCACCGTGATGCCGGCGTTCCCGCTCGTGCTCGAGGAGGTGGGCTATCCGGAGCCGAGGGAGTACCTGGCGCGGCAGTCCCGCACGCGCACCTTCCGATCGCTGCCGGAGGCCTGACGTGGCGCACATCGACGTGCAGCACGTGACGTACTCGCTGTCCGACGGCCGGGTCCTCCTCGACGACGTCTCGTTCCGGGTGCCGGAGGGGGCCACTGCGGCTCTCGTCGGCCCGAACGGTGCCGGCAAGACCACCCTGCTGCGCATGATGGCCGGCGACCTGCGGCCGGACGAGGGCTCGATCGTGTGCACGGGCGGGCTGGCGGTGATGCGCCAGTTCGTCGGCCAGATGTCGGAGGGAACGGTCCGCGACCTCCTGCTCGGAGTGAGCCCGGAGGCCCTCCGTCTCGCTGCGCAGCGCCTTGACGAGGCCGAGCTCGCGATGATGGACCAGGACGACGAGGCCACGCAGATGCGCTACGCGCACGCGATCGCCGACTACGCCGAGGCCGGAGGCTACGACGCGGAGGTCCTCTTCGACGTGGTGACCATCGCTGCCATGGGCGAGCCCTACGAGCTGCTGCGGTGGCGCCGGGTGTCCACTCTCTCGGGAGGCGAGCAGAAGCGGCTCGTGCTCGAACTGCTCCTGCGCGGCCCGGCCGGCGTGCTGCTGCTCGACGAGCCGGACAACTACCTCGACGTTCCCGGCAAGACCTGGCTCGAGGCGCAGCTGCGGGAGACCCCCAAGACGGTGCTCCTCATCAGCCATGATCGCGAGCTGCTGAACCAGTGCGCCAGCCACGTCGTGTCGGTCGAGCTCGGCGCCGCGGGCAACACGGTCTGGGTGCACGGCGGTGGCTTCGCCTCGTTCCATGAGGCGCGGGCCGAGCGCTTCTCGCGCCTGGAGGAGCTGCGTCGCCGGTGGGACGAGGAGCACGCCAAGCTCAAGGCGCTGGTGCTGTCGCTGCGGATCAAGGCCAAGTACAACGACGGGATGGCCTCGCGCTACCAGGCCGCACAGACCAGGCTCCGCAAGTTCGAGGAGGCCGGCCCCCCGACCGCAGTGCCCCGCCGTCAGAGCGTGCGCATGCGGCTCACCGGCGGGCGCACGGCCAAGCGTGCCATCGTCTGCGAGTCCCTCGAGCTCACCGGGCTCACCGCCCCCTTCGACGGCGAGGTCTGGTTCGGCGAGCGCCTGGCGGTGCTCGGGGCCAACGGCTCGGGCAAGTCGCACCTCCTGCGCCTGCTGGCCCTGGGCGGATCCGACCCCGACGTCGAGCACCAGCCGGTCGGCGAGGTCGAGATCCTGCCGGTCGCCCACACGGGGACCGCCCGACTCGGCGCCCGCGTGCGGCCGGGGTGGTTCGCCCAGACCCATGTGCGCCCGGACCTGTCCGGCCGGACGCTCCTGGACATCCTGCACCGCGGTGACGAGCGGCGGTCGGGGATGCCCCGCGAGCAGGCGGCCCGGGTGCTCGACCGCTACGAGCTGGCGGAGGCGTCCGAGCAGGACTTCGACACCCTGTCCGGGGGACAGCAGGCCCGGTTCCAGATCCTGCTGCTCGAGCTGGGGGGCGCGACGCTGCTGCTGCTCGACGAGCCCACGGACAACCTCGACCTTGCCAGTGCCGAGGCCCTCGAGGACGGGCTCAACGCCTTCGAGGGCACAGTGGTGGCGGTCACCCACGACCGCTGGTTCACCCGGGGGTTCGACCGGTTCTGGGTGTTCCGCAGCGACGGCGCGGTGGTCGAGTCGCCCGAGCCCGTCTGGTCGGCCTGGTAGGCCGATTTGGACCCGTCGGGACGGCGACGGTAGTCTGTGGTGCTGCTGTGGCGTCTCCGGGTCTCCCGGAAGCACCGCCCAGCCTAGGTTCCAGGGATGGCACCTAGTACGGCATGCCAGCCATGGCATGTGCAGAGTCCGGTTCCTACGAGAAACGTAAGGCGGCGTCCCGTGCGCACATACAGTCCCAAGCCCGGTGATATCGAGCGCACCTGGCATGTCATCGACGCCTCCGACGTCGTTCTCGGCCGGCTGGCCACGCATGCGGCGACGCTGCTGCGCGGCAAGCACAAGACCATCTTCGCCCCCCACATGGACACGGGCGACTTCGTGATCATCATCAACGCCGACAAGGTCGTGCTGACCGGTCAGAAGAAGCAGCAGAAGATGGACCACCGCCACTCGGGCTTCCCGGGCGGCCTGACGTCGACGTCCTACGCCGACCTGATGGAGAACAACCCGCGCCGCGTCGTGGAGAAGGCCGTGAAGGGCATGCTCCCGCACAACAAGCTCGGTCGCCAGCAGATCAAGAAGCTCAAGGTCTACGCAGGACCCGAGCATCCCCACGCGGCGCAGATGCCGCAGCCCTTCCAGATCACCCAGGTCGCGCAGTAACGACGCGCCCGCCGGTCCCCGTGGCCGGCGTTAACGAGAGGACTTGTGGCAGTGTCTGAGGCCACCATCAACGAGAACGACCTCGACGAGACGATCGAGGAGGCGGTCTCCGAGTACACCAGTGAGACTCCCGCCGCCCGTCCGGCCGTCACGCGCGAGATCATCACCGCACCGGCCAACGCCACCGGCCGCCGCAAGGAGGCAGTCGCCCGCGTGCGGCTGACCCCCGGCACCGGACGCTGGACGATCAACGGCCGCGACCTCGAGTCGTACTTCCCCAACAAGGTGCACCAGCAGCTCGTCAACGAGCCGTTCGTGTCGCTCGGCTCCGAGGGGCTCTTCGATGTCACCGCCCGCATCCACGGCGGCGGCATCTCCGGGCAGGCCGGCGCCCTGCGCCTCGGCGTGTCCCGCGCCCTCAACGAGATCGACGAGGAGGGCAACCGGCCGACGCTCAAGAAGGCCGGCTTCCTCACGCGCGACCCGCGGGCCAAGGAGCGCAAGAAGTACGGCCTCAAGAAGGCCCGCAAGGCTCCCCAGTACAGCAAGCGGTAGTCCGTTGGGCCGCCTCTTCGGCACTGACGGCGTGCGTGGCCTGGCCAACCGTGACGTCACTGCCGAGCTCGCGCTCGACCTGTCGGTGGCCGCCGCGCACGTCCTCGGAGACACGGGGGCGTTCGAGGGGCATCGTCCGCTCGCCGTCGTGGGACGCGACAGTCGGGCCAGCGGGGAGTTCCTGCAGGCGGCCGTGGTCGCTGGACTCGCCAGCGCTGGGGTCGACGTCGTCCTGGTGGGCGTGCTGCCCACTCCGGGCGTGGCGTACCTCACCGACGTCCTGGGCGCCGACATCGGCGTGATGCTGAGCGCGTCGCACAACCCCATGCCCGACAACGGGATCAAGTTCTTCTCGCGCGGCGGTCACAAGCTCGACGATGCGATCGAGGACGCGATCGAGCAGCGGCTCGACGAGCCCTGGGACCGTCCGACGGGCGCCGACGTCGGTCGGGTCCGGCTCGACCTCGAGGCCGGTGTGCGCTACGAGGATCACCTGCTCGGCACCCTCCCGCACCGGCTCGACGGGCTGTCGATCGTCGTCGACTGCGCCAACGGCGCGGCGTCATCCATCGCCGCCGACGTCTACACCAGGGCCGGCGCGTCGGTGACGACGATCCATGCCGAGCCGGACGGCCTGAACATCAACGAGGGATGCGGCAGCACCCATCTCGACGACCTCATCGCCGCGGTGCGTGCGCACGGTGCCGATGCCGGGATCGCCCACGACGGCGACGCCGACCGCTGCCTCGCGGTCGACGCCGACGGCAATGTCGTCGACGGCGACCACATCCTCGCCATCATCGCGATGGCGATGAGCCGACGCGGCGAGCTGGCGGGCAACACGGTGGTCGCCACCGTCATGGCCAACCTGGGCTTCATGATCGCGATGCGCAAGGCGGGTATCGCCGTCGTCGAGACCGGTGTGGGCGATCGCTACGTGCTCGAGGCCATGCGTGCCGGCGGCTTCGTGCTCGGTGGCGAGCAGAGCGGGCATGTCGTGATGTCGGAGTTCGCCACCACCGGCGACGGCATCCTCACCGCCCTCCACATGCTGGCGGAGGTCGCGGAGTCGGGTCAGACCCTCGGCGAGCTCGCCGCCAGGATCACCAAGCTCCCGCAGGTGCTCATCAACGTCAAGGGCGTCGACCGCCAGGCCCTCGACGGGTCGGCTGCCGTCCTCGACGCGGTCGCCGAGGCCGAGGCCGAGCTGGGTGAGGACGGCCGTGTCCTGCTGCGGCCGTCCGGCACCGAGCCCGTGATCCGGGTCATGGTCGAGGCCGCCACGCACGATCAGGCCCAGAGCATCGCCGACCGGCTTGCCGCCGTGGTCAGTGCGTCGCTCGCGGTCGGCTGAGGCGCGACCACACGACCTGCTGCAGCGCCAGCGTCGCCCACCCGGCCAGCGCCATGCCGGTGATGTTGACGAGCAGGTTCACCGAGCTGCCCACGACCTCGGCCCACTCGGCGAACACGAGGGCCACCGCGATGTTGCCGGCCGCGGGAATGGTGGTCACCGAGATGAAGACGCCGGCCAGCCCGCCCGACTTGGCCGAGGTCAGTGCCAGGACGCCGGCGGCCCCCGCGATGACGGCGATGATGAGCGACCACGCGTTGGGCGTGTAGATGAAGCTGGTACCGGGACGGCTGTCCATGGAGATGTCGCTCAGCTCGATCAGCCCGATCGCCCGGGCCACGGCCGCCAGCATGGCGACGATGAGGATCGCCACCGTGAAGCCGAACACGAGGGTGCGCACCGCCTGGCGGAGCAGGTTGTAGCGCCGGCGCACGAGGCCCAGGCCGAGCGCGGCGATGGGGACGAACTCCGGCCCCAGCACCATCGCACCGATGACGAGCACGATCGAGTCGGTGACCACCGCGATCGACGCGAGCAGCGTGGCCAGCACCATGAAGCTCATGAACGTCCACGTGATCTGCGAGTCGTCGTAGGCACGCTCGACCACCTCGGTCCACACGACGGCGTCGGCGCTGGCGCCCTGGGCCTGCTGCTCGGCCGCCAGTCCGGGAGCCGACACCCACGTCGTCACCGGCAGGAGCTGGATGGTGCCCTCGTGCTGGACCCCCAGTGCGATCAGTGCGTCGACCACGGGGTTGACCGCCTCGCGGGGCAGGTCTGCCTCGATGACGTCACCGGCGGGGATGACGGCCGCCCCCTCGTGGATCACGAGGGCGCTGGTCGCGGGGTTGCCCCGCAGGAGCGCGGTCACGTCGGCGGTGAGCACCTTCGGGCAACACACACGCACGGTGATCACGGCAGCATTCTGCCGCGACGCTGCGCGTACTCTTGCCCCTATGTGCGGAATCGTCGGGTACGTCGGTCAGAAGCAGGCACTGGAGATCGTCGTCGGGGGGCTGCGGCGCCTCGAGTACCGCGGATACGACTCGGCCGGGGTCGCCGTCATCAGCGCCGGCCAGCTCGTGGTGCGGAAGAAGGCCGGCAAGCTCGCCAATCTCGAGACCCTGCTGGGCACCGATCCCATGCCCGACTCCACGACGGGAATCGGGCACACCCGATGGGCCACGCACGGCGGGCCCACCGACAGCAACGCCCATCCGCACGTGAGTGAGAACGGCCGGGTGGCCGTCATCCACAACGGGATCATCGAGAACTTCGCCGAGCTGCGCGACGAGCTGACCGCCGCGGGCGTCACGCTCACCTCCGAGACGGACACCGAGGTCGTCGCCCACCTGCTCGCCGCCACGCTCCCCGAGGCGGATGAGGACCTGGCCGAGGCCATGCGCCGCACCTGCCGCCGGCTCGAAGGGGCCTTCACGCTCGTCTGCATCGACCGCGACCAGCCCGACCTCGTCGTGGCCGCGCGCCGCAACTCCCCGCTGGTCGTCGGCATCGGCGCCGGCGAGAACTTCCTGGCGTCCGACGTCGCGGCCTTCGTCGACTACACGCGCGACGCCCTCGAGCTGGGCCAGGACCAGGTCGTTGCGATGACGCCCACCCGCGTCGACATCACCGACTTCGCCGGCGAGCCTGTCGAGGCCCGGCCGTTCCATGTCGACTGGGATGCGGCCGCTGCGGAGAAGGGCGGCTACGAGACCTTCATGCTGAAGGAGATCGCCGAGCAGCCCAAGGCGGTGGCCGACTCGCTCCTCGGGCGGATCAGCAAGGACAACAAGGTCCAGCTGGACGAGATGAACCTCGACGAGGCGATCCTGCGCAACATCAAGAAGGTGGTCGTGATCGCCTGCGGCACCGCAGCGAACGCCGGCATGGTGGCGAAGTATGCGATCGAGCACTGGACGCGCCTGCCGGTCGAGGTCGAGCTCGCGAGCGAGTTCCGCTACCGCGATCCGGTGGTCGGCCCCGACAGCCTCGTCATCGCCATCTCGCAGTCCGGCGAGACGATGGACACGCTCATGGCCCTCCGCTACGCGAAGTCCCAGGGTTCGCACACCCTCGCCATCTGCAACACCGTCGGATCGACCATCCCCCGCGAGTCCGACGCGGTCCTCTACACCTATGCCGGGCCCGAGATCGCCGTCGCCAGCACCAAGGCCTTCCTCACCCAGATCATCGCCGCCTACCTGGTCGGCCTCTACCTCGCGCAGGTGCGCGGGGCGATGTTCGAGGACGAGATCCGGCGGATCCTCGCCGAGCTGGACGACATGCCGGGGAAGGTCGACCTCGTGCTCGACACCACCGAGCCGGTGCGGGCGCTCGCCCGTGAGCTCTCGTCCTCGCCGTCGGTCCTGTTCCTCGGCCGTCACGTGGGCTACCCCGTCGCTCTCGAGGGCGCCCTCAAGCTCAAGGAGCTCGCCTACATGCATGCCGAGGGCTTCGCCGCCGGCGAGCTCAAGCACGGGCCGATCGCCCTCATCGAGGACGGGGTGCCGGTGATCGTCATCGTCCCGTCCCCGCGCGGACGCGCGGTGCTGCACGACAAGATCGTGTCCAACATCCAGGAGGTCCGGGCGCGCGGCGCCCGCGTGATCGCCATCGCGGAGGAGGGCGACGACGTGATCGCCGCGTACGCCGACCACGTCATCCGCATCCCGGCGGTCCCGACGCTGATGCAGCCGCTCGTCGCGACTGTGCCCCTGCAGGTGTTCGCCTGCGAGATGGCGACCGCCAAGGGTCATGACGTCGACCAGCCCCGGAACCTCGCCAAGTCCGTGACGGTGGAGTAGCGCCCTGTCCATCACCCCCTTCGCCTCGGGAGATCTCCCTGCCCCGGTCGTGGGCATCGGCGTCGACGTGGTCGACACCCGCCGGTTCGCCGCGGTCATCGAGCGGTCGCCGCGCCTGGTCGGCCGGGTGTTCACCCCCGGGGAGATCGAGCAGTGCGGGGGAGACCGCCTGCGCGCGGCGTCCCTCGCGGCCCGCTGGGCCGCCAAGGAGGCCGTGGCGAAGGTGCTCGTCGACAACCGGGGGCTGTCGTGGCACGACTGCGAGGTGGTCACCGGCGAGCTGGGCGAGCCGCGACTGGCCCTGCGCGGCACCGTGCTGGCCGCCGGCCGGGCGCTGGGCATCGATTCATGGCTGCTGTCCCTCAGCCATGATGGACCCATGGCCATCGCCTTCGTCGTCGCCTCCCGGGCGACGCCATGATCGACCTCCGGACCACGGCGGAGATCCGTGCCGCCGAGGCTGTTCCGCTGGCCGTGCTCCCCGACGGCGCCCTGATGCGGAGGGCCGCCACGGCACTCGAGGTCGCGTGCGCCGAGATCCTCGAGGCGGCAGGGGCGCCGGCCACCGGATCGAACGTCGTCGTCCTCGTGGGGTCGGGCAACAACGGCGGCGACGCCCTGTGGGCGGCTGCCGGGCTGGCGCGCCGCGGCTGCCGCGTCGACGCGCTCACCCTGTCCGACCGCATCCACGCGGCCGGCTCGGCCGCCCTGCGGCGCGCGGGGGGCCGGCTGCACCGGTGGGTCGACGACGACGAGGCGCTTCCGCGCCTCATCGACGATGCGCACCTCGTGATCGACGGCATCATCGGCATCGGGGGATCGGGTGCCCTGCGCGGCGATGCTGCGACGGTCGTGGGCCGGCTGGACGACTGCGGCGCCATCGTCGTGGCCGTGGACGTGCCGAGCGGTGTCGACGCCGACACGGGAGCAGTGAGCGGTGTCGCCGTCGCCGCCGACGTGACCGTGACGTTCGGGGCCGTGAAGCCCGGACTCGTCGTGGCGCCCGGCTCCCTGCACTCGGGGGCTGTGCGGCTCGTCGACATCGGCCTGGAGTTCGATGAGCGCGCGGTGCTCCGATGCCTGGAGTCGATCGACGTCGCTGCGTGGGTGCGTGAGCCGGCGCCCGACGCGTACAAGTACCGGCGCGGCGTCGTGGGCATCTCGGCCGGATCGGGCGCCTATCCGGGCGCGGCCCTCCTGGCGGTCGACGCGGCGCACCGCGGCAATGTCGGCATGGCCCGCTTCCTCGACCGCGGTGACGGCGTCGCCCCGCTCGTCGTCGCGCACTTCCCCGACGTCGTCATCGACGGGGCCGACCCGGCGAGCCAGGAGCGGGTCGACGCGTGGGCCTGCGGCCCGGGCTTCCCCGGTGCTCCCGTCGACGAGGTCACCGTGCTGGCCGTGCTCGGCGCCCCCGCCCCCGTCGTGCTCGACGCCGGCGCGCTGTCCGTCGTGGCCACCTCGGCCTCCGCGCGTGCCCGCATCGCCGAGCGGAACGCCCATGCGCTCGTCACCGTGCTGACCCCGCACCAGGGGGAGTTCGAGCGGATCCTCCCGGGCCTGCTTGACTCCGCGGGCAGCCGCCTGGCCGCGGCGACGTCGGCCGCCGCCCGGCTCGGAGCGGTCGTCGTGCTGAAGGGCCCCGGCACGGTCGTCGCGGGGCCGGACGGGACCTGCTTCGTCGACCTCGAGGGCACCGCCGACCTCGGCACCGCCGGCTCCGGCGACGTCCTCTCGGGGCTCATGGCCGCCGTCCTCGCGGGCGCCTGGGCGGACGGCCGACGGGAGCCGGACGAGCTCGTGGAGGCCACGGCCGCCGCGGTGTGGCTGCACGGTGCGGCCGGGCGCATCGCGGCCGAGCACGCTCCGGTGGTCGCCACGGACATCGCCCGCGCGGTTCCGGAGGCCATCCGACAGGCCAGGTTCGGCCACCGGGACGATCGATGACCGTCCCGGTGAGCGCCGCCCACGGCGATGCGACCCGGGCCAGCGCCGTCGTCGACCGCGATGCGATCCGGGCGAACCTGGCCCGGATCCGCGGCCTGGCGGGTTCCGCCGAGGTGATGGCCGTGGTCAAGGCCGATGCCTACGGCCACGGTCTCGTCCCGGTCGCTCGCACCGCCCGTGAGCAGGGCAGCGAATGGCTCGGTGTGGCCCTGCCCGGCGAGGCGCTCGCGCTCCGGGCGTCCGGCGACCGCGGCCGCATCCTGGCGTGGCTGTGGACGCCCGGCGACCCCGGCGTCGAGGCCTGCGTCGCCGCCGACGTCGACCTCTCGGTGTCGAGCCTGTGGGCGCTGACCGAGGTGGTCTCGGCGGCCCGCGCGACGGGCCGAGCAGCCTCCGTGCACGTGAAGGTCGACACGGGCCTGTCGCGCAACGGCGTGGGTCGCGCCGAGTGGCCCGCCCTGCTCGAGGCCCTGGCCGCGGCGACGGCCGAGGGGACGATCGCGGTCGAGGCGATCTGGTCGCACCTCGCGGACGCGGACCTGCCCGGCAGCCGCACCGTCCCGGCACAGGCCGCACGCTTCGCCGAGGCCCTCGCTGCCGCCGCGTCGGCCGGCATCCGACCCCGCCTGCGCCACCTCAGCAACAGCGGCGGGCTGTGGGCGTATCCCGAGCTCCGGTTCGACCTGGTGCGCACCGGTATTGCGATGTACGGGCTCACGCCGGCGCCGAGCCTCGGCACGACACGCGACCTCGGCCTCGAGCCGGCCATGACCCTGAGGGCCGCGCTGGCAGGCGTGAAGGAGGTCGAGGCCGGCACGAGCGTGTCCTACGGCAGCACCTGGACGACCACCGTGCCCACCCGGCTCGGGCTCGTCCCGCTGGGCTATGCCGATGGCGTGCCGCGCACGTCGGGGGGACGCGTCGAGGTGACCATCGACGGTCGGCGGTACCCCGCCGTCGGCCGGCTGGCGATGGACCAGTTCGTCATCGACCTCGGTGCGGATGACCGATGCGCCCCCGGCGACGACATCATCCTCTTCGGTCCCGGGCATCACGGGGAGCTGACCGCGGACGAGTGGGCGGCGAGCATCGACACGATCGGCTACGAGGTGGTCACGCGCATCGGGGCGCGCGTCCCGCGCGAGTACACCGGACGGGCACCGGACGAGCCCGAGGTCAGCCCATGAGCCCCGACATCACCCCCGCCGCTCGCATGGCCGGGCGCGGGCTGCTCGCCGCCGGGGCGCTGGCCGCCGGAGCCGCCCTCGGGGCGATCGCCGAGAGGTCGCTGCTGCGCAGCACTGCGCAGCCGATGCCGACGGGGGGCACGGACGGGTTCGGCACCCTTCGGGGCGACGTTCACGAGGTCGTCGCCGAGGATGGGGCCACGCTGCACGTCGAGGTCGACGACGCCCCTGGGGCGGACGACATCACCATCGTGCTCTGCCACGGCTACGCCCTGAACCTGGACTCGTGGCACTACCAGCGTGAAGGCCTGCGCGGCCGGGCGCGTCTCGTGCTCTACGACCAGCGCAGCCACGGTCGCTCGGGCCGGGCCGACTTCGACTCGCACCACGTCGACCAGCTCGGCCGCGACCTCGGATCGGTCATCGACGCGGTGGCCCCCACCGGGCCCCTCCTGCTCATCGGGCACTCCATGGGCGGGATGACGATCATGGCGCTGGCCGAGCAGCGCCCTGAGCTGTTCGCCGACCGGGTGTACGGCGTCGGGCTCATCGCGACGACGGCCGGCGGGATCTCGAGCGGGCTGCTCGGGCTTCCGCCCGTGCTGGGCACGGTCTTCCAGCGGCTCGCCCCTCCCATCGCCGCCGCGGTGGCGCGACGCAAGTCGCTGGTCGAGCGGAGCCGGTGGAGCGACAGCGACCTGGGCCTGCTGCTGACCCGCCTGTACTCGTTCGGGTCCATGACCCCCGACCAGGCCGGGCGCTTCGTCGCCGGAATGGTCTCTGCGACCCCGATCGACGTGGTGGCCGAGTTCCTTCCGGCCCTGCAGGAGCACGACAAGCGCGGCGCCCTGCCGATCCTCCAGTCGGTGGAGCTCCTCGTGGTCGTCGGGTCCTCCGACCGACTGACGCCGCGAGAGCAGAGCGAGGAGATCGTGCGGCAGGTCCCCGGCGCCGAGTACGTGGTCATCGAGGATGCCGGGCACATGGTCACCATCGAGAAGCACGAGGAGGTCAACGCGCTGCTCATCGCGCTGCTCGACCGCGTGCGGCGCGACGTCGAGGACGACCCGTCAGCCCGGATCGCGTGACCATGCCCGTCACGTTCGCCGTCCCCACCGCCGAGGACATGCATGTCCTCGGCGCCCGGCTCGGCTCCGCATGCGAGGGCGGCGACGTCATCATCCTGAGCGGCGACCTCGGCGCCGGCAAGACCACGATCGCCCAGGGCATCGGCCGGGGGCTCGGCATCGACGAGCGGGTGACCAGCCCGACGTTCGTCATCGCCCGCGTGCATCCCAACCCCGGCGACCGGCCCGACCTCGTGCACGTGGACGCCTACCGCCTCGGCTCGCGTGCCGAGGTGGACGACCTCGACCTCGCCTCCGACCTCGACCGCAGTGTCGTCGTCGTCGAGTGGGGCGAGGGACTCCTGGAGGGACTGTCGGCATCCCGCGTCATGGTCCGGATCCTCCGATCGGAGGACGAGGCCGACGAGGCCCGCACCGTCGAGATCACCTGCCCGGACGACCGGTGGTCCCGCGTCGTCGCCGCGATTCCCGGCGGCTCGCCGTGATCCTCGCGCTCGACACCTCGAGTCCGCTCACCTCGGTCAGCATCACGGGTGACGGCACGACGCTGGTCGAGCTGTCCCACCTCGACGCGCGCCGGCACGCCGAGG
>Ga0075156_10000642_pt1 | contig 18183 bp, 16 predicted proteins | sample JI81AbrownDNA_FD_70966 | JGI IMG/M metagenome (GOLD analysis project Ga0075156, IMG submission 70966) | Wastewater effluent complex algal communities from Wisconsin, to seasonally profile nutrient transformation and Carbon sequestration -... | ecosystem: Engineered > WWTP > Effluent > Algae...
TGCCTTGCCCTGCATGATGGTGCGAGCCATGTTGTAGGCCATCAGGAACATGCCACCCAAATAGAGCGCACCACCCAGCACACGTACGTAGTAGTACGGATAGGTAGCCTTCACGCTATCGATAAAGGCATGGGTCAGAGTGCCGTCCATATTGGTCTGGCGCCACATCTGGCCCTGGGTGATACCGGCCATCCACATCGCGGCGATATACAGCACCACGCCTATGGTCGCCATCATGAAGTGCACGTCGATCAGCTTGGTCGAATACATCTTCTCGCGGCCGAACAGGCGCGGAATCAGGTAGTAGATCGAACCAATAGAGATCATGGCCACCCAGCCCAAGGCACCGGAGTGCACATGGCCTATGGTCCAGTCGGTGTAATGGCTCAGCGCATTCACCGTCTTGATCGACATCATCGGGCCTTCAAAGGTCGACATGCCATAGAACGACAGCGCGGTGATCATGAACTTGAGGATGGGGTCGGTGCGCAGCTTATGCCAGGCGCCAGACAGGGTCATGATGCCGTTGATCATGCCGCCCCAGCTTGGCGCCAGCAGGATGATGGAGAACGCCATACCCACGCTCTGCGTCCAGTCCGGCAGTGCCGTGTAATGCAGATGGTGAGGACCAGCCCACATATAGGTAAACACCAGCGCCCAGAAGTGCACCACCGACAGACGATAGGAGTAAACCGGACGGCCAGCCTGCTTGGGCACAAAGTAATACATCATGCCGAGGAAGGCTGCGGTCAGGAAGAAACCCACGGCATTGTGGCCGTACCACCATTGCACCATTGCATCCACGGCGCCAGCATAGGCCGAGTAGGATTTCCAGGCGCCGGCCGGTATAGCCATGCTATTGACCACATGCAACAGCGCCACAGCCAGGATAAAGGCCCCATAGAACCAGTTGGCCACGTAGATGTGCTTCTGGGTACGGCGAGCAATGGTGCCGAAGAAGACAAAGGCGTAAGACAACCACACCACAGTGATCAGAATATCGATGGGCCATTCCAGCTCAGCGTATTCCTTGCCCGAGGTGTAACCCAGCGGCAAGGTAATGGCAGCAGCCACAATGACCAGTTGCCAGCCCCAGAAGGTAAAGGCCGCCAGCTTGTCGGATATCAACCGCACCCCACAGGTACGCTGCACCACGTAATAGGAGGTGGCAAACAGCGCGCAGCCACCAAAAGCAAAGATCACCGCATTGGTATGCAGCGGACGCAGGCGACCGAAATGGAAATAGGGACCGAAGTTCAGTTCAGGCCATGCCATCTGGGCGGCAATGATCACCCCCACCAGCATACCGACTATCCCCCAAACCACCGTCATGATGCTGAACTGCCGCACCACCCGATAGTTGAAGGTCTCCACCCCGCCATGGGGCTCAAGCGCAGAATTGGCCTGCATGAAACTCTCCGAGAACGCAAAAAATCCGGTTCGACCGCAAAAACGGGTCCGTTCACGACGAAACATGTCGTCGTGTTCTTCTCTCCGCGCCGGTCTGGCACATATTCTTGTAAGGGCTGGTTATCCAGCCTCTGATGCTGTTTACCCTGGCAATACCGGCCATGGAATACCCATGGCTACGCAGGCTACCGGGTCATCAGCAGGCGACTGGCAGGCGGAGTATGCAAACTCCGTCGGCCGGCTCTATTGATATGCGTCAAGCGGTCGTCAAATACGCCCTAGTGGCGGACAACCACCTGCAGGAAATCGTAGAAAGCTGCTGCAACGCACCAATTTTACCGCCATGACGGCAGTGTGGGCAATCGAGCTTTTGCTCTGAAGCCCGCATACAGCATAGGTTTTCCCGTATTGAGGATATAAAACGAGAACCCCTCTCAGCCACCATCGCCCTGCAGCAATTCGCCCACCACCCGTTTACCCGACACCCTGCCTGGGGTGCCATTGTCTTGAACAATAGACGGCAAGCGGACAGCCTACAAAGCAAAACGGCAAGCAACGCTCGCCGTTTCTTATTGCCGCATCAAATGCTTAGCGCCCGCAACGAACTCACGACAACCGAAAGGCCAAAGCACATTGTGAGGCTCCCCACCAGCGGGCGGGGTATAGGGGTGGGGCTCAATCAGGGGAGAGCCGCCGTTTGAGCATCACCAATGTGCAAGAACCCGGGTTTCCCAGGCTCCCTCGCTGCGCTTAATTACGCGCTGCGGTTTGCTACTCTAAAGCGGCCCTTTCGAGCGCAGCGAGGTTCCCCGCCGGCGGGCGGGGCGTAGGGGTGGGGCTCAATCAGGGGAGAGCCGCCGTTTGAGCATCCCCAATGTGCAAGAACCCGGGTTTCCCGGGTTCCCTCGCTGCACTGATTTACGCAATGCGGCTTGCTACTTAAAGCGGCTCTCAGTGGTGATGGCCATGCGGACCATGCACATGACCATGGTCCAGCTCTTCTGCGCTGGCAGCACGCACTTCCGACACGGTAGCCACAAAACGCAGGCGCTTGCCGGCCAGCGGATGGTTACCATCCACCACCACCTTGCCATCGGCAATTTCGGTCACGGTGAACAACATCACGTCGCCGGTCTCAGGATCATCAGCCTCGAACATCATGCCGACTTCGATTTCCTCAGGGAACACATCCTGCGGCTCGATGCGAACCAGCTCGGCATCGTACTCGCCGAAGGCATCATCAGGCTCCATCGAGACATCGATCTTGTCGCCGACCTTCTTGCCATGCAGGGCTTCTTCAACGGCAGGGAAAATGCCGTCATAGCCACCGTGCAGATAGACCATGGGCTCATCGGCCTGGGTCTGGTCGAGCAGTTCGCCTGCTGCGTCGAACATTTCATAGTGCAGCGAGACAACCGAATTCTTGACGATTTCCATGAGGGCTTTCCTTGGACGACGCCTAGGCGTCGAGTTGCTGAATAAGTTTGAGCACGTCTGCGGCATGACCACGCGGAGTAACGTTGTAGAGCGCATGACGCAACGTGCCGTTGCGATCAACAATGAACGTCGACCGTACGGTGCCGAATTTTACCACGCCATTGCGTTCCATCTCCCGCAGTGTGTGATATCGACGTGACACTTCTGTTTCAGAATCCGACAACAGCCTCACCATCAAACCATGCTTGTCGCGGAAAACCTCATGACAGAGCGGGTCATCCAGGCTCACGCCCAACACCACGGCATTGGACTTGGCAAAACGGTCTGCCAGATCCGAGAACTCGATGGCCTCGCGCGTACAGCCTGGGTCATCGTCACGGTGATAAAAATACAGCACTACCGTCTTGTCACCCTTAAAATCCGACAGCCTGACCATGTCCATGGCGGCATCGGGCAGTTCAAAATCGGGCGCAGGCCCGCCGGCTTCAAGCATATGCATGCACCCCCGTCTTGAACGAACTCACATCCAACCATCGCGCCGACACCAATCCAGACCCCGCTTGTGCCTTGCCTACACGCCCTCTGCCTCGAACAGCAGCAGGATATGCAGCTACCCTCCCACAGCTGCTGCACAGCGCGGCGCCGGGTGAGATAATCCGGCCCAGACCACTTTTTTCTATATAGCCCATATGCCCAATCCGCCACTCGGCAATCTGACGGCCGAGCAGTTTCTGGCCGACTACTGGCAGAAAAAGCCGCTGCTGATACGCCAGGCCGTCACCCAATTCGACTGGCTGCCTGAATTGCCCGACCTGCTTGCCCTCGCCGGACAAGAAGACGTCGAATCGCGCCTGATCGAACAGAAACAAGGTCGCTGGACCTGCGAGTCCGGCCCTTTCCGGCCATCCCGCTTCAAAAAGCTGGCGGAGGCGGACTGGACGATACTGGTACAGAACGTCAACCATCACATCCCTTTCGCAGCACAACTGCTGTATCGCTTCGATTTCATCCCCCATGTTCGGCTGGATGATCTGATGATCAGCTACGCCCCTGCCGGTGGGGGCGTAGGGCCTCACTTCGACAGCTACGATGTGTTCCTGTTGCAGGTGGGCGGAAAAAAGCGCTGGCGCATCTCATCGCAGACCGACCTGACCCTGGTCGAGGATGCCCCCCTGAAGGTGCTGCAACATTTCGAGCCCGAACAGGAATGGGTGCTGGAGCATGGCGACATGCTTTACCTGCCACCACGCTACGCCCATGAAGGCGTGGCGCTGGAGCCCGGCCAAACCTGGTCGGTAGGATTCCGCGCACCCACAGCACAGGAGCTGGGTGGTGCCTTTCTCGACTTCCTGCGTGACCGTATCGAACTCGACGGCATCTATACCGACCCAGGCCTGACCCTGCCGGCCGACCCGGCACGCCTGCCCGCCGACTTTGTCCGGCAGGTCGCCGGCATGTTGCAGGGCATCCGCTGGGATGAAACCATCGTGCGCGATTTTGTCGGCCGCTACTTCAGCGAGCCCAAGGCCCATGTGTTCTACGATGGCCCCGATGATGAGCTGGATGTAGCGAAATTTGCCAAGGCTGTCGCCAAACAGGGCATCGCGCTGGATCTCAAATCCGTCATGCTGTTCGATGACGAGCATGTCTACATCAATGGCGACACCCTGGAGGCAGACCAGGCCGCCCACGCCGTACTCCGACAACTGGCCAACCAGCGCAAACTGCCGCCCGCCAAGTATGAGGAGCCGGTACTGGCCGCGCTGTATGAGTGCTACAACTACGGTTATTTGCAGCTGGGCGCAGACTGAGCCACGACCAAGCCGGCCATACCAGCACCACACCCACCTTACCCGACACGATGACCAGCGCACCGTCATCGTGCACCACCCATCAGGAATGCATCATGTCCAAACACGAGTTCCCCACAGACTGCCCTTGCGGTAGCGGCAAGCCCTACAAGGAATGCTGCTTCATGCTCCATATGGAAAAAGAAGGCGCCCGCAATCCCGAGGCACTGATGCGTTCGCGTTACAGCGCCTATGTCATGAAAAAGGCCGACTACCTGCTCTATAGCTGGCACCCCGATACCCGCCCGGACGACCTCAACCTCAAGGACGACTCCGCCAAATGGGTAGGCCTGACCATCAAGGGCAGCGAAGCCGGCGGCCCGGATGACGAAGAAGGCACGGTGGAATTTGTCGCCAAGTACAAGATAGGCGGCAAGGCCGCCAAGGTGGCCGAGAAAAGCCGCTTCGTCCGCTACAAGGGGCGCTGGGTTTACCTCGATGGCAAGGTAGAAGAGTAACTACCGCGCTCCACAACGGCGGGCACAACAGGCCAGCGCATCGATGTACTACAGGCGCTGGCCGACTATATGCCGGCGTGCCTGCCTCCTGGGCCTGATATGCCCCCTGCACCGCCACCGACACAGCAACACCACTTCCCACCACCATGCACATACGCCTAGCCCAAGCCGCCGATGCCGGCGCCATCGCCTCGCTCTACCATGAACTGGTAGACGACCCTGCCATCACAGTGCTGCCGGAACAGATAGAACGGTTGGCCGCCAACCCAGACCAGGCCCTGCTGGTGGTCGAGCAGCAGGACAGACTGCTGGCAACTGTCCACCTGCAGTTCTGCCCAGACACCATGTATGCCCGCCAGCCCTATGCCCTGCTGGAGAACCTGGTGGTCGCCGCCAGCGCACGCGGCCAGGGCATAGGCGCCTTGCTGCTGGCCGAGGTAGAGCGGCGCTGCCTGGCGCACGATTGCTCCAAGATCATGCTGCTCAGCACCGCCAGCCGTCTCGACGCCCATCGCTTCTTTGCCGCACAGGGCTACGATGGTGAGCGCAAGCGCGGGTTCGTGAAATACCGGCGCAATTTCCGCAGCGCTGCCATCTGACCGCCAAGGCACTGTGCCAAACGATATAAAAAGCAATTCGTCGCGGTAATCGCTAAACTCTGCGCGTCCAACCTGCCGCTACGGCGGCATAGCCCAGAGTACGCCCATGACCCAACTGCATATCTCCACCGCTTTCGATTCCGGCGCCATCGAGGTGGTCAGCCTGGCCGATCATCGCGATATCCAGCTCAAGATCAAGCCAGACAACGCCAGCGAATTCGCCCAGTGGTTCCACTTCCGCCTGCAGGGCGCCGCCGGCCTGCCCGTCAGCATGCGCTTTCTCAATGCAGGCAGCAGTGCCTACCCCAAGGGTTGGCCCGATTACCGTGTAGTCGCCAGCTACGACCGCCAGCACTGGTTCCGCCTGCCCACCAGCTTTGATGGCCAGGTAATGACCACCCAGCTCACCCCGCTGGCACAAAGCGTCTACTTTGCCTATTTCGAACCCTACTCGTACGAGCGCCACCTCGATCTGATCGGCTTTGCCACCGAATCGGACAAGGTCGAGGTCGAGCACCTGGGCCAGACGCTGGATGGCCGCGACATGACCCTGCTGCGCATCACCGACGAGGAAAGCACCACGCCGCTGGCGCAGAAGAAGAAGGTGTGGCTGATTGCCCGCCAACACCCAGGCGAGACCATGGCCGAATGGTTTGTGGAAGGCTTCCTGGAGCGCCTGCTGGACAGCGACGACCCGGTCAGCCGGGTACTGCTGGGCCAGTGCGTGTTCCATGTGGTGCCCAATATGAACCCCGACGGCGCCGCCCGTGGCAACCTGCGCACCAATGCCGCCGGCGCCAACCTCAATCGCGAATGGGGCAACCCCACGCCCGAACGCTCGCCCGAGGTCTTGCTGGTGCGCCAGAAGATGCAGGCCACCGGCGTCGACCTATTCCTCGACGCCCACGGCGACGAAGCCCTGCCCTACAACTTCGTGGCCGGCTGCGAAGGCAACCCCGGCTACACACCACGGCTGGAAGCGCTGGAGAACGCCTTCAAGCAAGCCTGGATCAGCGCCAGCCCAGACTTCCAGGACAAGTTCGGCTACGAGCGCGACAAGGCTGGTGAAGGCAACCTCACCCTGGCGACCAACTGGGTGGGACAGAACTTCGATTGCTTGTCCTACACCATAGAAATGCCGTTCAAGGACAACGCCAACCTGCCGGACGAAGAATACGGCTGGAGCGGCGAGCGCTCGAAAAAGCTGGGGGCATCGGTGCTGCAACCCATCCTGGCCGTGCTAGACCAGGTGCGTTGATACTGCAAACCCACAAGGCGGCCTTCGGGCCGCTTTTTCTTTTGCGCAACAAGCGGCTACCGATCATCGCCTTAAGCCCAAATCGGCCTTGCCATCGCCGTCAGCGCTCGACCATACCGGTGTTATCCAATAACCACACTGCAGCAGGAGGCATATCATGGAGAAACACCGTCGTATCGTCCGCAGTTGCCTGTTTGGCCTGGCCCTGGCAGCCCCTGCCGCCTGGGCCGGGGTATTCGATATCACCGCCACCGTGAATGGCCAGACTCAATCCCGCCAGTACGATACGGCCGAGGATGCCCTGGCTGCCACGACCGATGCCGGCATGCGCGCGTTGGTAGCCAGCTACAACGGTACCGAAACAGCCAGCCTGAACCTGGATTTCCGTGGCGTGAACATGTTGTTGGCCTATCCGACCCAGGGTAGCACCCTGCTGCGACTGGATATCCCCGTGCTCAACCTCAGCCAGACCTTCCAGGGGGCAAGCCGCGATGCCAGCGAGGACTTGCTCAAGGAATACTTCAAGAAAAACCCGGACCTGCTGTCACGGCTGCAGCGGGCACTGGTCGAAACCTCGCCGGTAGACCCGGTGGCCGGCAACCCCAACAGCATGATGAGCCGGGGTGCGGCGCAAGACTATGGCCTGGGCCTGGTCAGCCCCAGCCAGGCCAGTGGCAAGGCCGACAAGCCCAGTGGACTGGTGGGGTTCATGCCCAGTTATACCAAGCTGGTGGCCAACGGCGTGAGCAATCCACGGGATATGGATAGTGATGCGGCCAGCCTGCCGCTGTCTTATTCCCGCCAGTTTGAAACACCGGGCCGTGAGCTGACCATCTACGTGCCCTTGGCGCAGACCGATGTGGAGGGAGCCAAAGCCTACGATGTGGGTATGTCGCTGACCTATCGCGGCCCGATATCGGAGCAATGGTATCTGGCCTTCACGGGCGGCCTGCGCGCTACCGGCTCGCCCGATCTGGGCTCTGGCGTGGCCATGGGCAATGCCACCATTACCAGCAGCTATGTGATACCGGGCAAGGACTTCAGCTTCACCATTGGCAATATGGTGGGCTTCTACAAGGCGCTCAAGCTCAAGGTCAACGATGTCGCCTACGACCCCGACATACGCAACACGGTATTCCGCAACGGGGTGCTGATCGAGCAAAACACCACCATGATGCTGGGTGACGAGCCTGTGACCTGGGAATACGCCCTGGTCGATACCCGATATACCGGCACCCGCCTGTTCAACCGCAATCAACAGGAGGTCAGCGTCACCTTTGGCAGCAAGCGGGCCGCCAATGCCCGCACCAGCAGTATGCGCGGCGGCCTGAGCTATATCCGCGCGCCACACGCCAAGGGTTTCAGCCTCAGTTTTGGCTTTTGGTTCTGATACCACCGCCTGGACAGCCCCCTACCCTGTGCAACGCACCGAGGGGGCTGCCAACCCTAGCCTGGGCTAGCCTGCCCCAAGGCAGCCAGCACGGCCTGCACCCGCGCCGTCGGGCTGCCCTGTACCACGATATGGGCGGCGCCAGTCTGCACCAAGGCATCGCGATAGCGTGCAAACAAGGCCTCCCTGTCCTCAGGGTTCTCCCTCAACGGGTCGGGCTCCCAGGCCATATCGGGCGTGGGCAGCACATGCAGCACATAGTCATCTGCTTGCCAGCAGGCTCGAATCGCTGCTGGGCAATGCCCAAAGCGCACCTCGGCCCAGATCATGCAGACCAGGGCGTTGGTGTCGCACACCAGCCAGTTGGTCTGGCTACCGCCCTGCCAACGCAGCGGCTCGGCCTCCCCAGCCACTTGCCCCTGCGCAATAGCCACGACATCCGCCAGGCCATAGGCGACAGTTGCGCGTGTCGCCAGATAGTCCCGTGCATACTCGGGCAGCCAGGCCGCACCCAGTGCCTGCGCCAGATCCTGGCTTAATGTCGTTTTACCTGATGACTCGGCGCCCACCACCGCAATCTTGCGCATGGCTCACACACCGCCCTGGGCCAGGCGCTTGCGCCAATCAAGCCAGCCATAGGCAGCCAACCCCGCCAGCAGGACATACAGCAAGGCGGTGATATGCAGATCCTTATGGAGGTAAATACCCGCAGCCAGGATATCCAGGGCTATCCATAGCAGCCAGTTCTGCAGCTTGCGCCGAGCTTGCAACCATTGGGCCAATACGCCAAAGACAAAGACGGTGGAATCCAGCCAGGGAAGATCGGTCGGCAGAAAACTCAGCTGCAGCTGCGCCACCAGCACCGTACCCGCACCGCCCATACCCAGCAGCACGGCGTAGTCTCGCCGGTTCATGGGTGTGATGGGCAGGTCGGGCGTCGCATCGCCATGGCGCCAGGCGCGCCAGCCATAGGCGGCCAACACCACATACAGGCCGTTCAGGGCGGCCTCGCCAAACAGATTGACCCGACAGAACAGCCAGATATACAGCACGCCGGCCAGCATCTGCAGTGGCCAGGTCAACCTATGGTTGCGGGCAGCCAGCCAGATGGCCGAGAGGGTCAGCGCAAAACCCGCCACTTCGGCCAGGGTCATGGACTGCAGTTGCTCAAGCAAACCCATAGCTACCTTTCTTTATCGCAAGATCGGCACCATATACCACGGCAAGCGATAAAATGCGGCACTTTGCCCCAAGGTCCATATCATGTCCCATCTGCACTATCGCCATACCGATGGCGGCCTCTACCGCTTTGTCGCCCACGCCCGCTCGGCCGATACCACCGGCGACGTAGTTGTCTACGAACACCTCTGGCCTTTTGAGCAAGGCCTGTGGGTACGTGACCGGCAGGAATTCGAGAGCCGCTTCACGCCTATCTCGGCCACCGAAGTGACCACCGCCATGCAAGGCGACCGGGCTGCGGCACAGGCGGCGGTAGACGAAGCCAAGGCCAAGCGGCGGGCGGCCAAGGCAGGCTGATGGCGGCATCGCTCTACCCTGCCCTCCACGCTGCCCTGGCAGAATCCGACCCCTATGCCAAGGCCCGCATGGCCCAGGCATTGTGGGCCGACTGGCAGGGTGGGCGGCTGGATCACAACGGCCCCCACCAAGCGCCACCCGAAACGGTAGGCAGGCCCGCCAGACCAGAACTGGTTGCCCCGCTGGACGTACCGCGCCGCCGCCTGGGTACGGTTGCGGGCCGCGCCGCGCTGATTCATGCCATAGCCCATATCGAGTTCAATGCCATCAATCTGGCACTGGATGCGGCTTGTCGATTTCCTGGCCTGCCCCGCGCGTATTACCAGGACTGGCTGCAGGTTGCCGCCGAGGAGGCAGGCCATTTTGGTCTGCTGGCAGACCACCTGGCCACGCTGGGCCATCGCTACGGCGACTTCCTGGCACATAACGGCCTGTGGACCATGGCCGAGAAGACAGCTGGCGACATGCTGACCCGCATGGCCCTGGTGCCGCGCCTGCTCGAAGCCCGTGGGCTGGATGTCACCCCAGGCATGCAGGCCCGCCTGCAGGCGGCAGGCGACCCCGAGGCTGTCGCCATACTGGACATCATCTTCCGCGACGAAGTGGGCCATGTGGCCATAGGCAATCGCTGGTTCCGCTGGGCCTGCGCGCAGCGTGGACTGGACCCCATCGCCACCTTCCGCCAATACCTGGAGGCCTTCGACATCTCGCGCAGCATAGGCGAGCTGAATGTCGAAGCCCGCCTGCGGGCGGGCTTCGAGATGGCAGAGCTCGACGCCCTGCTCGACTACGCAGGGCGCAGCACTACAGCCTGATGCCGGCCTGCAGCACGACAGCAGCATTGCCACCAAGGTTCAGGCTGGCCTTGCCGTCCGCCCCCACCACCACAACCCGGCCCAGGCAGGTGCCCGCCTGCTTGCCACCCGCCAGCACATCGCAATAGCTGCCAGCCGGCAAGCCGGTATCAAAGCTGCGGTTGAGGTCGGTCGTTTCACGATTGATAAGCACAAAACCTTTGTCGCCACGCGAGAAGGCAATGGCATTGCCGCCGTTGTCCCACCAGTTTGCCAGCGGGGCGCCAGCAACGGCGCGGCGGAAAGCCACCATATTGGCAATCATCGGATCACGGTGCTCGCACACCCAGCTACCCACGTTGGCGGCTTCCAGCGCACTGGCGCAGGCGGCTGGCGCAGGTGGGCCCGCATCTCGCCCTGCCTGGCTGTTGCGGTCAAAGCCATAGCTGGACATGACCGACGGATAGCCGTAAGGCTGCGCCAGCATCCAGACATTAGCCAGCCGGTAAGCCGTGCCGTCCCGGTAGGAAATCCCACCCTCTCGCTGGCTATCGTGGTTCTCCACAAACACCACCGCCTTGTCGGCCGGCATCAGCCCCCAGGCGGTCTCGGAGAACTGGCTACCACTGGCGCCGGTGGGGTTGAGTTGCGCCAGCTTCTGGCCTCCCGCCCCAAGGAACTTGTCGCCTATGCCACGGAACTTGAACTCGGTGATATCCACAGCTCCGGCCGTGCTGTAACCCAGGCCAAAGTAATCACGGGCTGCCACACCCTCACCGCCGTAATCGATCACCTCGGCAAAATAGTAGGGCAAGGCCCGGCCTTCTGCCGCCAGCGCCTGGTTGACCTTGCTGATCACGCCGTTGAGTTCCACCGGCTGGATATGCTTGGCCGCATCCAGCCGGAAACCGGCGACGCCCAGCCGTGACAATGCCAGCAGGTAGTCGGCAATCCTTTGCTGCACGGCAGCGGCGTCCGTCTTGAGATCGGCCAAGCCTACCAGCTCGCAATCCTGCACGTTGGCGGCACTCTGGTAGTTGTTGATACCGCAGGCCGGATGGAAATCCGCCTGGGTATAGAGGCCCGGATAGCTGTACTTGCCATAGACCGTACCATTGCGTCCCGTGCCGCTACTAGCTGACATATGGTTGATCACGGCATCCACATAGATGTCCACGCCCACGGCCTTGCAGCGGTTCACCATATCAACGAATTCGGTACGGCTGCCCGAGCGGCTCAGGCCTATGCTGTAGCTCACCGGCTGGTAGCGGGTCCACCATTGGCTGCCTTGTATGTCCTCCTGCGGCGGCGACACCTGCACCGCCTTGTAGCCCTTGGGCCCCAGCTGGGTTTCGCATTCGCTGGCGATATCGGTCCATTTCCATTCAAACAGGTGGACAAAGGTGTCACCAGCGGTAGCGCGGCCGCTGGCGCGATAGCTAGGGTCCAGCACTGGGCGGGTTGGGGTGGTGGGTGGGGTAGTGGTGCCACCCCCATCTCCACCGCCGCCACCTCCGCCGCAGGCAGCCAGGCTCAGGGCGGCCAGGCAGGCCAGATAACGACGATTTTGCTCAAACACAGGTCACTCCGATCTCATTATGTTTTGCACGACTGTCCATCGAGGAACAGTTCAGACCGTCGATCATCCGGGCAGCCGATTAGGTAGTCAAACCGAACCGACTACCCGCGAAAGCGTCTACAAAGAGAGCAATAGCTCTCTCCACGGCCCCGCCATGCGCCATTCAAGCCTGCTGACCCTGCTGACCAGCCTGCTGCTGACCACGGCGCAGGCCGCACCACCCACGACCGTGCGGCTGTGCTACGACCAGGAAGATGTCTACCCCTGGCGCATCAAGGGCGGCCAAGGGCTGGACTTCACCCTGCTCAAGCTGCTGGAAGGGCGCGTCAATGTGCATTTCGAGCTGCAGGCCCTGCCCTGGAAGCGCTGCCTGCTGGAACTGGGCGAGAACCGCCATGATGGTGCCGTCGCGGCCAGCTTCCGGCCCGAGCGCATGGAAGTAGGCGTCTACCCCATGGCCGGCAGTGTGCCGGACGCCAGCCTGCGCATGCGTGCCGAGAGCTACAGCCTGTTCCGGCTCAAGGGCAGCACCCCCAGCTGGGATGGCAAGCGCTTTAGCGGGATAGAGGGCAATGTCGGCGCACAGGCCGGTTACTCCATCGTCGAACAACTCAAGGCCGCAGGCTTGAGCGTGGACACCGGCACAGCCAGCGCCGATGACAATCTGCGCAAGCTCCTGCTGGGCCGGGTTGTAGCCGTAGCCTTGCTGAGCAGCGAAGGCGATGCCTCCATCGCCGCCAACCCGGAGTTCACTGCTCGCATGGAACGGCTGTACCCGCCGCTGACTGAGCGTGCCTACTACCTGCTTTTCTCCAAGCCGTTCTACGCCCGGGACGAGGCGCTGGCCCTAAGAATATGGCAAGCCCTGCCGGCTGTACGCGACTCTGCCGACTACAAGCGGGCCGAGGCTGCCATGCGGCAACCGTGAGCGTTCGGCCCTGGCGCCTGCATCCGGTATAATTGCCTATTCCCCCGATCGCCCCTCACGGAGCCCCGCCATGACCATCATCCGTCAGCAGGACTTCATCGACAGCATTGCCGATGCCCTGCAGTACATCTCCTATTACCATCCCAAGGACTATATCCAGAGCCTGGGACGCGCCTACGAACTGGAGCAGTCGCCAGCCGCCAAGGACGCCATTGCGCAGATACTGACCAATAGCCGCATGTGTGCCGAAGGCCACCGCCCCATCTGCCAGGACACCGGCATAGTCTGCGCCTTCGTCAAGATCGGTATGGATGTACGCTGGGCTGACGCCACCATGGGCGTTGAGGATATGGTCAATGAGGGCACCCGCCAGGCCTACCTGCACCCGGACAACAAGCTGCGTGCCTCGGTGCTGGCCGACCCGGCTGGCGCCCGTCGGAACACCCGCGACAACACCCCTGCCATCACGCATTTCGAGATCGTGCCGGGCAACACCGTGGAAGTGCACATTGCCGCCAAGGGCGGTGGTTCCGAGAACAAATCCAAGTTTGTCATGCTCAACCCCTCCGACAGCATCGTCGAGTGGGTACTCAAGACCGTCCCCCTGATGGGCGCCGGCTGGTGCCCGCCGGGCATGCTGGGCATAGGCATAGGTGGCACGGCCGAAAAAGCCATGCTGCTGGCCAAGAAGTCGCTGATGGAGCCTATCGACATCCAGGATCTGATTGCCCGTGGCCCGCAAAACCGGGTGGAGGAGCTACGCCTGGAGCTGTTCGAGAAGGTCAACGCCCTGGGCATAGGTGCACAAGGCCTGGGCGGCCTGGCCACCGTGCTGGATATCAAGATACTGGACTACCCCACCCACGCGGCCTCGCTCCCCGTGGCCATGATCCCCAACTGCGCCGCCACCCGCCATGTGCACTTCGAGCTGGATGGCTCAGGTCCTGCCCAGCTGGAAGCCCCCAAGCTGGAAGACTGGCCGCAAGTGACCTGGACGCCTTCGGCCGAGGCGACCCGTGTCAACCTCGATACCGTCACCCGCGAAGACGTCGCCAGCTGGAAGCCCGGCCAGACCTTGCTGCTCAATGGCAAGCTGCTGACCGGCCGCGATGCCGCCCATAAGCGCATGGTAGACATGCTCAACAAGGGCGAAGCCCTGCCGGTGGATTTCAAGAACCGCTTTATCTATTACGTTGGCCCGGTTGATCCGGTACGTGACGAAGTTGTCGGCCCAGCCGGCCCCACCACCGCCACCCGCATGGACAAGTTTACCGAGCAGGTGCTGGCCGCCACTGGCCTGCTGGGCATGGTGGGCAAGGCCGAACGCGGCCCTGCCGGCCTTGATGCCATCAAGAAGCACCAGTCGGTCTACCTGATGGCTGTCGGCGGTGCCGCCTACTTGGTATCCAAGGCCATCAAGGGCGCCAAGGTGGTGGGTTTTGCCGACCTGGGCATGGAGGCCATCTATGAATTCGACGTGGTGGACATGCCCGTGACCGTGGCCGTAGATTCTGTGGGCAGCTCGGTGCACAAGACCGGCCCCGCCGAATGGCAAGCCCGCATAGGCAAGATTCCGCTGGCTGTGCAGTAAGGCGCGCTGCCAACCAGGCAGCCCAAAAGCAAAACGCCCCAATGGGGCGTTTTGCTTTTAGCGTGCTGCAATTGGCGCCGCCATTAATCCAGTGCCGCGATCCCGGCTTGTCGCGGGAGCACTCGCCGCTCAGCGGTCACGCTTGGCTGGTGCGGGCTTGGCGCAGTTTGCACCATCCTTGCAAGCTGCCTTGTCCGCCGCAGTACGGTTTTCGGTCCGGGGCTTCTCCTCGGTGCCACGATCCGGCGGGGGCTCGCGCCTGGGCACAGGCGTTACTCGCGCGGGCTCGGCCACCGTGGTATCACCCGGCTTGGGTTTGGGTTTAGGCTTGGGCGCAGTGGTCTTGACCTTGCCATCATCGCTCAGCGTAATGACCTCGATAGGCTTGCCAGGAACCGTCGTCGCCGGTGCCGTTGTGGGTGCCGGCGTGGTGGCCGCCACGCTGTCGCCCTGCTCTGCCGTCCGGTCTATCACCGGCATGGCGGCCTTGGCAGGTAATGATCCAGGTGCGCCAGGCGGCTCCAGTACCTCGGTCTGCACCATGGCCTTGGCCGCGGCGGCATCTGCTGCAGCCGCGTCCTTACCTGCCCCACGGCCCAGCAATACTGCCGCACTGATGCCGCCCACCAGCACGATGGTGGCAACGGCCGCCCAGGGGGCATAGCGGCGCAACGGTGTCGCCGCTACTTCTGGTGCTGCAGGTAACTCGGGGGCGGCTGCGCTCGGATTGGTATCCGCCAACTCGGGGTGCACGCCCGTCTTGGCTTGATTCGCCTGCTCGCGCAAGGCACTGCGTGCCTCGCGTGCCGTCTGGAAGCGCTTGGCCGGGTCTTTCTCCAGGCAGCGCATCACCAGCTCGGCCAACCAAGGCGAAACTTCCGGGTTCAGGCTACGGATATCCGTCGGCTGCTCATGCAGTATGCGATAGGCAATGGTCGCCACATGCTCGCCATCAAACGGCCGCACACCCGTCAGCACCTCATACAGCACGATGCCGGCGGCAAAGATATCAGCGCGGCCATCGAGTTTCTTGCCTTCGATCTGCTCGGGCGCCATATAGCGGGGCGATCCCACCAGCGTGCCGGCACGGGTCAAATCACTGGCAGGCAGTTGGGCAATGCCAAAATCGGTAATCTTGAGCCGGCCGTCGGCTGTCAGCATCAGGTTGGCCGGCTTGATATCGCGGTGCACCACCTCATGCTCGTGGGCATAGGCCAGCGCACCGAACAGTTGGCCAGCCAGCTTTAGCACCCGGCCATTGGAAATCTTGACCCCATTCTCCAGCAACTGCTGCAGGGTCTTGCCTTCCACATATTCAATGGCCAGATAGGTCTGTCCATCCACATCGCCGCAGTCGTAGACCGTGATGATATTGGGGTGGTTGAGCCTGGCGGCAGATTTGGCCTCCTGCTGCAGACGCGGCGCATACTCCGCCCGCTCTTCCGCACTCAGGTTGAGGCGCAAGACTTTGAGCGCGACGGTGCGATCGAGCCGTTCGTCAACAGCGCGATAAACAACGCCCATGGCCCCCTGCCCAAGGGTAGCGTCGATACGGTAGTGCCCGAGTTTATCCATCTGTGTATTTTAGCTCGGCTATCACGACTTCCGTGTTGCGGAATACGACCAGTTAGAAACTCTTGCCAAGCAAGAAATTTTACTGCCGCTTATAACCCTGACGTATTTCACCCTCATTATGGCAACGTCCTAACGGTCAAGGACTCGCAGCTTACTTGCCGAATATGCCCTTGAGCAAGTCAATTGCACCGGGCGCCTGCTTGGTATCCTCCGCCTCCTGCTTGGCGGCATCCTTCATCATCTTGCCCATATCCATCCCCGGCATGCTGGTAGCCACCGATTTCAACCGCAGTTTCACCGCCCAGATCGGCTGCCACGGTGCTTTCACATCCTTGGGCCGAGGCGGGTGGACGAGGTTCAATTCTTCGCCGAAGGCGATCATCCGTAGCATACCAGCCTCACCCATGGCCTCCTTGGGCACACTGCACTCGGTGGTGGCCGGCTTTAGCAACACCTTGTCCTTCAGCCAGCGCTGCACAGCCGCATTGGGCTGGTAGTCCAGCAGGCCGAATCCCATGTCTGCCTGCTCGCTTGACGTCCAGACCACCATCTCGTCCTCGCCCCGCATGCTCATGCTGGCCAAAAACCAAGCCTGCGCCTGCGCCATGGGCTGCCAGCTCAATGCCCAGGCACTGCCTTGGTCTTGCTGCTTTAAGACGATGGCCGGCATCAAATCGTGAGCAGCACCCAGCGCAAAGCGGAATCCTTCCGGCACGCCGTCGCCACTGAAACCATGCTCCCCCACCAGCGATGCCCCCTCGGGTATCAGCCGGTTGTCCGGCTTGCTGGGCCAGATCGGTCGGCCCGGCGTGCTATGGGCACCACGCGTGGTCGCTCGCCGGCTCTGGAAGAACTTCGCCAATTCGGCCGGGTTGGCCTTGGCCATATCCAGCACCCTGGGCTGGCCCTTGCGTACCTCGGCGCCGCACCCCCAATACAGCAAAATCCTGCCCTTGGGCTTGTGATACTCCGGTTGTTCGGTCACTTCATCCGGCGTCTCCAATGGCACCGGCTTGCCTTCCACTGGGCTGAGCAGCTTGAGTACAGGCGCCAGCCGGCTGCCCTCCGGCACCTGCTGCGTGGCTTCGCGCATGTCAGGTTTGCTGCGGCTGTAGAGGGTTACATCCATCCAACGCCCTGCCGGCCCCGTCTGGGTATTGCCGAACACATTACCGCCTGTGCCACCGCCAAACAGCGACCCCAGCATGCCACCACCGCCAGGTATGCCGGGCATACCGCCGCTAAAGGTAGCCAGATCCATCCAGGCTTGTGCCTGCGGTGCCGGGCTCGCCGCCCATGCTGGCATTGCTGCTAGTCCGAGTAGCATCGAAATGGGGAGCAAGGCATGCTTCATGGTGTTGTTTCTCCAGGCAGGCAATGCTTGATCATAGGAGAATCCTGCGCACTTGCCTGTACAGGTAAGGCAAGCCATCATGCCGCGATAATTTCATTGAGCCACCCCATGCCCAGCCTACGCCAAGTTACCCTGCCTCTGACACTGACCCTCATGCTTGCTGCCTGTGGTGGCGGTGGCGACAGCGGTGGTGGTGGCACCAATCCCGAGCCAGTCGATCCGGTACCGGTCTACCCCGCCCCGCCGGCTGCCGCCAGTTGGTGGAAGCCCGCCCGGGGCGTCAGCTTCCAGATACAGTTCGATGGCACGATCGATACCAACGTCAATGCCGAGGTCTACGATCTGGACCTATACGACACGGACGCCGCCACCATCGCCAACTTGAAGGCCAAAGGCCGACGCTTGCTGTGTTACATCAACGTGG
>Ga0075156_10000643_pt1 | contig 18182 bp, 18 predicted proteins | sample JI81AbrownDNA_FD_70966 | JGI IMG/M metagenome (GOLD analysis project Ga0075156, IMG submission 70966) | Wastewater effluent complex algal communities from Wisconsin, to seasonally profile nutrient transformation and Carbon sequestration -... | ecosystem: Engineered > WWTP > Effluent > Algae...
CGGCCTCGCGCGCGTCGAGAGTGCGCGACTCGACTCCGGCCAGGTCGGCCTCGCCGATGCCGAGGTCGATCGGCTCGCTCCAGTCGTCTGCCGGTGCGGGCGCATCGGGTGCAGCCGCCCACGGCGACAGCGACCACCACGCCTGCCCGCGGTGCAGCGCTCGCTGCCGGACGACGGCGAGTTCGCGGTAGGCGCCGGCGGCCAGGTCGATCGGGGCCTTGCCGCCCGAGGCGGCAGCCGCCCACGAGGCCTGGAGGAACTCCTGGCTGGTCTGCACCAGTTCCTGGGCTCGGGCACGCACCCGGTCGGGATCGGAGACCAGCACCAAGGTGTTGGCGGGCACCACGTCGATCAACAGTTCGAGGCCGTCGACCAGCACGGACGAAAGCGCCTCCATACCGTCGACCGCGTGGCCCTGGGCGATGCGCTCGAGCATCTCTGACAGGTTGCCCTCGATACTGCTGGTCTGCTCCGCGAGCACCGCCGCTTTGGCCTTGACCTCGTCGGTGATCAGCAACTCGCGGCACGGTGAGGCGATCACCTCGGCCAGCGGATCACCGAACGAGCGCTGGTCGGCCACGGCGAAGGCTCGGATCTCGTCCACCTCGTCACCGAAGAAGTCGACCCGGACGGGATGCTCCTCCGTGGGCGGGAACACGTCCAGAATGCCGCCGCGCACCGCGAACTCGCCGCGCCGCTCCACCAGGTCGACCCGGGTGTAGGCGGCGCCGACCAGGGCGTGGGCAAGATCGGAGAGGTCGTGCTCGGCCCCGGTACGCAGGGTGACCGGCAGCAGCGTGCCCAGACCTTTGACCTGCGGCTGCAGCGCCGAGCGCACCGGGGCGACGATGACGTCGGGGGCCGGCAGCTCGTCGTTGCCGGCCAGCCGGCGCAACACCTGGAGGCGGCGGCCGACGGTGTCGGAACGGGGGCTGAGTCGCTCGTGGGGCAGCGTCTCCCACGACGGGTAATAGGCGACCCGGTCGTCGCCGAGCAGCGAAGCGAGCGCGGCGGTGGTGGTTTCCGCCTCGCGGTAGGTGGACGTGATCAGCAGCGCCGGACGGCCGGAGCCCGCGGCCAGCGCCGCCACCAGCACCGGGCGCAGCGATTCGGGGGCGGTCAGGTCGAGCGCGCGCAGGTGACCCCGCCGCGCATCGTCGACGGACGGTGCGATGGTGGGGTCGGAGGCGACGAGTTCGACCAGTCCCGACAAAGTCACCGGGCAACCCTACTGCCGGGCGCCGACAGTTCTGGACGGGGGCCGCAGCGGGCTTCCTGTCGGTTCAGCCCCTGTTGTTCGTGATCACCAGACGCACTGCCCTCTGCCTGACAGGGTGAGAAAGAGATCCAGAACCCGGCTGGCGCCCGAGTGGCGAGCCGCATTCGGCTGGTTCGCTCGAGCGCACAGAAGGCACCCCAACGGTGCCTTGCCAACCGCCTCCCGCGGGTCGAGTGTGGGAGCTGTGCGAGACCGATTGGTGGCGATGGCAGCCGTGCTGGCGCTGGCCGGATGCTCCGCCGGCCCACCGACCGATGCCGCGGCGGTGGCCGTGAGCGATGCCCGAGCGGCGGTCGCGAGCCTCGTACTCGCCGTGGAACTGCGGCTCAACGAGCGCAGCACCGATGCCTACACGCAGGTCATCCTGCAGACCGAGCGCGACGCGGTGGCCGATGCGCAGCGCGAGCTGGCGACGGCCGACGATGCGGGCGGTCCTCGGCGCGACGTCGCCGAGCCGGTGCTGAGCCGCGCCGCGTCCGCGTTGAGCAGGCTTGCCGGCAACGGAGCCGGGGCGTTGAACCAGGAGCACCTGCAAGAACTGCGGGCACTGGAAGCGGACCTCGTCCGAGCCGCCGACGCGCTGGGCCGATGAAGCGACTCTTCGCGGTTGCGCTCGGCGTGCTGACTGCGATCGGCGGATTTCTCGACATCGGTGACATCGTCACCAACGCGGTCGTGGGCTCCCGGTTCGGCTGGTCACTGGCCTGGGTGGTGGTGGTCGGCGTCGTGGGCATCTGCGTGTTCGCGCACATGTCGGGAAAGGTGGCCGCGGTCAGCGGCCGGGCGACCTTCGAGGTGATCCGCGAGCGACTCGGCCCGCGGATGGCGTTGACGAACCTGGCGGCGTCCTTTCTGATCAATCTGCTCACCCTGACGGCCGAGGTGGGCGGCATCGCACTCGCACTGCAGTTGGCCAGCAGCGTCCACTACCTGTTGTGGGTGCCGGTCGCGGCGCTGGCGGTGTGGTTGGTGATCTGGCGGGTCGGGTTTCAGGTGATGGAGAACGTCACCGGCCTGGTCGGCCTGCTGTTGGTGGGCTTCGCGGTGGCGTTCTTTCTGCTCGGCCCCGACTGGGCCGAACTCGGCCGCCAGGTGATGCAACAGTTGCCCGGCCACGAGTCGTCGGCGACCTATTGGTTCTACGCCGTGGCACTGTTCGGTGCCGCGCTGACCCCCTACGAGGTGTTCTTCTTCTCATCGGGTGCCGTCGAGGAGGGCTGGACCGTTCGCGACCTGGCCAGTCCCGGCTGAACGTGCTCGTCGGCTTTCCGCTGGGTGGCGTGCTCTCGCTGGCGATCGCCGGGTGTGCAGCGCTGGTGCTGCTGCCCGCCGGCATCGAGGTGACCTCGTTGGGGCAGGTGTTGCTTCCGGCGGCCGAGGCCGGCGGAAAGCTGCTTCTCGTCGCGCTGATCCTGGGGGTGGTGGCCGCAACCTTCGGTGCGGCCCTCGAGACCACCCTGTCGGCGGGCTACACGGTGGCGCAGTTCTTCGGCTGGACGTGGGGCAAGTTCCGCGCACCGGCTGAGGCGGCACGGTTTCACACCACGATGATCGTCTGCCTGCTGATCGGCTTGGCGGTGCTGGCCACGGGAGTCGATCCGGTGATGGTCACCGAGATGTCAGTAGTCTTCTCGGCCGCCGCCCTGCCACTGACCTACCTGCCGATCCTGATCGTCAGCAACGATCCGGCCTACATGGGTGAGCACGTCAACGGCCGTGCGTTGAACGTGGCCGGTCAGGCGTACTTCGTGCTCATCCTGATCGCAGCACTGGCGGCGATCCCACTGATGATCATCACGGGGGTGGGCGCATGACGCTACCGATGGCACCGAGGCCGGTCGGCGGGTGGCTGGTCGATGCCCGGTTGAGCCTGCTCGACCGGCAAGTGCTGGACGCCGACGGCGGGCCGGTCGGGGTGGTGGACGATCTCGAGCTGAGTGATCTGCCCGAGCCGACCGCGAACCGCCCCGTGTACGTGCTCAACCTCGTGCACGGTCCGATCGTGTTGGAGCGGATCGTGGGCGGACGCCGTCCACGAGCACACTTCGAGCGGGTGCCGTGGTCGGCCGTCGCGCACGTCGGCTCGGCGATCGAGTTGTCGGTGGGGGAGGAGCGGGTGCCAGTCGGTTGGTTGGAGGACTGGTTGGCCCGCAATGTGATCGGCAGGATCCCCGGGAGTCGGCATGTTCCTCGGTGACGTGATCGGCGCCCCGGCACTGGCCGACGGCGAACGAATCGGCTACCTCAGCGACGTCCGGTTCTTCGTGCCGCACCGCAGCCCTGGGCAGCAGGTCGGTTCGCCCGAGGTCCATTCGGTGGTGATCTGCCCCCGACGAACCGGCTCGTTCCTCGGTTACGAGCGCACCGGCGTCCGCGAACCGTGGCTGCTCGCCACCTACTACCGCTGGCGTTCGCGTGGATCATTCCTGGTGTTGTGGTCCGACGTGGTGGCCTGGGGCGAGGGTGGCATCGACCTGCGGCCCGGAGCGGAGCGATGGAGCCCCGAACTGCCGTCCGACCTCGACTCCTCGGCCGATTGACGCTCGCCGACACCCTCGAGCATCGGCGTAGGGTGTCGACCCATGGACCCTCGGGAGCCGACCAACGAACCCGCTCCCGAGCGCGACGAGACCCCCGCCGAGCGACTTGATCGCAACTGGGCGGAACTCCTGCAGGAGTTGCGCGTCACCCAGACCGGCATTCAGATCCTGACCGGCTTCTTGCTGGTCGTGCCGTTCCAGACCCGCTTCCTCGACCTCGATCCGATCCTGGTCGGGGTGTACCTCGCGGCGGTCATGTTCGCCGCCATCGCGACGGGTCTGGTGCTGACCCCGGTGACCGCTCATCGGTTGCTGTTCCGGCGCCACGAGAAGGACGTGCTCGTGCAACTGGGCGGCATCTCGGCGATCCTCGGCCTGGCCAGCCTGGCCGTCACGGTCGGGCTGGTCGCCACCCTGGTCGTGGGGCTGGTCAGCACCCTCACCGTCGGCATCGTCACCGGAGTCTGCTGTCTCGCCGTGTTCGCGGTGGTGTGGCTGGTCGTTCCACTGCTGCTGCGTCGCCGGCGAACCCACCGGCCGTACCCAGACCCCGGGCCGTTGGCGAGGTGAGCGAACCGCGGTCGAGCGTCCTTCGCGACGGCCCCCACCCACACACCCGTGAGTGGGTAGCGCCAGGATCGGGCGCGCCGCAGACTGAATTGCATGACTGATCTGAGCGCAATCGACCGTCGGGCCGAGCAGTTGGCGGGCCCCGGGGGCGGCTTTCCCGAGCAGGAGCAGGCGCCACCCGGCCTCACCTCGCAGCTGGAACCGACTCCCGATCACGGCGAGCAGACCTGGGTGGGCCGTGACCGCCTACCGGGACTGAAGGCTTTGATCACCGGCGGCGACTCAGGCATCGGACGCGCCGTCGCCATCGCCTTCGCAAAGGAGGGCTGCGATGTGGCCCTGAGCTATCTGGCGGCCGAGCAGTCGGACGCCGAGGACACCAAGAAGTGGGTCGAGAAGGCGGGTCGCACCTGCGTGCTGCTGCCCGGTGACCTGACCGACGAGACCACGGCCCGCAGCGTGGTCGACGACGCGGCCGAGCAGCTCGGTGGACTGACCACCGTGGTGAACAACGCCGGCTACCAGTGGGCGCGTCGCGAAGGCGGCCTGGCCGACCTGACCACCGACGAGATGGACCGCGTCTTCCGCACCAATCTCTACGCCATGTTCTGGATCACCCAGCAGGCCCTGCAGTACCTCGACAAGGGCGCCAGCATCATCAACGTCAGTTCGATCCAGGCCTACGAACCGTCCACGGCTCTGATCGACTATGCCGCGACGAAGGCCGCCATCAACAACTTCACCGTCAACCTCGCCGCCGAACTCGGCCCCAAGGGCATCCGGGTCAACGCGGTGGCTCCCGGACCCATCTGGACGCCGCTGCAGCCCGCCACCAAGCCGGGCGACAGCATGCCCGAGTTCGGTGCCAAGACACCGCTGGGGCGGGCGGGCCAGCCGGCGGAACTGGCCGGGGCGTTCGTCTTTCTCGCCAGCCCACTGGAGGCGTCCTACGTGTCGGCGACCGTGGTCGGCGTCACTGGCGGCCAGCCCGTCTTCTGAACGCCACCCAGGACGGCTCCGACTGAGTCCGTTGCTGGTGGCCTGGTCAGGTCGCCCGCAGGCGGACGTCAGCTGTTGAACGTGTTCTGCGCCGACTCGAGACCCTTCAGGATCAGCGCCTCGACTGCGTCGGCGCTGCGTTGGAGTTCGAGCCCGAGCTCCTGCTTCACCCCTGCGGGAAAGGGAGTGAGCACGAAGTCGGCGGGCGCCTGCCGCCCTGGCGGGCGCCCGATGCCGAACCGCACGCGATAGAAGTCTCCGGTGCCCAGCACGGAGCGGATCGACTTCAGTCCGTTGTGACCGTTGTCACCGCCACCACGCTTCAGCCGTAGCTGGCCGAAGTCGATGTCGAGTTCGTCGTGCACGGCGATCACCTGCGACGCCTCGATGCCGTAATAGGCGCAGGCCTTGCCGACGGCCGCACCCGAATCGTTCATGAAGGTGCGGGGCTTGACCAGCACCACGCGGTGCGCGTCAGCACCGATCGCCCCCATGCCGAGCGCGGTGAGGCGGGTTTCGCACACCTCTGCCCGCATGCCGCGGGGGGCGGTGAACCCGGCGTCGGCACGCCGCGCCAGTTCGTCGGCCACCATGAAACCGACGTTGTGCCGGTGAAATGCGTAGGTCGGGCCCGGATTTCCGAGCCCGACCACCAGCCATGCAGCCATGAGTACGACTTACTCGCTCGCGGCCTCGGCCTCGTCCTCGACAACAGGAGCGGCCTCTTCGTCGTCGGACGCACCTGCAACGGCGGCGTCCAGTTCGGCGTCGATCTGCTCCTGGGTCTTGGCGGCGGCGACGCTCAGGATCAGGTCGTCGGGCTCGCCCGGGAAGACCGCACCCTCAGGCAGGTTCAGGTCCTTGGCGGCGATCGAGTCACCGATCTCGAGTGTGGTGACGTCGATCTCGACGAAGGCCGGAATGTTGGTGGCCTCGACCTCGAGCGAGATGGTCTGCTGGTCCATCACGATGACCCGGTCGGCCTTGTCGTCGGCGCCGAGCACGCTCAGCGGCACCTCGACGGTGACCTTCTCGCCTCGCCGGACGATGACCAGGTCGACGTGCTCGAGGTTTCCTCGGATCGGGTTGCGCTGCACCTGCTTGGGCAGGGCCAGTTGGGGGGTCTTGCCGTCGATGCTGATCGACAGCAGGGCGTTCGCTGCGCGCAGCGCCAGCAGGGTCTCGTGTCCGGGCAGGGACACGTGCACGGGATCGCTGCCGTGGCCGTACAGCACGGCCGGCACGAGACCGTCACGTCGGGTGCGGCGGGCAGCACCCTTGCCGAACTCGGTGCGGGCTACTGCGGAAATCTTCACTTCAGCCATCTGGGGCTTCTCTCCTCTTACCTCGTCAGCAACTCAAATCTCGGACGAAGGAGGGCACGCGCATGGCGCACACCTTGTCGATCACGGGCCCTTTGGCCCCTCGCCGAGGCAACCCCGATAATCTACCGTGCCCGCCGAGTCGGTGCGAAATCGCGTCCAGGTTGCGCCGTTGGCGTGCCACATGCTGGACGGTACGTCCGGGTCGATTGCTCTGGGGGCGGGTGGCGTACGCCGGACGCGAGCCGTGGTGGGGGCTCGGCCAAGCTGGCCATCGGGGCGGCCGACGTTGCGCGAGTCGGGATGGAAGCGGGGTCCGGCGGTCTCGACAAGCTCGACCAACCGAACCGGTCGGTTGAGCGAGTCGAGACCTCGGCGCTCGACGTTGCGCGGGAACGCGCACATTGCGTGGACGAACCCGCGCAATGTCGCCGGGAAATCGGCACGGACGCCGGTGGTCTCGACAAGCTCGACCAACCGAACCGCTCGACGTTGCGCCGGAAAGCGCACATTGCGCGCGGACGAACCCGCGCAACGAACCCGAACCCGCGCAATGTCGACAGGCGATCGGCATGGACGCGGAGTCGGTGGTCTCGACAAGCTCGACCGACCGAACCGCCCGACCAACCGAACCGCTCGACCGACCGAACCGCTCGACCGACCGAACCGCTCGACCAACCGCACCGCTCGACCACCGGCCGTGGTTTCAGCCGATCACCACGAGCCCGTTCTCGACCCTTACCGGCAGCGGGTCGATCACACCGCCGACGAAGTGGCCGCGCTCGTCCTCGTGGCGAAAGGCGAGAAAGACCACCTGACCCGACCGGTCGGTGACCAGCCGACCTACGTAGTGGCGACGATCGGCAAGGATCTGAGCGCCGGCGATGTCGTAGGGCCCGAGCGGCGAGTCGGCCGGAGCCAACCACACCGCTCCGTGGCCCTCTCTCGCACGCCGATCCAGAGACATGTCAGGGGCGGTGCAGTTGAACAGCAGGTAGTCGCGTCCACCGAGCTCGACCGTTTCGAAGACCTCGAGCTGGCCGAATCCCTGGCCGGGCTGCGACAGCGGCGGTTGCAGCGTCCAGGCGACCAGATCCGGTGAGGTCGCATGCCCCACCACCCCGCGATCGTCGGACGGTCCGTGGTTGGCCCGAGCGGTGATCAGCATGTGCCAGCCCTCGCCGTGCGGATCGGCGAACACCCAAGGGTCGCGAAAGGCCTCGTCGTGCCACTGGCCGTCGGCCAGCACCTCGTACCACTGCGGATCGGCCCGCAGGATCGGACCCGGCGCCTTCGTCCACTCGTACAGGTCGGGCGACGTGGCGTACGAGACGGTCTGCATATTCGAGCCGTTGGGTGCGGCCGTCGCGGAGGTGTAGTACAGGTACCACAGCCCGTCCGGCCCCTTGATCACCGAACCGGTCCAGGTGGCCAGATCGTCGGCAGCCGGTGCATCGGAGCGCACCAGGGCATCGGTCACCCGAGTCCAACTGCTCAGGTCGGTCGAGACCGCGTGGCCGATGGAGGCCCGGTAATGCCGAGCCTCCGGGCTTTTGAGGGCCCGCGAGGCATAGAGGAAGAAGAGGTGGTACAAGTCGCCGTCGTCGACGACCCAGAAGTCCCACACCCACGCTTCAGGTAGGTCGAACACGACGTCAGCCTTTCACGCCGGAGGAGGCGATGGAGCTGATGAAAGCACGCTGGAAAGCGATGAAGAGCACCAGCACGGGCACCGTGATCATGGACGCGTAGGCCATGATCTGACCCCACGCCGTTCCCGAGGCACCGGTCATCTGCTTGAAGTAGTCCATGCCGACCATGGCCGGACGGATGGCCTCGGACTGGGTCACCATCAATGGCCAAAGGTACGAGTTCCAGGCGGGCAGGAAGGTCAGGATCGCGACCGTGGCGACTGCGGGACCGGACAGCGGCATGATGATGCTGCGGTAGATGCGGAACCAGCCGGCCCCATCGACCTTGGCGGCTTCGTCCAGCTCCTTCGGAATGGAGTCGAAGTACTGGTAGAAGAGGTAGATCGAGAAGGCGTTCGCCACGAACGGGATGATCTGCACCTCGTAGGTGTCGAGCCAACCGGTGGAGCCGTCGAAATAGGGCAGCTGGTTGACCCACCACAGCAGCGGCAGCGCCATGGTCTCGAACGGGACGATCAAGGTGGCGAGAATGACCCCGAGCACCACCTTCTGACCCTTGAAGTGCATGCGGGACAGGGCGAAGGCGGCCATCGAGTTGACGATCAGGCCGAACACGACGGTGACGATCGAGATGATCACGGAGTTCATCATGAAAGTCGCGAACGGCACCCGGTCGAACACTCCGGTGTAGTTGTCGAGCGAGAGGTCGCCGACCGGCAGGAATGCGTTGATCGAGCCGAGGTCGCCGAAAATGGCGCTGTCGGGTTTGAAGCTGTTGACGATCAGAAACACCAGCGGCAGGCCGAACACCAGGCACAACACGATCCGCAGGGCCATCACCAGCCAGGGCAGCCACGGCTTCTTCCGGGTTCCGGCGGCCCGGACCGATGGGGTTTCGGCCGTCGGGGCGGGGGCGATGGTTTCGGTCTTGCTCATCGTTGAAGCTCCTTGTCACGGGTGAGGTGGCGCTGCACCAGCGAGACGGCGAGTACCAGCACGAAGAAGACCAGCGACATGGCCGAGGCATACCCGGTCTGCTGCTGCTGGAAGCCGGTGCGCACGGCGAGGAACACCAGCGTCGAGGTCGAGTCGAGCGGTCCGCCCTGGGTCATCACGTTGATCTGGGTGAACAGCGAGAAGGCAGCGATGGTGATCGTGATCAGAATGAAGGTGCGGGTCTGCTTGAGGCCGGGCCAGGTGACGTTGACGAACTGTTGCCACGGGCCAGCCCCGTCGAGGGACGCCGCCTCGTAGAGGTCGGCCGAGATGGTCTGCAGCCCGGAGAGCCAGATCACCATGTGAAAGCCCATCGCCTGCCACGCCGACATCAAGATGATGGCGAACAGCGCGGTGTTCGGGTCGCCGATCCAATCGGGTCCGGTGATGCCGATCTGGGCCAGCAACGAGTTGATCAGGCCGTCCTGCTGGTACATGAACAGCCAGAGCATGGACACCACGACCATCGAGGTGACCACCGGCAGGAAGTAGACGGTGCGAAAGAAGTTCGTGCCGCGCACCTTGGCGTTGACCAGGACGGCCAGCCCCAGTGCGCAGGCGGACTGCAACGGAACGATCACCACGGCGAACACGATGGTGTTCTGCAGTGAGTGCCAGAAGACGTTCGACCCGAACAGCCGGGTGAAGTTGGTCAGCCCGGTGAACTTGGCCGGGGTGGGTGAGATCAGCCGCGCGTCGGTGAAGGCGAGGCTCAGGGTGAGCACGATCGGCACGATCAGGAAGACGAGCATCAGGACGCCGGCCGGGGCGAGCATGGCCCAGGCCGTGCCGCTTCCGCCGCTGGTTGACGTGCGGGGCTTCTTGGAACTTCGGGTGGTGGTGGCGACCGGTGCGGTCGCGGTGACTGTCGACATCGACGAGTTCCCTTTCTGAACAGCGGCGGGAGCGGGCTCGGGAGGAGGGCAGGTCCCCCCGAGCCCGCTCACAGCCGGGTGAGTGGACGGATCAGCTCACGTACTGCTGCTGGTTGGAGTCGATGTTCGAGACGGCCTGGTCGAGCGCCGTCTTGGGGTCGGCGCCGTTCAGGATGTCCTTGGCCGCCTTCTCGAACTCGGTCGCGATGAACGGGTAACCCGGGGTCTCGGGCCGCAGCACGGTGAACTTCTTGGAGTACTGGCGGAAGACGTCGTTCTCACCCCCGGGGGCGAAGGCGGGCACCATGGCCGCGGCTGCGTCGGTGGCCGGAATGTTGTTGGTGTCCTGGGCGACCTTCGCCACGTACTTGTCGGCCGCGGCGAACTTCAGGTACTCGGCGGCACCCGCCGGGTCGGAGCAGTTGGTCGAGGCGCCCCACGTCCAGGAGCCACCGCCAACCTTGGGTCCGTTGCCGAAGTCGACCGGCGGAGCGAACACGACGTCGTTGAACTTCTTGCGCGTCGGAACCGCCGTCCATGAGCCGTTCCACAGGAAGGCGCTCTTGCCGTTCATGAAGTCCTGCGAGGGGTCGGAGCTGGACTTCTTCGGCATGTAGCCCTGCTTGGCCATGTCGGCGAACCAGTTGGCCCAGGCGATCGCCTTGTCACCGTTCAGCACGCCCTGGGCGGACTTGTAATCGGGGCGCGACATCAGGTCGCCGCCGAAGCTCTGCAGTTGGGGCGAGAATCCGTAGGGCCACCATTCGCCGGTCCAGCCGGTGGCGAGGTCGGCCGGGAACTTGTAGTCCCCGGAGTCCTTGACCTTCTTCATCGCCGCCATGAACTCGTCCTGGGTCCACGGCTGGTCGATGGTCGGGGTGCGGATGCCGTACTTCTTCAGGATCGACGCCCGGGTCACCCAGACCAGCGACACGTCGTAGTAGCCGTAGGCGTAGGTCTTGCCGTCGTACTTGGCGACGGTGGACGGCAGGAACTTCGACAGCGTGTCGTCGAGGCCCTCGATCGGGGCCAGGTACCCGGCCCAGGCCCAGTTGGCGACGTTCGGCTGGTCGATGTCGAGAATGCAGGGCAGCTTCTTCGCTGCCGCGGCCGAGGTCACCGACTGGTTGTAGGAATCCTGCGGGAACGACTGCAGCTTGACCTGGTACTTGGCCTGGCTGGCGTTGAAGTCGGTCACCACGCTGGTGATGGCGGCGAGTTCCTCCTTGTTGCCGGCGTTGTGCGTCCACATCGACAACTCGACCGGACCGCTGGCGCCGGCGGTGGAGTTGGTGGTGGCTTGGCCGCCGCCGCCCTTGGAGCAGGCGGCGACGGAGAGCGAAAGTGCTGCGGCTAGGCCCAGCACGCCGAGCTTCTTCAATGAGATCACGGGGTTCCTCCGGAGCTGTTGGTGGTTCTGCGTCGAACCCGACGAAGATTGCTAAATGCGTTTAGCTGACGGAACCGTAGCACTCGCCCACGCGAAAGAGCAAGGTGCTAAATCCTTTTCAGCAGGTAGTCTCCTCCGCAGCGGCGGTTGGTGGGGCAGACCCCCCAGCCGTGACAGAATCTGCGAGTGACGTCAGGGGTACGCGGGTGACCGAGAAGCGAACGACGCTCGCCGACGTGGCAGCGCTGGCCGGGGTCTCACCGACCGCCGCCAGCCTGGTGCTCAACGACAAGCCGGGCAGCCGCCTCGCCGCCGACACGGCAGGCCGTATCCGGGCTGCTGCCGAGAAGCTCGACTACCGGCCCAACCCGGCCGCCCGCAGCCTCCGGGTCGGCAAGACGCAGACGGTGGCCTTCCTGTCCGACGACGTCACCGTCACCCGCTACGCCTCGGCGATGATCCGGGGGTTGTTGGACGTCGCCGAGAAACACGGGCACACCGTGCTGATCGCCGAGACGGGCAACAATCCGCGCCGTCTGCGATCAGCACTGCGCGCGATGCTCGATCGCCAACCCGACGCGGTGGTGTTCGGGTTGATGGGCGCCAAGCAGATCGATGTGCCCAAGGTGCCGGCCGACCTGCCGGTGGTGCTGATCAACTCCAACAGCGCACTCGACTACCCCAGCGTGCTGCCGGCCGAGTTCGAGGCCGGCCAAGCGGTCGCCCGGGTTCTTCTCGAGGCCGGTCACCGTGACATCGCCGTCATCGGCCACTCCCCTGTGCACGCGTCCGACCCACGGCAGTCGGTGACCATCCAACCGCGCTACCAGGGCATCTTCTCGGCGCTCGACGAGTACGGCGTCACCCCGAGCTGGCTCTATGACAGCTTCGTCTGGGAGCCGCAGGTGGGGTACGAGGCGATGCAGCAGTTGTGGCGTACCGGACACACGCCCACCGGACTGATCTGTCTCAACGACCGGCTCGCCTTCGGCGCCTACCAGGCGTTGGCCGAGCGGGGTCTGCGCGTGCCCGACGATCTGTCCATCGCTTCCTTCGATGACGACGTGATCGCGACCTACCTGCGTCCGGGGCTGACCACGGCCGCGATTCCGTACGAAGAGATGGGGCGCCGGGGCATGGAGATGCTGTTCAGCGACGCCGAACCCGAGCACCTGCTGGTGCACATGCCGCTGCAGTTGAGAGAGTCCGTCCGAACGGTCTGAGGCCTACTCGACACCGAACAGCGAGGTCACGGAACCGTCGACGAAGACCTCCTGGATGGCCTTGGCCAGCAGCGGGGCGATCGACAGCACGGTCAACTTGGGAATCACCAGGTCGTCGCGAATGGGCAGCGTGTTGGTCACGATGACCTCTTCGAAAGCGGACGCGTTGAGCCGCTGGGCCGCCGGGCCCGAGAGGATCGGGTGGGTCGCAGCCGCGATCACCGCCGAAGCGCCGTGTGCGCGCAGCGCCTCCGCCGCCTGGCAGATCGTGCCGGCGGTGTCGATCATGTCGTCGACCAGCAGGCACACCCGACCGTTCACGTCACCGACGACCTCGCCGACCGCCACCTCGTTGGCCTTGTTCGGGTCGCGGCGCTTGTGGATGATCGCCAGCGGCAGACCGAGCCGGTCGGACCAGTTGTCGGCCAGCTTGACCCGCCCGGCGTCCGGGGAGACGACGGTCATGTTGTCGAGCGGGTACTTGGCCGCCACGTAATCGGAGAGCACCGGAATGCTGAAGAGATGGTCGACGGGACCGTCGAAGAAGCCCTGGATCTGCGAGGCGTGCAGGTCGACGCTCATCAACCGATCGGCGCCGGCGGTCTTGTACAGGTCGGCGACCAGGCGGGCCGAGATCGGCTCACGGCCGGCGTGCTTCTTGTCCTGCCGGCCGTAGGGATAGAACGGCGAGACGACGGTGATGCGCTTGGAGGAGGCACGCTTCAGGGCGTCGATCATGATCAACTGCTCCATCAGCCACTCGTTGACCGGCGCCGGGTGGCTCTGGATCACGAAGGCGTCCGCGCCACGCACCGACTCTTCGAAGCGCACATAGATCTCGGAGTTCGCGTACGTGACCTGCCTGGTCGGCACCAGGTCGACACCCAGCAACTCGGCCACTTCTTCGGCCAACTCCGGAAAGGCGCGCCCGGTGCAGAGCATCAGGTGCTTCTCGGTGGGCCGCTTGATGCCGCTCACTGGCCGTCCTCCTGCGTTGTGGCCGCTTGGCCGGTGGACGCTTCGGCGCGCAGAGCTTCCTCGGCCGCAGCGGCAGTTCGGGTACCGGCACGTTTGCGGGCGACCCAGCCGCCGATGTTGCGTTGCTGGCCGCGAGCCACGGCCAGTTCACCCGGACCCACCGCGGCGGTGATGGTCGAGCCGGCGGCCACGTAGGCACCGTCCGCGATCTCGACGGGCGCGACCAGCACCGAGTCGCTGCCCACGAACGAGGCCTTGCCCACGGTTGTGTGCGACTTGGTGACGCCGTCGTAGTTGGCGAAGATCGTGCCCGCTCCGATGTTGGCGCCCTCGCCAACGGTGGCGTCGCCGCAGTAGGTGAGGTGTGGCACCTTCGCCCCGTCGCCGATGGTGGCGTTCTTGGTTTCGACGAAGGCGCCGATCTTGCCCTTGACCCCCAACTGGGTGCCGGGACGCAGGTACGAGAAGGGCCCGACCTCGGCGTTCGGCCCGATCACGGCCAGGGTGGCGTGGGTACGGACGACGTGTGCCCCCTCGTCTACCTCGACGTCGATCAGGGTGGTGTCGGGACCGATCACGGCACCGCTGGCGATCGACGTGGCACCCTCGAGCGAGGTGCCGGGCAAGAGCGTGACATCGGGCGCCAGGTCGACCGAGTCGTGCACCCAGGTGGAGGCCGGATCGATCACGGTGACCCCTTCGGCCATCCAGCGTCGCAGAATGCGCCGGTTCAGCTCGGTGCTCAGCGCAGCCAACTGAATGCGATCGTTGACGCCCTCGGCCTGCAGCGCATCGGTCAGCACACTGCCGCCGACCCGTCGTCCGAGGCCGCGGGCGAAGCCGATCACGTCGGTCAGGTAGAGCTCGCCCTGGGCATTGTCGTCGGAGAGGTCTGCGATACCCGCTTGAAGCACCTGGGCGTCGAAGACGTAGATGCCGGCGTTGATCTCGGTGATGGCTCGCTCGGTCTCGCCGGCGTCACGTTGCTCGACGATCCGGGTGACCTCACCGCCGTCGCGCACGATGCGTCCGTAGCCCGTGGGATCGGCCGCGATGGTGGTGAGTACGGTGACCGCGTTGCCCTCGCCGCGGTGCGCCTCGACCAGGCCGCGCAGGGTGTCGCCGGTGAGCAGGGGAACGTCTCCGCTGGTCACGACCACGTCGCCGGCCAGTTCACCGAGGCCGACCAGGCCCGATCGGACGGCGTCCCCGGTGCCCCGGAGTTGCTCCTGGACGGCGGTGACGACCTGGGGTGCGATCTCGGACAGATGCGCCTCGACCTGATCGCGCTGGTGGCCGACGACGACCACCAGGTGCTCCGGCTCGAGAGCGCTTGCGGCTTCGACCGCATAGCTGAGCATGGATCGTCCGGCCAGCGGGTGCAGCACCTTCGCGGTGGCCGACTTCATCCGGGTTCCGGCACCGGCCGCCATGATGACGACCGCAGCAACCCGCCCGTTGTCGGTAGTGGACACGAGTACTCCCAGCTGTAGCGGGCTTGCGGATCGCGGCCGCACGGGCCGACCTCCGCAACTGGTCGGCCTCAGCCTAATGGAACCTGAGACCCGCTCGACCAGACCGCGGCAGCGTCCCGGTGAATACCGTCGGCGACCGCTCGGGCGGCTGCGCGTCCACAGGTGCGACCCCCGTGTCGCTCGCTCATCGGACCACCCCGCTCAGCTTCGGGTTCGTTGCGCAGGTTCAAACCTGCGCATCGAATCCGAACCTGTGCATCGTGCGAATGGAGGGGTGTGCGTAGGTGCAGGCGGGGTCAACCACGCCGATGGCTCCCCGGGTAGGAGTCGAACCTACTTCGCTAGTCCTGATTCAAAGTCAGGCGGGCCCTGCCGGAAGACCAACCGGGGATCAACCCGAACTCTACGGTGCGCGCGCGGGCAACGCATCTCGGACGGGTTTGGCGAGGTGAGGCCCGCGGGGCGAGACTGGGACGATGCCGAACCTTTCAGCCGCAGCCGCAGCGCGTGCCAGACGCGTCCGCGTGCGGATGACCAAGGCTGAGCGGCGCGAACAGTTGATCGAGGTGGCCCGCGGCCTTTTCGCCGAGCGGGGCCTCGATGGCACGTCGGTCGAAGAGATCGCCGCGCACGCCGAGGTGAGCAAGCCGGTGGTCTACGAACACTTCGGCGGCAAGGAAGGCCTCTACGCGGTGGTCGTCGACCGCGAGGTACGAAGGTTGCACAGTGCGATCCGTGCCGCACTGACCACCCCGAGGGCAGGCGCCAGACGCCTGATCGAACTCGGCACACTGGCTCTGCTCGACTACATCGACGCTTGTCCCGACGGGTTCGCCATCATTTCGCGTGGGTCGACCGCCAGCTCGTCCGAGGGTTCTTTCGCAACGATCCTGTCGGACGTGGCGAGCCGGGCCGAAGACCTGTTGGCCGGCGAGTTCGCCAAGAGCCACTTCGCCACCCCGCTGGCGCCGATGTACGCGCAGATGCTGGTCGGCCTGGTGGCGCTGACCGGACAGTGGTGGCTCGATACCCGCGAGTCCTCCCCCCTCGACAAGGAGGTGGTGGCGGCACACGTGGTCAATCTGGCCTGGAACGGAATGCGTCACCTCGAGATCGCGCCGGTGCTGGCCCGACCGCGTCCGGTTGCGGTGCGTCCCGACTCGCCCGAGGCGTCCGCCTGATCGAGCTGGTCGAGACCATCTCGAAGGTCCCGTCCCACGTCGCGCCCGGCGTCAGTCCCGTCCCAGAGCGGTGCAGATACAGACCCGATTGCCGTCCGCGTCGGCCAGCACGGTGAACGCCGGCTCGTAGTTGTGATCGACTACGGTGCCGCCGGCGTCGACAGCGGCGGCGATCCGCTCCTCGGCCACCTCGGGCGGCACGGTGATGTCGAGATGGAACCGCTGCCGATCGGGCGCGGTCGAGTCGGTGTCCTGAAACCACAGAGGCGGCAGGACGCCCGCCGGATCGACCACGTCGTCACCGTCCACCTCGGCGCCGAGCACCGCTGCCCAGAACGGTCGCACGGCAGCGTCGGCCGGGGTGTCGAGTGCGAGCTCCAACAGCTGCAGCCGCTGCGGCGCAGCCACCAGGCCGCGGCCCGCTGCGACCGCACTGATCTGTTCGGCCATCGCCGACTCCCGCTCGGTCACCGTCGCCGACGCGGCTCCCTGCAGCGACACCACCACCCGGTCAGCGGTCAACCGGACGTCGGCGCGGGTCTGCACCTCGTCCACCAGACCCGTGAGGTGGCGGACGAACTCGGCGCCCTCGCCGAGCGAACCGACGGCGAAGTCGGCCCGCAGTGTGGCAAGCAGCCAGCGCCAGTCGGCAAGGTCGACATCGTTCACGCCGAGTCTGGTGGGTTCCTGATCCATGGGCGCATGCTACAAACTCGGCATCGTTCGCGCGTCCTGCGCGTGCCCGTCACCGTTTCTCGAGATCGGCGAGGGATGACCTCGCTAGGGTGCCACCCATGCCGCCCACCCTTTCCGCTCCGACGTCAGCGCCCGCCGTGGTCAATCTCTTCGCCTACAACGGCCTGGTGATCGGCACCTGGGCTGCGTCCCTGGCCGTACTCCGAGAGCGTCTCGGCATGGACGCCGGCGGCATCGCGGTGATGCTCGTCGTGGCCGGTTTGGCAGCGATCACGGGCATGCAGGTCGGCGGACGGCTGGCCGACCACTTCGGGGCGCGGCGCGTGGTGCTGACCTGCCTGCCGCTGTTGATGGTCGGCCTCGCATTCGCGGGTTTCGCGACCAACCTCGTGGCGCTCTTCGTCGGCGCGCTGTTGATGGGCTTCGGAAACGGCGGCATCGATGTGGCGATGAACGCGGTCGGGGTGCAGGTGGAGGCGTCCCGAACCAAGCCGATCATGAGCTTCTTTCACGGCATGTGGTCGGTCGGTAACTTCGCGGGCGCCGCGTTGGTACTGATCATGTCTGCGGCGTGGCCGACGGCCCCGGTGCAGGCGGCGGTCGTAGTGGCCACGGTGATCGGCGTGGCGTCCTGCGTGATCGGCCTGCGGATCACCCCCGAGACCGCCGTGATCAGCCACGCCGACGAGTCGGGGGCCAAGACTGCCATTCCTCGGTGGGCCTATCTGCTCGGCCTGATGGCCATCGCGTTCGGACTCGGTGAGGGCACGGCGATGGACTGGTCGGGGCTGCACGTCACCGAGGTGGTCGGCCTACCGGCCGCCCAGGGGTCGCTGGCGGTCACCGTCGTTGCGGCCTTCATGGTGGCGATCCGGCTGCTCGGCGACGCCCTGGTCGCCCGCTTCGGACGTCGGGCCATCGTACGGTTCGGTGGAGCCTGTTCGGCCATCGGCTACCTGATCACCGCCATCGCCACCCCGCTGCCCGTCCTGCTGGTCGGTTGGGC
>Ga0075156_10000647_pt1 | contig 18147 bp, 31 predicted proteins | sample JI81AbrownDNA_FD_70966 | JGI IMG/M metagenome (GOLD analysis project Ga0075156, IMG submission 70966) | Wastewater effluent complex algal communities from Wisconsin, to seasonally profile nutrient transformation and Carbon sequestration -... | ecosystem: Engineered > WWTP > Effluent > Algae...
GAACGACTAGGTATGCCAGCCCTGCCCGCCATCGACGTTGATTCGCCAACCAGCTCCACCGGGCAGGGATTGGCATCAGCGTCTTGTTGTCCGTTGCTCGATCTGCGGCTTGCCGATTGCATGGCCGTGATGCGGGAGATGCCCGATAATGCCTATGACCTCGCTATCGTTGATCCTCCCTATGGCATTGAGCGGTTCAAGAAAGGATTCGGAACGACTCGCTTCAAAATGGACTCCCGCACGGCCAAGGATGGCTTGAAATGGGACAATGCACCAGCGGATGAATACTTCCAAGAGGTGCAGCGCGTGGCGAGAAATCAAATCGTGTGGGGTGCCAACTACTTCCCGCAACTATGGGTAAAGCCCTGCAAGGGCTTTATCTATTGGGCGAAATCCAACCCCGTGGCAAACTTCGCGGATGGTGAGATGGCATGGACATCCTTCGACACGCCCGCCAGACAGTTCGATTACGCATGGGGAGGTCTGTCCGATGGAGTGGTCGGAAGGAACAAGACGCAAAAGAGCATCCATCCAACACAAAAGCCAGTGAGCCTCTACGACTGGCTGCTGGCGAACTACGCGAAGCCTGGCGAACGCATCCTAGATACGCACATGGGAAGCGGAAGCATCGCCATCGCCTGCCACTATCGCGGCCACCCGCTGACCGCCTGCGAGATCGACGCTGACTATTACGCGGCAGCGGTGGAGCGCATTCAGCGGGAGACGCGCCAACTTTCACTTTTTACGGACAACGACCAGCATCAGGCGACGGCGAGCAAATGACTATGAATACACCACCGACTAACTCCGAGCCGTTGCCTGCATGCGCTGGTTCTCTGACCGTGGACCAAATGGCTACCGAGATGGGGCTGGAGTGCTGCGACTTCTGGGCAAAAGACCCGCGTGACTGCGATGTATGCTCAGCAGCCAAAGAGGGTGAACTCATCTGGGTGCAAATGGTGGGAGCCTATGAGGGCGGCACCCAAGAGGCTGAATACTATGCCTGCTCCTCATGCGTGGCAATCAAGCACGCCGCCTACTTCATTTCAGAGAACGACAAGGATCAGGCAACCCGTGGGGCATGACCACGAAAGACAATCAACCGACTCAAAAATATGGCCGAAGAAAATGACATCCAAACTCCGACAGACAGCCCCACGAGGTTGCCTGCATCCGCTGGTTCTGCTCTTGTGGTGGTGCCGCTCGATACACCTCCTGAATGCCTCGCTGAAATGCGAGCGGCTGGAATGGTGCCAATCCTGACCAACAAACCGGAAGCCGTGCGAGTGCTGGCCGTCGAAAGCCAAGTGGCACACTCCGACATGGTGATGGCTGCACTCAAAGCACTGAGCGGAGATCACGCAGACACGGAACGCCGAGTGTTCATTCGCGACCTTCACGCTCGAATGCTCGCTCGTGAGCCGAACGCAGAGGTGAGGCACGGCGCGAAGGACGCCGACCTCGACTAGAAACTTTCCCGCCGTTGCCTCGACCGTCTTGTTAGCCGTTCGAGCGACGCGGAAACACCAAACAAACATATGCAACCACATCAACAACGTGTCGTGGACGAAAAGTCCGAACTGGATGAAAAGCTCACCAAGCTGGGCGAGTTCATCGAATCATCACCGATCTTCGCTGGCCTACCAGACGACGAACAGGAACGGCTGGTTCGCCAGAAATCGTGCATGGGTGAATACTCCGAGATCCTCGGGGAACGCATCGCTGCATTCTGAAACATCGCCGGAGAGGTCCAATCCCTCTCCGGCTAACGAAACAAGTGCTGGCACCGATGCCAGCGGGAAAATGCTATGAATACAGAACCAAACTCCAACGCTGGCAGCGGTTGTCCAGCCACGACTTGTTATGCGTCTTCATTGGCGCGGCGATTCCATGACGCCTACGAGCGACTCGCCCCCCAATTCGGATATGAGACGCGGCCAGACACCAAGGTCTATGACCCTGACACGCCGAATGGCCGACTCATGGCAGCCGTGTGCGTCGAGGTGATGGCCGAATTCACGGAGCAACTGCGAGCAATCGCAGAAATGCCTGAATACGATCAAGACGACGCCCACCGTTTGCGCGGGATGGCGCGGAAGTTTCTTTCGCATAACACTGATTATACGGACCGCCATTCTGGATAACACCTGTCAAACCGGAACCCCATGACCTTTCCCGAACTCCAAAACCTCCACGCAGGCCGTCCGTCCGTCGTGATCGGCAAAGGGCCGTCCTTGGATGCCTGGCTGGCCGCTGGCTGCCCGCAGCCCGAGGGCTCGGTGCGGATCGGGATCAACCAGGTTTCCGCCCTCGTGCCGGACGTGCTTTACAGCGTCAGCGGCGATGCCATGATGGAGCACTACCTGCACCTGCCCACCCAGTGGCTGCGCGGCGTGCCGTATGACCGCACCGATGGCACCCGCGTCATCAATCTTCCGGCCGGCACCGGTGAATGGTTCAATGCGCAGGTGGAACTCAATGCCGCTCACCGCCCCGCCTTGCTCCAGCAATCGCGGCAGCAGATTGCCGCGTCCCGTCGCCTGTTCTGCGAGCTCAGCAGCGGCAATCCCGCCGTGCATCTGGCCTGGTATCTGGGCTGCGACAGCCTCATACTCGTGGGCATCGACGGCGGCAGCACGCGTGCCCGCAGCCTTGCCACTTATCCAGACAACCCGCCGCCGCCCACCTACGATGCCATGAAGCGCAGCCTCGAAGACGAGGCAGACACTCTTTTTGGCACCCGCTGGCGGCATTGGCAGGCGCCAGCTTCTGCGTTTGTAGTTCCGGCTTCAGCCGGTCCGGGAGTGCCATCACCGGCTCAAGCCGGGACGACAAACGGCGAAAAATGGAAATACGATGGCATCTACGGCCCCGGCGGACTGCCGGGCTATGGACACTCCAATCACGGCCAGAAGGCGCTGGAATGGCTGATCCAACGCCACACGAGCATTTTAGACGTGGGCTGCGGGCACAATGAGTTCGTTTACGCGTGCCGCGACAGGTGCATCAATGCGGTCGGCTGTGATTTTGCCTGTCCCGGTGCCGACATCCTCGCCCCAGCCACCACCCTGCCGTTCACGGCCCACCAGTTCGACCTCGTGACCGCCTTCGACGTGCTCGAGCACCTGCCCGAGGACGAGGTGATGCCCGCTCTGCGAGAGATGGCCCGCGTGGCGGGGTGGTATTGCTTCAGCATCGCCACGGCCCCCAGTCGCATTTTGTGGCAGGGCCAGAACCTGCACCCCACCGTCCGCCCCCTTGATTGGTGGCTCGACCGCATCCGCGAAGCCGGCGGCGTGTCGGAGATGGGACCGCCTGGGTATGTTTACGGACGCTGGCGTGCCGCTGCTTGAAGTTCCAAAAGTCTCAGCAGATACTGCTCCTGCCGGCGCTGGGCAGCCACGGCTTCCACCTGGGCTTGCTGGCGGGCTAAAGCGGCCCGGTAGGCGGCATCCTGCACCGCCTGGAGGCTCGCCACCTCCCGAGCCTGCACCTGGCGTGCCGCTGCCGCCTCCGCCTGCTGCGCTTGATTCCACGCTGCCACGGCGTTTTGGTATTCCGCCCATTGCAAGGCCGTGGCACCCGCCCCCGGCTGTTTCGGCGGCTCGGCCGCCAAAGACGAAAGAGCAAAAAACAGGGAGAAAAAGAGAAGCATCGTTTTCATGGTGTTGGGATCGTCAATCGTGACAGTCAGGTCAAAACGGTCATCCAGGTCAATGCTTAGCCCGCAGCGCCTTGAACTCCCGCATAATAATCTGAAGTTCTTCGAGATCATAGCCCTTCCGAGAGCTGAAATGCAGCCGCGTCACCCCATCCGGGTGCGTGAAAATCCGCCACTTGCGGCTGGCCGGCACCACCAGCTCCACCTTCGAGCGCTGACCCTTCGGACGCTCCGGGAAGCCTACCGCGCGATTCCGCGCGGTGCTTTTCTTCCGGCGCTTCTCGATGGCTCGCTGATGCCGCAGATACTCCGTGAGTGCGATGGCCTCCGGTTTTTCCTCGCGCCGCTTTTTTTGGGCGCGTTTGTTGGCCTCGCGGCGTTTGATGGGATCCTTGTGGGGCATGGCGTCAAGATCGGGGATGACGGGATTACAGTAAACGAAAGCGCTTCCGTGTCAATCAAAAGCCCGGCGGCTTTCCCCTGGCACCCAGGCAGGCCACAGCGAGGTGAGGAAACAAAGCGGGGGATTCCATGGAATACACCGGCAGCCCCTCGTAGATGCCCAGACACCCCGGCGGCAGGCTGGGGTGCGGATTCCCAAAAATAGGAGCATGAGGGCCGTAGCATCCCAAATGCTGCATTTCAGCCACAAAAGCGCGGAACGCCGCCCGCGACCACCGCCACTGCACGGGCTGCAATCCCTGTTTGACGCATTGTTTTTTTGCTTCGTCGCAAAGCGCATCAATGGAGATCGAATCACTCATACTGTGGAGGGATGAGAAAGGGACGTAGAACGGGTTTCCTAACCCGTTTAGCCTTGGGTAAGGGTGATGTGCGTGCCTTCGTTCTTTCGGTGTTGGACTTTGACTTGCACAAAAGTGATTTCAACGCTGCCGGGGTCGTCGTCCGCGAGGAAGCCCGCTTCTTTGAGACAATCAATGAGAGCCTTGCAACCGCCCGCGAAATTGTCGAGGTCGAGAAGCCGGCAGGCCCGGCGTTCAAGGCGGAGATGAGCGCGTGCGCCGTGGCCTGCTTGTTTTTCAGGTAGCTGCTCCAATGCTTGCCGTTCAGACGGTTCAGCGACGGTGTGAGGTGTCCGGGTAGCCATAGGTTAAGGTTCATAAAAAGTCGCAGGTGCGAACGTCGGTGCGGGGTGTGGGATGAGGTGTCATGCTTCGGTTTCAGTTGGTAGTTCAGGCTTCAGCCCGTCATCATCCAGCGGGAGAATCCCCAGTGTGGCGCGATTCTTCGCGGCGGGGTTCACGATGGAGTAAGCACGCACGGCCACGCCGGCGGGACAGGTCTGGCCGATGCGGCGCAGGGCGGACAGCAGCAGGGAGATTTCCGCGCTGGCCCCATGGCGGGAATGCGGGGTGGATTCCACGCGCCGCTTGAGCCTGCCCTGGTGCTCTTCCAGCAGCCCCCAGCCGGGTGGCAGTTCCTCCGGTCGGAGCAAGCCCGGTGGCGTGACGTAATACCGCCGCTGCCCCATGCCGCGCTCGGCATCCCGGCGAAACCCTTTGTGCTTGTCCGCCAGGAAATCCGCCCGGCTGGCCTTGCACTCGAGAAGCGTGCTGACGATGCCTTTCCAGCCGATGGCATCCGGCGTCTCGCTTTGCCCGTGCGTCATATCCGTGATCACGACCGAGCACCCCTGCGCTTGCAGCCAGGTGGAAGAGAGTTCGATGAGTTGCGCGTGTGTCATGGCATCAAAAACGGTTCAATCACCTGCCACGGGCGCATCCAGCGCGGCACCGGGTGCCAGATGTCCACGAGATCGGGACCGGCGGCTGGTTGATGCCGCACCACGGCCCGAGCGATGCCGCGCACATCCAGTTGCCCGACTTACACCCCGCGCGGCGTGGCAATGGTGGCAACGATGGGCTGCCCGTAGGCCGGCGGGTATTCTTCAAGGGTGAGGAGTTCGTGCTGCATCATAAAGGTCAATCAGGTCAATTCAGTCATTCAGGCCAGGTTCAGCACGGGAGCCGCCAGAAAGGGTTCCAAGCGCCGGTGGATGAGCGCCACGTTGTGCGGGCCTCGCTCAATGAGGATGGCGTGGCGACCGTGCTCCAGCGCCACCTGCGCCGTGGTGCCGCTGCCACCGAAGGGATCGAGCACAATGGGAGCGCGGAGACTCTTCTCCGCACAGCCGCAGGTGGGCTGCCACGTATCGGTGGGCTGCCACGTATCGGTGGGCTGTTTGAGGTAGCGTTCACCTTTCTGTGTGCGCTCCATGCCAGCAGCAGGGCGTTCCACGGTCTTTCCTTGGTCGAAGCGGCTACCGTTGTGGGCTGGGTTCACCACATCGGTTTTCTCCACCACTCTTTCCCACGGCTTCCCGCACTGGCTGCAGCAGCCTTTCGCACTCGTGCTGGCGAGGATGGGCGGCGTGATCAACCGCGGCGGGTAGGTGGCGTAATGCGCCTCGCTGTAAGCCACGGTGGGCACGCTCCACACGCTGCGCTTGTTGCGGGTGAGCGGCATCACCGCCAGCGCGGCATCCATGCTGCCGTTGTTTTTGATCAGGCCGTCGTGCTGGGGAATGGCTTTGCGGCACACGGCCTTCATGTTGCCATTGGTTTTGCCGCCGGCGTGGGCACGCTCGCTGCCAATCTGCGCTTCCACATTCTGCGAAAGCCGTGCGTGGGTCCCCTCACTCGCCTTTTCCGCCCACGCCTCCAGATCGAAGAAATACCGCTCCGCCTTCGTGAGGTGAAACACATACTCGTGCGCCTTTGTGGCGCGATCCCGGATGCTTTCCGGCATCGGGTTCGGTTTGTGCCAGATGTTGTCCTGCCGCAGATACCACCCTGCCGCCTGCAAGGCAAACGCCACCCGCCAAGGCTGGCCCTGAAGGTCTTTGGATTTGATCCTCCCCGTCTCCGAGTCTCCTCCGCTCCCAGTCTGGTATCCATCCCCCATGTTCACCCAGGCGCTGCCCGTGGGCTTCAGCACGCGGCGGCATTCCTCAAAGATGAGCACCAGATGCGCCAGAAAGGCATGCAGCGTCTTTTCCAACCCCAGGCAGGACGTTTCCGCTGGCACCTCAAGGGCGGGCAGGCCGGGCATGGGCACATACGAGCAGGCGGGCCAGTCCGTGGGCTCGATGCCGTAGTCTCGCAGACCCCAATAAGGCGGGCTGGTCACGAGGGCATCCACGCAGGCATCCGGCAGCGTGCGCAGCGCGGACAACGCGCAGGCATTCAGGATCAAGACAGGGTTTTCAGGGGTGGGGAGCATAGTCACGCCGCATTCAGGTTCACATACCCCCGCGCCGTGCGCAGGGCCGGCGCTGCAGGAGCCGTTTCCGCCGCCGGCGCGGCCGGCTTCCGCATCCACTCGCCCAGGATCAGGGCGCGACCCTTCGGCGTCGTGTGCCACACGGTGAATGGGTAGCGGCTGGTGGACGGCCGCTGGGTGGTGGAGACGAGGCCGAGAGATTCCAGCAGCAGCATGTAACCGAAGCGATCCGTCACCGTTTGGCCCTTGTGGCGTTTCGAGGTCCACGGATGCTGGTGCAGCTCGCTGCGGGTGACACCGCCTTCCTGGAGCCCATAGACCAGCGCGGCCAGGTGCTGCGCCTCCAGCCCACGCTCCCGCGCCAGCCGGATGAGCTTCCGCAGCCGCTGCGCCATCTCCGGCATCCCCGCCAGCCCGAGATCCGGCAGCAGATCGTGCCCGCGTTTCAGCGCCCACAGACCGCGCTCGGGCTGGGTGAGGTGCGTGCTCCAATGTTTCCGCAGCCACTTGTGCACGCCCTCGCCATAGACCTTCCGCGCCACGGTTTGACCACAAGCCAGCGCCAGCAGCGCCTGCACACTCACCAGCCGCACCCGCCGCGGCCCGCAGGCCCGGAGAAACGACATCCAAACGTCCCGTGGTAAGGGAGGAGAAAAAACAGGTTCAGGTTTCATGGGTTTCAAAATTCATCCTTCGTCATTCGGGTTTCCTCATTCCCGCGCAGCGGGCGGCTCGTCAGATGCCACCGCCCGCACTCCGGGCACTCGTAGGCCCGCAGGTAGGTGGTGCGGTGATTCCGCGCCGCGCGGCGGCCGGTGGTGAGGTGCTTGATTTGCGCCTCCGCCTCCGCTTTCGAATAGGGGCGCTTCGTGCTGGAGCATTCCTTGCCCTCGGGGAAAGCCCGGTGGAAGGCCTTCGGAGCCTTCGCGGCGGCCACGGCACCCTCGGAAAGCGGCAGCGCAGATTCCCCCGCCGCCTCGGCATGGTTGGCCCGCCACTCGTTGACATGCCGCACCAGCGTGGGCGCATCCACCAGATGCACCAGCGGGCTTTTGAGCGCCTCGGCATGCTTGCCGGGGCTCAGATCGTAATGCGGCAGATCATGCGCTACGCCTTCCTGATACCAGTTTCGACGCAGCCGCAGCGCCCCGAGGGCGAAGGCATGCAGGCAGCGCTCCACGAGGTCCACCCCTGGGCGACAGTGCAGATGCGCCACCGCCGGGAATTTCCATCGCGGCGTGGGCGCACACGGGCGCAGGGCATCCACAAAGAACTCCACCCGCGGCATGGTGGTGATGCCCGGCAGGGGGAAGCGGGAAAGGTAGTCCCGCACCGGTGCCCATTCCGGCCAGGCGCGGCTCCAGTCCTGCATCTCCACCCAGGCCAGCCACGCCGCCGGGATCGTGCGCAGAGCCCGCCCCGGCCAGATGGGCAGCGGAAACGCATCATCCGGCATCAAATTCCCGCGCTTCGCATTCCGGTATCCAAAGCCATGCCGACTGCCCCGCAGCGTGGGATCCGGCGGCGCCGAGTTCCAGAACTCGAAGATCCGCGTGGCTTGGGAATCAAAAAGGGGCATGGGGAAAGGGTGATGGGGTTACTGGTGGCGTGAAACTTCGGTCTCGATGCGCCTCGCGATCCACCGCGCCACCGGCACGGCCCACGAGTTTCCCAGCGCCTTGTAGCGGGGCCCATCCGGCGCATGCGCCAGCACCTCCGCCTCGGCCCGGGGCAGTCCCAGCGAAATCAGGTAGTCAATGGTGTCCGTGAGGTCATCGGCCTTCCGCTGCTTCGAGGACGTGCCGGGAATCAGCGTGTAACCCACCGGGAAGCCTTGCAGGATCTCGCATTCCTCCGGCGTCAGGCGGCGCACCCGCCACTGGGAACCCGAAGGGGAGACTTTGAGGCTGGGAGACTGGGAGAGCATGTGCATCGTTGCCTCCATCGCGGGATCACTGTTGTTTCTCGAATTGGAGCGCAGCGGCTGCGCCACTTCAGAGAGCGCCACAGTGCCACCTTGATTGGCAGTAAATCCCTGCGTATCCACGGCTCGCGCCACTTCGGTTTCCAAAGCCGCTTGAGCGGGCCCTGCGGAAAGCATCGCACACGAATTGGCTGAGTGAATGTTGAACGCCACGGCCGGCGCATGCGCTGTGGCAGACATCGGATGGCAGGGATCAACCGCCTTGGGCTTCGAGCGATAGGCCGCGCTCGTGATCTGCGTGGTGTCAAACGGCAGCGGTTCCGGCACCCGTTTGGATTCCTCGCTGGCGTTGTCTGCCCAGGCATTCCCCGTGAGCGGAGCGCAGACCTGCTCCAACAACAGCGTGCCCGCCTCAAAATCGCCAGGATTGTGGCAGCCTCGATTCGCATTCAGAGCCGGAGCCTGCTCAATCGGCCCGCTCGTGTTATTGCCACCAAAAGCCAGCGGGATCAGCAGCCCCGATTCAGCGTCCTGCTGCGTGGCACTTCCCGCCGCCTTCCCATTGGCTCCCAGCGTCCCGGCCACCTCCTGGATATTCCTCATTCGTCCTTCGCCATTCGTCATTCGCTCCGCGACGCCGAGGCCGAGTTGATTACGAATCGGCCCATCCTTACACCGCGTGTCAAGCGTGGGCGCTACGTTTGTGAACTGACCGCCTGAAGGGCCAGTTTCAAAGCCTCTGGCAACGCCTTCCCCCGGCCCTCGGCTCGGCGGAGTATCCCGGCGCAGGCTGTCGAGCTCAAATAATACCTGCTCGGGATGGAATGCGGGATCAGCACTCGCGACAACGAACACACGCTCGCGTCGTTGGGCCAAGCCGAAGTATTGGGCGTCGAGCGTCCGCCACGCGATTGCTCGCCGGGGACCGCGCACATAACCAGCGTCCGACCACCGGGCCCCTGGAGGTGTGAGCGGCTCATCTTCTCCGGCCAGTCCTGCCAGAAAATGCCCGAAGGCGTTGTCATCGGTGTTGAGGACTCCGGGCACGTTTTCCCAGAGGCAAACAGCGGGAGGTCGCCCATGAAGGTGGCGGAGGCGGTCGATTTCATTGAAGAGGTGGCAAAAGGTAAGGGTCAGATTTCCCCGTTCATCGCTCAGGCTCCCGCGCAGCCCGGCCACGCTGAATGCCTGGCAGGGCGTGCCGCCGCACAGCACCTCCACCTGCGCCAGAAGCTCCGGCGACCACTCACGCCAGCGCGTGAGATCGCCCAGATTCGGCACCTGCGGGTAGTGATGCGCCAGCAACCGACACGGGAACGGCTCAATCTCCGCGAAGGCCAGCGCCTCCCACCCCAGCGGGTGAAAGGCCACGCTGGCAGCTTCGATGCCGGAGCAGATGGAGAGAAAGCGCATGAGGAGCGGGAAGGAATGATGGGGTTACTGGGCTGATTCAAGGCCATGCAGCGCCCCGGTTGGATTGAACGGTGGGGTTTCCCCAAACGCCGGCACCGGCAGCCCCAGCTCAGGATGCACTGGCACCTCCGGCACGTCAGTCCGGCCATTCCGGTCCTCCTCAATGCGCTCCAACCGCCCCACACGGGCGGTCAGCGCCCGCATGGCCGCCAGGATTTCCTCCAGCGTGCCGCGCAGGGCCTTACTTTCCCCGGCATCCTGCCGCAGGGCATCCAGTTCCTGCCGCAGCGCGGCAAGCTGCTCCTCCACCGTGGGCGGCGCATCCGGCTTCTTCCGCTCGATCCCGCACGCCTCAATCGTGCTACTCATGTTCGCCGCCGTCACCGTGAACTTCAGCGACACCGTGGCGATGTCCGCCAACTCGGGATACGTTTTCTTGGCGCAGTCGTCTGGGTAAGCGCGGCACCAGTCCGCCAATTTCAGCAACTGCGGCAGCGTCAGCGTGTTCTTCGTGCGCGGAATAGCCGGCGCAGCGGGGGAAGTCATTTCAACGGGAAGGGAGGGAGTCGTGGGATCAGACATGGGATGTTCGTGGTTTGTAGTTTTGGGAAAGGGAGCGCGGGCACTCTTGCCCGCTTCAGAGCGTGATATGTCGAAGCCAGCCAGCACAGGTGTTAAAAGCATCCGCTCCACGCCGCAGCGCGTTGGATTCTTGCGCATCCACGGCTTTGCAGGCATCCTCACGGGCGAAGCACGCGCTGGACATGCAGTTGTGATACAGCGCCCGCACTCGCATGGTGAGCGCTTCATACTTGGCATCCGCCGCATCTCGTTCCTTCATTCGCATCCGCTCAGTTTCATGCAGCAGGGAAATGGCCTCATCCGCAGTCATTGCGGGTGGATCGGAGACAATAGGTTCATTCATAAAATCGGGTGCGGGATGATGGGATTACTTGCCGGGTTCTGTCAACAACGAAAGCGGTTCCGTGGGCGATTTCTCACGCTCAGGCTCTCCCTGTCTCCGAGTCTCCTCGTCTCCCGGTCTGGCTTGGGTGGGAATCGCATCCTCGGTGTGAAACACGCGCGTGATCTCGCCGATCCGGCGCACGATGCCGTCCGCGTAGTTCACGCCCAGGAACTGCGCCAGCTCGTCGGAGGTGCGTTCACTCGTCCACAGCAGCGTGCGATGGTAGGCCTTGCGATCCTCCACGAGGTCGTGCATCGCCTTCGCCACCGCCGGCGTGGAGTTTTCCTTGCCCAGGTCATCGAAGAGCAGCACGGGCACCTTGTGACACAGGCGGATGAGGTCCAGCGCTGGCTGCCGCTCCGCCCACGGTGCCCGCTCGGCGATCAGCATGGCCGCCTCCGCAAAGCGGATGGCCTGCACCGCATGGCAGCGGATGCCCGCAAAGTGCAGGCGCTTCAGAATGGCATACATGGCCCGCGTCTTGCCCCGACCCGTAGGCCCAAACAGCCCCAGCCCACGCTGCCGACCAAACACCGGCAGCCCATCGGGCCCCGTCATCTCATCCCGCTCCTCGCCGGGCAGCCACCAGTATTTCGCCAGCCAGCGACACAGCGGCGAAAGCTCCGGGTGATCCCGCCAGTTCGTGCTGCGGTAATCCGGCGGGCACAGGTCCAGCCACGCCTTCAGGCGCTGCTCCTGGCTCTGCATCACCTCGGCCTCCTGGCCGGGCTGCAAAGCCGCCTCGCGCAGCCGCTCCGTGCAGTCCGGACACATCGCCGAGGTGCCACGGAAGAGACTCTGATGCACCGCCCCGCACTTCGGGCAGGTGTGCTCGTGCTCGGTGAGCAATTCCACCGGTGCCGGCGCAGTCATCGCCGCCAGATCCGGCGGGGGCGGAATGCGAAAAGAAGGGAGTCGGGAGCTCATGGTTTTGGTTTTGGATTTCCCCAGCCTGCGGAGGTGGTGAGCACGACGCGTTCGCGACTGGGCTGGCCGTTGCGGGGAGACTGACCGGAAGGCAGGGCACGATCATTCCGGGCGTATTTGCGGGCGTAGTTGCGCAGGTCCGCCTGCCAGTCCGTGATCGGGATGGGCACGCCACCCTTCACGACATCCCAGCCCATCGTCTGGCGGTCATCGTGCCACTGCGTCACCACCGGCATGGGGATGTCGAGAGCCTCCGCGTTGCCCTTCGAGAAGCTCGTGGCATAGGCTCGGGCATCGTCCAGGCTCGGGGCGTGAAAAGCCCGTGGCGCCGGTTGTTGTTGTAGTTGTTCTTCCTTTCCTTTTTCTTCCTTTTCCTTTTGTTCAACCTTAGCTTCACCATTTGGTGAAGCGTTTGGTGAACCAATAGGTGAACCATTTGCTTCGCTTTTGCTTGCCCGTCTGCTTTCCCCGGAAGCGATCCCGCCCGTGCGTCCGACCGACCGCCGCGTGCGGCAAACCTCCTCATTGTGAAGGGGATAGCCCCACACCAGTAGGTCGTCGCCGTCCCATTTCCACAAGCCAGTCGGCGCTTGCACCTCCGCTTTCTTCAAGCCGGCGATCTGCGCCCACGTCCCATCCCTCCACGAGCGACATCCCGCGATGCGCCCCGAGTTTTCCTGTTTGCAGCAGTAAATGAGCAGCGAAAGCCACGTCGCCCGCACCACCGGACGGGCGCCGACGAAGCGGATGTCGCCCACCGTTTCGAGTTTGATGTTCACATATTCCATGATCGGGGAAAGGAGGAGGGGTGGATGTCAAAAAGAGCAGGCCAGCGCCTGGAGCCGCGAGTGTGCCACCAGATCATCGAGAAACGCCTCGCCAGCCTGGGTGAGAATGAAAGCCGTGGACCGCGCATCCGCCGCCGGGCGACTCGTGACCCAGCCCGCCTTCAGAGCCAGGTCAAAATGCTCCGCATCCAGCCCCGCAAGCTGAAGCTGCGGCACCGACGATTCCCGCGACTTCCGCCGCCGCAGGCGAAACATCGCTTCGAGAGTGAGATCAGAGTGCATCATGAGAAAATAGGAGGGATGGGGTTATTCACACGCCCGCACGCGCTTCGCTTTCTTGGCGCCACGGGGCTTTCAGGTAGTCTTTGAATGTCAAACCGGGGCACACTTCGTGCACATCGCGGAAATGGCTCCAGCGGCGCTGGCGGCCGCACCGGGCTGGATGGGCGATGCGTGGCTGGTGGCTACGCGGCTGGGGTGTCGCCTGCGGCAGGCGGGGCCTTTTTCGCGGAGCCAGGCAAGGGCGTCGTCGAGGGTGGTTTTGCCCCCGAGGAGGAACTGGAAGCCGTGGGCACTCATGGCGGTGACGAAACGGCGGTCCACGTCGAGGCGGTCGGCAAGTTCGCGTTTGTTGAGGAGCATGAGGAGGGCCGGGCTGCTGGGGTTACTGGCTACACGCCACGGCAGCGGCGATGGTGGCGCTGAAGATGATGAGAAAGGCGATGCCGAGGCGTATGATGGTGGTCTGGGCTTCGGCGTCGGGGCGTGGGGCGAGCTGCCACAGGGGTGGCATGGGCTCGAAGTGCTTGCACGCGGGCGTGAGGCTGCTTTTGAGGCTGCCGAGGTGGCCGGTGAGATCAATGTAGGGAGGTGGGCGGAGATTCATGGTGGGGAGGATGGCGTTTCAAGTTTCAGGTGGCAGGAGATCGAAAAGCATGAGGTGCTTGTGGATGGTTTGGCCGGGTTTGAGGGTGGAAAGGAACCAGGTGATCATTTCCTGGTGAGAGTCGAAGCCTTCGAGCTGCCACAGATCCGTGCTGCCGCAGGGGAGTTTCTGAAAATCGGCGGGGTCCATACCAAAATGAACCGAAGGCCAGCCGGCCTCATTGTGTATGCGGGTAATGATGATTGGGCAGGTGAAACGCACCTGGATGGCGGCCACGTCCTGCTGCGGGCTGGCGTAGGGTTTGCCGCTCCAGTGGTAGAGCATGATGGGCTTGTTGAGCGGCCAGGCGGTGTCCCGGATGGTGGTGCGCTTGATGCCGGCGAGGACGCGGGGGCCGAATCGGGCGTTGAGGGGACGCTTGAGCATGGCGGGAGGCAGATTACTCGATTGATGAGTGCCGATTTTTGATTTTTGAGGTGAGATGGGATTACTCAGAGGCGGTGGCAGGAATCTCTTTTTCGTAGGTGGTGAGGAAGAGTTCCAATTCATCGGCGAGGCTGCGATGGGCTTCCTGGGGATTCAGGCGCTGGCGATTGGCAGAGCCGCAGAACCAGCCCACGAATTGATTGGCGATGCCTTCGGGGCTGGGATGGCGTTCGCAGAGGGTGCGGTAGCGGGCGAGGTAGTTGGGATCGGTGGGCATCGTGAGGAGCGGTGACGGGATTGACGTTGTTGACTGGATTGACGGTGAGAGTGGGGATCAGGCGGCGCGGAGGGAGGCGGTGAGGATGATGTGGCGCTGGGCCTTTGTGGCGGCGGCCATGAGGGTTTCGCGGTCGGTGCGGCCGGCGGGGACGCGGACGCGGAGGGTGCGCGGGGCCTTGATAGTGACGAGGACGGTTTTCATCGGGAGGAGCGTTCGGGGTGCTGGGTTCCTTGTTCTTGGTTACGCGGCGCGGTGCTGGGTGAAGGAGAGGATGGCTTGCCGGGCCACATGCATGATGCTGGTGCGCTCACGCAGGGCGATGTGGCGGAGCTTGGAGGCGGCGTCTTCGGGTAGTCCGTTCAGGAGATTATGAACCGCGAGGGTTTCCGTGATCTGGGCGGCTTTTTGATCGGGGGTGGCGGGTTTGCTCATAGGAATGGCGAGGGTGAAGGTGTCGTTTTCTGGAAGGCAGAATATCCTACTCCTAAATTATGGCAAGAAAAAGTTTGCAGAATACGAATTTTGAATGATTCTCCGGCATGATTGAACCCGATCCGATTGCAAAAAAAGAAATCACAGCTCGCTTGAAAGCGCTGAACCGTGACCGCGCTTGGTTGGCGGAGTCGCTGCATGTGAGTGAGGGCGTGGTGAACCAGTGGCTGGCACCTTCGGGTTATTTTCCAACGGACCGTTATGTGGCGATGCTGATGCTGCTGGACCGCGAGGAAAGACCTGTTCGCATCGGTGATCCTGATGGGAACCTGCTTTCGTTCACGATTGAGGAGTTTGAGCGCATCGAGGCGACTCGGCAGAGTTTGCACTACGCCACGCGTCCGGAGCTTTACCGGGATGCGATCATTGCTTTTGTGGAGGCGGATGAGCAGGCGCAGGCTAAGGTGGTGCCGATGGGTCCGGTGTCGCCGGCGGTGGCGGAAGAAGTGAAAGCGGCGGAAGCCGTGGGGCAGGCTGCTGGGGTGCCAGAGCCGCGCCGCGAGGTGCGCTACGAGAAACCGAAACGCGGGAGGAAGCTGTGAATTACTCGGAGACTTCCATGTTGTGGGCTTCGACGTGCAAGGTGTCGAGCGCCTGGCGCACGCGGCCTTTTTCGAGATCCGTTTGCACGGAGTCCATGACCTTGAGCAGGTGGAGCTCGGCGCGTTCGCGCCGGCGAAGCTCCATGCTGGTGCTGATGAGCAGCATGATGGCAATGACCAGGAAGGTGATGACGACGCCTTGTGAGGAGTTCATGCGGGGAACAAAAACACGCGTGGATGGAATGCACGCGGTTTTTCACGCCGAAAAAGGGACCGCAGTGACCTGAATGACCTGAGTGACTTTTTACCCGATTATGAAACCGATTATTGAACAATTTGTGGTAGGGCTGCCGGATACGCAGGGCGGCATGTGCTGGCTGGCGGGCTTTGAGGGCGGCGATCCTGAGCGGTATTACACCGCGAAACTGGCGCGGGTGTTTGAGAGCCGCTGCGCTGCGGAGAAGGCCATCACGCGAGCGAAGGAGACGCATCCCTGCAAGGAGCGGGCTTACGAGATTGTGCCGGTGAGTGAGATGGGCCGCTACAATAGGCCTTCACCAGCCCAGAACTATCAGTGCCGCGCGTGCCGCCGAGTGTGGACGCTGGAACAGACGTTTGTTTCTCCCTATCACACCGCGCCAACGCGGATTTGTGGGGATTTGCGCTGTGGGGCGCTGTGTAACGCCTTGCCTTCACCAGCCCAGCCAGCGCAGGGCGAGGGTGCTGAGCATCCAGAGGATGCCCACGGGGATAGCGAGGATGGCGCCTGCGGCGGCGAGGAGGATGGACAGGCCCCATATACCCGCCAGGGCGCGGATGGCAAAGCCGAGGAGGTGGCCGGGGAGATCGAGCCAGCAGCGCCAGCTCATGGCGCGGAAGTGGTCCCAGGCGAGGATGGGCTGCGCGATCGTGCCGGCCACGCACCAGCAGACGGCGTTTGTGACGCGCTGCCAGGGTGTGAGGATGAGCGGGCGGCTGGCTCGGTGAGCGGGGAGGAGCATCGGGGTGTCCATGGGGGAAAGATGACTGAGGAAGGCGGAATGTCGAATGGGGAATTGCACGCCGGCTGCCGCGCGGATGTGTGCGACCTAGCAAAGCGCACGGGTATTTTCTGCCCCGATGATGAATGCGATCTGCGCAGCGGGGTGAGGACTTTGACACCCCAGCAATACCGCCGTGCGTGGCTGGGTGAGCCCAGCAATCCATCTTGTGCCTGCGGAAAGCTGATGCTGTGGAGCCTGCAGGATGAATGCTGGCATTGTGATACCTGCGGCAACACGGCGCGAAACGAGTAACCCCAGCAAACCCTGAATTTTCTTTTCCCGATATGAAAACGAACATGACACACACCACACGACGGGCGCAGCCGATGGCTGGGCGAATGATGGAAGATGGGACCTCAGTGACCGGAGGGACCGGATTGACGGGGGCAGAATCCCCGAATCGAGGACGAGTAGGAGTAGGAGTAGGAGGACGATTGACGGCGCCGCCGCTCAAGGCGGGGACGTATGTGGCACGGTGTAGTGGGTGGGTGGAGATTGGGACGGTGCCGGGCTTTGCCGGGAGAGGGGGAGACTTTGAGACTGGGAGACTGGGAGACTCGAAGCCGAAGATGCAGCGCCGAGTGATGGTGACGTGGACGATTCGAGGGAGTGCGGGGGAGTCGTGGCGGGTTTCGCGGGAGTTTTCGCTGTCGGCGGGGCCGAGGGGTGGTCTGCGGCGGGTGCTGGAGACGTGGCGCGGGCGGCCGTATGCGAGCGATCTGGAGGCTCGGGCGGCGTTTGGGCGGCCGGAGCGCATCCTGGAGCAGCCGTGCATTGTGACGGTGAGTGTGTCGCCGGCGGGATGGCCGAAGATCGAGAGCGTGGTGGGGCTGCCGATGGGTATCCCGGCGCCGGAGTCGCTGCGCTGGCCGCCGGTGCTGTTTACCTGGGCGAAGCCGGACCGCGAGACGTTTCGGGGTCTGCCCGCGTGGGTGCAGCGGAAGGTGAAAGAGAGTGAGGAGTGGGGGCTGGCGGGGAGGGGGAACGATAAGGCTCAGGCGACCCCGACACGGCACGCCGCCAACACTCAAGACTCTGAATAAAATGAAAGCTACTACAACACGCCAGGGGGGTCGCCTGCTGCCGCTTGTTCGATTTTGGCATCAGGCCTGGGCGCTTTATCACTCGCTCGAAAATCACGCAGCGTGCAGGCGTGGAGACATCTCTGCTGCACTCACTCACGCAGAAAAGGAACTGAACCACATAACCAAAAAACACAATCTACCATGACGACCGACGAATATTTGATCGAGCGAGCCGACGACACGGGTGAAGCCATTTACGTCCACTCTGACACCTGTGGAGGATACTGCGACTACGCCTGCAATCATGCCGGGCAAAAGGCGGCGGACCAAATCAACCTGACCGAAGCGGAAGACTGTAAATCGAACGCATAAGGTCATGGACACGGCACCATTCAAGCTCGAACTCGCCCTAGACTCGCCCGCCGTGTTCCATGCACCGTCTTGTTGTCCGTTGCTCGATTCCATCTTGTGCTCCGATAATTGCGAAGCTCTGGAGGCAATGGATACCGAAAGCGTGGACATGGTGGTGA
>Ga0075156_10000649_pt1 | contig 18136 bp, 12 predicted proteins | sample JI81AbrownDNA_FD_70966 | JGI IMG/M metagenome (GOLD analysis project Ga0075156, IMG submission 70966) | Wastewater effluent complex algal communities from Wisconsin, to seasonally profile nutrient transformation and Carbon sequestration -... | ecosystem: Engineered > WWTP > Effluent > Algae...
GCGAATATCTTATCTGGAACAGAAGTCTGCCGAGAGATCACTCAGAATGAGGCAAAACCCAAATACATCATTCGTGAGGCTTTGGAAATCCTTGAGAATAAAAAATACAGAAATAAGATCATTAAAATCTTACAAGAAACTAAGGAACGGGAATTAGGTACTTTGAATGGAGCGAAATTAGCGGCCAAGGAAATTTCGCATTTTTACGGAGAACTCACCGAAGAAGTCGGATAACTCGGTCCTCCCAAGTTCCTACCCAAGTATGTTCTTTGATTTCAGAAAATAAAAAATATCCTACCGAATTTTCTCTATCACTGGCCTTGACTCGAAGTCCAAGAGAATCCATTTCCAAGTCATACGTTTGCAGACCCAATTGAGCTGTTTTTTTTTCTGGATCCAAAAACAAAATGTTCCCGGCTTTATTTCCAGATTCCAGTTCCATCCCTTGGAGATTCCATTGACCTGCAAACTCCGGCAAATCTTTTAACTGGGGAGCAATGTCTGCTGGTTTTCGGTCCTCGTTACAATTTCCGAGAAATAAAAAAGTACAAATAAAAAAACTTACAAAACCAAAACGAATCATTTTACTTGGCATCTTTTATTCTCTTCCTCCGAGAAAGTCCAGCTTCCCCTATTCTCACCTATCAATCCATACACATTATATACATATAAACCTGTCTTGTTTTGTGCGTAACCTTTTAGATCGATGCTCGAAGATGTTAGGCTCAAGTTCCGCATATAATCAGCATCAAAATAATGATCCAAGGAAAACTCAATCGTCAAAGGATCAGAAATACTTTTCTCAGGTAAATTCAATTTGATCCATAGTTCTTTGCCAACAACTTTCACCCGATCCAATTTCGCAGTATAGTTGATGCGTGCATCTTTTGATAAAGTATAATAGTCACTCCCTTGGCTAGCAAAGGAATAATCTAAATTGATGCTCTCTGGAAGAATATTCATTCCACAAACGTCTGTCCAAGGTCGATTCCAGGGGTACTCATTTAAAAATAATGTGAACCCAAAATTCGGAGTTTTGGTGGCAAAATAAGAACTAATTCCTAGTTTTGAGCCACTTTTAGGTAAGAAAAAATTCGTATTCCAACGTCCATCCTTCACCAGGAAAGTCCCCTTCAGTTCACCCCCACTGGCACTGCCCTCGTAAGGAAAAAAATTATCCACCTGGATCGCCAAATCAAAGTTCATCGATTCAAGAAAATACTTATAGATTTTTTTTTGATAAAAATATTCTTCAGGGATTAGTTTTTCTTGTCTCTCTTTGATATCAGCAAGAGTTTCCTTTTTCCAAGATTCATACAATGGTAGCCAATTTTTTGCAAGTAACTCATTAATTTTTAAATTTGCTTTTGTTTTGGAATTTAGAGGATAATAAAATGATCCATCCGTTTTTTTAGACCTTGACCAATCAAGAGTGGAAGTTAAATCCAATTTTGTCGGTTTGTCAAACAACTCGCCTTTCATACTCAAAGAGACTGTATTTCCTTCGCCAATGTTTAATTGGCTCACTCCATTTCGAAATGAGAAGCGTTCTGATTTCCACTCGATGTCTTCCAATCCAATGTTCGCTTTCGTTTTAAACCATTTATTTTTATCACCAGTTTCTGTAACTTCTATGCTGCCTCTCATTTTCCCTTGTAAAGGAAGTCCCTCTCCTGTCGAAAGTTCGATTAGCATTGAAGAGAGAGGTGCCAGATCATCGACTTTAAAATCAATTTTTCTGGCGAGATACTTTTCTTTGTTTGCGGTCGTTTCATCTTCAATTCTTAATTGGAAATCGAGAGAAGAATATTCGCGAGTCTCCTTGTTGTTTAGAAAAAGAAATTTTTCCTGAAACCGTAAACCATTCGCAACAAAACCAGATGCTTGAGGGAGGAGAAAATTTGAATTTTCAAATTCAACATCTCCCTTAATGACATCTCCCCCCTGCTCTGACCTTTCCCAACTCGCACTGCCGGAAAGCACAGCTGATGACATTGTAGTACCGAAAAGATAACTCACAAGCAAAGGTGCTTCTTCCGATGGATAATTTTTCCATTGCAAAGTAAACTTAAAATCATTGGAATTAGATTCGGAAAGCGTACCTTCTCCTTTTACTCTTGTAGCATTCGGAAGCCAATAAATCCCATTGTCGTATTGAACCTGAATTTTTCCGCTTTTTCGAACAAAACGGATATCCCAACCTTCTTTCCATTCTAGAACGGACATATCTTCTTTCTTGAAACTAACGCGCGTATCATGGAAAATAACTTCTTTCACACGTGTCGATTTAAAATATTCTAGAAGTGTTTTTTCTAAGTCTTCATCATTGTTGAGAGTGAGCTGAGGACTAAAAAAGTCGATTCGGTCTACATGGGGAATGGAACTAAAAAAGGAGGAGATGTGAAACGTTACCTTTTTAACTTTTAGTAAATTCGTGTTAAAAGAAAAATCCTCTTCTCTGGAAATAACAAGGTCTTCGAGAATCAAACCCTCCCGGATGGAAAAGTCTACCACACCTAAATCTACAGCCTTCCCGATTTCTTTGTTGATTGTAGAGGTAACAATCGAACGAATCGCGACGAGAGGAACTTTTTTTGTTTTCAAAAAATATTCCAGTCCCAGATAACATAGGATAACTACGGAATAAAAGCAGAGCAATGCGAAAAAAGAGAAAAGGTGTGCTTTGTAAATGAATGTGAAAGATTGGAGATAGGAAATATTTTCCCTCACCTCTTTTTCAGAAATGAGGGTTTTAGGAAACTTCAAAGGGTAATTAAAGTTTACCGTCCGGCTGAAGCACTTCTAAACATTCTTTTTGAATGGATTTCAGCATTTCATTTTCTGGAAAGTCTTCCAGACCTAAGTTGGTTACTTGGAGACTTCTTTGGTAAAATCCAGTATTCTTGTATTCGAAACCCATTTTGAGATAAGTTTTTGCCGCGGTTTCGTAATAGAATTCGTCTTTCTTCTGGTTTCCTTTGTGATAGGTTTTGGTAAGTGCCGCTAGCGCAGGATAGTATTCTTTTTCAGCCACGAGCGATTGCACAACAAGTTTCTTACGTTCGGGGTTGTAGGTCTTGTCTAACTTTTCCGATTGGTTGAGATACTGAATGGCTTTCGAATACTGATTTTTCCCGATGTATGCTTTTCCAAGATACAGATTGAGTTCGGATGGATTGGCAGTCGCGTTTTTCATCCCACTCAGAGAGGAAAGTGTAGAGATCGATTCGTCGTATTTCCCAAGCTCCAGCTGCAATTTACCTTTGGATAAAAGCAACTTCGATTTTGTTTCTTCATTCTGAATGGATTTAAGTTCTCGGTCTATTTGATCGATTTGGAGGAGGTGGGAATTTTTGTTAATTCGAGTGCCATCCACCGTACGTACAGAATCATCTGTAGACGCACAATTTCCAAATGATACCGCCAACACCGTTAAAAGGGTTAGTGGAGTAAGTCGTTTCATTAGCATACCTTTAATTTCTCTAATTCCTCAAGGAAATTTTGAGTTTCAGCTTCCTTGTCCTTCGTTTCCAACGGAAAAAAAAGAACCGCATCCTTAGAAAGCTCTTCTAAAAATCGAGAAGGTGCGCTCCCGATTTGTTCCCCAAATTTGCGTCTTGTACGAGCCCCAGTCAAGTATAATTTCCTTCTAGGACGGGTCATTCCAACGTAGAGAAGTCTTCTTTCTTCATCGACAGCTTCCCCAACATCTATAACACGTGAGTTCGGTAAAATTCCCTCTTCCAGTCCCACTAAAAAAACTAAATCGTATTCCAGACCTTTCGACTGGTGCATGGTCAGGAGCTGAATTCTACGGTCTGTCTCTTCCTCTTTCGGCTCATCTTCCATCAAAAGGGCTAACCTTTGCAAAAAATCGAATAATTTGGGCTTTTCTGTGCGATCTTCCTCATCCTCGAAGTAGGAGAGCATGTTCACAAGTTCACTCAGGTTGTAAATGCGAGCTTTTACGACCTTTTCCTCACTTTCCTCCAAAGAAATTTCGCGTTCAAATCCGATTTGAGAGATCATTTCCTTGAGAACAGGTGCCAGTTTTGGGGACAAGCTGAACTTCTTTTTGAAAGTTTCGATCAGTTCGACAAAATGGTAAATTTCCTGGCGAACTTTTGTTTTGACTTCGGTCAGATAATCCACATCTTCTATGATTTTTAAAAACACATCAAAGAGGGAACAATTCCTGTGATAACTTTCCTCTTGTAATTTTTGGATCGTCCCAGGCCCAATCCCTCGTTTCGGATAATTTAAGATCCGTAGGAGAGAATAATCATCTTTTGGATTGGCTACGTATCTAAGATAAGAGATGCAATCTCTCACCTCCTTTCGATCAAAAAAATTGTACCCACCCACAACTTTATAAGGAATGTTTCGATTCCGAAGTTCTTCTTCAAAAGGTCTGGATTGAAAATTGGTTCTAAACAGAATCGCAATCTCATTGCCCTTATATTCATTTTTAATTAAAAAATTCTGAATCCGACTGGCGACAAAAATCGCTTCTTCCTTTTCATCTTCTGTCTCGAAGTATTCAACTAACTCGGATGAGTGGATGCGGCTATAGAGTTCTTTTTCTTTTCGACCAATGTTGTTTTTTATGAGAGAGTTGGCTGCTGCAATGATGGGTGAAGTCGATCGATAATTTTCTAGCAATCGAACCACTTTTGCTTGTGGAAATTCTTTTTCAAAATTTAAGATCAATTCCACATTAGAACCACGAAAGGCGTAAATACTTTGGTCGTCATCTCCTACGACACAAAGATGTTCACTATCTCCGCGGAAAAGAGATAAAAATTCATATTGCAACTGGTTCGTATCTTGAAATTCATCCACTAAGAAATAGTGGTATTTTTTATGATAAATCTCTGCAACTTCCGGGAATTCTCGTAACAAACGTTTCGGGAGAAGGATTAGATCATCAAAATCGACAGCGTTTTTTTCTTTTAAACCCTCTTCATACAATGGGTATAATTCCTGCGCAACCAAATTGAACTCATCCATCACATCGAGGGATACGTTTTTAGATGTACCTAAGGTATTTTTAGCATAAGAAATTCTACGTAAGATTTCTTTTGGGGGAATTTTTTTAGGATCAAGTTTTTTGATTTTTAAAAGTTCTGATACGAATGATTCTTGATCACCCGAGTTGAACAGTAAGAAAGTTTCATGATAACCAAGTTTTGTAATGTGCTCTTTTAGTATTTTTAAACCTAGCGAATGAAAGGTGGAAAGTATGATACCTTTGAGTTTTTCGCGCGGAACCATCTTTCGCAAACGATCTGCCATCTCTTTAGCCGATTTGTTGGTGAAGGAGAGTGCGACAATTTTCCCTGCCGAGATATGTTTGTTCTCAATCATATGAGCAATTCGATTTGTGATGACACGTGTTTTACCCGAACCTGCCCCTGCAAAAACAAGGAGAGGTCCTTCCACCGTATTGACAGCTTCCATTTGTGCGGGGTTGAGTTTCATATTTTAGAAAACCAGACTCGGTAAGGGACATAATTCGACCGAAGCTGGCTCGGTCGAGTGAAAAAAGGAGAAATTTCTACTTCGGAGGAGCGGTTTTTTCGAGGTTTGGATTCTGACCGTGTGTCGTTAAAAAGTGAACCAATTCTGGATGTTCCGCGACTGGAAAAACATTTCTAAACCGGAACCAATCGAGAGCTGTGTAAAAATTGAGTTCGGACACTCCCAAGCGTTTTTCCGAGAAAAAGAAATCATCTTTGAGTTCGGATTTTAAATACAACATAACAGAGGATATCCGATCCTTTTGTTTTTGTAAATATGGCGTGGATTCAAGTGGGACACCTTCTTTGAGGAGATAAAATAGATTGATTCCAGCATCGAGAGCGCCATCGATTGCATAGATTAAATTTGATTCTTCTATGTGTGATCCAAAAGTCTGGGGGCGCAGAGATCCGTATCCATATTTCTCAAAAATATAGTCCATGATAGCGTGGCTGTCCCAAATTTTTGTCTCACCTATTTCTATATACGGAACTTTCCAGATCGGATTCTTTGATCGAAGTTCTTTTTGCCCCTCTTCTGTCATCGTATCCACTAAGGAGACGGGAATTCCTAACTCAAGTGCCAAAAAACGAATCCTTCTCACATAAGGAGAAGTTAAACTTCCATATAGCTTCATTGTCATATTGTTTATCTTTTCAAAAAGGTGAAAATCACTTTCCAACCAGTGGAAGATTTTAACACTGAATTGTAAATGGAAAACCGAGAACGCAGAAACTGGAAAGAACATTTCCCAACTCCAATTTATACCCTTTGCAGTTTTGAAATCAAACTTCCAAGGGCAGAAAAATATAAAACCTACTTTGTATTGAAGTCGAAGGATTGGGTCAATGTGATCCCAATTACACCAGACGGGAAAATTTTACTGATCAAACAATACCGACATGGGATCGGCGAAATGAGTCTGGAATTACCAGGTGGTATCGTTGACGAAGATGGTCAAAATCGACAGGCCGCTTTCATTTCCGCAAAACGGGAATTACGTGAAGAAACGGGATTCACGACCGAGGAAACAAAGTACGAATACTTAAACAAATTTTCTGGAAATCCTGCTATGTTTACAAACTGGTCCTATTCTTTTATAGCCCGTGATGTTAAGGAGACGGAACCAGTTGAATTGGACGAAGGAGAGGACATTGAAATCCTATTTGCGACACCTGAGGAAGTAAAGAGTTACCTATTAGATGGTCAGATTCATCATCCCCATATGGTTGCAGCACTCGGTTTGTATTTTCTAAAATATCCGAAATGAAAAACCCATTTTTTTCGCCGATATTCAAACACAAAGACTTTCGTTTTTTTATCGTAGCAAGGTTCTTCATGGTCCTTGCAATCAATATCCAAGCGACTATTGTAGGTTGGCAAGTTTATGAACTCACTGGAAATATATTAGACTTAGGACTTGTAGGTTTATTTGAAGCAGTTCCTTCCATCATCGTTGCCTTATATGCTGGTCACTTAGCGGATTTAAAGGAAAGACGCGCAATTATTCTGATTTGTCTTGTAGTATTATTTTTTTGTTCCGTCTCCCTATTGCTATTTGTTGGCATTTTTTCCCAATTCCTTCTTCTTTATGGTGCCTACCCGATTTTTTTTGTGATATTTATTTCGGGAATCGCTAGAGGTTTTATCTCCCCTGCTATTTTTAGTTTCGTCACCCAACTTGTACCCAGAGAGCATTACCCGCATTCGGCGGCGTGGATGGGGACTTCATTCCAAGCAGGTGCAGTCATCGGACCAGCGCTTGGTGGTCTCATGTATGGCTGGTTTGGGATCAAATCAGCTTATCTAATGGATTGTTTTTGTATCGGATTACCCGTTTTATTATTTTTCTTTATTTCACCGAAACCACTGCTTGAGAGAAAAATAAGGGAGCCACTCCTGATGAGTTTAAAAGCAGGTTTAAGTTTCGTTTGGAACAATCAAATTATGTTAGGTGCAATGGCGCTCGATATGTTTGCGGTTCTCTTTGGTGGTGCGATTGCTCTGTTACCTGTTTTTGCTAAAGATATCCTGTTTGTAGGTTCAGAAGGATTAGGAATTTTACGTTCTGCTCCTTCGTTTGGTGCACTGGTTATGGCTTATTTTTTGACGCATAAACCTCCTTTACAAAAATCGGGAAAAGTATTGCTGGCTAGCGTTTTGGGATTCGGGATTTGTATGTTCGTTTTCGGGATCTCAACTTATTTCTGGATCTCTGTTTTTGCTCTATTTTTATCTGGTATCTTTGATAGCGCTTCAGTAGTGATACGATCCACCATCATGCAAACAATGACCCCAGAAGATATGCGCGGGAGAGTGAGTTCAATCAATAAAATATTTATTGGAAGTTCTAATGAAATTGGTGCTTTCGAATCAGGGGTGACAGCAAAATTGATTGGTCCCGTTAATTCTGTTTTAGTTGGTGGTTTTATGACTCTACTGATTGTATTCTTTGCTTATCAATTCGTGCCTAAACTGAGAGAAATGGAATTAAAGGATCATTTATAAAAAGTGATGGAAAATAATTTTTTGAAACGAGACTATGGCAGGACACTATGAGCGATATCATTTTTCATTCTAAATTACCGGACTCCCAAAAAGAAGAATTGGATCGTCTCATAAAAACTCTGTTAAATGACGTGAACACTAAAATCACCCACCTAGGAATCAATAATTTCGTTCGTTTGAATGACGAAATTGCGAAAATACTTGTTCCGATTCTGGAAGATAAAATAGATTAAAAGATAGTACAGTCCTTCCGTTCAAAGCCGTTTAACAACTGCTTCTGTCTTAGATATTGAATCCAACGGGAGGATTCCATGTTCTTTTTTTGAGTGCACGAAAATGAGTATCCATTTTCGGAAACAAAGACGACCCACTGTTCCGTTTTTAAATAATCGTAAAGAGCGAGAGGAAATAAATTGATCGGATCGTAAGGGAAATAAATTGGATTTTTTTTTCCATCCCAAACATAAATTCCTTTTAAGTCGAGTTTAGGGTTTGTCTGTATTTGGATTTTATTCCAAAACATGAGTATGGAAAAGGAATCAATAGGTTTCAATTCTGAATTCAACCAGTCGAATTGCGCTGGCAATCGGATTTCTTCTTCAGAATCTCGAGTTTGATTGAAACTTTCGTTTTGGCTCAGGGCGATTGTATCGATTAAGTTTAAACTTGAGATTAATTCCTTCGATAAACCACTGCTATTTTTATTAAAGAACGGTTTTGATGCCGATTTGTCTAACAAAAGCCGGTGTGAAAATATGGATGGAGTCAAATGAAATAATTTTTGATCGGATGTGTCGGAGTTTTCTTTTACGGAAATTAATTTCGATAGATTTTTTACTCGTGCCCATTCTCCTAAAAATTCTTCAACACTGGCTGGATCTTCAAACTCGGTATAAAATTCTCGGTTCTCATCTCTAGCTGAAACGGTAAAATTGTAAGAGCCAACGAGTACTTTGCGATGATCAATTAAGATCGTCTTGTGATGAAGTAGTCCTCCACCAAAATTTCCTTCGCGGAAAATCGAATCAACGTTTCCATCTGCATAAATTTTACATGGGAAGGGTAAAGATTTAGAAAGGAGTTCCCCTTCTGGATTTACGGGCTCGTTATATATTCCCTCCACTTTCACTCCTCGCTTGCAAGCAGCCATGATCTCATACGAAAGTAAGGGATCATAGTGAGTATAAATCATATAACGAACATTTAGTTTCGCACTTCGAATCCCTTCCAATATCGCATCTTGTATGAGATAACCAGCTTGCGGTGCGAAAAACATTTTTCGATGGCCCAAGTCCCAAATTCCAAAACTTTCCTCCTCGTTCAAGATGCCAATTACTTGTTTGTAAGATTTTACAGTCAAATTTTCCAACCAAAAAACATTATTATCTCGAAGCAGTCCGTTCGTTGTAAAATTGCCTGTTCCTAAAAACATTAACTTCTGATCAAAAATTAAAACCTTTAAGTGGTGAATTCCATTTCCACGCCATCGATTGATTGTAAACCCAAAAGATTCTGCAAGAGAATAATCCTCTTCTTTATCTCCTCGAAGAACAATTTTAACTCCCCTGTTTCGAGCTTCTCGAAGAGCTATCAATACATCCAAATCATTGAATCCATATACAAACCCTTGGATCTCATTTTTCGTTTCTCGAATCCGATGAATAATAATATTTTTAACCTTTTCTTTGCTCTCTAATGTTACATCTCTTCCAGGATAGGCAAAAATAAATTTCGGTTCGACGGAACCAAGCACTGCCAATACATTCGAGAGATCCAGATTTTCTTGGGAGGCTCGTGTGCAATTGAAAAAGGAAACTAACATAAGGAAGGAAAAGGTGAAATGTATTTTCAAAATAATATACTCCCATAACCTTGAATCATTGTACCCTGGATGTTAAGAAATGAAGGAGAATGCAAATAACTGATTGTAATACCGATTTGGCTTTGGTCATTTTTATAAGCTAAATCATAAGAAAACTCCGCTAAATAAAAATTTTCATAACTCTCCTTCTGAAAACTAATTTTACCATCACTTTTTCCTGAAGCTTTGTACGGAAGAATCATAGCTGCTGTTAGTTTCATGAAAATATCGAAGAGATGAACGGAAAAAAAAATTTCTCCATAACTACTCTGTGGATGACCCCTTAGAATCGTTTGATTTCTTTCGAGTCCATTCTGAGAAAAATAAGAGGATGGAAACATTTGTAAATATTGAGATAAAAAATAAGTGGAGCCTGGATGTGTTCCCGTATTCATAAAACCTAACTTGACAACTTGGTTTTGTGAATTCCGTTCTTCCCTATCGCTAATCTGAAGAGCGATTCCATATTTTAAAAAACTATCCGCATAACCAAATCCTAACGAGAGAGCCTCTCCTTCAATCAAGATTGAACCAGGAGTTGTAGTCATCTTGTTCATGGAACGGTCGATTCCTTTTGTCCATAAGACTTCTATATTCGTGTAAAAATATCTGAAGTCAAATTTAGCACCACAGTTCCCCATGAGAGCAGAATCCCCGTCTGCCCCATATTTTGTTACATTGGTATTTACTTCTTTTGTGTGTCTGCCAAAAGTCCCAAATTCAATGTAAGAGATTCCCATTGTCAACTTTAAGAAATCTTCGAAAACAAAACCAAAACTATGCCTTCGTCTTTGACCTTTTTGAATTTCAATCTCCTTACCTGTAAAATGATCGGGGCTGAGGTATTCCTTTTCTAGCAGTCGGTATCCCCGATAATGATCCCAAAAAAAAATTTGGAATTTCCATTTCCTATTGAAATTTTTTTCAACAAATAAACCTTCCCCTCCATCCGAGTAACCGATAAAAGGTGATTCCCGATAAAAAAATTGTCTTTTTCCTACTCCAATAAAATAATCATTCAAATTATACCGAATGAAATTATTTTTACCTGTATAGAGTAAGTCCCCTTTCGTTTCATTTCGTTTTACAAGGTCCATCTCTAAATTCACATCAATTCGATCGAATTGTTTATCGTATTTTAAACCAGCACTTAATAACGAATTGCTAGATCTATTTAGATAACGACTGTCATTTGAGGTTTCATCAGGGAATCCATCAAAAAGATTCCATCCTGGAGGATTTGATTTATTAGAAGGAGCCTTTGGATAAATAGTTTGTATTTCAAAAAATCTTGCATTTGTTTGAACTTGCAATGGCGAAATCTGAGACAGGATACCTTCAGCTAGAAATGATAGTAAACAAACAAAGAGTAGATACCGGGTCATTGATTGTCTCGAAAGATTTGAAATTCTTGAGCCTTGTTACCGAGTAAATCTCTTTGAAGTAGCGAATATTCTAGATTCTTTAACGAAACTTGAAATGATGAGGGGGTATTTTTTTTTCCATAGGTCGAGATTAACAGACGTTCCCCATTCACTTCTTTCAATAGATCTAAATTTTCTAAATTTGAAATTCCATTGCCGATTGTTTGTGTGCTGCTTACAGTTAATAATATATCCGAATTTTTTGCGAAGAGAGGCAGATACCAATCGACTCCGTCCGGATCAACAATAAAAGCACAGTCACCAATTCCCAGATATGATTCATTCCATCGAATCGAATTACCTGAAGAAAAGTTCGGGATCTTAGAAGGAAAACGAATCGCATAAGGAACAAGAAGATCACTACTCGTTTCGTCCTCAATGATATATCCGTTTGTGGAAATGGGTTGATCTGTGATGTTACAAAAATATATCCATTCGTTTTGGGAATTACTTGGTGAGGGATAAACACCTTCAATTCGAGCTTCACCTAATCTAAATATTACGTTCTCACTGATTGACTCCGATAAATCCTGCCAATCCAGATAAATGAGCTCTTCCTTCGAAAAAATCTGATCGATATTTTCGTTTACTAAATCTAATACTCTTTGGGTCACAGGTGTCGAAATTTGATGAAAGCGCTGTAAACTTTTTAGTGCAAATTGAGAAGCACTTGTTAGTTCCTCTAAAAAAGAATAGGATCCGGTTGTTGGAATTCCTTTCTCTGAATAAAGAAGATTGGCTGCGATCTGATTGCGTTTTTGATTTTGTCTGCCAGGAGTTGCTTCGGAATATGGGGAACATTCATTTTGGAAGGAACTCGCTCGGCTATAACTAAAACGAAAAGGACTGAACTCGGGATGGATGCTCACACGGGGACTTCCGCTTAGACCGAGAATTTCATAAATGCGATTCTCATAATGAAAAAAGAAGAGCGGTTTTTGCTCCTGGTTCAGCGTGGAAATAGTCAGATTCTCATTGGGAAGACTTCCTTCCGGGAATTCCATACCACCTGGAGGCAGACAATTTCCCATTCCACTTTTTACATATGGATATTTAGAATCAGAATCCTTAAAGAGTACAAATCTTTGGGTTCGATCCGATTCGATTTGGAAGGACAAAAAACCACTTTGATTCTTAACATCACTCCACTCTATAAATCTTTCGGGATAACTGCCGCCGCTATCTTTTGTTCCTGAAAGAAGTATTTCTGAGATTGGCAAATCTAAAAAAGGAATTCCGATCGTGTCTGTCTTTCTGCCGGGACTCAGATAATACCCGTAATGTGAAAATAAATCTATACTATCCGTGTTCGGATGAGGAAAAAAATTCCCTTCGTCGGTAAATACAAAAGATCTATTTATGACTCCATTCCAATTGGCCAAAATGTAATCATTCGGATCCTGTATATATTTTTTTTCTTCTATCGGCTCGAGAGATTTTATAGAAAGAGAGGGAATTTGAAATTTGAAATCTTTAGAGCTCAAGGGTTTTTGAATCGTCTGGAAATTCCAACCTTCCCATTTTTCTCTCGAGATCACAATGAGTTCGTCTGGTTTTATAATTTTCTCTTTTGCTGTTAAATAAAAATCATCCTCCTCAAAATGAATAACAAGATTACTTAGATCGCACTCGCCGCCGAAGTTCTGCAATTCGAGAAAGCTCGGAATAGCATTCGTAGCGTTACTCCCAGAAAAGAATTCTGTGATTCGAATTTGACTCACAGAACAATTTGATACTGACGAAAAAAGCGTATCGGAATGAAATTTAATTAAATTCGGTAAACCCGGATTCAAACAAGAAGGAATCGATGAAAACTGAAACTGTTTTTGATTTCGACAACTCAACCGAAGAAAGGATTTGCTAAAATATTCTTCTCCTTGTTTAAAATTAAAAGAGGATTCTTCGTGGCTTTCGGAACCGAAGAACCAAGCTCCTTTTTTTCCAATATTTAATAAAAAGGAATCAGTCACTTTCACTCCGTTTAACTGTTCGCTAGATGTGAACAAAAAAACAGAATGAGGTAAAAGTATTCTGTGACGTTGTTTTAAAGACAAAAAACTTTCAGAGTCAAGATGGGTGGTCTTGCCAGTGGCAGAGTCTTTGAAAAAAAAACTTTGGTAGTTTGGGCAAATGATTCTATCTGTATCGTTAGACCATTCCAAAAAACGACCAAAGGGGGAATCAGAATGACGAAAAGACTCGGAATAATTCGGGCTTTCTTGAACACATTCACGTAACCACTGTTCATTTTTAGAGGAGATCGTTTCTTTGATTTCGATTTTAGGGCATGTAAATTGGATGCTTATGATTTTCCAAGAGTTCTTTGTTTGTCCGATTCGTCTGGACGGAAAAATCACCTCACAAGAATCCTGATCCCATTGGAAAAAGCTCGCACCGGGAAGATCGAACCGTGAATACGAGATCGTCCCGTCCGCAGTGCGATTTTCCACAAATGATTCCAGTGGAATCTCATCTTTGTTTTCTTTCTGCCATTTTCCATATGTAGTTTCACTCGCTTCCCATAATGCGTGTTTTGTTTGAAAAAGAGTTTTTGAATCATTTTCTTGATCCAGAGAATCAAATCCTAATTTTAACGCTTTCGCTTGCTCCTCGTTTGCAGGCAAACACACCAAAAACCTGGCGCCAGATTCTAAATAATAAAGATTTTCTGGCAAAGAGAAAACGCAGACTCCACCTACCTCCTCCTTTAGAAAACTATCCCCGTACAGAGCGTTTGATTCTATATTCCCATATTCAAATTTAAAGGTAGGAGATGTGATCGATTCAGATGATGGAAATAAAAACCGAAAATTCCCCATTCCCTGCGCTTTACAAGAAAGGAAAAAGAAGATTTTAAGAATGAAAACAAAACGAATGATTTTTCTCACATACAAAGAAGGACAAAACGAAATTGTTTTGGTTCAAAGAAATGAGGAGATGTTCGTATTTTTAACTAAGAGGCGGATTTTTTTTTTGTAAACCTTGGAATATTTTTTCGGCCAAGATCTCACCAATACCAGGAACAAGTTTCAATTCGGATAACTTGGCATCTTGCACCTTCTTTTTTCCTTGAAAGTATCTCAACAATTCTCTGCGTCTAACAGAACCTATATCAGGAATTTCATCGAGTATTGATTGTAATGATTTTTTCTTTCTTAAGACTCGGTGGTAACTCACGCCAAACCGATGAGCCTCATCTCGGACAGAACGTATCAATCGCATCATTGGAGAATGGATATCAAAGGTGAAGGGTTCTTTGTCACCAGGAAAAAAAATTTCTTCCCTCTTTTTAGCTAGACCAATCATCGGAACATCACCTAAGTCGAGTGCTACGGCAGCCTCTGCTGCTCTCGTCAATTGTGTGGGTCCTCCATCGATGACGATCAAATCAGGAAGTGGTTCTTCTTCATTCACGAGATGTGACAATCTTCGCGCGATCACTTCATGCATCATACCTGGGTCATTGATCCCATCGTAACCTCTAATTTTATAATGACGATAACCTGGTTTATACGCTTTCCCTTCGACAAACATAACACCGCTGGCAACGGGCGAACTTCCTTGAAAGTGAGAGATATCATAACACTCAATGACTCTGGGCAATTTGTTTAATTTTAATTTTTCTTGGATTTCTTTGAGGGCTACCGTTTGATCTCGCAGTTTAGTAGCTAGGATTCTTTCTGTGAGGGAAAGCTCCGCATTTTTTTCTGCTAACCGCAGGAGAGATTTTTTCTGACCACTTTCTGGAAATTTTAATTTTGGTAGAATATTGGTATGCTCCTGAATGGCCGATAAAACCACATCATAGTTCCCTTTGGCAGTTTTCGGTAAAATTATGAAATTGGGTAAGGACGTAACTTTTAAGTAATAGTCTCTCAAAAATGCTTGTATGATTTCTTCTTCGGTACTCATTTCGAGTCCAGTGATCGGAAATGATTTTTTACCTTCGAGTCTACCCCCTCTTACTTCTAATACAATCACTTGCCCTTCATTTTCTCTTCGAGCAAAAGCGATCACGTCTTCTTCTCCACCATCCAGACTCACAACTGTCTGCTTTTCCCGAATCTGATTGATCTGATCGATTCTCTTTTTTATAAAGCCAGCTCTCTCGAACTCTAATTTTTCGGAAGCTATCAACATAGATTTTTTTAAATTCTGGACAAGGCCTTCCTTTTTGCCCTCCAAAAAACTCAATATTTCGGATGTAAGTTCATTATAAACTGCTAAACTTACATTTCCCTGGCATGGACCAAGGCATCTATGCATATGGAAATTTAAACAAGGCCTTTGTGGTTTGGACAAAGGAAGTTTTAAGAAGGTTTTTCGAATTGGAAAAATACGATGGATGAGTTCCAATGTATCTCTTGCTGCTTTAACATCTGTAAATGGCCCAAAAAATCGATCCCCATTGTCCTTTACTTTCCGAGTCAAAAATACCATCGGGTAAGGTTCACTCATTGAAACACATAAAAAAGGATACCGTTTATCATCTTTTAAACGAACATTGTATTTCGGATTGTACTTCTTAATCAGAGTCGCTTCTAGGATAAGAGCTTCCGATTCAGTTTGGGTAGCGATCCAATCCAAATCATGGATTTCAACGAATAGTGCTCTCGTTTTTCGGTCGGGATGATTCGGATTTAGATAGGATCTAATTCTTGCATCGAGTTTGATAGCCTTACCTACGTATATGACATCCCCTTCTTTATTTTTCCAAAGATAACAACCAGGAACACTTCCGAGGTTTTTGACCTTTTCTTGGATCGATTTTAATACAAATGATTCCTTCATTGTTTTACTTAGAAATTAGACCGATTTGCCATTGAAATTAATTTGATTTTATAAGCCTTGCCTGAAACGATCATTTTATGAAAATTCGAAGCTTTCTAAACTACTTTATCATCAGAGTGGAGGTTTTCAATTACGTATTCGCAATCCCTTTATTGTCCACCTACGTTTATTTTTTCACAGATTGGAATAAAGACGAATTCCATGAGATACTCATAGGTACAGGACTTGCATTTGTTTTTGTTATTTTATTTTTTACGATTTTTTACTACCAGAGGTTTTCCGCTTTTTATCGATATGAGAAGGAGCAGAAGACAGGGAAAATCACAAAGGAGACAATTCGTTCGGTTTCTTTTTGGACTTCTCATTTTACCAGTGCTGCCTGCATTGATATTCTCCTGCGCTACACGATCGGAGGACTGATCCTTTTCAGCTATTTGGAATATCGTTTTGCTGCAGCCAATGTGATTTTATTTGGTGAGATAGGCATTGCACTTGTCCTTACCCTAACAGGCTCTTTGTTATTCATTTTCTTATTTTCCGAATTTACCCTTAGAAAGTTTAGTATCACTACTTTATTTCCTCAGTTAAAAATTCAATATCCGGAGGGATTATCAAAGGATCACTTGGCTCGGCGATTAACAGCGCAAACACTACTCTCTTTTCTCTTTGTGATCATGCTTATTTTTGTCATCAATTACCGACTTGATTTTAAGGAAGAGACAAAAGTCATCGGTGAATCCATGCGCACCTGCGTATTTGGTTCTGAATCCGTACTCCGATTGACACTCGTAGAATTTAGAGATAAGCTCACGACATCTATTTTCGGCACCACGAATTTACGTCAGCCGATATTTGCTAGAAAAAAGGATCAGATCCAAAGTGTTCTGAATTCTATACATCTTTCGAATACTAATCATGCGACAGAAGCATTATTTTTCTACAATCCGACAGAAGGAATCTTCATAGCGACAAACGACTATAAGATTGTTGATCAAAAAAATGCATTTTCGATTAGAGATGTCGAATTATCTAAATCCGGTCCCCTCAGACATTCCACATTTAAATCACCAATCTCTGGAGAAATGATATCACCTTATACGTTGCCAGTTTACAATAATGAGGTTTTCCAAGGTTATGTGGGAGGTTTTTTAAATATTGGTAAATTAGGAAATTTTATTCTTGGTAATATTCGCATTGGAATTGGTGGAAAATCAGGTTTGATCGATGAGGATGGAACGATCGTTTATTCGCCAGAAAAAAATCAGACTGGGACGAATGGAAAACAGGACAAAAAATTTGCACCGTTTTTTATTTCTACAGATGCATTTCAAACTTTTGATTACACGGAAAATGGTAAACCGAAACGAATGGCGTTTGTCCATAACCCCGAGTTCCAATATTACATTTACACGATGTACGAAATTTCGGAATTATATGAGAAATCAGTTAGTTCACTTCTGAATACACTCTTCATATCTGCCCTCAGTCTGTTTATTATCGGTATCCTTACCATTTTAGCAATAGAATCCAAACTTACTCCGCTTGCACAAATGAAAGAGAATTTAGGTGATATGGTGAGCGGTAATCTGTCTAGTCACTTCGCGACCGCAAGCCAAGACGAAATTGGAAATATGGCAGAAGCACTCATCAAGTTTCAGCAGAAGTTAAAGAATATCGTCAAAAACACTCAAAGCACCGCCTTACAACTATCTAACTCAAGCAGTGAAATATTAGATTCAATGGTATCTCTTTCTGATGCAGCACAAAGCCAAGCTGCTGGCTCAGAAGAAATATCCGCGTCAGTGGAAGAAATCACAGCTGGAATTGAAAGTGTCGCTGCCAGGGCAGATACACAAAGTTTCACATTGGAATCTCTTATGCGAAAAATGGAGGATCTGAATCAGGCGATAAACGATATTGATAAGAGTTTTTCTCAAGCCGATGCTAAAGTGGAAGAGATCACTAAGGAAGCAAAGTTAGGTGAATCATCTTTAAACGAGATGAAAAAATCAATGGACAAAATTTACGAGTC
>Ga0075156_10000650_pt1 | contig 18131 bp, 28 predicted proteins | sample JI81AbrownDNA_FD_70966 | JGI IMG/M metagenome (GOLD analysis project Ga0075156, IMG submission 70966) | Wastewater effluent complex algal communities from Wisconsin, to seasonally profile nutrient transformation and Carbon sequestration -... | ecosystem: Engineered > WWTP > Effluent > Algae...
CCAGCCCCAACAGCTGTACACTGGTAAGACGCATAATATACCGGTTGACCTGGAACAGCGGTTTGACCCAATGGGAACGGCGTCATCGCCAAGGTATCAGTGGCAGATGTATTGCTCTTGATAAATTCCCATCTTGAATTGCCCTGTTCCGTTAATGGCACAATAGTATTTGCAGGCAACGGACTCCCAACAGAAAGAGGAAAAGATAACTGGGGATTTAAAAAATGATTAAATTGATCAATCGCAACCGTTACAGGTGCACCACCAGAGCCCCCATCAGGAACATAATTAAAAACCGTATTGATTCTTTGATGGTCAGCATCTTCTATCCATATCTCATAGGGTTCATCATTCGCAAAATAAATAAGCGCTTCAGTTTTTCCTACATCGCTTAATTGAAGTGGGTTTTCATAAGGAATAACGCCGCCAGGGTCTCGATAAACTAGCTTTTCATCCGCATTGTTTAATGCGCGCCTCATATTCAAAAATCCATTTGATAAGGGCAACCCATTGTTATCAAAAAATGGCCAAATAGGAATTGTGCCTAACAAATACTCAACGACCATATTTCTAATGTCACCCTTTACTTAATTGATAAAATTATAAATCAGGTAATTTAAAAATAACATCTATTTGATAATAAGTTTGGGTTAAAAAAATTCGTTGACAGCTTGACAATTTGTCAATATATTTGCGTTTCAAAATTCAAAGGAGCAAGCGAATGGAAAATGAAAAAGATTTAATAAAATTATTTGAGATAACGCTTAAGTTTGATAAAAAAACGAAATGCCATGGTGTTGAAGGAGGGTTTTTAGAACGTCCGGATGAATGTAATCCGGTTGTATTATTACCTATTCTTATTGATCTGAGCGAGACTTTAAATGCTCTTAGTTTTCAGGCACTGGGGATTGCAAAGACTATTTTAAAAGGGATTTCTGAAGTAGAGGAAAATATACCCTCTGAAATAAAAGAAAAAATGCAAGAACTACAAAAAGAATATGAAAAATCCAAAACAGAAAAAGAGGTTAAGCATTAAAATTTATTTTTTCTTCATGGAGTAAATAGACAATGGAAAATGATCAAGGTTTAAGTGTCTTTGATATTAAATTTGTTACTACTGGAACGGACATGCAAGTAATGGTTAGAGCAAACTATACATTTTGGTCTTTGATGAACGCTACTAACCAGACAAAAATTTTAAATGAGACATGCGAGATAATTGTTGAGTCCTTAAGAAGGATGGCTTTAGAGATTGAAGAGAAAAAAGAAGATTTTTTTAAAGAGGCAAAACACTGAGAGTGATAAAATTTTATTAATACAGGAGAAACTAATGAGAGCTAAAAAATCAATTGAAAGAATCCTTCCGAACCCAAATTCTATCACTAAGGTAGATTCAAAAGTCTGGGAGATATTGGGATTAAAATACGCAGTATACGGAGAAGAGAGTCAATTAATTGCGCTGTGCAAATCTAAGTCGGTTGCCAAAGCCTTAATAGGAAAGAAATAAAATGGAGGATATCCCCGAAGAGATACGAAAAGAATTTGAGAAGCACAAAAATAAATACCGTAAAAAATGCAAGGTGATAGCAGATGTTCAGGCATATTCATTTTTAATGAAAGAATTTGATAGAGCTGATAAGGTAGTATTCCAAAAAATTCTTATTGATAAAGAATCCGTTAAGCCTACTGAAACAATTTCGATGATTAACGGATTAATTGAATTATTAAAAAAAGAAAGAGAAGATATCATCGAAATGATATTGTCTAATGATAAGGAATATTTACATTAAGCACAAAACTTTACAGGAGTAACGATATGAAAACGGATGTATTGAAATTGTTAAAAAATAATGAATTTATCTTAACGCCATGGTGGGTAATCCATGCATTCTCTCGCGGATTTATTATCAATGCCATTGCGTTTTATGTAGTGCATATTTATTTAACTTTTGGCTTGCCTTTTGAATTGGCTTTTCAATATCAGTATATCGATGTTGTGGCTACTATCTCTTTGATATTTGGTTTAATTGGGTATTTGAGCTTATTGATTTGTGGATTGTGTGTTAAGGAGGAAAAAAATGAAAGATGAAAAAAATAATTTGGTAATCAGAGCTAAATATTCAGAAGAAGATAATTCAGAAGTATTGATAAATTTATCGTGGTTATCATTTGGTGGTCAAGAGCCAGAAGCGGATGAGAAAGCTAAAATATTAAAAGCGGTCAAGAAATTGATTAATCAAGAATTAGAGCTTTATATACAGCGAACGTTTTGCAGCACGTATGCGCAAGTTGGTTTTAGGTTGGATGAGTGAACATAATTTGCATTATTTGAAACACAATCAATTAATAAATTATTTCAACGAAATAAAAAAAGATTTAATTTCATTCCGGGAGTTATTAAAAATAATGGATTGCAATGAAGGCACAGTGGTTAGATGGATAAAATCTTTGAATTTTCCTGAAAATATCAAATGCCCCTCATCAAACAAAAATTATTTTTATAAGGCAGACGTATATGAGTGGGCAGAAAATGTTTTAAAAGAAAAAAAATTAAAAAAATATTATGCATTAAAAGATTCAGCCAATAACATAATTAAAAATTTATCAATTTTACAGGAGTAATCCATGAGAGTAGAAATAGAAGGTTATATTCGGTTAGAGGAAAATGAAGAGGAAGATAATAACGATAAAACTTTAATAGATTTTAAGATGGAGTGGAGTGGAAAAATTAGTCCTCCTGGACAATTTAAGCTACTTAAAGAAATTAACAAGCAAATTGAGAACGAAATAGAAGTTGCTAAAGTATATGGCCAGATGGCGACGGAATTGGATATCAGAAAAAAAGTTTGAGGAAAAATAATGGAACAAAAAGAATTTGTTTTGCTTTCTCCAAGGGAGGCAGCTGCAATATTAAGGGTATCCCGTGATACCCTAGCTATTTGGCGTTGCAAAAAACGCTATCCCCTTCCTTACATCAAAGTAGGAAGGCATGTGTTTTATAAAAGTACAGATATAGATGATTTTATTGAAAAACGAACGGTTAATAATTAATAATTAAATAAAAACCTTGAGGAGGGTAAAAAAATGGGATTAATATTTTGTTTGATTGGGGTTGGTTTTCAATGGGCATTATTAAGATGGAGCGACCAAGGGAATCCCACTATAAGATATTGGGTAGAATGCCTTATGATGATATTTACGGGAATTTTATTTGAGAAAGTTTTTCTTCCTGGCATAGCTCATCTATTTTGATTTTCTGCATATAGCATCCGAGTTAACTTAGATAATCTTTCGGTATTTTTAGAAGGTTTTGCAGACTGGTCTATATAGGCTTGCAAGGTTTTTGGTGATGTAGCGTAATTAGCCTTTAAGCGCTTCAAGCCACCCGTTCCAAGCAAGCCTAGAAGCATTCCCATTCCTGAGCTAAGCCCTGCCGTATGAGCTGCTGCCGCTCCCCCAGCGATTGCTTTAATAGCATTTATAGATTCTTTGTTTGCAAATCCCGTATTAGGTTTTTCTAGCACAGGATTAATTTTTTGCTTAATATCGTTTAGCTTAACTAATGTGTCCCATTCTTTTTTCGCGTCTCCCATGAGTCTTTTCTTGGCGTTCGCGTCCAGCACCTTATATCTATTAGCTAATTGGGCCTCTGAGATATCTTGACCAGATGGATTAAGCTTTCTATAAACAATTTGCTTTTGTATATGTTTTGGTAACGAATTAAATACAAATTGATTTGAAGGCTTTGTTAAAACATTCGGGAGCTTTTCAGATGATTCTTTTCCGGTCAGTATATTTTCTATTTCTCTTTTTCTATAGGGAACTACTTTAGTGGCGTGTGTTTTTCTCGCGGTTTGCCATTCTTTTATTAGCTCCGGATGTTTGCTTTTTGTAATAGCTTTTTCTATATCATTAATAGAAGCTTTTTCTAAAGACTTATACACGCCGCTTATATATCTATTCCAATCAGTTCCATGTTGTTTTGCGCGCTCATTAAAAACCTTTCTCTCTTCATCGATATCTTTAACGCTTGGCTTTGTTTTCTTGGGAGGTAGTGGCGGCTCTGGTTTAAGATAATCAGGCAAAATTAATGGACTTTCTGGTGGAGGCTCTACTTTTGGCGTTTTCCCCCCAGCTAATTTTTCTTTTAATTCATTAATAAATGAATCTGTAAATTTTGAAAATGTACCCACTTTTTCAGTATGCTCATGTTCTTTTATAATGTTTTTTATTACTTTGTTAGTTTGAACTCGAGGAACTTTTATACCGTATTGATCGCTCAAAGTGGAAAAGTTTTTAAAAAGCTTGCTAACAGCTGAGCTGTATTTATCTTCATCGGCTATTAATGCGGCCAATGCTGCATCATTGGTTCCGAGCATATCCGCACCACCAATCAAATTCTTCTTTAATTTATCAGCATGCGTTTTAGTAATAGCATTAATCTCAGCCGCCTTCTGCTTAACACCACTTCCAGTGAAACTAGCCAAATCTTTATATTTCTGAAAGCGTGATTCATTATCAACAGCCGTCCCAATATCAATCGGCAATCCTTGAATATCTTCCATATATTTAGCGGTTTCCGCTGGGCTTCTGCCGCGTTCCTTACCGCTTTTAATCTTCTGGGCTAACTGTCTTACATCCATCTCTCTAAATGCAGATGGAATGCGTGCAGCCCCTCCAATCGCCATAGAGCCCAGGGCACCTTTTAATGCACTTTCACGAAGCGTTTGCTCAGGATTGTTCGCGCCGAATAATGCGCCATAGGCCGCACCAGTCGCGCCAACATCTGCCGCCGCAGGGGCGTAATTAGCTAATTGCGCAAGTTTACTGCTATTAATGGCTTCTTTTGCTCGTGGAGCAGCTTTAAGAAAAAGAGGAGCTAATTTGGCCGCTAACGCTTGAAATGCCTTAATTTCAGGAGCGACTAACAACTCAGCCCCTAACTCTGTCCCTTTGCCAAGCAAATTAGGGATTGAATGAGGTTCTTGCCCAGGAATATCGTATGTAAATGGGTCTGGCTCTTTTCCAAAGGCCGCATCAACACCACGCTTAGGCAGGTTAACTAATGCAGTGCCCGTATCAACAGCACCCTGACCAAATCCTTTGCCAAATTGGTTAATTATGTTTGTTAATGACCAGGGTTGGGTATCAGTGGCTACTAAGTTACCAGGAGCATTTTTATTCTGATTAGCTATAGCTTCTAGCTCTTCATTGCTCATATGAGCATAATCAGCAAGATTAATAGGTTTGGTAGACTTCTTTTTATCTTGATTTGCAATGGCTTCCAGTTCCTCATCGCTATAATGAGAAAATTTAGCCAGTTCTGATTTGCTCATTGCCATATTATTTGCCTCTGCGAGCTTCTAGAATAGCCTGTGCTTGTTCTGGGGTAATTTGGGGGGAGTTAGTTGGTTGATTTCCATTACCATAAGCATTTGATGCGCCAATTCCCACCGTGCGGCGCGCCTTGTACATCTCATTCATGGTTTGCAAAACGATATCAAGAGCCATGTTTCTGGCCTGAGGAGAAACTTTTGCGAAAGTAGCGTTAATATCGCTTCCGCTTCTGTCTAATATTTCCCCGATAATAGTCGCAAATGACTGACCGGTTTCTATTCTGTTTTGTAATGTGGCTGCCGCGCTCGCTAATTGGCCTCTTGCCATGATAGCTGCCATTTGTTGGTCTCCAATCTTTCCACCAAGATAAGAGTTCATGATAGCTGAAGCTGATTGCCCACCTACCGTGCTTCCAATAATTGAGTTTAATTTTTTAATTGTTTGGGTCAACGGTTCATATTCAGCGGATGCTTGTTCGGAACCAATAGATTGGTTAATAAGTTGTGCAGTTGTCCCATATTTTCTTAATCTATCTAAAGACCCTTTTGAGGCCGCTGATAAATTATTAAGCTTGGTACCATCTGCAAGCTGGGTTCCTCCTTCTCGGAGCACGTTAGATGCTTCGTAAACTTGATCGTCCGTTAATTGTGGGTTGTCTTTCTTTATAAGACTTTCAAAAAGCATTTCTTCTTTTCCGCCGGCGCCAGTTCCAAATCTGCTAGCATTGTCTTGAGAGGTTCTGTGTTTAATTTTAGAACGCGTATCTTCATCCGCTAACTTTAATCTATCGGGTGAATATCGCTGTTGGTCTAATGATAAATTGCCAGACGAAGTATTAGCGTTTTGCTGCTTAATACTAACCTCTTGGGGCATTAGCCTTGTTTCTTGGTTGTACTTCATTGCTTGAGCTATTAAATGCTGAATTTCAGCAGGCACCTTAGCAGTTTGAGCATTTTTATACCCGATTTGCGCTTCTCGCATTTGGGGTAAAAATTGATTAGCGATATCAAGAGCCGCATTCTTTTTATGTTGCTCAATATTTTTTGCTTGAGCTGATGCTAATGCGACCAAATCTTCAGTTAAATTACCCATTATGACCCTCCCCATTGGAGTCTTGGAGCCGAAGCCCTTCCCTGAAGGTCAGCCTGACCGGTTGAGCTATAAGGCGCTATAACACCAGACAAGCCCCCCGTATAGGCATTAGCCGCGGTATTTAAAATTGTGGTCATTAATCCTTTCCAACCCATTGCGTCTCCGATTTGGGATTGCGCTTTACCACCGGCTTGCCCTATTTTAAATTGACTTAAATTATTAGCCGCATTCTGTCCCATGGTGGCCAAACTATTTTCGCCGCCTAAATACTGTTGATTAATACCCAATAAATTTTGGATAAAAGTTTGAAAGTCCGTTCCTAGCAAATCATGGGTATAATCGGCAACTGCTTCATTTCCCGCAGTCGTTCCGAATCGACCAGTTTTTATATTGTTGTTATTGATAATATCCATTATTTTTTGTAATTGAAAATTAAAGCCTTTGGAGGGTTCATAGCCTTCGCTTAAAGTATTGTAAAAATCTAAAGGGTTTTCCATCTTATCGTAGCCAGTTTGAAGCTTTCTAAACGCATTTTGCCCCCCTTCATAATAAGGCTCTTGGAATTGAGCTGCTTGCTCATATCCTTTTGCTATGGTTTTACCTGCTTTTTTTTGCCCGCCACCAAATAATTTATCTATCATTCCCATAATGCTACCTTTAAGTTACAGTAAATGTTTTCCACGCGCCTGCTATTCTTATTTGAAGCGCAGGGAGGTCTTTTACATAAATAATACTTCCATCTTTGGGATTAATTAATGCGTCTCGCTCTGAAACGGTAAATTGTGGCGGAAATATGCCATTTGGATTAATAAAACTTAAAATGTAGTTGTATAACGACACAAACCATAACTTCCATCTTTCATTGAAATACCCAGTGAAACTATGGCTTTTATTTTCATCTAAAGCTTTATCTCCAATTCTCGGAGGATCTAAATTCAACCCCATTAAGTTGGCTCTCCTAATGTTTCTAACATCGCGCCGTAAATATTAAAATCGACGTCATTGGTACATTCTAAATCAATTACTGTATATAATCCTACAGCTAATCTTCTAAAAATTGTGCGCCATAAATAGACACCAAGCGGGGCTAATGCTTGCGTTTCGTGGATGGAATAAGTAGCCCCACCATCATTCGAAACGGATAGATTAATAAAAGGATTATTGTTAGGCGGAATTAATGTGCCTTCGGCGGGAGAACAATCTACTTTTAGCCGTCCTCTTAATACACGCCGATAGTCTTCTTCAATCAAAACAGGACTGGTACGTCTGCATCTCATAGGTTCGCCATTGTTAGAGAACACATTAGGAGAACCTTCATAAATGTTTCCATTTCTGTAATCTAGCCAATAATTTTTATGGTTAAAATAAGCGTGGGCTGTTCCTATATATCGGCTTTTATCTAGCATTTCTCTTTCATAAATATTTCCGGTTTCATCGTCATAAATCCACGTTTTATTGTTTAAAGTAGAGCTTATTTGGTAAAAAGCATGGCCGCCTTCGCTATAAGAATCACCTTCAAAATCGGATAAGGAAGGATAAGTTTGCAAGATAGTATTTAAAGGTTCGTGTTTAATAGGGATTAAGGACGTACCCGTAATTTTCATCATCGAAGGCTTTCCGTCTTTAGTATTAGACAGGAAAAATATAGAGCCATTACCAGAATCGTCAATCGTTCCAGATTCTATAATTGAAGGGGTGGAAGCGCAGCCGGCATTTGGTGAAAAAGAATTGTCAGGTACATAAGGAGGAGAAGCGCCGCCAATAAAGTTAAACGGTTCAATGTGATTTTCTCCAAAAATAAATAAAATTCCGTTTAATGTTGCACAACCCGTACAAATATCAGCTTGGCGATTAATCGCAAGAACATTTTGTGCAGGCCAAACCAAACCATTATTAATATCGGATAATTGCCACCTATCCGATTGCCCGCTGACTACCACAAAATAAGAATTTTGATAGGTGACATCGATAGGGTTAGGTAAAAAATTAGGGTCGGTAATTTGAGTAAACGTACTTCCATCCCAAATCCATCCATCAACACCATCAACAAATATGATTTGTTCCGTAGGCTGCCTCTGATTGGCCGCAATCCCCACATGTCCCGTCAACGTATTTAAAGTGCCCAAAGGGGTAACAGCAAGCGCACTATCTAATCTGTAAACTTTATTGCCTATCACCACATATAAATATTGGCCATATACAAAAGTATTTCTACCTACGCCACCAACTAATGATGCGACCATCTTAATCCCGTTAAATCTTCTTAAAAGCACGCGTTTTTTGCCCATTTTTGGATAAACATCATACATATTTACGGTTCGAGCAGGAGAAAAGGTAAACTCTGGAAATACTTGAAATCCACCTTCTAAAGGTAACGATTTGGCTTCCATTAATAAAATCCATTAGGAGTAAGATAGTAAAACCCATTCCATGGAGCACAGCAAATGGAAGAAGGGCTTAATGTTAAATCTATACTATTGGTATTTAACATAAGCTGTCTTAATTCTCTTAATTCGTTTTGTCTTTTCTCATCCCATAATGCTGTAGGATATAAATTAGCCAGCTTAGCCGACAATTCATAAATCAATAATTGCTGATAATAATCAGGTATATCCGTAATTTGAGAGTTCAAATTAACGGGAGAAATGACGGATTTTACTCTTAAATTGCAAATGTATGTTTGATCTGGAATCGGGTAAATAATAACTGTGCTCACCCCTAAAGCATTGTCTAGAACATAGTATCTAGGCAATCCTGTAGAGGTAATAGATTTATAAGAATTGTCATACTGAACAAACCCGAGTGGAGTTAAAGGGTATTCTTGGTTATTTAAAAGAACATTGCCTGCTGTAATAGACACAATATAGTTAGAAACCACATCAACAGGAGGGTTTTGGCCTATTGTGTACTCTATTTTATTAGGGGCTAAATTGAATGTTAAAAGGCTCTGAAATGGGATATTAATCCCGCTCGCTGATAACGTTCTCAATATTAAATTCATCCACATTACTCCCTCCGAAAAATATTTATTTTCCGGAGTTTCGCTAGGTGTGTATTCCCCTATCATAATAAGGGATTGTTCCACCATTTGACCTATCGTGAGTAATGTGGCGCTCATGTTAGTACCAGTTTCCTTTTTCTTTAGATGGATTAACTCCAGTTTCCTGCTTACCCAATTTAGGAGTAGGAAGCTTTGGTCTAAATGCTTTTACTAATTCACTTTGCGAATTTGAAATTGAATTACCAGGGGCTTTCGGAACCGACATGCCTTTATGGTTTTGCTTCAACCCGTTTTCAATATCGCCACCCATACTTGTAGATTTGCTCATATTATTTCTCCTTAAGAAACTAATCTTAGTGCATATTGTGGATGCCATACCCATCCTACTAACGCTGTAAAACGAATGATATTTGTTAATGTCTTAGCGTCACCTTCAATCGTAACGTTAATAGATAACAATGAATCTTCATCAGTTCTTGTTTCGCTATAAGGTGCCATAATAGGTTGCAAAGGAGGATTTACCAAAGATAAACCTGCTTTGTCATACACCATATTTTGATATGCCGTTCCTACAATATCAAAGCCAGTTCCAGAAGGAATAGGACCAGAAATATTTTTTTGAGGCGTATTAGTGGTCACAATTGAAGGCGCTACAGTCACCGTTCCACCACCCGGAGTAGGGCTAGGAGTGAAAGACTGGATAACAAAAGTCGCTGGGTAACCGGTGTCTTTGCGCTGCAAATTGGAGAGAGAGTTAATATTAGCACCTGGAGCTAGTGCTAAAATATCCCCTACCTTAATCGCATTGGGGTCAGTAACACCTAATACCAAAGGAAGACCGGATAATACTAGAGTATTACCACTTGATACGGTGCCGTTGATTGTCTTTCCACTGGTTCCAGCAGCTGTCCCAGCCGAATGCTTAACGATGGTACTGTTTTGGAAAATGTCAAAAGTAGATAAATATCCTAAACGTGAACCAAAAGTAATCTCATCGTTTAAAGTTTTGTTAAAATTGTTATTTAAGCCTGTCTTTAAAGCGCTAGCATCTCTTAAATTGAGTGCCATGTAAGAGTTGGTGATAGAGATATCATGTTCACCAAAATATACATTCGCCTGGTCTACAGCGCCAAAACTATTAATCGGAACCCCTGGGGTACCAATAGTTTGATAAACCTGCAAGGTTGCATCTAGCGCTATATCCATTTCTATGCTTTTAACCAATTCCGCCATAGCTGGTTGAATGACACGTTCTTCGTATCTGTCTAAATACTGTGTAGCTTCAACGGCGTTATATTCTAGGGTTACGCTATAAGGTTGACGAATAGTAATAACGTCAAAATCTTCAGTGGTTGGCTGAGGAGTGGTCACCAAAGTCTTGGTAACGTCGAACTTATTTCTACGTAAAACGCGGACCGTATTACCTGGTTTGTACCGGGTATTTACAAAATCTTCTTGGGTGTCTCTATTAGCCGTAACAATAAAGCTTTGTTGCGCGACAAACTGGGCTAGCACTTTATCCGCAAGGAGATCAGAAACTTCTATTTGATTTGTACTCATTTATTACTCACTTTTACTATGGCGCCTTCGCTGCATCTCGATAGCACGAGCTTTAGCACTGGCGTAGCTATTACTTTCTTTTCCAGACACTGCCGGAGAAGGGTTTTTTGTAGTTAAAGGAGCAGGAGCAGAGCTATTTATCGTCGACGCAGAGTTCAAACGAGCTGCTAACTTAATGACTTCTCGCTTTTGCTCATTGGGCAATAACATTTTAATACGTTCATGTTCTTGAGGGTTTTTGCCTAAAAAATAAATTACTTCTGCATTATTTGAAGGAGCAATTTGGGCAGCTTCCACAATATGTGGGCTCCATTCTTCGACATTTTCAATTACTTCTTCTAAATCTTTGTATTTAGACTGAGCCACTTCAAGTTTTTTAACAAATTCTTGAGTTTGTTTCTGAGCAATCGCGTCAGCTTTTTTTTGCTCTATTTGAGCTTGTTTAGCTTGTAATTGCTCCTCAATTAACCCGTTTAAAAAACCAACTGGGTCTTCTTCTACAGTTTTTTCAGAAGGAACCGGCAAATGCTCAGATTTGAGAGCAGCAAGTTTATTGTCCATTTCACGCGCCATTTTTCTTTCATAACGCTGAAGACGACCACTTACTATTTTTTCCACTTCTTCTTGAGAGAATCTCTTTTCTACGGACTCTGCGTTAACTGATTCTCCAAGAGAAGTCTCAGGATTTACCTGAAGCTGTATTTCATCGGATTGACCATCAATTTCATTTGTATTAATTTCACTCATTTCCTATCTCCTTCCAGCGTTTAAGGTGCTGCTACCGCCAGTCAAAACGGGGACTGTCCCACCTTAACCAATATGGTTAAGTATCTTTTGAATGTTTATTGCTCATTAATTTATTTAACATGGTTAATGCATGCATACGGGATTCGTTATCTGATTTAGTGATTTCAGCATGCGTTTTTTGAGCATTCATATTGCTTTTAAGAATCGAATCAGCTGCTTGGTCAGCTAATTTTTGATAAGCAATGTTTGAGTTGATTTCTAATTTTTTTTCTTCAAATGCTATTTTTTTGTCTTGAATCGCTAGCTCTTTGTCGGCGTTCTCTACTTTCTTTTGTTCTATTTGTTGCGCTAAAGCCATCGCCTGTTGTTCCGGAGAGGGAGGCTTAGGAGGTAAAGGCTCACCATTTTCATTTTTCTGAAGCTCAGGAGGTAAAAGCGTTTGGGTTCTTTTAACAAGTTCAGCACTTTCTTGTATATCGACATTCTTAGCCGCAATATCCACAACCAAATTATTAGCTTGTGGGAAGAGTTCAACAAAAGAAACTAATTGATTCCATGCCATCTCCTTCCTTAATTGATAAGGGGCGCCGATAGTTACGCGCACATTCAGTTTGTTTTTAAGTGATTTGATATTGTTCTTAATGCTCTCATCAGCCAAAACTTCATTAATCTTTTGAACGCTAAAACTACCCGCTTGGGTATGAAGGGTCATTAACCTTTCGGTATCATAGATGGCTGGCATAAGGGCTAATTTAATTCTATTGAGCTGCTCTACTCCACGACACATATTGTCAACTTGACGATGCTGCATTAAATTAGAAGACGCTTGACGCCTGACGACTGCCTCACCGCTTTCTTTGCTAAGGGAGCCTCTGGGATTTCGAGCATCCATCGTTGTTCCACCCAGATTGCTATCAATATCAAATCCACTTTGTTGATAAATTTCGCTAAATATTGGATTTAAAGGGATGGGGTCTAATCTATCCGGCCTTTCCGGAGTTCTTGGATTGGTTGGGGTAGCATAAAACAATGCGCCTTGCTGATTTTCAGGGTTTTTCCAAGAATCAATCATCATTTGATCGCCAGCCACATGATCTTTATTGACAAGAAACTGCTCTTTTCTGCAATTCTTTAAGCCTGCTAATTGCTCTACAGCAGCGGTGTTATGCAATCGTTGAGCAGCTTTAGCGTGATGAAAAAATGATTGAGTTTTTTGGCGTCCATCTAAAACATAAGATTTTCCATCAATATAGACACCGTTTAAGTACTGACACGGGAATTCTGTTACTTCTAAAATTCTGCCGTAAATCATTTTGTACATCATGATTTTATATTTTCTTATTTTTTTATTTTTTTCAATAGAAGTGGGTTTCAACTTCATCAATTTATTTATTAAATCAGGTGGAAGCTGTTGGTCGGACTCGCGATATTGTTTTGCAGCTTGCAAAATCTTTTCATTTTCTTCTAATCTATTTTTTAATTCTTCCTCATCAATTTCTTCTTCTCCATTTTCTGACTTGATGAGATAAGCTGTAGAGTCATACCATTTTTTTTCAGTGTAATAGCATATTGCTATACCATTTTTATCTAACCATCTGAATGCAGTTTTAAACGGCACAGAATTGGAATTAGGAACTTCTACATCGGGATATTCCTGCGTAAACATTTCACGTGGAACAAAATCGTAATAACCACAGAATTCCCCATCTTCTTTATTAGGCGCAGTCGCAGAAGGGTCAAAAAATGCACATTCAGGAACCACCATCCCGCGGGTATAAATATTTTGGATAAACGCTGAGTTTTCTTCAAAATCATTGAAACAAAACAATGCCGAGTAACTTCTTACTAAGGCCTGCTCAAAAGCATCTTGAATAAGAATGTCTTCTCTAGATTTATAGCTAATCGTTCGTAAGATATTGCCTACTAAATCTAGCTCATCTTGGGTGACATAAGCATTCTCTGGATAGACTTCAGCAGTGGGGGTGGATTCCCGATATTCTCCAATAATCTTTTCGATTTGAGGTGCAATCTTATTGATTTGAATAATAGGCTTTCTTAATCGCTTTAAATCGCCTATCTCTTGAGAACTCCACTGGGTTTCATACAAGAATCGTGCTTCTTGCTTGCCGTACTCAATGTTATTACCCCAATACGCATACCACGCAACAATGCGTTTTTGAGCGCGGTCTAATATGTCTGCATCTTCTGCTTCGACTGGGCGAGTTGCCATTAATATACCTGGATTGGATTAAAAAACTCACTAATATCAAAACTAGATTTTTTTTCTTCTATGTTTGGAACTAATCCCATGGCTGCATATTGAAATGCATCCTGAATATGGCTCCATTCATTCTTATCGGGCTTGTCAGTATATTTTTCTTTTTCAATCACATTAATTTTTCTAAAGTTATAACCACCCAAAAAGCCTTCTCTTAAAACAGGACACCCTATTCGAGAAAGCAACATAGCAGGCTTTCCATCAATGAGGCGCCTTAGGAAATACTTAACCGACTCAATGCGTCGAATAGGATCGTTAGATAAGGCTGGCATAGTTGAGATACCTAATTTTTCCAACTCCATTAAACACGTTTGAGTACTGTCAATCGGCGAGCCAGCCCCACCAGCAGGGTCACCTACCGAATAGACTACTTTATAACCATAATAGTAACTGTTTAAATAAGGTAATACAACCTCCTCAACTAGTTGTTTAATCCCCATTCTTTGCGTAACAAACTCATGCAAAATACGGATTTGCCCCGTTGCAGTTTGCTGAAATAAAACAGCAGCAGGGGTAAGACCAAAATCCCATCCCATCATTAAATCTAGGCCTGGAATAGCGTCTATTTGCTCTACAGAATGCAAGTCATCGTTATATTCATGATAGACAGGCTTACCGTCTTTAACCGTACCGTATTGCCCAAGACAATAAACTTTGATGAACTCTTCATTGACGTTCCCACCCGCAGCCATATTGGAGTAATAGTTAGACTTAACAAACGGATTACCATTTTTATCTTTTTGAGCGGTGTCATGATGAGGGTTATCTATCCATTTATCGTTTTCGTCTTTGATCAAACCAGGAGGCTGAGAAAACATTTCCCACCCACCTCTATCTTCGGCTGATGTCTTTTCAAATACGTCATAAATCCAATGACGAGTGCTTGGGGGATTGCTGTCGGCAATCATAAAGGACTTATACTCTCCAGAAATTGGAGGGGGGAATCTATCTAGCCTGCCTCGAAGTCTAGGCAATAGCCCTTTAGGAGAATGCCTTAGTTCATTTACATATGCCCATGTGGCTTCTAATGAATCTAGATGCCGTAAATCTGCCTCGCGCTCAAATGCCATAAACTGTACTTCTAGCTCAACTCGACCATAATCGTTTGTCACTTCATTAAAATAATTAAATCGATGCGTAAATATCATGATTGGCTTTTTGCGAGACGAGACTTGACCTAGATGACCGTACCAATCAAGCCATGTTCGCAAGGTTGTACTCTCAAGCTCTGGGACGGTATTTCGAATAAAGATAGCTCTGCCTGTTTTTATGCCATTGTTCCACGCAGGTAAATGCTGCGTAGCCAAGATGATTTCAGCCATACAACCCGAGCTTTTCCCACTACCAAATGGTCCTTGAATGTAGCGAAAATCAGATTGTGAGGCGTGAAATCGCTTAAAGGTAGGCGTAGGGGAGTAATCTTTTGTCTTACCATTTGGCAAGCTAACAGAAAACGCAAAGTCTTCTTTAAATATGATATTTATTTGACCCACTTGATTACGCGCTCGCTCAAGCTTTGAAAGCTTTCCTCTTAAAGGATTCATAGGCGTCCTTGTTATTTAGCGTTTTGAGCGTCTTCCAACTCTTTTACACGTACGGCAATATCATGGGATTCGATTATCTTTGCTTCAAGCTCTAATGCCTTCAGGTATTCACAGGCTACTTCAGGGGAATATTCATGATTCATCATGCCTGAGGTAATCAATTGCGCTTTTTCCGCCAAAGTCTTTGCATCGCCCTTATAGAATTTCATCTTAGTCAAAGTTTGAATGCGCCATTGTGTATATTCGAACTTTAACTTGCTGCGCATCACATATTCTTTATTCAGATATTTGGCGCCGGTTCTTTGGTTGGCTAGCATGTCAAATTGATCGTTATAAATTACTTCTTTGGTATCTTCTAACAAACTCTCAATGTGCATTTCACGTGCAATATTCATTTTACGTTGCCACAGCGGATTTGCGTCTAGTAAATGGCGCCATCTCCAGCGAGTGATGTGGTAGGCAGGCAAAATCTCATTTAGCTGCTCACCATTTGCATAGCGTTCCAAAATCTTGCCCATATGCAAGCCAATTACCTTAATGTCTAATTCCTCAATCTCTTTCGTAGCCAAGGAACAAGGAACTTCTGGCAAGACTGTCCCACACTCGGGAATCGGTATTTCACGGGGAAGCGGCGAACGAATCACTTTCTTTTCGCTAGTTTTATTGCTCATGCTATTTATTACCTATGCTATGACTTAACAAATAGTATAATAATATAAAAAAGATAATAAATAAATATACACGTGCGATAGGAGCTTTCAAATGAATGAAATAAGTGAAAATAAAACTTGACAATTTGTTAAGTTATGCTATTCTTCTTATTGTAAGATTCGTTTTATTCAAGGAGAGAACTAATGGAAAAAATATCTATCAAGAAAGGAATGACGCCTTTATCACCCGCAGAATACGAAGCATTTAAAAAAACCGCATCATATTGGGATTTAAAAAAATACCGAACGCTAGTGCTTGGAGTTAAAGCGTCTCCATCAGGTTGGTGCCGTGGAAGCAACCCTTATGTAAAAACTTATGGATTAGGATAAACACAGGAGATAGAACATGAAAACCTGCGAAATATTAACTCAATTTAAAATATCAATAATCGAATCAATTTCATCCTATCGAGAAAACCGTAACTTAAAGAAAGCCAAAAAGAATTTATGGTTAGCTAGGCTTAAGGTAATTGAAACTGACCTAAGCATTAGCAAAGAAAAGTTTGAAGAGTTTTTTGAATGGGTAGATGTAAAATTACATGGGTATAAGGTTGTAGATAAAAGAGTGGGAGAGAAACAATGACAGACTTATCCATCACTCAGCAAACTGTAAACATAGAGCAATCTTTTTATTGTATTTTAAAACAATTAGATTATTTATTGAATTGTTTTGATTTTAAAGATGAATCTTCAAAATCAGCCTCATATAATTTTATTGAAAAGTTCCGCTACTTGTTAGCTGATGTATATATGAAAACAAGAAGTATTGAAGGATTATTGTCCACTCAATCTGTAAGGGATGTGCCTCAAAATTATATTCCTATACCTGGGGACAGCATTAAATTAGTTAAAAACGAAGATTTCATAAAGAATACTCGGAATCAAGATATTGAAGAAATATTTAAAATTGGATGTGAAAATTTTGCTAAATTATTCGCAGAATATATAAATACTTTTAAAGGTCAACAAGTAATGATTTCTTACGCTTTCCATTATGAAAAAGCGTTAGAAACTCATATTGGGGATAGCCTTAAGGATTTGGTATGGTCTCAAAATGATGACGAATAAGGAGTAATTATCATGTCGCTAGACTTATTTTACAAAAGCTTAAAAGGACATCATGATAAACAATCACGTTACAACTCTTATGTTCACGAGTTCAATGAAGTCATTAATATTTACAATGAGCTGACTGAAAGTGCATTCCCTGAGCTTAAGAATGAAACGATGACTGCAAGCCTTCACGCAGTTGAATTAAATATTAGAGAGCTTATAAATCGTGAAGGATTAAATAATGAGGTTGAAAATGTGATAGCGATTAAGGGGGCGTATTATGGGAGATGAGCTCAGAGATAAAAAATTTGATCAACTAGAAGATGAATTGTTTTCTATAATTTATAATATCGGAGCTTTTGTAAAAGATTACAGATATGGGATTTTTAAGAAAAAGTCTTTTAATAACCTTAAAGAATTAGGTATAAAATTAAAATAAATTGATGAGTCATTTGAAATCACCAAGTCTTTAACATGGAGATAAAAGAAAATGGAAGATAAACCGATAGATTTGGATGAAGAAATCAGAGTATTACAAAATCATATCGGTAGCGAAAAACTGCGTCTTAAACTAATCCAATCTCAACTTGAGACCATGAAAGCCGAAGAAAAATTAGAAGCAGAATATCTTGAAGAACAACAAGAAAAACTAAAATCATTACGCGAATTAAAAAAGGAGATAGAAAATGGAAATTGTTAGTGAAGAACCATTTGAATCTATTTTAAAGCGTGTAAACAAAGGTGAAAACAATGATAGATAAAATATTACCGTGTCCTGAGTGTGGCGACTATCCGGATTTTAATGTTAC
>Ga0075156_10000651_pt1 | contig 18117 bp, 15 predicted proteins | sample JI81AbrownDNA_FD_70966 | JGI IMG/M metagenome (GOLD analysis project Ga0075156, IMG submission 70966) | Wastewater effluent complex algal communities from Wisconsin, to seasonally profile nutrient transformation and Carbon sequestration -... | ecosystem: Engineered > WWTP > Effluent > Algae...
CACGAGCTCGCCGCGCGCCAGCAGCAGCTGTTCGGGGGCATCGTCACGTTCGACCTGGTGGGTGGATCGGCCGCCGCCGAGGCCTTCATCGACGGGCTACGGCTGTTCTGTCCGGCGGAGTCCCTGGGCGGAACCGAATCGCTGATCTCGCATCCGGCCACCATGACCCACGCCTCGATGCCCCCGGAGGTGCAGGCCGCAGCCGGCATCACCCCCGGCATGCTTCGGCTCAGCGTCGGCATCGAGCAGGTGGACGATCTGCTCGCCGACCTCACCGGTGCACTGGCGCGAGCCGGGTCGATGGGCTGAGCCGGTCAGAAGCCCGACTGCACCTGGTGCGGACGCGAACGCTCGAACAGGGCACGCAGCAGGAACACCACATTGGCCGGACGCTCCGCCAGCCGCCGCATGAAATAGGCGTACCAATCGGTGCCGAACGGCACGTAGACCCGCACCGAGTGACCGAGCCTGGCCAGCCGGCGCTGCTCGTCGGAGCGGACGCCGAGCAGCATCTGCAGCTCGAAGGAATCGCCGTCACGGCCCAACCGGCTCACCTCGGCCAGCGCATGGTTGATCATCGCGTCGTCGTGGGTGGCGAACAGCGGACGACCATTGCCGGCCAGCAGCAGCGTGGTACAGCGCTGGTAGTTGCGATCGACGGCGGATTTGGCGCGATGCGCCACCTCGGCGGGCTCTGCGTAGGCCCCTTTGCAGAGCCGGACCCGATTGCCGTCGGCGGTCTGCGCGCCACAGTCCGACGTGGTGCGGAACAGCATCGACTGCAGTACGGCACCCACCCAGGGGTACTGCTCGCGCAGGGCATTCACCGTGCGCAGGGTGGCGTCGGCGCTGGTGTGGTCCTCCATGTCGACGGTCACCGTGGTGCCCACTCGGTCGGCCTGCGCACAGATCACCCGGGCGTTGTCGAGGGCAAGTTCGTAGCCGCCCTTGAGCAGGGAGCCGAGGGCCGAAAGCTTGATCGACACCTCCACCTGATCGGTCAGACCCTCGGCGGCCAGCCGGTCGAGCAGCTCCACGTAGGTGTCCGTGACCCGATCGCCCTGTGCGGCGGTGGTGGTGTCTTCGCCGAGAAAGTCGATGGTCGCCAGCAGTCCCTGGTCGGCGAGGGCTCGGGTGACGTGCAGGCATTCATCGAGGGTCTCGCCCGCTACGAACCGCTCGACCACCCGCCTGGTCAGCGGGAAGGCGATGACAGCTTTCTTCACCGCAGGCGTGCGCGACAGGCCGAGCAACAGGGTTTTCAGCATCGAGTCTCCTCGCGTCGGACTCTACTGGTCACGACTGCCTGCGGCCACCACGCGGCCGGGCTCAGCGGCCGGACGTTCGTCGCCCGCGTTCAGCCGGTGTGCGACTCGACAAAGGCCAGGAACTCGTCGCTGGCAAGCGAATCGACCGCCAGCACGGCCGAGCCTGCCAGCGCCTCGAGCAGCTGGGCGTCGGTGTTCACCGCGACGAACGACGCACCGGCGGCGCGTGCCGCGAGGGCGTCCTGCAGGGTGTCGCCGAGCACCACCAGAGGGCCCTCGCCGGCCAACGCCCGCGCCTGACGTCCAAGCTGTGCCCGGTCGGTGACGAAGCCGCCGGAGGCGAACAGCGTCCAATCGATGGCGGCCAGGTCGAAGCCCGAGGTCTGGAGCTTCACCTTGGCCCGCCGGGGGGTGTTGCCGGTGAGCAGGCCGTTGCGCCAGCCGGCGCTGCGGGTCAGTTGCAGCGCCTCCCTGGCGCCAGGTACAGGTTCGCGCGGCGAGTGGCCGTAGAAGGTTTCCGACATGTCGTCGAGCAGGTCCAGGAACTCGTCCACCCGGGCCACGTCCAGGCCGGAGGTTCGCAGGTGCAACTCGGCGAGACGGCGGTCGGTGAACCCGTCGCGGGGGCCGTCCGGCTCAACCGGTTCGACGCCGAGCGAGGCGATGGCGACGGCGAACAGGTCGGCCCGAGTGCCGGGGCTGCGCACTAGGGTGCCGTCGATGTCCCAGAAGGCGGTGATCACCTTCCGCACTTTATTTCGTCCAGCGCCGGAGTTGGTCAGGCGCCCACGCGGCGCACCAGATCGACGGTCAGCTCGTCCAGGCCGCCCAGAACTGCGGCGACCCGGCCGAGCACCTCAGCGGAGGGCGGCAGGAACCGCGGTGGGATCGCGATCACCGGCATGCCGGCGTTCAGGCCGGCCAGTATTCCGTTTCCGGAGTCCTCCACGACGACGGTGTGGGCGGGCTCGCTGCCGAACTGTTCGGCGACCCAGAGGAAAGCATCGGGCGCGGGCTTGCCCTTGGCGTTGCCCTCCTCGGTGGAGCGGACGATGGAGATCAGGTCACGCACCCCGAGCACCTCCAATGCGCGCTCGATCAGCACCCGCGGCGAGGACGAGGCCACCCCCAGCGGCCAGTGCTCGGCCAGCCGACGGACGGCTTCGCGGGCGCCCGGCAGCACCGGCAGGTGCAGCCGATACTGCTCCAGGAGTGCGTTGATGGTTCGCTCGGCGGCCAGCTCGGCGCTCGGGCCGAAGCGGGCATGCTCCGACATGTAACCCGACCACTCCGGAGTGCTCATGCCCATCGTCGCCAGGCTGTCGGCTTGGGTCCAGGCCAAGCCGTCGGCGCTCACCAACATGCTCCGGGTGTCGTGCCACATCGATTCGGTGTCGGTCAGGGTGCCGTCCAGGTCGAAGATCACAGCCTGTGTCATGGGTTCATTCTCGGTGGCCGTCGCCGGGTCGGTCGAATGCCTCGTCCACGCTCGGGCCGGCGGCGAACTACGCGCCGCGCAGCCGAACCGACAGGCAGGTCACACAGCCTTCGAGCTTCTCGAACTCGCCGATGTCGACCTGCACCAGGTCGTAGCCGCGCTGCTGCAGCAGCTGCGCGGTCAAGGGGGCAGACCTCGAGATCAGCAGCCGATTCTCGTTGAGCAGCACCACGTGGGCACCTTCGGTCTCGGGCACTTCGAGCACGCTGGCGTAGACGGACGCGTCGTCGAGGGTGCCGGGATGCACGAGCACCGTGCCGTCCGGCAGGGCGGTCACCGCCGACTTGAGGTGCAGCACCTTCGTGACCGGCACCGGGATCACCGTGGCGCCCAACGGAGCCAGCAACTCGGCGAGCTGCTGCGCGCCGGCCCGGTTGGTGCGCCCCCCGACTCCGACCCACACGGTTTCGCCGTGCTTGAGCACGTCTCCACCATCGAGCGTGCCGGGTTCGACGATGCGGGCGACCCGGTAGCCGCAGGTGCGCACGGCGAGTTCGGCGGTCGGCAACTCGGCCCGGCGCTCGTGGGCTCCGGGACGGCTGATCACGGCCAGATCGGCGTACACCACCATCGTGTCCTCGATGAAGGCACCGTCGGGGCAGTCATCTGCAGGGGGCGCCTCGATCGTTTCCCAGCCGTTGGCACGCAGGACGGCGCAGTAGTCGTTCCACTGCCGAAGGGCGAGCCCGCTGTCCACCGGCCGGCGTTCGAGATGGGTCAGAAGGCCGTCGGCCAACCTGGATGAAGGGCGCCGAACCAGCGCGCGCTGATGATGCACGGCCCTAGTGTGGCCTAGTCGGGCCGAAGTTGACGGTGCAGCGCGTCCGTTCGGACACCTCGTCGCTTACGATCGGTGCATGCGCGAGTACGTCCACCTTTCCGTGGACCACGCCCAGACGATTGCCCAACCCGTCGGCCGTGTGCTCGAGTTCGTCACCCGCATCCATCCCGACGCCCCGCCCTTGCAGGCGATGCTGGTGGGCGAGTGGGGTCAGGGCGCCCAGCTGCTGGTCTACTTTCCCGGCTTCAACACCCCGATGGGCCCTTGGGAGGCGGCCAAGTGCCGCATGCTGGCGCACTCCTTCGGCCAACCGGTGTTGGTGGTCGAGATCCCGGGCATGAGTCACTACGGCGATGCGCTGCCCGGCCGTGTTCGCAAACAGATGATGAACGGCGACGTGGGTGGCTGGGCAGAACTGTTGGTCGACTATCAGCTCGCCGCATTGCAGGCGCTCGGGCTCGAGGTGCCGGCCACGGTTGATCTGCTGGGCTACTCGACGGGCTGCTCCTTGGGAGTGGCCGCCTTCGAGGGTTGGAGCGAGCACGCGCGGGTGCGTTCGGTGAGCATGGTCGAACCCGTGGCCACCCTGTCGCGCAACCTGTTGCAGCTCGAGTTGCACAACGTGGCGGACGTGCTTCGGCAGCCTGCGAGCTACAAGACCAATCATCGCCACGACTGGGTGATGCGGGCACGCCGGCGTCAGCTGCGCGAGCCGTGGGTGCGTTACGGGCCGGTCGACCTGGTGGCGATCGCGCAGGTGCTCGCCCAACCGCAGCTGCCCGCCGGTCTTCCGCTGGACGGCTCGGTGATCGTCAACCTGGTGCGGGGAACGCGCAGCGACCTGTGCGACGCGGAGTCGTTCGCCGGGCTGCATCGGTCAGCCCCCAGCAACGGGGTGACCGTGGACGTGGTCGGCCTCGGGCATCCCCTGTGGCACTCGTTTCCGGTCTTGGAGCAGCTGGTGCCGCTGCTGGGTGCAGCCGTCCGCAACGCCGCGCAACAGAACTGACGGTCAACAGGGCGGCGGCAGCGTGATCGAGCCGTCGGTGCCGCGGTAGCCGATTGCGATCCGCTGCACGTTGCTCGCGCCGTCCACCAGGTAGGCGATGTACTGCCCGCCGGCGGTAAGCGCCCACTGGTTGATCGTGCTGCCGCCGTCGGTCATCACCGTCGGCTTCAGCTCATCACCGTAGATCGCCTTAAGGTTCGCCAGCGGGGTGCCCACCCGCACCCCACGTCCGCTGGGGAACGAGGGGCTACGAATGTCGATCGCGTTCACCGTGCCGCCCTTGCTGTAGACCGACACCTCACCCAGCAGAGCAGTGGACGAGTAGGCGTCGCATGCCGACGGAACGGCCTGCAGTACCCCTAGCTCCACCGCCTGCTCGGCGGTCAGGCCGAGCTTGATCGGGCCCAGTCCGTCGACCAGAAAGGTCCATCCCAGACGGTTGGCGGAGTCATTGAGGGTATTGGTCGCAGACGGAGTCGGAGTCGGGGTGGGGGTCGGTGTCGGAGTCGGAGTAGCGGTGGGTCGCACCGTGGTCGGACGGGCAGACCTCGAGGTGGGCGTCGCACTCGGCTTGGGCGTCGCCGACGGCGTGCCGGCCACCGCCGTGCTGCGAATGGGGACGGCGCGGGACGGATCGTCCGCGGGTGCGCGAACCAGGAAGTACCAGGCCAGGAAGAGCACGATCAGGCCGACCATCACGCCCAAGGTGATGGCTCGTCCGGTGGCGCCGTTGCCGCCGCCGGACGGGCCGCCGGTGGCGGGGGAACCGGGGGAGCCAGCCGGCGGCACGGCCGGTCGGGTGGGAGTTGCGGGGTGCTGCGTCGATCCGGTGGCCGCAGGTGCTGGCGCCCCCGTTCGCCCCGTCGTCGGCGTGGTGCCGGCTGCCGGGTGGGGCGCCGAGGGTGTGGGGGCGGCCCCGGCCCGAGACGCCTCCCAGGTGGGCACGAAGGGCGCCGTGGACTGGCCGGTGTCGTCGGTGAACGAGTCCGCCGGCGTGTGCGGCGATCCAGGATTGACCTTGGCGGGAGGTGGCGTCGTCGGGCTCGGGCCCGCCGTCGACCCGCCCAGGTAGTTGAGGCCCGCCTCCTGGTCGCTCTGCGGAGTGAAGAACCACCCGCCCGTGTCGGCGTCCGGTACCTCGGGCGCGCCGTCGCCGGGTTCGGTGTTCGCGCTGTCACGCGGGTCTGTCGGCACCCGTCCTCCTTCGTCGGCACGCTCCCGTCCAATCTTGCACAGACTGAAACCCGACCACTGCACCCACCCGCCAGCGGACTCCGGATGCGCACGATCCGATCCGGCCTGTGTCGCGACGCCGGGCAGCGGAATATCGCGGCAGGAACCATAGTTGAGTCAAGTACGCTCAAGTCTTGGATTGAGCGTGCTAGGCTCAACATCGTGGTCGCAAGGCGGCCGAGAGAACACCGCCGGCACACACCGGCATCACCCCGTAGATCCGCAGACAAGCATTAAGTACTGGAGGAAGCAGCATGGCTCGTGCAGTAGGCATCGACCTCGGCACCACCAACTCGGTCATCGCCGTTCTTGAGGGCGGCGAGCCCACCGTCATTCCCAACGCCGAGGGTTCGCGTACCACCCCCTCGGTGGTCGCATTCACCAAGAGCGGTGAGGTTCTGGTCGGCGAAGTCGCCAAGCGCCAGGCCGTCACCAATATCGACCGCACCATCCGCTCCGTCAAGCGTCACATGGGCACCACCTGGTCGGTCGACATCGATGGCAAGAAGTACAACCCCCAAGAGATCAGCGCCCGCATTCTGCAGAAGCTGAAGCGCGACGCCGAGGCATACCTGGGCGAGACCGTCACCAACGCCGTGATCACCGTGCCGGCCTACTTCTCCGACGCCGAGCGTCAGGCCACCAAGGAGGCCGGTGAGATCGCCGGTCTGACCGTCGACCGCATCATCAACGAGCCCACCGCCGCCGCGCTCGCCTACGGCCTCGACAAGGGCACCGCCGAGCAGACCGTTCTGGTCTTCGACCTCGGCGGCGGCACCTTCGACGTGTCGCTGCTCGAGATCGCCGACGGCGTCTTCGAGGTGAAGGCAACCAAGGGCGACAACCGGCTGGGCGGTGACGACTGGGACCAGCGGGTCGTCGACTGGCTGGTCAAGCAGTTCAAGAACGCCAACGGCATCGACCTGAGCAAGGACAAAATGGCCCGCCAGCGGCTGCAGGAGGCCGCCGAGCGCGCCAAGATCGAGCTGAGCTCCACCCAGGAGACCTCGATCAACCTGCCCTACATCACCGCGGGCGCCGAAGGCCCCCTGCACCTGGACGAGAAGCTCACCCGGGCCGAGTTCCAGCGCCTCACCCAGGACCTGCTCGACCGCTGCCGCTCACCGTTCAACTCCGTCATCTCGGACGCGAACACCTCGGTGGCCAAGGTCGATCACGTCATCCTGGTCGGCGGCTCCACCCGCATGCCGGCCGTCGTCGACCTGGTCAAGGAACTCACCGGCGGCAAGGAGCCCAACAAGGGCGTCAACCCCGATGAGGTCGTAGCCCTGGGTGCCGCCCTGCAGGCCGGCGTGCTGAAGGGCGAGGTGAAGGACGTGCTGCTGCTCGACGTCACCCCGCTCAGCCTCGGCATCGAGACCAAGGGTGGCGTGATGACCAAGATCATCGAGCGCAACACCACGATCCCGACCAAGCGGTCCGAGGTGTTCACCACGGCCGAAGACAGCCAGCCCTCGGTGATGATCCAGGTCTACCAGGGCGAGCGTGACTTCGCCCGTGACAACAAGTCGCTCGGCAACTTCGAGCTCACCGGCCTGATGCCGGCTCCGCGCAACGTGCCGCAGATCGAGGTCACCTTCGACATCGACGCCAACGGCATCGTCCACGTGCACGCCAAGGACCTGGCCACCGGCAAGGAGCAGTCCATGACCGTGACCGGCGGTTCCGCGCTGGGCAAGGACGACATCGACCGCATGGTGAAGGACGCCGAGAGCCACGCCGAAGAGGATCGCCAGCGACGCGACGCCGTCGAGATGCGCAACGAGGCGGACGCGCTCGCGTTCCGTACCGAGAAGCTGATCAGCGAGAACGCCGAGTCCATCACCGACGAGGTCAAGGCCCCGGTGGAGGAGTCCCTGGCCAAGCTGAAGGAAGCCCTGGCCGGCGACGACAACGACGCGGTCAAGAGCGCCATGGACGACCTGAACACCAAGGCCTCGGCCATGGGTCAGTCAATGTACGCCGCGGCGCAGGCCAAGCAGGCTTCCGAGGCGCAGGCACCGACCGAGTCGGGCGACGCGCCGTCCGAGGCGGCCGATGACGATGTGGTGGACGCCGAAATCGTCGAAGATGAGGACAACGACAAGAAGTGACGCCGTGACCGGCCCGTGGGTGGCGACACCCACGGGACCGGTCCGCGAAGGAGATCCTGTGACAAACGAGGAGCAGCAGTTCGCTGACCACCCCGTATCCCCCGACGAGGCCGACGACCTTATTGCGGCCGAGGCACCCGCCGAACCGTCCGTGACCGACCCGATCTTTCACGATTCGATCGTGGCGGCGAAGATCGGCGAGTTGGAGGAGCTGGCGGCGGAGCGCACCGCCGACCTGCAGCGCCTGCAGGCCGAGTACGCCAACTACAAGAAGCGGGTCGACCGTGACCGCGCGCTGTCTCGTCAGGGCGGCATCGAGTCGGTGGTGATCGATCTGCTTCCGGTGCTCGACAGCATCGAGGCGGCGCGCGAGCACGACGAGTTGACCGGCGGCTTCAAGCTGGTCGCCGACGAGCTGGCGCGACTCACCGCCAAGTACGGGCTCAGCGTGTACGGCGAGGTCGGTGAGGGCTTCGACCCGAACGTCCACGAGGCGCTCATGCACGTGCCGATGGCGGGGGTCGACGTGACTACCGTGTCGGCTGTCATGCAGAAGGGCGTCCGGCTGAACGACCGGGTGCTCCGTCCGGCCCGTGTGGGGGTGGCCGAGCCCGAGTGAGGGCTCACCCCCGCACCGGCGAGCGCCGCGAACACGCGCGGTGAGGCGATCATCGAAAGGAGGCGTCAGCTCTGATGAGCACCAAGGACTGGCTCGAGAAGGACTACTACAAGGTTCTCGGCGTCGCCAAGGACGCCAAGCCCGACGAGATCAAGAAGGCTTTCCGCAAGCTGGCCAGGGAGAATCACCCCGATCAGAACCAGAACAATCCGGAAGCCGAACAGCGGTTCAAGAACATCTCCGAGGCGCACTCGGTGCTCTCGGATGTGAAGAAGCGCAAGGAGTACGACGAGGCTCGCAGCCTGTTCGGCAGCGGCGGTTTCCGGTTCCCCGGCGGCGGGCAGGGTCCGTCCATGGAGGATCTGTTCCGCAACGCCGGCGGCCCCGGCGCTGCCGGTGGCAACATCTCCGACCTGTTCGGCAACCTGTTCGGCGGTACGTCCACCAGGCGGCCCACCACCAGTCGCGGTCCGCGTCGTGGCCAGGACATCGAGGGTGAAGCCTCGATCGAATTCCACGACGCCGTCGACGGCGTCACGGTGACCATGCAGACGGTCTCGGACGATGCCTGCGGCTCCTGTTCGGGCACCGGCGCCAAATCGGGCACGCTGCCCAAGGTGTGCCCCACCTGTCAGGGCAGCGGCATGGAGACCTCGACCAGCGGCGGAGTGTTCGCGGTCAGCGAGCCCTGCCACGAATGCCGGGGTCGGGGCCTGATCGTCGAGGAGCCGTGCCCGGTGTGTGGCGGGTCCGGCCGCGGCCGGTCCACCAAGTCGATGCAGGTGCGCATTCCCGCCGGGGTGACCGACGGCCAGCGCATCCGGATCAAGGGCAAAGGCGGTGCCGGCGAGAACGGTGGCGCTCCGGGCGATCTGTACGTGCTGGTGCACGTTCGGCCGCACAAGCTGTTCGGACGCAAGGGCGACAACCTCACCCTGAGCGTTCCGGTCACCTTCACCGAAGCAGCACTCGGTGCCGACGTGTCGGTGCCCACCCTGAACGGCCAGCGGGTCACCTTGAAGATCGGCCCCGGCACGCCGAACGGACGCACCTTCCGGGTGCGCGGCAAGGGCGTACACAAGGCGGACGGCACCAACGGCGACCTGCTGGTGACCGTCGAGGTGCAGGTGCCGAGCCAGCTCAACGACACCGCCAAGGAGGCGCTGGAGAGCTTTGCCGCAGCGCTCGGCGATGCCGACCCGCGGTCGTCGCTGTACGGCTGACACGATGACCGACCCGAGCAGGTTCCTGCCGCAGCGCATCGATTCGGACGCTCCGGTGTTCGCGATCTCGGTGGCCGCCCAGCTGGCCGAGATGCACCCTCAGACGCTGCGCGGGTACGACCGGCTCGGCCTCGTGGTTCCGCAGCGTGCCCGGGGGCGCGGCCGTCGCTACTCGTTGCGCGACATTGCGAAGTTGCGGCACATCCAGCACCTGTCGCAGACCGAGGGCATCAACCTGGAGGGCATCCGCCGCATCCTGGCTCTCGAGGACGAGTTGGACGCCGTGCGCGCCCAGCTCGCCCGGGTGGCCGAGCTGATCAGCGTGCTGCAGACCGAGGTCCCGGCGCCGCGGGTGTTCACGGCGGCTCCGGCCGGTGACGTGCATCTGGGCCGCAGCGCCGTCCGCCGAGCGACGCTGGCCCTGCCGCCGCGCTGAGCCCAACCCGAAGAACCGTCCCCGAAGTCGGGGACGGTTCTGCTGTATCGGGACTGATTGTCGGTTCGCCGCCGAAGCGTTCGAGCCGGTGGACGACCTTCTGCGAACCGGGCCGGCAGGTCGGGGGCGGTGTGCCTGTTCACGACCACCCCTACCGCCAGCACCCCGTTCGCGCTCTCATTGCAGAAGAGGGACTTTCGCCACCGTTGATACGCATGAACTGTCGGCGGCGCGCGGCATGCTTGGGTCATGGATCACCCTCGGCACACCATCATCCCGCCCTATCTGCTGCGCCATCTGGCCGAAACGGCCGAGCCGCACGTGGCCACCCACGCCGAGTCCACGCTGCGGGCCGACCTGGGCTTCAGGGCCGTGCGCGGGGTCGCCACTCCGGCGCCGAAGGTGGTTCGCTCCGCCGCCATGGCCGTCGAGGTCGCAGTCGATCGCGAGATCAGCACAGCGAAGAACGCCGAACGTCTGCCGGGCACGGTCGTGCGCCGCGAGGGTGATGCGGCCACCGGTGATCTCGCCGCCGATGAGGCCTACGACGGCTTCGGCGCCACCTGGACGCTGTTCCACGACGTCTACGGCCGCGACTCGATCGACGGGGCGGGCATGCTGCTGGCCGGCACCGTGCACTACGGCAAGGGTTACGACAACGCCTTCTGGAACGGTGAGCGAATGGTGTTCGGTGACGGTGACGAAGAGATCTTCGGCCGGTTCACCGCCAGCCTCGAGGTGATCGGTCACGAGCTCGCCCACGGTGTCACCGAGCGCACCGCCGGGCTGGTCTATCAAGGTCAGTCCGGCGCGCTGAACGAGCACGTGTCAGACGTTTTCGGAGTGCTGGTCAAGCAGCACAAGCTGGGCCAGAGCGCAGCTGAGGCCGACTGGCTGGTGGGGGCAGACCTGTTGCTGCCCGGTGTGCAGGGGGTGGCGATCCGCAGCATGATCGCTCCCGGCACCGCGTATGACGACCCCCGGTTGGGCAAAGATCCGCAACCCGACCACATGGATCGATTCGTCACCACTACCGACGACAACGGGGGCGTGCACATCAACTCAGGCATTCCGAACCGAGCGTTCGCCTTGACCGCGAAGGCATTGCCGGGCCCGGCATGGGTCGCGGCGGGACAGGTCTGGTACGACGTGCTGACCGGCGGCGAGTTGTCGGCCCGCGCCGATTTCGCGGAGTTCGCCAGGTCGACCGTCGCGGCGGCGGCGGCCCGCTTCGGCGACGGCAGTGCTGAGCAGGTCGCGGTGCGTGAGGGATGGACGGGGGTGGGCGTCTCGCTCGACGCCCCGACCAACGCAACGCCGGTACCGGCACCCGAGTCACCGACCCCGTCGGACGCCGAGCTGCTGCTTCGCCGCACCGGTGGGATGGCCGGCCTGGTCAAGGAGCGCAGAACCACACTGGACGACCTGCCTGCGAAGGACGCCAAGCGGTGGAGCGCTCTGCTCACCTCGGACAAGCTTCTGGTGCTGGGTGGCCAGAATCCGGTCGTTGACGGCTTCTGTTATCGGGTGGCCTGCGAAGCCCTGTCGCTCGACGTGACGGTGGCCGAGGGCGAGTTGACCAAATCCCAGCGGCACCTCTTTCAGCGCACCCTGCTGGCCGAGTGACGGCCTGCCCTCGGCCGTCGCTGGTCCTGCGGCCGGGTCAGGCAGATACTGAAAGAAATCGGTGGGTTCGCCCGCCGCTGCGGGCAAGGAGGAGCGATGGCCACCAGGGCGCCGATCGACGACGCCGGTGACGCCGGGCTGCGTCTGGGCGAGGCGAAGACCTATGGAGCCGGCGTACCCGGGGTACTGCGCGCGCTGCGGGCCTCGGCCGATCAGATGGGCGTCGTCCGTTCGTTGCTCACGCTCAGTTCGGTCAACCAGAAGAAGGGGTTCGACTGCCCCGGCTGCGCCTGGCCCGATCCCGACCATCGGCATGTCGCCGAGTTCTGTGAGAACGGCGCCAAGGCGGTCGCCGAAGAGGCCACGTTGCGCCGGGTCACCCGCGAGTTCTTCGCCGAGCATTCGGTGGCCGACTTGGCCACCCGGTCCGACCACTGGCTGGGTCAGCAGGGTCGATTGGCCGAGCCGATGGTTCTGCGCGAGGGCGGCACACACTACGAACCCATCGCGTGGAACGACGCCTTCGACCTGATCGCCGACGAACTCAACGGTCTCGACAACCCCGACGCGGCGATCTTCTACACCTCGGGGCGAACCTCGAACGAAGCCGCGTTCGCCTACCAGTTGTTCGCCCGAACGTTCGGCACCAACAACCTGCCCGACTGCTCGAACATGTGTCACGAATCCAGCGGCGCCGCGTTGAGCCAGACCCTGGGCATCGGCAAGGGCACCGTCACCCTCACCGATGTCGAGACTGCCGACCTGCTGATCGTGGCGGGGCAGAATCCGGGCACCAACCACCCACGCATGCTCTCCAGCCTCGAGCGCAACAAAGACAACGGTGGGCGAATCATCGCCGTCAACCCCCTGATCGAGGCCGGCTTGAAGGCGTTCCGCAACCCGCAGACCGTCCGGGGGGTGCTCCGCGGTGGCGTCGAGCTGGCCGACGACTACTGCCAGATCCGGCTCAACGGCGACCTGGCCTTCTTTCAGGGTCTGAACAAGCTGCTGATCGAGGCCGACGCCCTCGACCACGCGTTCATCGAGCAGTACACCAGCGGGTTCGAGCAGTTCCGCAGTGCTCTCGAAACGATCGAATGGCATGACGTCGAACGAGCGTCCGGCCTGACCCGCGCCGACCTCGAACGGGTGGCCGAGCAGGTCGTGGCAGCCGACTCGATCATCGTCTGCTGGGCGATGGGGCTCACTCAGCACAAGAACTCGGTGGCCACGATCCGCGAGATCGTCAACTTTCTGCTCCTTCGCGGCAACGTCGGACGGCCCGGCGCCGGCGTGTGCCCGGTTCGCGGGCACTCCAACGTGCAGGGCGACCGAACCGTCGGCATCAACGAGCGAGCGCCGCAGTGGTTTCTGGACGCGCTGCAGAACCGGTTCGGCATTGCGGTGCCGCGCGACCACGGCACCGATGTCGTGGCCGCGATCCGGTCGATGCGCGACGGCCGCTGCGGGGTGTTCGTCGCGGTCGGCGGCAACTTCGTCCGAGCCACCCCCGACACTGCACTCACCGAGGCGGCCCTGCGCAACGTCGGCCTCACCGTGCAGATTTCGACCAAGCTCAACGGCTCGCACACCGTGCCCGGGCGGCAGGCGCTGATCCTGCCCACCCTCGGGCGAACCGAACACGACCACACCGGCGGCATCGAACAGTTCGTCACCGTCGAGGACTCGATGGGAATGGTGCACGCGTCGCACGGCCGGCTCGCCCCGGCCACCGAGCAGCTGCGCTCCGAAGTCGACATCGTCTGCTCCATCGCCGAGCGCACGGTGGGCGACCAGGCGGTCGACTGGGCCGCCATGCGGGCCGACTACGCCGCCGCGCGAAGCCACATCGAGGCCTGCGTCCCCGGCTTCGAAGACTACGAGCGGCGCGTCAGTACACCCCTCGGGTTCGCACTACCCAACGGCCCGCGCGATTCGCGCACCTTCCGCACCTCCACCGGCAAGGCGCGGTTCACCGCGAATCCGCTCGAGATCGTCGACGTGCCCCCCGGCCATCTGCTGCTGCAGACCGTGCGCAGCCACGACCAGTTCAACACCACCATCTACGGCATGGACGACGTCTATCGCGGTGTCACTGCAGGCCGTCGGGTGGTGTTCATCAACCCACACGACCGCGCCGAGCTGGGCTTGTCCGACGGAGCGGTGATCGACATCGTCTCGGTCTGGCCCGGGCCGCACGGCACCCTCGAAGAGCGTCGCGCCCACGGTTTCAAGCTGGTCGACTACCAAACCGCCCGGGGCTGCCTCGCGGCCTACTTTCCCGAAACCAACGTGCTGGTGCCGCTCGACTCGGTGGCAGATGAATCGGGCACCCCCACGTCCAAGTCGATCGTGGTGCGCCTCGAGGCCGCGCACGGCACCCCGATCGGCGTGCGCTGATGGGTCGGGTGACGCAATCGGTGCAGGTGGTCAGGATCGATGCCGATGGTTCAACCCGAAGGCCCGACCGACTGGCGGTCGAGGAGCCCCTGGAGTTGCGTCTGGGCGGCATCGCTCATGCCGTCACCATGCGCACGCCGGGCCACGACATCGAACTGGCGCACGGCTGGCTGCATTCCGAGGGTGTGATCGCGGGGGCCGAAGACGTGCTGCGTGCCCAGTACTGCGCCGGATCGGTGCTGGACGACGACACCGGTACCCCGGCCAACACCTACAACGTGCTCGACCTGATCCTGGCTGAGGGCCGCACGCCGCCGCCGATTCGAGGGCACTACACCTCGAGCGCCTGTGGGGTGTGCGGGGCGGACTCGATCGACTCGTTGAGCCGTCAGGGCCGATACGCCATCGACGAAGACCACACCGAGGTGTCGAGCGAGCTGCTGGTCCGGTTGCCGCAGCTGCTGGGTGAGAAGCAACGCACCTTCGACTCCACCGGCGGGGTGCACGCGGCCGGGCTGTTCACCACCGACGGCACGGCGTTGGTGGTGCGTGAAGACGTCGGACGCCACAACGCCGTCGACAAGGTGATCGGCTGGGCTCTGCTCGCCGGACGGCTGCCCTTGGCCGGCGTCGTTCTGCAGGTCAGCGGGCGGCTGTCTTTCGAACTGGTGCAGAAGGCATACCTGGCCGGGGTGCCGATCGTGTCCGCGGTCTCGGCGCCAAGTTCACTGGCAGTGGCCACCGGGCAGCGCCTGGGGCTGACCATCGCAGGCTTCGTGCGGGGCAGTTCGATGAACCTGTACGCGCATGCGCAACGGGTGCGCGCGACGTCCGCAGATCAACTGGTGGCGCGCCGTCCTGGGTGACGTATCAAGCAAATAGCCCGAAATCCAACAGGTCATTCTGGGTAATACGGCGAAATCCAGACAATCCATCATTTGATTGCAACCAGGCTGACACCAAGCAACGTGAACGCTCTCGAAACAATCTACAAGCCGGCGTTTACCTTGCGACATTCGCTGGGAAAGGGCTGGCTGCGAGTGGCCGGGCGTACTAGCTTCTGTGGCATGAAACCCCTAGTCATTCGCTCCGCGATTGTCGCCTCCCTGGGTGGGTTGATCTTCGGATTCGATACCGCTGTCATTTCAGGGACCACCGACGCATTGAAAGAAGTCTTCCGCCTCGACGACGCCGGCCTCGGCTGGACCGTGGGCATAGCGCTGCTCGGCACCATTCTCGGCGCGCTGATCGCAGGCAAGCCGGCCGACAGATTCGGTCGCAAACCGACCCTGTTCGCGATTGGCGTGCTCTATGTCATCGGCGCATTGGGAACCGCCCTGACCAGCGACCTGGTGGCCTTCGACATCTTCCGGTTCCTCGGCGGCATCGGCGTGGGCGCCGCGTCGGTCTGCGCCCCGATCTACACCGCCGAGGTCTCGCCCGCGGCCGTGCGCGGCCGGCTGGTCGGCTTGGTGCAGTTCAACATCGTGCTGGGCATTCTGCTCGCCTACCTGTCGAACTACATCATCGCTCAGACCGTCTCGGCCGACACCGCGTGGCGGTGGATGTTCGGCGTGATGGCCGTGCCGGCGGCCGCCTTCCTGTTGTTGCTGTTCACCGTTCCCGAGACACCGCGCTGGCTGCTCTCGGTCGGTCGTACCGCCGAGGGCGAGGAAGTCGCCCGCAAGCTTGCGAACAACGACGGCGAGGCCGCGACGGTGGTCGCCGAGATCCAGTCGGCACTGAACGCGGCCGAGAACGCGCCCAATGTTCCGTTCTTCACCAAGGGCCACAACAAGGTCATCCTGCTCGCCTTCACCATCGCGATGTTCAACCAGTTGTCAGGCATCAACGCCGTGCTCTACTACGCCCCCGAGGTGATGAAGCAGGCCGGCGCCGGCGACAACGCGCTGCTGATGAGTGTGGGCGTAGGTGCGATGAACCTGATCGCCACCATGGCCGCGCTGACCGTGATCGACAGGTTCGGTCGCCGCAACCTGATGCTCGTCGGCTCGGTGGGCTACATCCTCAGCCTCGGCTTCCTCGCCTGGGTGATGTTCACCTACACCGGTCGCTTCGACACCACCTCCAGCTACCTGGTGCTGGCCGGCCTGCTGGTCTTCATCGCCTCCCACGCCTTCGGTCAGGGCGCCGTGATCTGGGTGTTCATCTCGGAGATCTTCCCGAACCGCATCCGTGGCCGCGGACAGTCGCTCGGCAGCCTCACGCACTGGGTGTTCGCCTGGGCAACCTCGACCGCCTTCCCGCTGCTGATCGGCGCTCTGGGTGGCGGCGTGGCCTTCGGCATCTTCGCGGTCTGCATGGTCGGTCAGCTGATCTGGGTGATCAAGGTGATGCCCGAGACGAAGGGTGTTCCGCTGGAGGAGATGGAGCATAAGCTCGGCCTCGTCCACGACCCCAATGATGTGGGTGGGCCGTCCACCCCCGTCATGCACTGACAGGAGCACAGATGGCGAAGAAGAGTCCGGTTCTGGTGCTCGGTGAGGCCCTGGTGGACGTCGTCCACCAGAACGGCCAGGTCACCGAGCACGTGGGAGGCAGTCCGGCGAATGTGGCCTTCGGCCTGGGTCGGTTGGAGCACGACGTGACGCTGGCGGCATGGTTCGCCAGGGACGAGCGGGGCGAACGGATCGCCGCGGCCTGCAATGACTCGGGGGTGAAGATCGCCCCCGGGGCGGACCGGGCCTCGCGCACGTCGGTGGCCAATGCCGTGATCGACGCGGACGGAAAGGCTGTCTACCAGTTCGACCTGACCTGGCTGCTGCCCGAACTGCCCGTGCACGGCAGCGTCGCCCACGTGCACACGGGCAGCATCGGCGCCACTCTGGAGCCGGGGGGTTCGCAGGTTCTGCGGGCCCTGCGCGACAACGTCGACAGCGCGACGGTCAGCTACGACCCGAACGCCCGGCCGACCCTGATGGGCACTCCGGGCGCGGTGATCGCCCGCGTGGAAGAGATCATCGCGCTGACCGATGTGGTCAAGTCGAGCGACGAAGACATCGAGTGGCTGTATCCCGATCGGTCCGTGGCCGACGTGATGCGCCACTGGCTCAACCTCGGACCAGCGTTGGCCGTGGTCACCCGTGGCGGTGACGGGGCGTACGTGGCGATCGCGGGCGACGACGCGATCGTCGAGGTGGCGCCGAATCCGGTCACCGTCATCGACACCGTAGGTGCCGGGGACTCGTTCATGGCCGGTCTGATCTCGGGCCTGCTCGATGCCGACTTCCTCGGCGGCCCCGAGGCACGTGCATCGTTGCGCGAGGCTCGACTGGTCGACGTGATGCCGGCGATCGACCGGGCGATCAGCACGTCGTCCAACACGGTCAGCAAGGCGGGCGCCTACGCGCCCACCAGGACCGAGCTCTAGTCACACCGAATCCCCGCCTCACCGTCAAGGCACGCGCAGCGTCGCGGGCTCTGGATCGTGAGGCGGGGTTCGTCATGCAGGGCCCTACAGTTGGCCCCGTGCGGCTCGGCGACCACCCGGCCGCGGTCGATCACCGCGATCCGATCGGCCAACTGGTCGGCTCGTCGAGAAAGATCAGCGGCGGCTGGGCGATCAGCGAGGCGGCGAGGTCGAGCCGCCGGCGCATGCCGCCGGAGAGCTTGGCCAGCGGACGCCGCGCCGCCTCGGTCAGGCCGAAGCGTTCGAGCAGGTCGTCCGCCTTGCGCTTGCCTCGGCGCGGGGCGGCCCGAGCAGTCGTCCGATGATGACCAGGTTCTCCGTGGCCGAAAGGGTGTCGTCGACCGACGTGTACTGGCCGGTGACGCCGATCAGCTGGCGGATGATCTGGTGGTGCTGCACGACGTCGTGACCGAAGACCTCGGCGAGGCCGCCGTCGGGTCGAAGCAGCGTGGCGAGCAACTGTCGGCCGCTGTCAGGGCG
>Ga0075156_10000652_pt1 | contig 18111 bp, 13 predicted proteins | sample JI81AbrownDNA_FD_70966 | JGI IMG/M metagenome (GOLD analysis project Ga0075156, IMG submission 70966) | Wastewater effluent complex algal communities from Wisconsin, to seasonally profile nutrient transformation and Carbon sequestration -... | ecosystem: Engineered > WWTP > Effluent > Algae...
CGCTTACATTATGGTATCCATCAAATCCATTCTGATCAGTATAAAGATATAAAAGAAATTTTGTACTCTTGTTTGATTTCTGACCCGCTTTCCTTTTTGAATTCAATAGAAAAAGAAAAAGTAAAATCCTATATCAGTTTGTTACCGTTAGGAAATTCGATTCTTCATTTAGACTTCCATCCTGAGAATGTAATCGTCGATGGAAAAGAAGAGGTAATCATCGACTGGATGACTGCCGCCAAAGGTAATCCCGCTGCTGATGTTGCTTTCACTGTATTATTATTTACCGATGCTGAGCTTTGGCCAGGAACACCTAAACTTAAAGTACTTTTTTATACCATCATTCGAAAATTCATCCTTCGCGGTTACCTGAAAGCTTACAAATCTTTAAGTGGTATAACCGATTCGGAGATTGATGCTTGGAGATTGCCAGCTCTCATTCTGCGATTGGGACTTTGGAACATTCAAAGTGAGAGAGAACGGTTGAAATCACAGATCAGTCGTTTGGTTATAAAATTAGGTGCAGAATGAATTTAAAATTAGATCGTTTCATTGAATCTTATAAAGGGGAAGAATTTGACGTTACGATTATTGGCGGCGGAATTACGGGCGCGACTTTAGCTTATGAAGTTGCAAGCCGCGGTTATAGTGTGGCTCTCTTTGAAAAAAATGACTTTGGTGGCGCAACGTCTGCTGCGACTGGGAAACTCATTCATGGTGGCCTGCGATATCTTAAACAATTTGAATTCCGTCTAGTGAGAGAAGCATTAAAAGAAAGAAGAATCCTTTCAAACATTGCTCCCAATCTTGTTTATCCTTATCCTATGATACTTCCAAATCCTGGAATCATTGTTAGGATAGGGCTATTTGTGTATGATCTTCTTTCATTTGATAGTAAGTGGACATGGGATAAATCAAAACAAATTCCGAATCATCAATATTTGAAACACAAAGATCTTTTGGAAAAAAAACTTGGTGATTTTGAAGACGCTGCTTATTTTTATGATGCGATTTGTTTGAGTCCAGAAAGGTTAACACTTAGCTTTTTAAAATCGGCAGCGGCACACGGTGCTAAACTTTCGAACTATGCCATTGTAGAAGATTTACTTTGGCAAGACAGTGCAGTAGTAGGCATTCGGGTTCGGGATTCACGATCCAATTCGGTATTTAAAATTCATTCAAAGGTTACGATCAATGCTTCTGGTCCTTGGACTCAGAATATTCTTTCTAAATCGACTAAAACGGAACAACCTCTCCCCAAAAAACGATCTGAAGGAATATATCTATTAACGAAAAAATTAACAAATATAATGACTCTTTACGTCGGGGAAAAAGGTCATTTTAGTTTTGCACCTTGGAGAAATCACACGATGATAGGGCCGACAGAAAAATCTTATTTTGGTAAGGTGGATGAATGGAAACTATCAAGAGAGAGTATCTTAGAATTTATAGAATATATTAACGAAACTTCTCAGTTAAAACAAAAACTATCAATCGATGATATAGTATTTGCTTACGGGGGACTTCGGCCGTTGATCGAAAGTTCCGATGATACCTATTCTGCTTCACGAAGATCGGAATTGTATGACCATGAAAGAGACGGAGTAAAAGGTCTCATTACTGCGGCAGGAGGAAAATATACAACGAGCAGAAATTTTGCTGTTACTATTTTCCAACGAATTGAAAAGAAATTAAAGAAAGAATCTTCTAAAGCTGTCTCCGCAAAACAGTATTTATACGCATCTCAAATTCCGAATGTGGAAAAATTCATTCAAAAAACTGCCAGTCAAAACACTGATTTTTCGGAAAAAACCATCGATTATTTGATTCGACATTATGGTTTACAGTTCGAGATTATTTTGAATTTGGCGAGAAATTCACAAAACCTACGTGAGGTTTTGAATGATGACGGCGAAATCCTAGCAGAGGTTATCTTTGTGATACGTTATGAAATGGCAAAAACCCTATCTGATATTTTTTTAAGAAGGACTGGCCTAGGAACTTTAGGTATCCTTAAAGAAAAAAATATGAAGAACATCATTGATGTGGTTGCAGTAGAGTGGAATTGGGCGGAAGAAACAAAAAAGAGAGAAACGGAAATTATTTACACAATTTTAAAATTGCCAGAGTGAAGGGGAGAAGTAACTTTTCGCTCCTTCGGATATTCACTCGAGTATGTCAATCGCAGCTTATCAACGTGGAAAAGCTGCGATTGATTGTTAGTAAAGTTCAAAAGAAAAAGTTCATACCTCTAAAAACTTTCATAACTGGAAGGACAAAGTCCGATTCCAGCGCTAAAACCACTTGTCGTAGTCGCTGTTACGTTTGTCCCATATCTGCAAGTCAATCCCAGAATTTGTATCGTTTCCGTTACTGCGGCTCGTTCAGCAGAAGTAATTGTTGTCTCACCGGATGATAATCCGTATGATTTAGTAATAAGTGTTTTTAAATCAGGATTGGCTGCATAAATTTTGTTGATACAGCTTGCAGAAGTAGTCGCACTGATCACAGCTCCAGTAGAAGGACTTTTTAAGAGTGTTAACTCAGTTGCGTTTGCGACTCTTAAACTAGCAATGGCACTCGTTGTAAATTTCAGGCCAAGTGCCGTGTTTTGCGCAGTATATGCGGTGATTGAGCCAGTATGGTTTGTCGCCATATCAGTTTTGGCATCTGAAATTGCCTTATATCGGATATTCGATTTATAGGTAGTCAGTGACGCTGCATCTTTACAATAAATACTAGCACCTGCGAACCCTTGTCCTCCCACTGCCGTACATCCTGTACTCGAAGCGGCAGCTGCTGTCTCGATTGTAGTTGCGGTCACGGCATTTTTTAAGACTGTCACTGCTGTCGCAATGGCGGAACATTCTGAGTGACTATTTAATACAGCAAGTCGTGCATCGTAATCTGAGTCGGACTTAGTTTTCGCTTCTGCTGGAGTTGCGACATAAGAAGCAAGCGTAGACTCATTGCATCCTCCTTTCGGAACACCATTCGCTGTTGCAGTGTATGTAGTCACTCCACTTGTCGTGCTTTTGGAGATGGTTGCACAATTGCCACTAGCCTGGTCAAGAAGGTAAAGAAAAAGCGTATTCGTTGTCGATTCATCTTTGTTATCTTTTTTGCAGCTTATGAGAGCCAAAGATGTTATCATTAGAATCGTTACAACCGTGTTTGTTGTCATTTTATGCATGTTATATCCTCAAATGGTAATAAAAATCTGAAGTGAAGAACATTGTCAATTGTTTCAGTATTTAATTTGGTCCTTTTTTTAATGTAAATCCAACGAGGGTTATGCTTCTTTCTTTTCGAATTTTTTGCAGAAATTAGATTTGGAATCGATCTGAATTTCAAGGGAATCGTTATAAACGTTTTCTTTCGTTCGGTTTGAGGGAATCCCTTGAATGCTTCAGTCCAATCCATTTGTGTTTTTTTTGATGCAAGACGTTGCCTCTGAACAGGAGCTGACAATCTCAGTGCCACACCTTTCAAAAAGTTGAAACTGTTTGGTGCACAGGATTTCACAAGAAAGGGAAGCGATCTCCTTATTTTTACCGTTATTTTTAAGATCCGTTGGTATACATTGAACAAGCGAAGAGCATAGCGAGGGACAAATCGTTAATCCATCTTGGCCTGCCTTCTGTCCAAGACCGTTCACTTCTGTTTTTACATTATGGAACAATAATACGACAAAAAATAAGAGAGTAGGAAAGGTTATTTTTTTCATGGGTGTTGTACCTCATAGAGTGAGATTTTTGATTTAAAATTTAAGAATCCTGAGTTCTGGAAAAAATGGATAGCGTCACGAACGTCGAAAGTCTGATGAGAATTCCATACTTGCCATTCTTTGGTTGCCTGATAATGACCTGCAGGAGAATAGAAACTAGAAAAGGAAAGGATGGGAATACTCTTTAGCTCGCAAAGATGTTTACTAGCGCTAGGTGGTGAATAGATAATCCGACTTGAAGGTGATTGATTTTGAAATTCCATGGCATTCCATGGATTTTCACTAACGAAACAATATTCGTTTATCTTATATTCTTCTAAGTCCTTTGCAATCACAGGATCTAGATTTGGAAGGACAACTAAATAACCAATAGAAGGGACTGTGATCATAAATAATATATAGATCATCATAAAATGTTTCTTTTTGCTGAAAACCATGAGAGCTGTAATGACTGAATAACAAGAGAGAATGAAAACAGCTAATAATTGTTTGCTGTGAATGGAAAACAAAATGCTAAGCAAGTAAACGATTAACAAACCTGTCAGATTCCAATGATTCAAAAAAAGTACTTTGAAGTATTCAAAGGAATGACTTAAGCCAATCGAAATAAATAAAATTGGTAAAAATGAAACTACGTAGTAGGAATCCTTTCGATTCGGAAGCAAATGGAAAATCGTAAGAAAGAAAAGAGAAAAGAGCAGCGCACGAGATACGCGAGTTCTGCGAGAGCATACCCGACTTTTTAACTGCAGGATCAATGAGTGTCCTATGACAATCGTATAGGGTAAGCTATATAAAAACCATCCACCTAGGATTCTAAATGCAGATTGATTCTCGGAATTAAATTTTCCAGCATTTTCATTGATAAAAAAGAAATGGATCAGTTTTTTTCCACTAGGTTCGAACAGAAAAAGGTAAATCAGCCAAAGGATCGGTAAAGCGATCGAAATGAGTAATATAGAGCTGGGAATATACTTTCGCATATTTTTAGAAGAGAGATAAAAAGCTTTTTTTCGAATTCGAAAGACATCGACGAAAAAAAAAGAAAATACGAGGATGAAACCATAAATTAGGAGTATCGGTCCTTTAAAAAAATAACCGATTCCTAAGGTGAAAGATCCGAGGATCAGGAATCCTTTTTTCCTTTTTCGTTCGTAAAGACTGTAAATCCAGAAGAACAGTAAGACAAAAAATGTCATTCCTTGTTCCATCATTAGCAGCCTAGAAAATTTCCAAGTTCCAAAACTAGCCGCATAACATAAGGCGAGGAGAAAGGAATATAGATTTGATCTCTCAAATGATCGAACGATTTGAAATACGAGTAAGGAGCTTCCTAATCCAAAGACAAAGGAAACCAATCTTTCAGATAGGAAGGAAACATTTAGAAGAGTATCAGCTAATATACCCAGCCAGAAAAGAAGAGGTGGCTTATAAGGGTTCGGGAGGCCGGAGAGCTCTGGCAGGATCCATTTTCCTTGTGTAATGGTTTCTCGGATCGTGCGGATGTGCATGATTTCATCACCCTGAGGGAAAAGCGGGATTGGATGGCTAAGACCAGGTAAGACCAACGTCAAAAAATATAAAACGATAAGGAACAAATAAAAGAATAACATAGAAATCCTATAAAATATTAATGATCAGTCAGTCATTAATATAAATTTAGACTTTGGGATCTAAAAGTTGGATTTGAAAAAGTTTAGATTCTTTTGCGAAAAAAAATGTTAGGAAACTTTAAAAACTTGCCGAGTTTCCTGAGTTTACATAAAGATATCCCTGAAAGGTAGATATAAAATGCGTTTTCTTATTCAATTTTTTCTGAAACGAAGCCTACTCGTGAATGTAATACTGGTTTTTATCATAATGATTGCTTGGACCAGCATCAGCCGGATGAATCGAAATAAATTTCCAGAAGTAGATTTGGGAAAAATGATTATCACCACTAAATATCCAGGCGCCTCACCATCAGACGTGGAACAAAATGTTACTCGATTGATTGAAGATGAGCTCAAAAGTGTCAAAGGGATTGATAAATTCACTTCTATTTCCGCAGAAAACGTATCTATCATTACAGTGGATATTGATATCAATTATCCGAATTCTGAGGAAGTAAAGGATGAAGTACGTCGTGCTGTTGATAAGGTTTCCTCTCTTCCTTCGGAAGTAAAAGAAAGTCCGAATATTCGCGATTTAAAATCTACAGAAGCCCCTGTTCTGACTGTGGGTATTTCAGGTGATGTAGATTATTCTGAACTTAGACGAATTGCAAAAATCATGGAAAAGGACATCAAACATATCAAAGGTGTCTCTTACGTTGATAAATATGCGTTCAGAGACAAAGAGTTTGAAGTTGATTTGGATCCTAATAAACTAAAAGCCTATTACGTTGCACTCAATGATGTTCTGGTTGCGTTAAACAAGAGAAACATTCGCGCGACCGGAGGAAATATCGAATCATTTAACACGCAACGTAATATATTAACTTTATCTCAATTTGATTCGATTGAGGATGTTAATAACGTAATCGTAAGATCAGAGTTTGGCGGTGGGTTGGTCCGAGTCCGAGATATTGGTATAGTGCGAGAATCCTTTGAAGATGAAAAAATGAGAACGATCTTTAATGGTAAATCAGGCATAATGCTCGTAATTAAAAAAGCATCCAATGCGGATATTATACGTGTTGTAGACAATATTAAGGAATATTTAAAGGAAAAACAAACCGTTTTACCAACGGGAATTGTGTTAACTCCGGTTAACGATGATACTCGAGTTGTGAGAAATAGACTGGCTGTAGTTACGTCTAATGCTTATTTAGGATTTGCTCTTGTTATCATAATACTGGTGATTTTTCTAGATTTAAAAAGTTCTTTTTTAGTCGCTTTAAGTATTCCAGTCTCACTTGCCATAACTTTTATCATCATGAAGTGGACGAATTCTGATATCAATTCAGTTTCTCTTGCGGCGATGATCATTGCCCTTGGTATGATAGTCGACCAATCGATCGTTGTAACAGAGAATTCCATTTTTTATAAAGCGAAAGGTTATTCTAAGTTGGAGGCGATTACGGAAGGAACCCTGGAAGTAGTCATTCCAGTTTTTGCCTCTGTTCTTACGACCATTTTGTCCTTTGGTCCAATGCTAACAATGTCAGGAACTCTTGGAAAATTTGTATATGTAATTCCTGTTGTCGTTATTGCTTCATTGATCGGATCACTATTTAATTCTTGGTTTGTATTACCTAATCACTTGACTCATATTTTTAATGAAAAAGAAATTTCCAAAATTGAAAATTGGCAAGATCGCTTTTTTAATAGAATCTCTTTACCTTATGCGAAAGTTATGGAGTCAGTTTTAAAATATAAATATGTTACCATTCTAGTCACAATACTTCTTTTAGTTTTTACACTATTTTGGGGCAAAAACAAAGTTATCTTTAATTTATTTCCGCCAGATGGAGCAGATACCTTTTTTGTTTATTTAGAAATGCCTTCCGAGTCAACCTTCGATGCAACGGAGTCGGTGATCAAAAAAATTGAAGCGGAAATATTAAAATTACCTAAAAAAGAAGTATCGTTTTATCTTTCAAAAATTGGTACACAAAGTACCCAAGAATTAGCAGCCCCTGTTGGTGGAGATAAACATCTTGCCTATTCTCAAATAACTCTTGTTCCGTCCTCGGAGAGATCTAGAGAAGCGCAGGCGGTAATGGAAGAATTGCGCGAAAATATTGGTCAAAATGTAACTGGTTTCAAAGAGCTTACATACGATCTTCAAAAACCCGGACCACCTGCTGGTAAACCCATTGAGATTCATGTCCACTCAGATAATGATCTGGTTCGGTTTGATTTCGTAAATCGGATCATAGAAGACTTAAAGGCTGTAGACGGAGTATTTGACGTAACGACAAACTATAAAGTGGGAAGAGATGAGTACAAACTAGATATCGATTATGTTCGCCTAGCGGTAGTTGGTTTGACGGTCCAAGAAGTTGCCAGTACCTTACGAATTGCTTTTGATGGTGTCAGAGCGACGTCCATCGTGAAAAACAACGAAGAAATTGATATACGTGTAAGATTTCCTGAAACAGCAAGGCGAGAAATTACGAACGTGCTTGGTCTTGAAGTCCGAAATAAAGAAGGACGTTTAGTTCCGATTCGCTCATTTGCGAGTCTCTCGAAGGTGAAAGCAGAGTCTTCAATCTATCATACCGATGGCGATATTACTACGACGATCACTGCGAGAGCCAAAGTAACTGTTCAACCTCAAAAAGTAATCGATGCCATCCTTTTAAAATATGCACCAGAACTGAAGGCAAAACAAGAAGTAAGACTGACATATGGAGGAGAGGCCGAAAAAACGAAAGAGTCTGTCAAATCGTTAATGATCGCCTTTATCGGTGGAATAGTTGCAATCTATCTCGTCATTGCACTCTTGTTTAATTCACTCTCACAACCGATTCTGGTCTTACTTGCTATCCCATTTGGACTCATCGGGGTCATTTGGGCCTTTTATTTTCACGATAGACCTTTTTCGTTCTTAGGATTGATCGGAGTTATAGGATTGTCAGGAATCGTCGTCAATAATTCGATTATGATGGTAGAATTTATTAATAAGATCGTAAGTGATATTTCTGGAACTGAAAAATTTTCCACCGAAAAAATCATACCGCAGATTATTGAAGGTGCTGTTAGACGGCTTCGTCCAATTGTCATCACCACAGGTACTACAGTATTAGGTTTGATGCCGACAGCTTATGGTATTGGCGGATCGGATCGGTTCATAGAACCGATGGTTCTTGCTTTGTCCTATGGAATCATTGCTTCTACGTTGATTACACTCATTCTAATACCTGCATTTTATCTTGCCAACTTGGAAGGTGTTTTTTACATACAGAAAGGATTGAGTCAAGTTTCTAGAATCGTTATGAAATTAAATTTGAATTTTTACAAAAGGCGAAGTTGAACTTTGGTAGAGGATACGGAAGGAAAGATATTAGAATTTTCTGAAAAATATTTCATTCAAAATGGATATTCGAAATCTTCGTTAGATGAAATTGCAGCAAGTCTGGGTATAAGCAAAAAAACGATTTATAAATATTTTTCTTCGAAAGAAGAAATTCAGATACGTTGTACCGAAAACCGTATTCAGAGGATCAATGATCGCATCAGAAAAATTATTGAATCCTCAGATGATTTTTTTAAAAAGATTGAAGATGTTTCTAGCTGTATGACGGAAAAAGAAAATATTTTAGGTCCGGGATATTTCTCTGATTTAAAAAAGCACTGTCTGAAAGCATGGATTCTTTTTGAAGAAAATCAAAAAACTTTCATACCTCATATATTAGAAAAAGTAATCAATGAAGGTATCAAAAAAAAATTAATAAAGGCTGAGATTGATAAAGAATTAACTATTTCCGTTTATTTGATATTAATGCGATCTTTGATTGATGTATCCTATGAAAAAAACTTTGGACAAAACTATTCTCCCAATGAACTCAAGAAAGCTTTCAATCAAATCTTTTTTTTAGGCATCGTCCGGAGAGATTAATTCTTCTCGGCATTAGGTAATCCCACGCATCCAGCTGACAAGTTTCTGTGCAATGAGTACACCCTGGTCTTCCTGCAAAAAATGACCAGCACTAGTAATCGTTTCATGAGGTTGGCCTTTCGAACCAGGTATCAATCTTCTAAAAAAAACATCAGCACCTCTTGTGACTGGGTCTTGATCACTAAATAAACACAAAAATGGTTTATCCCACTTTTTTAATATTTCCCAGGATGCCCGATTGGCAAGACTTGCTGGATCGTCCGGAGCGATAGGAACTAACAATGGAAAAGTCCTCGCACCAATTTTATATTTTTCTTCTGGATAAGGAGCATTGTAAGACGCAAGTTCTCCTTTTGATAGTTTACTCACACATCCATTCTGGATTATTTTTCCCACAGGAAACTTACTAATATTCTGTGAAAAGTTTTTCCAATCAAGAAATGCTTGGCTTGGTTTGATATCTCCGGTTGGTAAAAAAGTATTCGCGGCACATATCCGATTAAATCTTTCTTTATTTTCAGCTGACAGACGTAAGCCGAGTAGTCCACCCCAGTCTTGACAAAAAAGAGTGATCTCCTTCAAATCGAGTACTCGAATGAATTGTGTGATCCAATTCATATGTGATTGGTATGTATAGGCGGATGCATTGACTGGTTTATCTGATTTTCCAAATCCAATTAAATCGGGAGCAATCGTTCGAAAGCCTGCTTCAACTAATACCGGAATCATTTTCCGATATAGATAGGACCAGGATGGTTCGCCATGTAAAAGGAGAACTGTCGGCCCTTTTCCTTCCTCTATATAATGCATTCGGATTCCTGCCAAATCAACGTAATTTGGCAAAAATGGATAACCGTCTAGGTTATCGAAACATTCGTCTGGAGTCCTTAAGATTTCAGACATGACTATTTTCTTTTTCCTGCTTCTAATACGGGTAGGCCAGCTTCTGTCGGTATATAATACACCTCTTTTTCGGCATTGATCTGTTGAATCCAAAGGTAACGCAAATAGGATTCATTGTTTTTTAACGATTCACCTAAAATTCGGTTGGCTCTTGCTGTCGCCTCTGCTCGTACGACCTCTGCTTCACCTAACATTTTTGCCGAGTCCAATTTCGCTTGTGCCTCGAGCACGGCAATTCGTCGCGAGGATTCTGCTTCGGCAAGTTTTGCTTTCCCTTCCTGTTCGGCAATCATGACAGAAACGCTAGGAATGAAGAGTGCTACTAAACTACATTTAGAAAATAAAATTAAAAAACTCAAAAAGAATATTTTTTTCATAGATTCCCCGTTGTGCCTAGGAATCCATATTTCCTTTCTTTGGAAAAGCCAAAAATGAATGCTGTTTTATGAATCAATTCGTCTGAAGTGTGCAAATTTCCTGCGTGTTTCTGGGCTGAAATTCCTTTACAATTGAAAAAAGAACGATAGGATGCATGAAATGGAAGTTTAATATGAATCATTTTTCTTTTTAAGATACTCTTAGCGAACTAAATGTACGCTTTAACGTAATTAAATTTAGAAATGAATACTTGAAAAATAAAAAAACTTCGAATCTATATTCACCAAATTCCTTAACGTGAGAACTAAACTTATTTTATGATGAAAAAAGAATTTTTTAAAGAGTATGGCTGAAAAAATAAGTCATTAATAATGAGGGAAAAAATCGATCGACTGCTCTTTTTGATACGTTCCCTATTCCTTATTTTTTACTCACATTCGACGGAAAGATCAGGTTTGTGAATGAGGAAGGTTCTAGTTTATTACAGAAAAAGAAGTCAGAAATAATATCTAAAAACTTCGATTTATTTTTATCCGCTAATTCAATACCTATTTTCGACTGTTTCCTTCAATCCATTGCTTCGAACCGCCAAAAACAAACGTGTAAAGTAGAATATAAGAATTTTGATGGAAGCTATCTAACAATTACATTGCAAGGAAGTTTATCTGAAGAGAAGGATCTACTTCAATTATTTGTCTCCGAATCATCGATAGGAATCGATTCCTACCAACAACAATTCGAAGACATCTCGAATGTAGGCAACATTGGCCGTTGGGAACTGGACTTAGTTCGAAATACTCTTCATTGGTCGAAAAAAATCTATGAAATTTTCGAGATTGATCCCGAACGTTTTTTACCATCTTACGAATCATTTTTATCAAAAGTGCATCCTGAGGATCGCGAAAAAGTGAATCAAACATATTACAATTCGCTCCTCGAGCAGAGAAAATATGAAATAGAGCATCGATTGCTTCTGGAAGATGGACGTATCAAATGGGTAAGAGAAAATTGTGAGTCAACATTTGATATGGAGGGTAAACCGATCAAATCGGTAGGTACCTGCCAAGATATTACCAAACTAAAAGAAATCGAAATATTTCTCCAAAAGAGTGAGGCCGATTACTATACACTCGTTGAAAACACCTCGAGTCTTGTGTGGAGCTGTGATAGAAACTGCAATTTCACTTATCTGAACCCAGCGTGGGAAAACGTACTTGGTTATACTAGAGAAGAAATGCTGGATCGATCTTATGCGGAATTTCAACCAGAATCCATATCACTTCGTGATGGCGAATCAATAAAAAAATTCAATCTCAGTGGCGAAGTTACGAAAACAGGATATGAGACGACTTATCTAACAAAAGGAGGTGAAGAAAGGTATTTAATTTTTTATCCGACAGCGATTTTTGATGATCGCGGAGTTGTGATTGGTTCCCATGGTACAGCCATAGACATCACTCATAAGCGCATTTTGGATCTTAAATTGGAGGAGACCTATTTTGAGTTAGGTCAACGTCAATATGCGATTGATCAACATGCAATCGTAGCGATTACAAATTTAGAAGGTGATATTATCTATGCCAATCGCCAATTCTGTCAGATCAGTAAATATTCAAGAGAAGAGCTACTAGGAAAAAATCATCGAATTATCAATTCCGGATTTCATCCTCCTGAGTTTTTCAAAGATTTATATAAGACGATCAAACAGGGAATTACATGGCATGGAGAGATTAAAAATAAAGCGAAAGACGGAAGTCATTATTGGGTCTCTACAACCATCGCGCCGATCAAAAACGCAAAAGGAGAAATCGAAAAGTATTTATCTATCCGTACGGATATAACGGAAATCAAAGAAGCAGATGAAAAAATCCAAATCTTGCTAAATGAAAAAAGTATCATCCTCATCGAAGTCCATCATCGCATTAAAAACAATATGAATACAATCTATAGTCTTTTGAGAATGGAAGCGAATTTACAGGAAGAATCCTCCCAGAAGACTATTTTATTAGATGCATCCAATCGAGTACGTAGTATGATGTTGTTATACGACAAGTTATATCGATCGGAAAATACGGAAGCCATTTCCATCAAGGAATATTTTCCGGCTTTGATTTCAGATATTATTAATATCTTTCCGAATAAGGATGTCATCAAAACAGACATTCATTTAGAATCCGTCATCGTGAGTGCCAAAAAATTATCTTCGATCGGAATCATCATCAATGAACTCGTAACAAATTCGATGAAATATTCTTTTTTGGATAAAGAATCAGGTAAAATTTCTTTTTGTGCGAAACTGTTAAACCAGTCATTGGTCCTGTCTTATGAGGACGATGGAATACCGATAGACTCAAACATAAATTTTCAATCTACTAACAGTTTTGGATTGAATCTGATCAGTATGCTGATCCAACAGTTAAAGGGAACCGTAAAGATTGAACGAAATCTCGGAACTAAATACGTAATGGAATTTAAAATTTAAGGTAATTGAAAATATGAATGAAAAACGCATCTTACTTGCCGAGGACGACATCATCTCAGCGAAACTATTTCAGGACTCACTTTCAACATTGGGATTTCAAGTGACAATTGCAGAAGACGGACGAAAGGCTATGGAATTGTATTCTCAGAATCCTTTTCCGATTGTAGTTACTGATTATGATATGCCAGAAATGAACGGAAGTGAACTCATTGATTCTCTAAAAGAAGAAGAGGATGAGCCAATTATCATCGTACTCACCAATCTGAGAGAGATCCCCCTCATCATCGAAATCATGAAAAAAGGAATCTTTGACTACGTTGTCAAACCTATTGATTCCTTCGATCTATCCTTGAAGTTAAATCGGGCACATGAAATGTACCAGATGAGAAGACTAGAACGTGCTACTAAGCGGGAACGTGAACTACGATTAGAAGGACACCTCGATTGGATAAAATGGAAAGAAAGAATCGGAGGAAGCGGAAAATTTAAGAATGTAAATCAAAATCTTTTTGAGAGTTTAAAAACAAGTTTTAATCAAGGTACTGGTTTTGGTGCTCTTGTTTCTTTACTGAAAATAGTATCCGATAGCGCTCAGAGAGAAGGAGATAGTTATCGCATCGATGCGGAACTGATGGATCTCATCCAATCGAATATGGAAATGGCAGAGAAAGCCTTATCCACTTTTTCAGAAATTGAAAAAATACTCAACGGTACAATCGAATTGGAGAATGTTTCCATAGGTGAAATCTATGATAATATGAAAAAGTTAACAACTGATTTATCGTCTGCATTCAAGATCAAACGTCAGCATGTGTATTTAAGTGAAAAAAAAGCAAATTTCGGTAATTTTAATGTCAGTGTAAATCGAGAATATCTGATCGCAGCACTAACCGAAATCTTAATCAATGCATGTAAGTTTTCCATTCCAGAGAGCAGTATCCATGTAGTGATTTACATAGAATCGAACATGTTTGTCGTGTCCGTTTATAATTCACCAATCTCTAATTCGGATCGAATTGAAGGTATTCCTCTTCCTTATGAAAATATAGTATTTGAACCTTTCTTCCGCCTAACAAAATTTGTATATGATGATTATAAAACCTTAGATTTCGGTCTGGGATTAACGAAAGTAGAATCAATTCTTAAAAGATTTAATGGAAAAGTAGAAATAAAAAATATCATAGACCATTTAAATGACAAATCAAAACCAACTACTAAAGTTATATGCCGTTTATCCATTCCAGTAATTTGAAATTATTGGATAGATTGATGTGATTTGAATCTGAGAGACCTTATTTGTGAAAGATTTTGAAACCATTTTCGAGTTTCCAAGAGTCAAATATCAAATAAGCTTTTTTTCTTACGAGTTGGAGATAAAATGATTCGGTTATGTTTTTTGAAATTTATTAGTATGTCTTTGATCGTTTTTGCGCTGCTTAATTGTTCAGCATTCGGAAAGGATCCGCAAGGCACTCACCTTGAGAAAATTAAAAAATCAACTCATTACGATTCCCAGAGAGAACAATTTGTAAATCGTAAAGCAGATGTTCTAGAGAAGATGCGCGAAAATCAGAATATGTTTACGCTCACGATGAGGTTTATCTTTGGCGGCGAAGAGAACCAAAGGCCGAACGAAAAACTTCCTGAGGTGAAACCAAATCTCGAAGAGTTCTTAGAAAAATCGGACGGAATGAAGTTTATATGGTTTGGGCACTCTACATTTTTAGTGAACTTGGAAGGTAAAATTATTTTATTTGATCCAGTCTTTTCTTCCTCGGCCGCACCCTTTAGCTTTATGATCAAACGATTTCAAGATGCGGTATTGAAACTTGATGAGATGCCTCCAGTTGATTATATTATTTTATCTCATGATCACTACGATCATTTGGACATGGAAACCATAAAATTTTTTAAGAATAAGCCTACCAAGTTTATTACTCCGTTAGGTGTAATTTCACATTTAAAGGAATGGGGAATTTCTGAAGATCGATTAACAGAACTCGATTGGTGGGATTCGGTTATGGTAGATGGACTACAAATAGTATGCACTCCAGCGCAACATTTCTCTGGACGTAAAGGTGCCAACGGAAACCAAACTCTATGGGGCTCTTGGGTTTTGATCGGAAAATCAGAAAGAATGTTTTTTAGTGGAGATTCTGGCTATGATGTTCATTTTAAAAACATCGGCGATAAATTCGGACCATTTGATGTAACGTTCATTGAAAATGGTCAGTACAATGAACAGTGGCGAGCAGTACATGTTTTGCCTGAAGAATCTGCTCAGGCATTTTTAGATTTGAGAGGCAAAAAACTAGTTCCAGTGCATTGGGGAATGTTTGATCTCTCGCTTCACAACTGGTACGAACCGATTGAAAAATTGGAAGAGCAAACAACATTAAAGAATATTAATCTACTGACACCGAAATTTGGCCAATTGGTAAAAACGAAAGAGGAGACTATTTTCGAAAAATGGTGGAAAAAATTCATACCTCGATAAGGTTTTTATCTATTTGGTTTTACTTCAAATGCTTCCCAAGTGAGACCTGATTGAAAATCGCCACTCATTTCATCGACAGGTCCTGCAAACTTTCTAAATGTAGGAGGAAATTTTTTATTTAAGTAAGAAGTTAAATTTTTATTAAAATACATAGTGTAATAAGATTTTTCTGAATACTCATTTCTGGGGTCTGACAATTGAATGAAGGTGATTCGCATGATTCCTCCTGTTTCCGAAGGATAGATATTAAAAATGTCTACGCCTTCTTCCAAGGAGAGATCGATTGGATTTCCTTGATGGTCAATGATCGATCCATTGCCAAATAATCGTTTCGTTTTTCTATTCGAATCAAGGATTCTATCTTTATCTAGGCCGACTTTCGCGAAACCATCTACTGAGAAGTCTGACGCAGTCGAGAAGAATAAATTAAATTTATTTTTTCCAGTTTTATCGATAAAATAAAATGAATAGGAACCAGCAGGTGTGAGAGTGGAACTATAGTTTTCATTGACAAGTGCAATCCCGTGATGAAAAATACCAGCCCTCTTAAATTTAAAAGGAATCTTTTCCTTACCCAATGTGTCAATATACCCCCAATAACCACTGTTATCTTTCGGATCGATATAGATACAGTCTTTTTCTGTCACCAAGGATCCTTTTTTCGCTTTCGCAAGGCCATCAGAGAAGGATCCGACCTCATCATATGTCGGTGGGATAATCCATTCATCCTTTACGTTTTTAAATCCCCAAAGTCCTTTTTGACATGATGGCAACATTCCTTCCGAAAGATGATGAGTTGAAATATCAGAATAAACGCCATATTCGCCATCATGATAAATAAATTTTCCCTCTTTCGTAAAAAAATATTTTTCATACCTATGGTGTAATTTGTATTTTAATCTTTCCGTTGCTACTTGCGCGACTCCATTTTTAAATTCAGAAGCAAAGTAAAATTGAGGTTTAACAACTATATTTCCACTCGTATCGATATACCCCCAATTTTTATTCGTAGGATCTTCGTTAGTTGTAAATTCGGCCGCAGCCCAGGGAGGATCTTCTGAAAAATTAGAAACATCTTTAAATTGAAACGGAATTTTTAGAATCCCATTTTTATCTGCGAATCCCCAAAGTCCATTTTGTTTGACTGCTATGAATCCGGCAGAATATGCTTTTACATCCTCAAATGTATCTTCACCAATTTGAATCCCTTTTTCATTGATTAATCTAAATCGAAAGATTCTAGAGGAGTTCTCGGTTTCAAATAAGGTCGAACAGGTAGTAAGTATGGCAGTGATTGTGATGAGTAGAAAATATTTCATTGTTTAATTAGTAACTATACACTTGACAATGTTGCTTTCTAGCAATAAATTTCTTGATAGAGGTTCAAAAATGAACAAAATTCTTAGTATAGTATTTGGTCTTCTGTTTTTTGTAATTAATTCCATTTCAGCGCATGATCATCATGGGAAAGAAGGAATGGGAAAAGGTGTACATTTTAAGAAAATGGATACAAATAGTGACAACAAAGTATCCAAAGAAGAGTGGCAAAAATTTCATGATGCCCATTTTGCTGAATTAGACAAAGATGTCGATGGTTCTGTATCAATGGAAGAATTGAAAGCGTTTCACGAAGAAAAAAAATCAGATCGAGAAGAGAAGAAGGCTCTCAAAAAAGAAGAAAAAAAATCAGGGAAAAAATAATCTAACGAGAGAAAGGCGCGCATGACATAAAAATCTATGTCATTTGCGCTTGGATTTCTATCATCGTTTCCGCATTAAAAATACTTAATCTTTTTTCCAGTTAAGTGACAATGCATTTACAACCACTGAAATAGAACTAAACGCCATCGCGGCTCCGCTCACCCAAGGTGCCAGATAACCTAAAGCAGCTATCGGTATTCCGATCACATTGTAGCCAAGTGCCCAGATAAAATTTTGGCGAATGTTTTTCACCGTGCGTCTACTAATTCGAATGAGATCAATTAACTGTGACAAATCACCTTTTACTAAAACAATTCCAGCAGTTTCAATCGCAACATCTGTACCAGTTCCCATAGCTACACCTAAATCTGCGGATGCAAGTGCGGGCGCATCGTTGATGCCATCCCCAGCCATTGCAATTTTATATCCTTTCTGTGACCAATCTCTAATCACCTTACATTTATCAGCCGGTAATAGTCCAGAATATACATGATCTATACTAACTTTATCGGCAATTTTTTTAGCGGTAATTTCATTATCCCCAGTCAAAAGAATCGGAATGATTCCAAGGCTTTTCAAATCCAGTATGGCATCTCTACTCGTTACCTTGATTCTATCCTCAATGGCAAAAATTCCAAAATGAATGTCCACGCCTTTTTTTGCGGCAAAAACGACTATGCTACCTTCTGTTTGCCAACTACTTGCAATATCCATTAATTCTTTTGGAAAAAGAAAACCTTTGCTTTCTAAATAAGAATCTTTGCCAATAAAAATCTCTTCTTCTTTAACACGTCCACTGACCCCGCCACCAGTTTCTGTTTGGATCTCTGTAAAACCATGTAATGCAATTCCGAGTTCCTTTGCCTCTTTAACGATCGC
>Ga0075156_10000653_pt1 | contig 18106 bp, 17 predicted proteins | sample JI81AbrownDNA_FD_70966 | JGI IMG/M metagenome (GOLD analysis project Ga0075156, IMG submission 70966) | Wastewater effluent complex algal communities from Wisconsin, to seasonally profile nutrient transformation and Carbon sequestration -... | ecosystem: Engineered > WWTP > Effluent > Algae...
GGGGGCGATACGTCGGGACGGGGACGGGGTAGTAGGCGGGCTGGGGGTAGTAGGCGGGGTAGACGTGGGTTGCGACGGCGCCGCCGAACTGCCCTTCGAGGCCAGCACGCGCGACGCGCTCTTGTGCGGTGAGCCGCATTTGTTCGGGGTAGCCGTAGCAGGCTCGCACAAAGCCACCCCAGTCCATGTCTTGAAAATAGCGCATCCAAGCCACTTCCAAGGCGACCCCGTTTTGCTCAAACCACGCGATGAAGGCGCGCAGGCCTTCGTTGGTGATCGGGCCAAACTCGACCAGACCAACCATCGGAACTTCGGCGAAACCGCTCCAGCGGTAAGGTGCGTTCATCATCTTCCGCGCCCTCCACCCCAAAGCTGCTCGAACAGGTCGCTTCCATCGGGGCCGGGTTCGCCTCGGGGGCTCGGCGGCTGATCGGTGTCGAGTTCGTTTTTGACGGCGAAAATGGTTTCGATGGGATCACCACGGCGCCGGGGGCCGGAGAAGCCTTCGCTGCGCACCAAGGCATGTCCACCGTGGGCTTGATAGAGTTCGGAGAGAGCAGCATCGTTCGGTGCGTCGATTTCGCGCCGCGCCGTAATCTCTGCCTTGAGCGTCTCGGGGTGAACGAACCACGCCATGCAGAAATCGTTAAAATCGACCTCGGGAAACAGCGCCTCCCAGAGCACGTTGACGGAGGCGCAGTTCGCGTCGCACCAAAGCGCGAAGGCGTTGCGTTCGCGGTCGCTCCACACGCCGAGTTCATAGACCAAATCGCCGATCTGCACTTCGCCCATGTCTTGGAGATCGGACGTTGCTTGCGCTATCAAAACGGTCATCGCTTAGGCTCCTCCCCTCGACGCGGCACCGCGCGAAGGAACGCCCGCCAATCGGATGGGCGCAGAAGACGCCGTCACTACGGCGCGGAAAGTTAGAGGGAGCATCACGGGGCCGTCTATCGCACCCCACGATGCGAACACCGGGTCGCCGCTGGGCTGGCAAACTCCGCCCACGGCGCTCTTGCACGCGGGGAGTCGGCCCCGCGCGCGGCTGCTGACGTCTTCGAGGCGCATTATCCCTGCCCCCGCGTGGACGCGCTGAGGAGATCGCGGCCCTGCGGCACTTTTGAGAGCGCTTCGAGGTCGCCGTCTTTGACCATTTGGTCGATGGTGGCTTGCGAGATCCACTGGCGCGCTTGGCCGTTGACGATACCCGCGACTCCATATCGTTTGAAGTCGCCGAGTTCGCTGGCGAGCGTCGGGGGCGGGGGCGGAGGAGTGAAGTCGAGTGACGAATGCCCAGGCTGCAACGTGCGCGCGACCTCACGGGCCACGGCGTCCGCATAGGCGCGGGTGGCATCCGCCGTTAAAATGCCGGACCACTCAATCTTGGGAAGTTCCGGCTTCAACATATCCCAAAGAACGCGCTGACCCACTGGGTAGTTAGATGGATTCAGCGTGGCCATCATGTTACCAAGGCCAAAACCACCACTACCGCCGCCCCCGCCGATTTTGGACGCGAGTTCGACCGCCCTCTCGTGGTCCTGCTTTGCGATAATTGGGCGCAACCGCGCGATGACGTCCACGCGCATCGCGTCCAGGCACCCTCGCGTGGGGGCCATCGTCGAGCGACGGTCTTGGAGCGAAAGCATGGTCTCAATCGAATACGACTGGAATGCAGGAGCGGCACGGCGAGCCACAAACACAGCGCGCAGCGCGAGCTGCCCAGGCACCTTGTAATCGTCCCGTGATCCGCCGATCACCAGCTCGGTTTCGTCGTTGACGCTGGCGAGCACGAGCGCTCGCTCAAAGCCTTCGACGCCGCCGAACGATGATTGGATGACGTCCAGCGCAGGCCAGAGACCACACAGCGCCAAGTCCATCGGCAAGAGCCAGGGCTGGACCATTTTATTGTCAAACGACGGCACGGCCACGAAGTGATTACGGAGCCACTTTTGGATACGGACCTCCTCGGGGCTCATCGGGCGGGGACGTACCTGGGGTTGGCTGGGGGAAGACGGGGAGAAGCCTGAGCCAACCCAGCCAAGGATATTGGCTGGAATCGACGTCATGGCGCCCTTGAAGTCGAGCGTCACGAGGCGCTTGATGCCGTTGGTGAACCCACTCCAGACCGAATCCCAAAAACCAGGGCGCGGAGGCCTTGGCTGGCGTGCCTCGATGGCGGCCATGACCTCATCCTCGTTGATGCTGTACGTCGCAGACCATGCGGCGAAGTCGGGCATCAGCTCGCCCGTGGCGTCGTCGATGGCCATGTCCTGCCCCCAAGGATCGGTTTTACCCGTGGGGTTTAGGGCGATGGAGAGCACCTCGGTGATCGCAGAGCGCCAACGCAGCGGCGCCAGCTCTCGACGGAACATGACCAAGGGCCAGTCGTCAGGCTTGGCGACGCCGTCGAGGCCTTTGACGGTCTTGAGCCAGTTGAGGAGCATGGGGCCGAAGCGGCGGTCAAGATCCGAGATCACTTCGAGGGCGGGGCTGACGGGGATGTTTTCTCTGGATTCGAGGAGAGCTTCATCGCCACCTTCGAGGGCGTTGTCTACGCCCGTGGCGTTTGGATCGTAGATGATGGGCTTCAAGAACCTCGAATCGACGATGTTCGCAAACCCAGTCGCATTTCGGGCGGCAATTTGGACGGCGTTTTGCGCCACCTCGTTGCTGCGCTCGGCGCGGGCTGTCTGTTTTTGGAGACGGGCAGCACCTGCGGTAGCGACGGCGGCGCCTGCGCCGAGGCCGAGAATCCAGAGGATGGGTGCAATCATTTGGGGCGGCTCCAGTAAGTCATCACGTCGAGGGTGACAGCGTAGGCAAGGCCACCATCTGTCGGGGGGAAAAACTGCTGCACCCCCCTCAACTCAAAAGCAAGGGACGTAAAACGGGATGGGTCGGGGATCATGTTGATGTCCAGTGCGCGCTGGATCTTTTGTGTGTCTCGCATCTGCGCGTAGGAGTAGATAGCCTTGGTGCCGCCGACGTTCGTGAAAATGCCGGGTTCAAACTCGACAAGCCGAGTTTGGGGGCCGTCTACAATGGCGATTTGGCTTTGCTCCAAAAGTTGGTTGAATTGCTCGCGGGTGAAGTTGAGTGGTGGGTCTCGGCTGCTGAGGTAAGCACTCGCAGAGGCCGCAACGATGAAGCGGCGGCGGCCTGCGAGTGCCTGCATGAGCGTGTTGAGCGGGGCGTGGACGGTAAATGGCTTGGTGAGTTCGAGGGGGAGGATTTCGACCGTGGCTGTCGCGGCTAGCCCTAAATCACCTTGGACCGCGCCGTCAAACGTCTTAACGGCGGTTCCTTTTGGATTAAGAGAGAGCCTGGAGGGAGAGACCGCTGGGATGGACGCCACGGGGGATCACTCCAATAGGTCATCACATTGAGTTGGATTGTATATGCAGAGCCCAGCGCGGGAGGGAAGTTGAAGAAGGGCGGAGGGGCGCGGAGTTCAAAGGAGATGCTGTTCCACAGTGTGGGGTCTGGATGGAGTTCAATGTTTAGCATCCGCTGAATGAACTTCGTATCTTTCATTTGGGCATAAGAATAAATTGCTTTTGTAATACTTGTAGAACCATCACCAATCACTATCGCTATCGCAGTTTGTTCCAATAATCTATTAAATTGATCGACGGTAAATCCAAGCGGAGCCACAGAATTAGCAAGTTGTGCAGATACTGATGCACCTACAATGTGGCGCTCACTACCAACAAAAGCCTGCATCACTTGTGAAAGAGCAGCGCGCACGCGGAAGGGGGTCGGGAGCTGCGCGGGAAACACAAAAACCTCCCCCTGCGCCGCCAGACCCAGTGGTCCCTTAATCGCCCCGTCCGCCGTCGTGACGGGGGCGCCACGCGGGTTCAGTGTTTTTTGAGGGATCTGGGGGGTGGCGAGCATTGGGAGGTGTTCCTTACTGGTGAATCAGTGCGTCAATCACGCTGTGGGAGAGATCACAGTTTGATGGCGCCAGGATTGCTCCAGTAGGTGTTCAGGTTGCCGAAGAAGTTATAGGTCAGACCAGCGCCAGCGGCGGGGAAGAATTGGCTGGGCTTCTCCAGCACGAAGCTGGTAGACGCAAAGTTACCCGGATCGGGGTAAATATCAACGTCTAAGCCACGTTGGATGAAGTTGGTGTCGAGCAACTGTTGCGTACCGTAAATGGCCTTGATAACGCCACCGACGAGGATTTGCACGCGAGAGCCGCTGAGGATGTTGGCTTGGAGGCTGTTGGCGTCGAAGCCAGTGGGGATGCTGCCGGAGACGTTGGCGGAGAGCGACAACTGGTAGATATACCGCTCCGAGCCAGTGATCGCCTGATCCGCAGACGCGAGCGCCGTGGTCAGGCTGATCGCCTGGGTGCCAGTGTCATTGACGGCGATGGTGAAGGTTTTGGGGATTTCGACTGGTCCCTCGATACCACCACCGCGCGCGTAAACGCTTTTACCGATGGGGTTGCGGGAAGAACCACCAACGCCATAATCGGCGTCTACTTGGCGAACCATACCAAAGCGATTGTCTGCCATATTGTTTTGATCCCTTGAAGGCAAAGCCGTGGGGCGAGTGGAGACGATATTGCCAGCCGTGTCGCGGGTCAGAGGAGCGCGAGAGGCACTCTGGACCGCCTGACGCACCTGCGGGGTCGCAGCAGCGGTGCGGGCGGGGACAGTGGCTCGGCTGGTTTGGGTGGCCGCACGCTGGGCAGCGACGGCTCGGGGGACTTGAGCGGTGTTGGCTTGTCGCGCCGGGGCCATCGCGGTTTGCATGGCGGTGGTGTTGACAAGGCGGCTTGAGTTGCCAGAGCGGGAGGGGACGGCGGTGCCGTCCTTGGCCTCATCAGCGCTGGGTTTCGCGGGGACAGCCGCGATGCGAATGGGCTTGATAGCGAGTTGATCTGCCATGATAAACCTCGGGAGAGTGAGGATAAACGTGGAGCGGAGCACCCAGGGAGGGTGGTGCCAGTGGATCACCGCAGGTGCGGTTTTCAGGGCGCGGAGGAGCGCGATGTCAGCTCAGTGTGGTGCTTTTGTAATTACTTCTTAAACACCTTCTTGAGCAGTTTCTTTAACTGAGCTTTGTATTTCCACGCGGCAACGGCGGCGAGGATCACGGCCCAGATTGGAATTGGGACGGTGCCGAAAAGAACGATGCTGCGCTTGAGCCAAGGGGTGTTCGTTTCGACTTCGAGGACGTTCGCAATACCGAACTTTGTGATCTCAGCGGGCGATGGCCCCCAGAGCATGTCCCCCAACGATTTTTGGGTGCCAGCAACGGCGAGGTCAGTGCCTGCGCCGTCTTGGCCAAAGTTGTAGGCGTTGGGGTCGAAGGATTCACCACCGCCACCACCACCACCGCTACTGCCGCCGCTGCTACCACCACCACCGCCACCAGACCCATCCACATAGCCGCCCTCGGCGGCCTTGGCTTCGAGGTAGCCTTTGGCGGCGACGCCAGCGTCCCTGGCTTGGGCCGCAAACTTGGATATGGCCGAGGTCATCGAGGACAGGAGGTTGCTCGGCGAGGCTTGGCCCACGTTCGAGAGCACGTCGGCGGCTTGGGGATCATTTTGTGCGCGGTTCGCCAAGGCGCGAAGCACGGTGCCGACGATCTTTTCGGACATCGCGGGGTCAACAATGCCGCCCGTCATCGCGGCGACCTTGTCGTAGGCGCTTTGCATGGTCTGGGTGGCGGTCGCCTGGGCCTGTTGTCCGCTTGCCTGGGCTGCGTCGAGGATCTCGTCAACGGTGCCGAAGATCGACGCCTCGACGTCAGAGAGGCCTGCGCGGGCGCTGTTGCCAAACACGCCACCCACAGCACCCGAGAAGCTGTCCCAGAGGTTGCCGAGCACGCTCCCAGAGCCGCCAGAGGGGCTGGGGGGAGGGGAGTTGGGGTCGGCGGAGGGGGTCGCAGACGAGCCGATGCTCGCAACGGAGCTAAAAAGGCCGCTCAAGCTGTCGAACAAACCGATACCACCATCCCCCGCGTCGGGGGGAGGTGTTTGCGCCGGATCTTGCGGGGAGGGAGGATCACCACCCCCGAAGCCGAACCCAGCGGCAAGACTTTCTAAGCCCGATGAGAGACCGCCTAAGAACCCGTTATTATCTGCCATGACCTTGCCTCTTTAATCATTTGATGAATTGGCCTAATAAGCCAAGGATGGATGAGAGACCGCCCATTTCTTTATCGCCTTCGGCCCCCCCCTGGAGTTCTCCCAATAATTTACCGATGCCACCGGGCTCTTGGAGCATCGGGGCGAGAGAACCGATTAGGCCAGAAATATCGTCGTTACCTGCGGCCATATCTTGCACCGCCGTCATCAACCCAGCGGGGCTGGCCTTGCCAGTCATTACCCCAACCGTCGTGATTAAACCTTTGGCCGTTTTGTAATTGCGGATAGCGCTCTCGGCTACCTCGAAGATTCGACCCGCCGCGTGATCCATCTGCTCGCCAAGTGGCTCGGTTTCCACGTCACGAAGTGCATTCCAGATACCTGCTGCAAGGCGCTTTGAGACAGCCGGATTGCCGATTTTCTCGCCAAGCACAGTCGTGATCTGATGGTGCGAAGGCTTACCGCCCTGCCTCACCACATGAGAGGACACCGTTAATAAGTCGCTAGGCATCATGTCGGGGTCCATCTCCTGCAAGATACCGCTGATGGCTTCTCGAATCTCGTCTTCCTTGCACTCGCCCAGCGTATGATGCTCGACGGCGATAAGGAGTTTCTTGTGCCGGATTTCAACGACCAACTTGACTCGCTCGTCTGGACGGCGTCGCGCCATGACTCGCTCTCCTCCGCATAATGACTGGATAGCCCCCCCGATTCAGACGCATAACCTTTTTTTGGTGTATTTTTCCTAATGCGCTTGTTCGATTTCTATGCGCGCACCCGATTTCACCCCCATCTTAGGCGACCAACCATGAACACAGAGGCAAATGACATCGTTGTCGAGGCGATTTTGAGCACCGAACGCCAGCGCATCGGCAACGAGATACGCGTCATGCGCGCCCAAATCGAAAAAACAAACAACGCATCCTTCGGCCAAGTCGCCTTGGCGCTCGATGTCTCCGAAAAGCAGTTGCAGGGTTGGCAGCGCGGCACAGCCGGACCAACCATTGTGCATTGGGCGCACCTGCGGGGGCTCTACGCGGGGACTTTGCGGATACGGCCTGGGTCATGGACGCTACAGGTGGCGCCGGAAGTCCAAGGTCTGGACTTCGACGCGTGCGTCGCGGACCAACAAACGGCCATCGGGACGGAGTTGCGCGGGGTCGTGGCGCGCATTAAGACCCGGTTTCGCCTCAGCGGCGCGAAGATCGCGCAGGCCATCGGCGTGACCGAGAGGCTTTTAGGGTACTGGCGCAACGGACAGAGCGCCCCGCGCATTCGTGAACATGCTATACTCCAATGCCTCGAAGCTGGTAGGCTTCGAGTCGTGCGGGACGCCTTAAATAAGGTCGCCCCCTATTTGGCCCCATGCACACAGCCTGTGGCCCCCATTGTCCACGGAGAGGAGGACAAGAAAGCAGATGGATCTAAACCAAATAAAGGCGATGCTCCCGCCAGAGGCGCGGGGCATGTTTGACAGCATCATCAACAAGGCCGGGTCCATGACCCAAGCCGACCTCCAAGACCCGAATGCGCTTCAAGCGATGATCGGGCAGTTTATCGACGATGAGGAAGGGGCGGGCGGTACGGGCGGCGTCCACCAGGGCTCGCTCGCAACAGCAATCGGGATGCTCGAAGACGGCATCGACGCCCTGTCCCCCCGTGGCAACCAAGCCGCGACAGACTTGGCCGAGATGGTTGTGATCGGCCTGCGCTGGTACAAGTCGCCCTTTCTTATCCGCGACTTGCTCCTAAAATACCTCATCGGTTTCGCGCAACAGAACCCAGGCAATCGCAACATCACCGGGTGGTGCTTGTGCGCTTCGGAGATCGCTAAGGCTGCCATCGACTCCGCCATCAACGGCCCGCAAAGCCAAAGCGCGTGCAGCCTCGCGGCCAAAGCTCTGATGACCGCTCAAAAGACGCTCCCCACCATCAGCGGGCGCGTGGCCACACACTCCGCCCAGGAGCAGGCGGCCAATGAGATGCGGTTCGCAGCCGCGACCACCGTCACCCCCGCTGCTCCCCCAGCTCCCCCCAAAAAACCCGCCGCAGCCATCCAAGCAGCGCCTCCCCCTCCCCCTCCCGCCCCCCCAGAGCCCCCCATCTCCCCCCTCGATCAAGAAGCCCTCAAGGCCATGACGCCGGACGATCCAGAGCCCGTGGACGCGGATACCGACCCCGCTACACTTGACGGCGACGCACTGCCCCCCGACCTTGCAACGGGCGTCACCGACGTGGCCGATGACGCGCCGGAAGATGCAGAGGAGGAGGTCGTCGTGGCTCCTGCGAAAAACTCGAAGCCAAACAAACACAAAAACACCAAACCCAAAAAACAGTAAGGCAAGCTACCACCATGTCTACCTCATCCTCCCCAAACCCCACCCCCGCTCACGAACGTGAGATCCCCACCCCCGAACAGATCGCCGAGCTGGACCCCACCGTCACCGAGCGAAGGATCGACTTGCTCAAAAAAGTGTCGCAAATGCAGACGAACGAAGCGAAGCTAACGCGCACGACCGAAGCGCGCCGTGCTGTGCTTACCGAAAAGTTGGCGCACGGGGTCAAAGTCCAAGCAGCTCTTGAGGCTGGCTTGGATCTGCGCAAAAAACAAGACGAAGCGAAGGCAGCGGAGGCTGCACGGGCAGCGGCAGAGGCAGACAACAACCCCTAAATCAAGACAACAACAGAGGAACCCTATGGGAAGAAAACCCAAAGTAACCCCAGCGGCGTCGATGCCACACACCATCGACCCGTTCAGCGACCCCAACCACCCCTTGCACCACGCGGACATCAAAACACGTTGGCTCCACCGCACATTCAACGCGGTCGTCGATGCAGGCCCGCTCCCCGAGCGGTACTGGCCCTGCGTTCGCGTGGTGCGGGGGGATTGGGAGGCGATGCACGGCATTAAAATCGGCGGGCGCCCACCGCTCGGACCACAAATCAAAGACAATCGCATTTCCTGGCCGTTATCAATGATCCAAGAGTTTTGTCGCCACTTCCAGCACCGCGCCGAGGTCGCTTCGCTTCATGCGGCGAGCGAGGACGGTGTTGCGCGGGCGGCGCGGGGCGAAAACACCGACCTGATCCCTGTGCTGGCAACACAGCTTCGCGTCCTTGCCATTATGTTCTCTTGGAGGCTCTCTGCGGGGCTGGGCGTTGATGCGGAAGGATCAACGCCGAGACTGTGCAGGACCATTGTTAACACGCTCAAACTGAGCGAATTACAACACCTTATTACGCCAATCCCAGAATTAGGAACAGCGTTAGGCTTGACATCCGTCTCCGAACGGGCAGCCTAAACGGGTGAAGGGGAGCGGCGCCAACCGCTCCCCCTCGGGTCTTTTTCTTCACGGGAAAAAGTGGGAAACATGCAAAGTATAAAAGTTGAGCCCAAAGAGTCAAGCGTCGAGAGCCACCAAAACGCTGACAAGACCGATTGTGTGAGTTTGCGAGCGCGCGTGCTGCAAGGGGACGCGCAAGCCGCCGAACAACTCGCCCTCAAAATCCTCGAAAGATACCAACGCGGCGATTTTTTCACCGACGAGTGGAACCTAGCGTCCGCTGCGCTCATCGCGGTCCAGCGGCCTCGGATGTGGTCGCACGGCGGTGGCGACGAGCAAGCAGAGATCACGGTGGGCGGACACGTTTATCAGGCAACCGTGTCGCCGACAGACGTGCGCCGGGTGTTGGTCGAGGCTGCCGCCTCACGCATCCACCTCCCCCGACCTGCCTCGGTCCTCAACTTTTTCGAGGATGCCCAGACAACGGGTGGGTTCGCGGGGCTGGTCGCCGTGGCCATGCGCGCAAACAAAAGGGGCGCATGGAGCCTGTGGTGTGGCGCCTATAACGCCGCGCTCGTCGAGGCCCACCATGAGGAACTCAAGCGGGTGATGCGTGGGCGGGACCGCAAGGAGCCCGAGCGCATAGCCTGGACCCGCCACGCGACCACCCTCGGAATCAACAGTTGCGCCGTGGACGTCATCGAAATCGCAACGCGCAAAGGCGTTGCAGCGGGGAACATGACGGTGGAGTTCACCGTCGCCGCCATGCGCGCAGAGATCGCCGCCATGCAGGCCGCGCAAGCCAAATACTCAGACCGAACCGACCCCAGGCTCGCCAAGCTGCTCGGCCTCATGGACACCTACCCCACAGGCCTCGGCGTCGAGGTCGCTTGGCGCTTGCGGCGCCGCAAACGCATCGAAGAACACCGCGCGGAGATTATTATGAAAGCCGAAGCCGGAACACTCCCCCCCTTTGCTCGCGCGGTTAGAGGAGGTGCGAAGTGACAACAATACAAGCGACGATACCTAATAATAGCACCCCGATTTTTACCGATACAGTTCTTATAATGACCTCTAAACGTGGGCGCGCGACCAAGATCCACAAGCGCGCCCTTGGCGGTGGGTGGGAGACACAGGGCTTCGATAAACTCTACCATTTCCGAGCCAAGGAATGGGCGGTCCCTGACCTTCGCGCTTTCTTCGACGTGCTCACCAAGAGCAGCCGCAACCCAGCGTCGCTGGTCGTGGGCGAGACCCTCATCGCAGGCAAAGACCCCAACGAGATCAAACGGCGCATCCACGGGGAGGAGGCGAGCCTCACCCCCGTCAAAATCGGCCACCAGTGGATCTGCTTTGAGGTTGACGGCGTCCCAAACCCCCCCGCATTCTTCGACGCAGCCAACCTGCGCGACCGCTCCAACGACGCAGCCTTTGCCCAGTGGTGGATGCGGGAGTATCTGCCCGAGGCCTTTTGGGACAAATCGGCCATCCTCCAATGGTCATCCAGCGCCTTGGTCAAGGGCAAAATCAGCTTCCACCTTTGGATGTGGCTTGACCGACCCGTCGCCCGTGCGAGCATCCGCGACTTCGCCATGACGCACTGGCGCCAGCGCTTGGACTGCACCATTTGGGACGGCGCGCGCGTCCACTACATCGCGGACCCGATCTTCAAGCACGTTGACGGCTCGAAGATGGATGACCCCTTGGCCGGAACCCGTTGGCTGTGGATTCAAGGCGCCGGGGGCGACGCCGCCCCCGCGCTCCCTGAATGGGTAGACCAACCCACCTGGGACGCCAAAATCGAGGCCAAGCGCCTCGCAGACGAAGCCGAAGACGCCTTGCGTAAATCCGCGCGGGCGGCGGTCGTGGCTGCTGCTGCGTTGGCGCGGACGCGCCGCGTGGTGCGCGGGAAAGCGAGGGCCGGGGAGATTGAGGGTGCTGAGGGCGATGGTGGGGGTGAGGCGGGGGAGTGCGATAGGGGGTTTGTCTCGGCGGCGGACGAGGCCGAGGCGCTCGAATGGCTTGGGCGGTATCGGCGCCAAATCCAGCGCTTGACCACCAAGGACGCCAAACACGAGGACATCCGCAGCATTTCGATCCGCGCCGCGCGCAACTTAGGCGGCATACTGTCGGAGGCCGTCATTCGGGGGGAGCTGGAGGACGTCGCAAGCCTCTCCCTCCAAAAGCACGGCGACCGCAGCCGCGTTAAGGCTGTGGCTGATGAGGAGGTCGCGGGGATCTTTGCGAGCGCCTTCGTTAAGGCTCGCGCCAAGGGCTTTCGGGAGGTCAGGCGGGTGTCGGACTTCGCCGCCATCGGCGCGGGACTTTGTGCTGCCCCCCCGGCCCTGGATCCGACGCCCGAACCAACGGCGGAGACCGAGGAGGCTGGGCAGGCTGAGGGCGAGGGCGAGGCCGAGGAGAGCCCCATCCAAATCGACGAAGACGGCTGTGTGCTGAATGTCAAAACCCAGCTTGAGATCGACGCGGAGGCGTTCAATACCCAGTTTCTGGATGCCCGCGCGGAGCTGGCCCACATCGTGGCCAACGCAGTCCGCACAGGCGGGCGGCACGCGGTCTGCGCCCCCGCAGGTTTGGGTAAGAGCCACAGCGTCTGTGAGACCCTGATCGCTCACCGCCGAGCCATGCACCTGGGGCCGTCTTCGCCCACCCACCTCGCCACCCCCGACCTAAAACTGGCGGAGGAGCTGCGTGACGGGCTGCGCCAGCGCGGCGCCAACGCGGTCCTCGCCGTCACCCGTACCTTACGAAACTGCGAAAAGTTCGCAGAGGTCGTGCTGGCCGGACGGCTCGCTCCAGGCGGCGGCAAGAAACTTTGCGAGAGCTGCGACTGGCACCCCAAAAACGCGGGATCCGTGGACGCCTGCCCGTTCTGGCGCGAATACGCTGCACAGGAAGCCGCCGATTTTGTCTGTGGATCGCACGCGCTCGAAGCCTTGAAGGCGACGCTCGACGAGACCGACGACTGCGAAAAGATATGGCCCGTCAAGATCGACTGGGCCAGCTTTAGCGCGAAGATCGACCCAGGTGACGCGGCGGTTCCCGTGGTTCGACGCACTGCCGCTGGGATCACGGTGGGCGCGCGCTTCGCCTACGGCGACAATGGAACGGTCCCGCCGACACCCTGTTTTGAGGACACCCCCCGGTGGACCTCGGCGTCGAAGACAGCCTTTATTGAATGGCTCGCAACGGCGTTCAAGTGCGAGCCAAACCGGGCCTCCGTGATGGAGGCCGCCACACGCGGACGGGCGGTGAAGGGTTTTATTGATTGGCGCTCGATTGGGGATCTTGCGGGGGACACCGCGAACTTCGTGCCGAGCGTGCGCTGGGAAGACAAGGGGTTTTTGCGCGGCTACCACATCGACGTCTGGCCAGTGAAGCCGCCAGAGGCTGGAGCCGAGCAACAAGAGACCCCCACGGGCTGGCCTCTGCCTGCGATTGAGTTTACAGGCACCTTCCCGTTGACACCTGAGAGCAAAGCCGAAATCCGCGAGTGGATTCAGACCGCGTGGGGCGTCGAAAACGACCTTGCGCTCGACGAATACGCCCGATCCCACATCGACGAATACCCCGTGGACACCCTGATCGTAGACGAGAGCATCCTCCACGCGCTGCGCTTCGGCGGCGCCCTCACCCGCGCCAACCTCCAAGAACTCCGGCTAGCCGGGGAGATCGCGGGGCCAGGGGTCGAAGACCTGATCGTGCTGATGCACAAGACCGAGCAAGCCAGAACCAACCGGGACCAAAAAACCCCCAGCTACATCGCATCCAAGGACATCGGCGCCCAAATCCGCCAGCTTGACGTCATCTCCAAACATGAGAGCGGCACGAAGCGCATCGGCGAAGCTCTGCGCCTCAATGACAAGCCCGCGCGGATTGAGCGGCTGTCGGGGGGCTGGGGCTGGGAGGCGGTCGAGGCGCTTCGGCGCGTGCTCGCTACCGATTGGCGCGGCGCCTACATCGACGGCGGCGTGCTCCACGTCGCGGCCCCCAGAAAGCTGGCGCTGGGCGATGTGCGGTCGGTGATCCTGCTGGACGCGACCATGACGCCCAAACAAGCCCGCGCAGCGCTCGGCGCGCGCGTCCAATTCCACCCTTTGCACGTCGGCCACAACCCCCACCTAGAGGTCATCCATATTCCCGTGGACCTCGGCCCCCGCGCGGGCGCCTGGGGGGACAAAGACGGACCCCGCACAAAACGCAGTGCGGCCCTGCTGGCGGCGGCGCTGCACAAATGGGGCGGCGAGAAATCGGTGACGTTTTTACACAAGCGCGCCCTTGATCCAGAACGATGCTGGGTCGCGGACCTCGTCGCGGGCGGCGAGTTTGGGGAGATGACCTACCACGGCGCCGCCCAATCGCGCGGCTCCAACCGCTGGAGAGGGTGCGAGACCAACATAATGACGGGTCACTACGTCCCGAAGTGCGCGAAGCGCCAGCAGGCCGAGCTGCTGTCTCTGATGTGCGGCGAGCCTTACGACGCGGAGACGGCCAAGGGGTGGGACACAGAAGCCGCTTGGTTGCTTGAGGGCGGCGCCCAGGTGCAGGAGCTGGCCCGCATTCGACCGCTGGACGCTTCGGCCAAAAATCCCAAAAGGGTCGTTTTTTTGGACAAGCGTGCGCCGGAGGAGTTTGGGTTGTTGACCACAGAGGAGATCGACCCCGATCTTCTCTCTTGGAGAGAGCTGGGATTTTTACCGTCGCTTGTCTCTGCCGACGAGGGGGGGCGCTTGCGGTCGGAGGTGATGGCGGAGGTTGCGGCGGAGGTCGTGGCGATGGCCGGAGGGGTTTACCCGGTCGGATCGGACGCCTACACGGTGGACATGCCTCACCGCCAAGCCCTTGAAAAGACTTACATGAAAAACCTGCTTGACGCGTGCCAGTATAAAGACTCGGACGGGCGGGCTGAAACACTTTCGCATCGGCTCAACTCTTGGTGCCACCGCCACTTTGCGCTCGACTGGACGCGCTTCGCATTTACCATGCGCTTGGACGTCACCCGCGTGGGGCTCGCAGGCCGCCCCCCGCTCCTCGTCCTCCACCCCCGCGAAGGCCTCCGGCTCCCCGCCCTCGAAGCGCACCTCGCCTACCTGGGCTACTACCACTACCGCGTGGGTGGCAGCGGCCCCGTGGTGTCGGTGGGTGGGTTTGAGGAGGAGGATAAATTGTTCCAAGCGCTCTGGCCGCTCACCCGCGTGGATTTTGAGGGGCAGTCCCTCACAGGCATCTACCGCACCCTTGCGCTGACCGCGCAGGTGTCCGCCCGCACCGTGCAATCCTGGGTCGGGGCGCGCAAGATAGAGGGTGAGGGCAACCGGGAGTGCCTCGTGCGCCTCTGGGCGTGCGTGCGCGCCTCGTTTGAGGCCATGCACCGCGAGGAGGCCGAACGGATCGCAGCCGAGTACAAAGGCTATGACGAGGCCACGGCGCGGGCCATTGTGGGGCTCATCTTCGCCCGCGAAGGCTGCGCGCCTCACGGGGTTGACGCGTTGGCCAAGACCATGCTCGACGATACAAACACCCTCCACCACGCCGAGGATTGGGTGAGCCAGAACGGGCCGCCCAGTTGATGCGCCATGATTGATACCCCCACAGCTTTCGCGTCCCCAGACTCCGGCTCTCCGGCGACCGAGGAACTGCTGCGCCTTTTTTCAGAGGCCCGCCTGGAGCCCATCCCCGGTGATGGTGGGCGTCCTGGCATGTTGGCCCAGAACATATTGCGCGCGGCGGCGCGTCTTGGCATCTCCGACGTGCTCGAATGGTACGCCCCCCAGGCCTTCCCCGAGGACGCGCCAATCAATTCCAGGGCGGCCCGCGAGCTGGCCGGGGTGTTGAGGGTGCTGCATCCGTTTGAAGGATGCCAGCGCGTCTACTCCCACTACAAAAGCGGGCATTATCCAAGATGGTTTTTTACATCGAATCCAGGGGTATGGTGGCTGATGGAGGCGGGTGCGGCGCTCGTTGATGTGGGTGCGCGGGTGCGGTTGGATTACGCGCCCACTTTTTTGACGGGCATTTGTATTACGTTGCGTTTGCCATCCCTGAACGTGCGCGCGGACGCCTCTCTCTACTCTCTTGATGGTGTGGTCGATGATCGCCCTCGGCTCATCTTACCGCCGACGCCCGCCTCCAGGCTCAACCGCCGAATGGCCTATTGGGAGAGGGCGGTGGGGGAGTTGGTGGCTTTTTTTTCGCCGAGTGCGTCCAGCTACTCCAAAAAGAAGTATTATGACTCTTGCGGCGAGCGGGATGCTTGGCTGCTCGACTGGGCCAAGCGCTGGGTGAGCGGCGAGGGTGTCCCTGCACCCAAGACGAAGACGGGCGCCCCCGAGACGAAGACGAGGGTGCCAAGGCCGCCCCGGCGAAAACGAACGAAAAGAGCATGAGGTCGTGAAGTGATTTTTGGCTATGCGCGGGTAAGTACCGAACACCAGTCACTGGAGATCCAGCGCAAGTCGCTGTTTGATGCAGGTTGCGAGCGTATTTTTGCAGAGACCCAATCAGGCGCCCGCACCGACCGCCCCGAGCTGCTCAAGATGATGGGGATGCTGCGCGAGGGGGATGTGGTGGTGGTCTGGGCGCTGGATCGCCTCGGGCGCTCAGTCATCGACCTCCTCAAAATCATCTACGATATTGGGGAAAAGCGCGCTGCGTTTCGCTGCCTGAGCCAACCAGTGGACACCACGACGCCCGCAGGCCGGATGCTGCTACAGATACTGGCTTCGTTCGCCGAGTTTGAGAGGTCGATGATCCGCGAACGCTCCGCCCGAGGTCTCGCCGCGATGCGCGCCAACGGCAAACGCCCCGGCCCCAAAGAGAAGTTTTCGAGGGAGCAAGCGGCGCACGCCATCGACCTGCTCACAGCGAATCCGAAGCTGCGCTACTCCGACGTCGCGCGGATGCTGGGGACGACGCGGAGCACGTTGTTGCGCAAGATTCGCGCGGTGGAGCCGACGCTCCCCTCCGACGCGGCCCCGTTCCGAAAGCGCCCCCCGGCGCCCTCCCCTCTCCCTGCCCCTCCAGCTCCGGCTGAGGACGACGACGACATCGGCCTCATTTTCGATCTCACATGATCGACCGCGCCGATGGCAGGCCGGGTTCAAAATACGTCGCCCACCACTTCTCCATCTTTTGGCGCCCGATGGAGCTGCGCTTGCGGGGGTCGTGTCCCCAGTTACGAAGGGATACCTCCCAGCGCGACATGGGGATGTCTCTGCGGATGGGCTTGCCTGGGTACATCCCAAGCATTCGCTTGTTAAAATTGATCTCGCGCACGGCTTGCTGAAACTCTCTCGCCCGCCACAGCGAAAAGTGCAGCGACCGTTTTCGTTGGATGTTTTTGAGGGACCGCAGCCCCGAATATACCCTGGCCGCCGCCGCCCGCTGCGCACTCAGCGAAGCGCGCTTGCGCCAAGGGTTTAGCGCCCAAGCGTCGATCTCGGCTTGCGTCATGTTGATGAGGTTGCGCCAGCGATTCCACATCGTCTTTCGCCATTCGGGGTCTGCGAGCTGGTCCTTGGTGATGCGGGGGGTCATGCTTTGGCCTTTGCTTGTGGTAGCTGTTCGATCATCTCCCCACCCGCCGTCACCTTCCACAACAGCACGCGGCGCTTGCTCTCCTTGCCAAACTTGGGGATGGAGGCGCTGTAGGCGCAGCGCAGATCGCGCGGAAAGTTGCCCGTGGTGGTCAGCCAGACCATGCCGCCTTCGTCGATGAGGCGGCGCAGATCCGGCGCTGATATTTTGTGATGTCCGGCGAGTGTGGTGATGTTCATGGTTTGTTTGCCCGTCGTTTGATTCTGCGGCCTGCCTTGTCTCCAGGCAGCCACCGCTCAATATAGCCCTCTGGCGACGTAGTGAAAATACAAAGGGTCAGCGGCTTGGCGAGTTCGGCCTGGATCACGTCCACGAGGGGGATCTTGGGGGCGCGGTCGTTGAAGATGTCGCCCCCATCGGGCAGCCACCAACGCATGAAGCGGACGGGGTTGCGGCGCCCGCGCTCGTGGATGGCGAGTTCAACGCACTCGTATATTTTGCTCTCTGACATGGCCACGCCTCAGTTTGTGGAGGCTTTTGTGGGGGTGGAGGGGCAAACACTGCCCCTCGCCATGCCGGAGTATGCGTGAGTTGATGGTCAGCGTCGAATATCCATGAGCGCTGGCCATTCTCTGACTTGGAGGTCTTCTGGGAAGGTCTCAAACTTCTTAAAACCCTTAACCGCTTCGCTGAGTTGCTTCATAAAAAAAGGCACCTTTGCCGCCTTGCACTGGTCGCGCAGATCACGAGCCCACTGCAAGTCAAACGGTCGGGAGCTGCTGCCCGACTCCCCCCCGCAGACGACCCAGGACAGCCCAGGGCGCCCGTCGTCGCGGCGGCGAAGCCAGGGTGAGAGGTCCAGGGGGCCGAGCATGGGCTCGACGGATACCCAGCGCACATGGGGGATACCGTGGGTTTCGGCGCGGCGGGCGGAGAGGAGATCGGTGATGCGTTCGGTGTGTTTTTGGTTCTCGACGCTCACCCCCCACCAGATGTGCGGGGCGTCGGCGGTGTCCACCTCGTCGATGATCCACCGAAGCCGTCCGGCCCGCTTGGACAACACTTGAAACGTGTGCCTGGGCTCGGCGGCCATCGTGTCCACGATCCTAAAAACGTCTTCGCTCAACAGGCTCCCGTGGCCGATGTCGGACATGGAGTTGAC